>ODAK010000474.1_pt1 | contig 46281 bp, 36 predicted proteins | sample 1539591 | NCBI WGS metagenome assembly ODAK01 (sample SAMEA3539303, study PRJEB22396) | soil metagenome | biome: tundra; feature: field; material: soil | place: USA | collected 2010-05 | depth 0.15 m
CGAACCGATCTTTTGTTGCAGTTCAGTGGTTGGCCGCAGCCTGCCCAATAACCCTACTTTGACACGATCTGCAAGTGTTTGATTATGCTCAACCGGATATTGCAAGTCCGCGTTGCCCACAAACACATGATTCTGGGCAGCCTAATAGTCGCAAGCCTTCGAAGGCACATTCTCCGACATCCTAATCCCGAACCAGATGCCAAGCCTTGTTGAAGTCTATGGATTGTTGTTGATTCGAAGCGATCGCCGTTGAATCGTTTGCGGCTCGCCTGTCGAACTCTCTTGAAACTTATTGAGGTTGATTGCTCTCGCAGCCACAAATTCATTTACACCAGAAGATCGCAAATTCGTAGCCGTTTTGCGTTTGGGCGAATTACAGCCCGATCAAAAGCTACTTCGTTATTACGGCGGAGCCGCAGTCACCCGCGCGCGGAAAACATTCTTACAAATTCAAGAGTGTGCCGCGCGCCCGGTATGCTCAAACACCGTCGCCGGAGTCGCAGGTGAATGTGCTATAAACTGCCTCTTAATGAGCGCATTTTCAGCAATGCAGGGTAACCTGCCGGCTTGAACTTTTTCATTCTTGGAGGCTAACGGCGATGGGAACGAACGATACGCCAAATCATCCCGACCATCCATCGGCGCAGGAGAGTACCGAGCGCACGCTGACCAGTGGAGCTTCTGGCATTGCGGGTGCCTGTGACTACCAATAACTACCAATAACTCATCCCACGCGAAGGAAGATGTCGGGGACAGCCCGTTCAGGTCTTTTCCTCACTGCTCGCAGAGGGCTTTTGACTTCCGATGGAGTTATTGGTAGGGACAGGTGTTTTTCTGGTTCGGCGTTCGCCGACTAACTTTCCACATTCCCGCTGATGTCAGACAGATCTTGTGTTGGCCCAACGATAAGTTTCACAACTGTAGGACATGGCTGGCGGCTCGGCAAAAGATGTAAGCTATCGCAGGTGAATCGCATGACGACTGGACAACCAAAAAGACGTCCATGAGCGAGGGTCAATGCAGTTGAACGCCACAAAGCTTCTGAAAGCAATCGCATTTGCCGCCGATAAGCATCGGCACCAACGTCGCAAAGACGCTGAAGCATCCCCATACATCAATCATCCGATTGCTGTCGCGGCTGTTCTGGCCGCCGAGGGCGATGTCTCTGATGAGGCAACGCTTATCGCGGCAGCTTTGCACGATACAGTCGAGGACACGCAAACCACTTTTGTGGAACTGGAGAAACACTTCGGCTCGGAGGTCGCCGGTCTGGTGCGCGAGTTGACGGATGATAAGTCTCTCGAGAAAACGGAACGGAAGCGGCTTCAGATCGAACACGCCAAGAACTCTTCGATTCGTGCGAAACAGCTAAAAATTGCAGACAAGATCTGCAACATTCGAGACATTACGGACGCTCCTCCCGTAGATTGGACTCTGCAACGTCGACGCGATTATTTAGCGTGGAGCGAACAAGTTGTCGCCGGTTGTCGAGGTGTAAACGCCAAGCTGGATGAAGCCTTCGATCACGCTATTGGTAGAGCCAGAAGGGTGCTGGTCACTGCGGAATAATCAGACTTCTGTGGAACCTTTGTCGCGACGTCGAGTGAGAATTCATTCACACTCAGCCCAGAGGGCATACGTAGTCCCCTAAAGCTTTGGAGGGAAGCACTTTCTTTTGAGGAGTTCAAAGCGCACTCCGTTAGGTTTTTCCGACAAAGCCCACTTGCGTCCTCAAAATTCAGCGATCTTGCATTTGCTCCGCAGTTTATATTTTCACGATTCAAGCCACTACACTAATTTGCCGAACATATTATACAGCGGAGAAATTTGTCCGTCTGCAGCGCTAATGAGAGCGAGTGGGAGTCGAGCTTGCCAGGGCTTCGGTGGGGGTGGACCGGAAAGCTCAGAATCGATAGCTGACGAAAACTCTCATCTCACTCCCACTTCCGCTGACGGCGGATAGAACTGGATATGCGACCGACCGAACACGATCCTCAAGAACTACGTAATATGTAATCGATTCAATCCAGCAAGCAACTCGACCTGTGTCAGGCTCGCCACGAATTCGCCGGCACTTCGCTTCGTTCTTAGTCAGTCGATGTTCTTGCAAAAGGCGCAGTCGCGCTGAAAGGTCTCGAGACCAAGCAGTTCGACTCCCGGAGCCAGATAGCCTTCTTTGCACGGCTCCTCCCGCAGGAGGTCCGTGCTCAAATATTTCTTGTTGTCATCCGGGAAAACGGTAACTACTACAGCGCCAGGTCCGAGGTGTTCCTGGACATTCACAGCGGCGAGGAAGTTGCATCCCGAGGAGACGCCCACAGCAAGACCGAGTTTGGCAGCTAACTTCTGAGCCATCAAAATCGAGTCACCGTCCGAAACGGCAATGACTTCATCCAGCGCTGAAAGATCCACGATCGCTGGTATAAATTCGTCGGAGATGCCCTGGATGCGGTGCTTGCCGACTTTGTGTCCCATCGAAAGCGTCGGTGATTCGGCCGGCTCCACGGGGTGAATCTTGGCAGATCGGTTTCTGCTTCGAAGGAATCGCCCAACCCCCATCACCGTTCCCCCCGTGCCAACACCAGCAACGAATGCATCCGGTCGAAGGCCCGCACTCTCTAATTGTGCGTAAATCTCCGGGCCAGTCGTCGTTTGGTGCGCTTCTGCGTTGGCATTATTTGAAAATTGGCGCGGCAAGAAAACATCCGGATCGCTCGCGGCAAACTCCTCCGCCATTCGGATGCTGCCAAGAAATCCACCTTGTTCCTTGCTGACGGAAACAATATTGGCGCCGTAGCTACGAATCAGATCCCTGCGCTCGTGGCTCATCCAATCCGGCATAAAGATCGACACTGGGTGACCCAATACGGAGCCGATGGCTGCAAAGGATATCCCTGTGTTGCCGCTCGTGGCTTCCGCGATGGTACCTCCAGGATGGATCTTACCCTCCGCGTACGCCGTTTTAAGGATGTGTAGGGCCATGCGGTCCTTGATGCTGCCCGTCATGTTTAACTGTTCTGACTTGGCGTAGATCGAGCGCGTCGTGCCGCGGTACCGGAAGTGGATTCCCAACAGAGGTGTGTTGCCCGTTAGTCGTCGCAACGCCCGGAACTTCTGTGCCAGGTATTCAGTAGTATGAGTTTTCTGCATTCGGTTGCTCACGCGCCGAGTCCGCTTAATTCTCACGTGGCAGACTCCGCGGAATCCGGCGAACTCTTCTTCTGTCAATTATAGGCCGGTCTTGCCATGGAACCTAGGCGGCCCCTCGCAAACCCTAAATACTCTTCTCAATAGAAATGGCCGCCACCGCCAGTTTATACGCTGCATTTTGTGCTTCGCGATAGGCGTACTGCGACGTTTTCCATTGGTAACACAACGAGCGAGGGTCGTCTCGAGCCCTTCGATCAGCCGATCCGCTAAATTGTGATCAATTTGGTGACAAGGCTGTCAATCAATCAGCCACACGTTAAATACGTGTCCAGAGAGTTGAACTCCGAGGTCCCAACGAGTTGAAATATCGTAGCGCATTCGGTTCACTACCGAGAGGGTTGCCAATTCGGAACTTTCGCTGGCAGTTCCCGAAGAAAAGTCTCAATCAGCGTCTTCGCTTCCTTCCGGGCATTTTGATCCCAATCTCGGTTGCCGTTTTTCTAATTCGGCGTCTGCCTATACGCAACAGAGTGCTGGTTCTGTTGCATTCATCACGCAGCTTCCATCAGTTTGCAAGGAATAAGACAGGTCGAAGCAAGGGCAGGTCAAGACGTAATGTTGCATTTCGGGTGCCAGGGCTCGTTAGTCGCGGGCAAGCGAAACGTGACGCGCCGTAATTTGCCGGAGCGGTTTCATCGCGGGGCACCGGAGGAAGAAAGGACGCGTGGCAGGCGAGCATCCACGGCGGGCAGCGCGGGAAATGGCGCGTGAGGCTCGGTCTGATACCAGTACGCAACGCTGTAGAAATTGTCGCCGCGATCATTGGCGGTGCCGTGCTCGATGGTAGCGCGCAAGGATTTCGTGAATGTAATCGGCGAATCGAGATGGAAACGATAGACGGACCAGCGGGAGCCTTCTCTTTCAGGGCCGACGACGGGAGCGCCGTAGAGCGGATAATTGAACTGCTTTCCGCCGAAATCCCAGGCGCCTAGAAAATAATCCTCGGTGCCGGTACCGTTGATGGATGGAAGGTGTTCGCCATCAACGAAAAACATGTCGTCGCCTTCTCCCCACCAACCATCGGCATTTTCGATCACGGACATCGTGACACCGACGAAATGACCGCGTCCGGAAGCTTCCATCCAGACGTAGTTATTGGCACCATCGAGATTCGTCTTTGCGTTGGGAAATGCGTGATTGGGAGCGGCTTGGCGATATTGCGCGTGAAAATAAAGAGTATCGTTAGGAAGAGGTTTGCTGTAGGCGCGGTAATCGATGTTCCAGTAGATGGCGTCGGCTGCCTCGCGTCCCTGATTTTCCACGACGATGCGCGCGTGTCTGCGAAACGGCATCGGGAAAAAGCTATTCAAGGCTTTATCTCCACCCACCTGAATGGGCGCGGATTGCCAGAGAAAATAATCGCCGAGTCCCAAGCCGAAGAAATCGCCGACGGGAGCTTCAACGCTGGGAGTTGCTTCCCCGTCCCAAAACATGCGCAACACAATTTTCTTCAAGTGGAAGCGCTCGGGGCTGGCGATGGTGATCCAGACATGCGTGATTTCACCCGGACCGTCCACATCGAGCAAGGTCATGGTCTGCCCGGCAGGAATGGCACGGTAGTCTTCATTGCCGCCGGTGCGGTCGTAGCTCGAGGAACGATTTTGGACGTAGTCCTGCGGCGAGGTGAGCGCCTGCAAATTGTCGCGCCATGACTGAGCAAGAGTTACGGCAGAAACAGTAAGGAATGCCACCGCGAAGATCGCGTCGCGGGCGATGCGAGGATTCATTTGCGCCTCCCAGTGTTCAGCGGGGATTGTACTCGTTTTGGGGAAGAGCACGAAAAGAGGTTGCCGGCAATTTCAAAGTAGAGGGTGTAAAAAAGACTGTGTAACTGGTCATCGCATAGAGCAGAGTCAAACAAGGAGAACCGATGACCATAAATCTGAAGCTAATTGATGAACTGCTGGCGGACTACAAGAAGCCGGAAGACATTATCGGCGAGAACGGACTGTTGAAGCAGATAACCAAGGCTATTTTGGAACGTGCGCTGAAAGTGGAATTGACGGAGCACGTGGGCTACGAAAAGCATGATCCGGCGGGCCACAATAGTGGGAACTCGAGAAATCGACTCTCACGTATCACGTATCTCATCCCCTGCATCAAGTTGACGGAGTCAGTCACGAGGCGCGAGGTAAATGTGTTTGCCATGCCGGACAATGTGATTTCTTATTAGCCGTGCCCGTGAAATCGTTCGATTCGGGGGACAGCAACCGCGATCTTCACATGCTTCAAGTGACGCGCGGTGGCCAATTTCCGATGATCACCGTGCGTACACATTTACCCGAAGATGCATCCTCGTCAGCAACAATTCGCGCTGATCTGGAGGTCCAGTTTGCTGGCCAGACCGCCAATTATAAGCAGGTTCTATTCGAGCAGATAACGCAAGGAAACGAAACTCGGATATCAGGAACAATTCCGATTACGCTTTCTGATTTCAAGATTGAACCACCGGCACTTCTAGCGATGCCCATCAAGAACGAAATACCTGTGCGTGTGGAAATGATCTGGCAGAAGCAAAATTGATATGGCAACGGGGCACATGATTTTTTCAGTTTTAGATGCTCTCTGCGCGCGCCTGGATGCAACCATCTCTCCAGCCGTGAAATCTTATTGTAGTGGCAGCCTCCGCGCGCCATCAGCGGGACTTCATCCTTTAATGCGACGATCTCTGCTTCTTTTCGCGAGCGTTCTGATTGCCCTGGCAGTCGCGCCCGGCCATGCTCGCCCATTTTTTTCCCGAGGCACACCACAGGTTCACAATGATACCTCGCCGACGGACGCCGAGCGCAAGGATTTGTTCGCGCGCACCATTGCCAATCAACACATCAATGATGATGCGCTCCAACTGTTCGAGCGAATCGAACACCGCGTGGTTCACGACCACGACATCAGCAGCGGCGCCGGAGAAGACCGTACCGCGCGCATCATCCCCGCCGGTGCAGGCTCGGCCCGCATCACGCTGGCCGAGCATGGGCGCCCCGCCGATCTCGCGGCGATCCAGGCTCAACTGGCGCTCACGGAACGCCAACTGGAAGCAGCCGTTGATCCTTCAAATACTCAAACCCAACGAGACCGCGAAAAAATCGAGCGGCGCAACCGCGAGCGCAAGGAGCTGGTGGGCTATGTCCACGAGGCTTTCATTTTCACGTGGATGGGACGCGAAGTGCGCGATGGCCGCACGCTTGTGAAGTTTCGTCTGGATTCGAACCCGAACTTCAAACCGCCCACGTTTAAGGCTGAATTCCTGCGTCATGCAACCGCAACGGCATGGGTGGATGAGAAGTCCGCCGAGCTTGTCCGCCTGGAAGCTGTACTTACAACTGACGTCTCTGTTATGGCGGGAATCGTCGGCAAGGTGTATCGCAACGGACACGCGCTGCTCGAACAGTCGGAAGTCGAGCCCGGCATCTGGCTTCCGACATTAACTCAGTACGATTTCACCTACCGCAAATTCCTGTTCACTTCAGAGGTTCACGAACGCATGGAAGCCACGCACTACCGGCGGGTCGGCCCTCCCGCTCAGGCGCTGACGGCTATTCGCAACGAAATTTCCGCCACCAACCACGGCCAGCCATAATCACAATTTCCGATAAAGCGTCTCGACGGTTGCCTGGCTGCGCTCGGCGCAGTAATTGTTGGCGGCTAGGGCAATCCAGGCAAAACCGGCGTTTAGATAACATGTGATTAGTGAAAGCGGACGTAGTGGGTCACAGCTGGGAGGCCGATGTCGTTATGTCATCAAATGATGTCAACTTTGGCAGAGCGGGATATCTTGCGTCACACCGGCGTCGCAATCCTGAGCGGTGAAATTACTTTAGCTTGGCGTACTCGGCCTTGGCGGCGATGAGGATGGGGATGTCGGGGTCGGCGTCTTTCCACAAAGTCAGGAGTTTGCCAAGGAGAGGCGCAGCTTTGTCCTTCTCTCCGCGCGACAAGTAGGCTTGCGCGAGGTAGTAATGCGCAGCGAGCCAGTCCTGTTGCGGTTCCCAGCCCAGTGGCGGATCAGGTATAGCTATCAGCTTCTGGTACCACTCGATGCTCTGATTCAAATCTCCGGCCGCGGCATTCGACCGAGCCAGAGCTTCCATCGTTTGCGCGTCGGCTCCTTCATTCTGTGCCAAATTGAACGATTCCAGGGCTCGAGCCTTCTTACCCTCGGCAAGTGCAATCTCCCCTTCCAAGCGATGGTATTGGCTGCTTTGTTTCGGGTTGTTGAAATCCACTGCCGGCTTGATGGAACGCAAAATCTGTTCCGCCTTGTTCGGCACTCCCGAGCGGGCATAAGCACATCCCGCAAGAGTCCCCATCCAAACTTTTTCCCCTAATTCAGGTAAGAACTTAGCGGCTTCATCCAGTTTCTGCCGGGAGCGGACTCGGTCGCCCTGACCATCCGCGACAATTGCAAGCAATATATCGGTGCGTGTTTCACTTAGAATCGGGGTTTGCGTCACCTTGGTCGCCTTGAAGAACAGGAGGGACGCTTCAAAGTGGCTCCTCGCAGTCCGATATTGCCCGTGGTAAAGAGCGAGCCAACCCAGGGAGCGCTCGGCGAGGCCCTTCATATCTGGCTTGGCTAAAGCAAGCTCGAATACTCTTGTTGCCTCTTCTTCATCCCCGTGCTCGACGAGAGTAAAGCCATACTCACTATTCAGATTGCCATTGGTCTTCCATTCGGGTTCCAGTTCGAACGCTTGCCCGTAATAGCGGAGAGATTCCCCAAAGTTGCCCAAACCGATGTAAGAGGTCGCAATGTTTATGTACGCCCCCGCATCCTTGGGCGCGATGCGCAGCACCTGCAAATACTGATCGATGGCGTCTTGATACTGGTGGTTACCTCTCAACAATGCAGCGAATTCGTTTCGCATCATCCAATCATCCGGGTACTTGTCCAAATACAAGTGATAAAGATTGTCGGCTTCTCCCACATGTCCCAGGGCTCCAGCGTAGTCCGCCTGGATGACGAGTCTCTCGCGTTCAGTCGTGCGCGTTGAAAGTTGGAGGGCCTTTTCGAATTCGGTTTTACCGTTTACGGGATCATTGAACTTGAAACTGTAATAGGCTTCACCGAGGGCCTCGTGCGCCATCGCGAAATCCGGGTCCAATTGCACAGCGTTCTTGTAAAACTGTACGGCCTCCTTGAAGTTCCCCTTTCTCCACGCATCCGATCCGTCCACAAAGTTCTTCAGCGCCTGCAAGGAGCCGGTAGTCACGAGAGGCAGCGGGCGATCGGCCATCTGAATGGAACTGAGAGATTCGCCCAGGTCCCGCCGCAATCGGCTGGCGATCTTGTCGAGGGCATTCAGTACACTGTCCTGCCCTTTCGCCCTTTCCAGATAAGATCGCACGGAGTTTCCAGTGCGAGGGTCAATGAGCTGAGCGGAAAGGACGTACTCCTGGCCGACGCGCGCTATTCTGCAATCCAACAAGCCGCGGATATTTTCACGTAAACAAATCTCTCGCCCCACGGACTCGTTGATTCCCTCGGTCGCAGGCTTGTTCATGCGCTTCAGGGTATCGGCAATCCGCGCTCGTGGAAAAATATTGGCATGTGCGGATTGCTCGAGGCTGACGGTTAAAGCAGTAAGTAGAGACCTGTCGAAGACTGTTTCACCGGTTTGATTGTCGAAGTCACTAAGGAGAATCCAGTCCCGCGGCGAAAACGACAGAACGGGCTGTGTGCCCACGAACCAAAAGATTATCGCAAGGGCGACCACGATAATCGAACTCGAGATAACCACACGACGCGGATGCATACGCAAGGCTTCCCAAACGGGCTTTCCTTTTCGCACCGCAACAACTGGGAAAGGAATAGTGGGCTGCGGTTCGATAGCGGGGGGCCTGATGCGTGCTTCAGGTTGTGCCGCATCCCGCGATGGCGTCCGTTTCAGCATCGCATTTACAATGTCCGCAAGATTCTTGAGATGGGTCTCCAGCGGCGGAGTCATGGCATCAAGCCAGTGGACATTGCTCATGAAATATTCGAGCGACTCGGTGGGAACTACGTCTTCAATGCGAAGCGGAATGATGATGACGCTTTTGTGGACCGCGCGTTCGACTTCCCTTTGGATCTGTAGCGATTCATTCGCCTTGGAAGAAAACACCAGTACCATCACCCGGGTGTCGTTAATCGCGTGGATGATGGAGGATGCCCAATCCGCGCCGGGAACCACATCTCGCGGGGCAACCCAGCATCGCAACTGATGCTCTTCGAGCTTCGCGCAGACGGCGTCCGCTACCGCTTTGTCATGGTGGGCGTAGCTGATGAAAACGTCGTGTGCCATTGTCGTCTCTACGTCAAGAGCAAGCCTGGAAGGGGCCATGTAATGAGAGTGGCGAGCTTGCAACTATGCAGTGACAACCGTCACGCCTTGGTGTGATGGCAGGCATGCCATCAACATTTAAGGCCTGTTTCATCCGCTTGCCAGGTTCCTGTCGATTCAGCGAAGGATATTCAGGCAAACTCTCATTGATGGCGCAGATGTTGGGATGGTTTAGCGCCGAGGCGGCATGAGCCTCCCTCTGAAAACGTGCGAGTGCCTGTGGGTCTTTCGCTAGGTTGTCAGGTAGGAATTTCAGGGCAACATTACGATGCAGGCGGGTATCTTCGGCCTCGTAAACAACCCCCATCCCACCACCGCCTAACTTCTTGACGATACAGTAGTGGCCCAGTTCGACGCCGATGGATAAATCCCGAACTTGCGCCTGGCCAACCATGGGGATGAATGCTCCTCTCCCCACGGCGAGTCTAGGCCGTTGAACTGGAGTAATCAACAAGAGACCGGTAGGTCACAGCGCCCCGGTAGTCCGAAAGGGGGTTCGTGCCGGTCTTAGCATGTCGTTGAATCTTATGGGGTCGGAATTCAACCCTTCAGGCGATCCGTAGACTACAGTTTGCGGACCACGTTGAGTTCACCTTTGACAGCGGTAGATTCTCCAGTCGCAATCCTGTCGGTCTCAAAGTCCCGTTCAAAGCTTCGTAACGACTTCGGTTTTCCGTCAGATGTGGCACGTGTCGTAGGTTCGGGTTGCGGTCGGACGAGATCGTTAAATGTCATCTGTGTGCTCCAGCCGGCTGCGAAACAGGTTTTCAGTGTTCTTGTCGATGAAATGGACGTAGCAGCCCTTCATGCCACGAGTTAGAAGAACGCGGTAGGTATTCTTCACCATTTGCGCGAAGCGGTCAGCGGATCTCTTCACTACAGTATCGTAAGATTTCGTCGCATCCCCCCGCCACTGGGCCGCCTCGGGAACGTATATGAGGTCGGCGCCAAAGATCACGCCCACGTAGTCGAACTCAAATCCTTGTGCGGTGTATACACAACCGATCTGTTTGGTACCACCGATGTCATAGGCCCAAAGACTCTCTTTCGGAATTCCTGGTGCGAGGCTGCCTGCATCAGACCGTGCATTCCAGGGACGAGCGTAGTCGCCGATAATAACGTCATCTATTAGGGTTCCGTTAGATCTAGGTTTGGACCACGGCCAACAGAAACCCGCCGTCATGCGCGCGGTATACTTGTCTTCAAGTTTCTTCATGACCGCATCTTCCAGCGCCTGGGGAGTGGGCAGAATTCTGAAGTCGAACTCGTCGGCCTGATTCCATATCACATTGGCGGTGCGTCGAATTCCAAGCGTGTTGTTGACCCAATTGATGAAGGAATCGGAGCCAGCGCATCGAAATTGCGCTTCCAACTCAAACTCTTGAATGTCGCAGTGAAATCTTTCAGCTTCAGCCTTTATATAGTCGGATGAGCCAATCTCGCCCGGCCTCACGATTTGATTGTCATCGATGAAAAAGACCGAGGTCCTACTAGCTTTCAGCAATTCTCGTATCTGTGGAATTTTGCTTTGTTTCACTTTCGGTGTGAAGCGGTTGTTACTGGTCACACGAATTCGGTGGGCTTCATCGGCGATCATGACGTCGATCACGTCGGTGTCCGCACCCATGTAGCTATTGAAATATCGCACCTGCGCCGCGGCACGAGTGCCGACAATTTCTCGTACTGTCGAAGTGAACGCGCGGGAGCCCGTGACATAATGGGCATTGAGCCCAAACGCTGAAAGATCGCCGAGAAGATTCATAGCGATCACCGATTTTCCTGTGCCCGGTCCACCTTGGATGATAATGGCCATTTTTCTTTTTGCTTTGACGCCCGCTTTCGCGGCCTCCATCACCTTGTCGTAAACCACCAACTGCTCATCCAGCAGTACGTATTCCGGCTTGCCCTTAATCAGTCTTGCAACGTGATCGAGCAGTTTCTTACTGGGACGATATTTGTTTTGCTCCACCTTGGTTGAAATTACTGCATCATCCCCGCGAGGAATCCGATTGCCGAGGAACATCGTGAGTTTTGGCACATCGTCGGCAGTGAAAACCGGACACTTGGCGACTTGCTCCGAGAAATGCGGGGAGAAAAGCGGGTCGTCTTTCGTCGGTTCATAGTTGTGAAGATAGGAGCAGGCGTTGATCTCGATGCCATCGTCGCCCTGAAATGCCGTGTGGAAGTCCACAAGGAAATCCATGTACTGTCCGACCTGCACCGAAGGATGAAGCACATCGCGCACGTTGCCTGCGACAAAAGTTGCAACCTCATTCTTGCCGGATGCACCCTTGCAGCCGCTCCACTGTTTGAGTTCTATAATGATTGCGTTGGCACTTTTCCGCTCGTTATAGCCCGTAACAAAGCAATCGAGCCGCTTAGAGGTCAATGGGAGTTGGAGCTCAAGTAGAACTCCGTGATTGAGCAGAGACGCTCCCTGAAAGACCTGCGAAATAGCGCGGAGAGAGTTGCTCCATGAGGTCACTTCACCGAACGACGGCTGGAATCGGAATTCTGCGAAGAAGGCAACCTTTAGCTTGGTCGCAATTCGATTTTGGGTGGTGTCTTCGATCAGCGACGCGGTGGTGCCGGAGTATAGGCGCATTAGAGGCCGAAGTTTATCGCATTCGACGTTCAGAAAACGGGAATTTCATTTTTTGGCAAGCTCCGCGTTGCGGCCGGTCAACACCTCCTCCGATACCCACACTCCGGTAGCGGAAGCTCGTCGCGCGGAAACCATGCGAAGGCAGGAAGCTGGAAAGCGGGCGTGGAAACCGTCCCAACTTCCTCAGTGGTTCAACGAAGAAGCTTATCGTGGGAAAATTCTGCCTCGCCTCGCGCAAATCATGGTCCCAACTATTTCATCCGCGCTTGCAGTCTCAGAACCTTATGCCACGGCCATCCGCAAAGGAGAGTGTATTCCGCATCCGAGGCATTGGCTGGGTCTCGCGCGGCTCGCCCGCTTGACAATCGCAGAACCTTTCCTCGATAATTAGACGAACATCTAATTAGATGAGACCCTAATATATGGCCGGACCCAAAGCCTTTAGAGCGATCGCCGATCCAACCCGCCGCGAGATCCTGGCGCTCTTGCGCCACGGCGAGCGGACGGCAGGCGAATTGGCCGAGCACTTTGACATGACAAAGCCTTCGATGTCGCATCACTTCGCCGTTCTCAAAGATGCCGATCTGATTCTTAGCCGCCGCGAAGGCCAGCAGATTTGGTATTCCCTGAATACCACTGTCGTCCAAGACCTTCTTGCTTGGAGCATGGATTTGTTGGGCAAGACCCCGCGGAATGGGAGTAAGAAGCGATGAAGAGAAGCTATTTTCTCTTGGGATTTGTGATTTTAGCCGCCGTGCTTGTGGCGACGGCGATTACTTACCCGCGCATGCCGCAACTCGTGCCGACCCACTGGAATGTCCACGGCGTGGTGGATGGCCTCAGCAACAAATGGACATTGTTCCTCGCGATCCCCGCGGGCATCCTCGGCATTATGGGTCTATTTGCCGTCTTGCCGTGGCTCTCCCCGAAGCGATTTGAGGTGGATACATTTCGTTCGACCTACCTCTACATCATGATCGTGATCGTTGGCATGATGGCTTATTTTCACGCGCTCCTGCTATGGGCCGCGATGAAAGGGCCGATGGACATGAATCGCTCAATCACGGGCGGTGTGTGTCTGCTCTTCGCATTCCTCGGCAATGTCCTCGGAAAAGTGCGCCGAAATTTCTACATCGGCATCCGCACGCCGTGAACGCTTGCAAACGAGACCGTCTGGAATGCAACGCACCGCCTTGGCGGAAAACTATTTTTTGTCTGCGGCTTCATAGGGTTTGTCCTTGCGCTTCTCCGTGCACCGTTTTGGCTGGTCATTGCAGTTCTGTCTGCAGGAGCCGCCGTTCCCGTTGTTTACTCGCTTGTCCTGTACAAACACCTTGAGCGGCGAGGGGAAGTCTGAACATCCGTGCATCTGAAAGGTTTGAATCCGATGAATACCACACGAAAGATATTGTTTCTTGCTGCGCTCTTAATTCTGATGCCGGCTGGCGCAATGATTGCCCAGCAACCCGCCGCCGCTCCAAGCGTCGTCGGAACATGGTTCGGGACACTGAACACCGGCGCACTTCAACTTCGCATCCAGTTCCATATCACGAGTGGCTCGAGCGGCTTAACAGCAACGATGGATAGTCTCGATCAGGGCGCAAAGGGCATCCCCGTGACTTCCGTGACGCTGGATGGCTCAACCCTCCACCTGGAAGTTGCTTCGGCCGCGGGGAAATACGAAGGCAAGCTGGATGACTCGGGCGCGACAATTTCTGGAACCTGGTCGCAAGGAAGTGTTAGCTACCCGCTCGTCCTCCATCACACGGCAGAGGATGCCCCTCCGCTCCCCCGCCCGCAGACGCCGCAAAAGCCATATCCCTACCATGAGGAGGACGTCACCTATTCAAACGCAGCCGCGCGAATCACGCTCGCGGCCACTCTGACAATTCCACAGGGTAAGGGCCCGTTCCCCGCGATTCTCCTCATCACCGGCTCGGGACCACATGATCGCGACGGAGCCATCTTCGAGCACAAGCCTTTCCTCGTCCTCGCGGACTATCTGACGCGCAAAGGCTTTGTTGTTCTCAGGGCGGACAAGCGCGGCAACGGAAAATCCGGCGGCACCTATTCCACTGCAACGACCGCCGACTTCGCCACTGACGCCGACGCAGGCGTCGCGTTCCTCCGCACACGCCCTGAAGCGAATCACGCAAAGATCGGCCTGCTCGGACACAGCGAAGGTGGCGCGATCGCGCCGACGGTCGCGGCTCACGACCCCGCCATCGCCTTCATCGTGTTGATGGCGGGACCGGGCGTCCCTGGCGATCAGATACTCGTCGCGCAGCGCTCCATGATTGAGGAAGCCCAGGGCGCGCCACATGACTTTATTGAAAAGGACGCGGCTGTGCACCGCTTGCTCTTTGCCGCAATCGAGCAGGAGAAAGACAAAGACAGCGCCACGGTTGAGAAAGATGTCGTCGAAAAATTTACCGGGCAGATTCCCGATGCTCAATTGAAGGCGGAAGCCAAAGTGGAAACCACGCCGTGGTTCCGCTATTTTCTGGCCTACGATCCCGCCACTTCATTGCGGCTCGTGAAATGCCCTGTGCTTGCCCTCGACGGGAGCAAGGACCTCCAGGTGCCGCCGGAGTTGGATCTCGCCGCGATTCGCAAGGCGCTCGAAGCCGCCGGCAATAAACACTTCGAGACCGACGAGCTGGACGGCCTGAACCATCTTTTTCAAACGGCAAAGACCGGCGAGCCGACCGAATACGGCGTGATCGAGGAAACGATTGTTCCGGTTGCGCTCGAAAAAATCGGCTCGTGGCTCCTCAAGCAGTAAAATTTATTGAATTGCGGATTTTTCTGCGCGCTTTCTCTGCGCCGTTGCGGCTTTGCGAGAGACTCTTCACGCCCACATCTTCTTGTAATACCCGCACTCCCGGTCAGGTCATGCCACAACTGTCCGCAAAGGTCAATGCATCCCGCACGCTCGACACTGGCAGCGACTCGCGCGGCTCGCGGGCATTTCACCGATCAAATAATTCAGGATAAGCGCGCAAAATGGAGGGGATTAATTCGCAACGCGTGCGTCGCGCTCGGTAATTCATCCGTGAAACCCGATTCGCCGTGCCATGCGCGTGGATCCCATGGTGGCGCTGCGGCACGAATAGTTGGGCGCTCACCTGTCCGCATTGGGCCCTTCATCAAAGTGAAATCTCACATCAACGCTCCGGCGTCCCCTTCTGGGAAGTTAACCGTCGGTGATCGCGGGATCGCGCCCGAGTCACGGGCTATACGGAACCTAGTCCGGGCCAGAAGTCCGGTTGGGGGAACCGCGGGATCTGAGAGCCGTACACATTTCGATCTCCTCGAACCCCGTTTCTGACGAGTGACGGCTACTTGTACGACTTTGCGCCTATCAAGAGTGAGTTATTTATCCGAGTAATTCAGTAGCGAGTTCAGGATTGTCCTTGGCAGTCAATAACGATGAGCGTGATGTCATCCTGCTGCAGAGGGCCTGAGGAGCGGGCGGACCAGCGGGCGATTTCGCTGAGTAGCTCATCCGCCAGTGAGGCTGCAGCAAGCTGAGAATGGGCTCCCAAAAATTGCTCGCAACGCGGAAGGCCAAACTCTTCGGCCTTGGCGTTTGCGGATTCGGGCAGGCCGTCGGTGTAAAGCACGTAGCGATCGCCGGGTTGCAGCGGGATTTCGATAGAGGTATAGACCACTTCGGGAAACATGCCCAGGACGACGCCATTTTGTTCGACGGAATTCGCCTCGCCGTTCAAGCGGCTGCTGCGCAAGAGTGGAGGGTGTCCCGCTCCCGCGTAACGGACGATTTTGGCATCGAGATCGGCGTACAGATAAGCCGCGGTGACGAAGTGGTCTTCGAATTTTCCGCAGAGCGCCTCATTCATTCCGGCGAGAACCAGTTCGGGATGCTGCGCGTGCGCCTTCTGGCCGGCAAAGGCGACTTTCAACATGGAAGCGATGATGGCGGCGGGCACGCCGTGGCCAGTGACGTCGGAGACGAGGACGCCGAGCTGATTTTTTTCGAGCGCGAAAAAATCGTAGAAATCGCCGGCGACCGCACTCATGGGGAGATAGCGAGCAGCGATCTCCAGGCCAGCGATGCTGGGCACTTCGCGAGGGAGAATCGAGGATTGGATCTGGCGCGCGATTTCCATCTCTTTGTCGATGGCCAGCAGGCGATGTTCGTTGGCGAAAGTGCGGTGAGCGGCCACGTAGCTGAGGCAGCCGACGAAAAATAAGAAACCGAGCGCTTCGACATCCGGCCCGGGCAACAAACCAAGGCTGGCGAGATTGCCCTGGAGCACAAATGCACCAGAGACCAGAAGACCGGTGGTGAGGATGCGGAGTTCCAGGGTCCATGGCTGTCCCAAGCCGCGAAACCGGAGAACGAGAAAGTTCGCCATCAGACCGCCAACGATGGCAAGCACAAGGTAGTTGTTGACGGAATACCTGAGCTTCGCGGCCACGCCAAATGCGTCCGCCGTAATTGCTACTGCTGCGAAAATCGCCTGCGCAATCAGAAATACTCTCACGAGAGTCTTGACCTGGGGTCCGAGGACCTGGCGCAGAAACAGTAGAAAGGGGATTAGAAGGACAACGGTAATCCAGAGATCGATATGTTGCCGGAGTGAGTCGGAAACACCGGAGAGAGAACGAACGACCGGCATACCGAGAAGAAGCCGCAACGCATACAGGATTGAGAAAAGGCTGAAATAGATCAACGTCAAATCGCGGCTCTTGCTCCGGAAAAAAAAGAGCGCCATCGCGCCGACACCGGCAATTAAGAGGATCAAGCCGACCACGATCGTAGTCATTTGCGATCGCAGATCTGCCAAAGAGAAGGACGGAGTTGCAAGCGCGGAGAGCAGAGGGCACAGCAGCATGAGAATGGTTATACGCGGGCGGCGGCGGTAAGACAATTTTTGTTGTTCACAACCCGTGACCAAAGTAAGGCATTTGGCTGTTGGCGAGTGCGGGTCAACTCCCGACTAACGCCCTAATCGATCAAGTGAAATTTATCAATCCTGTCCAGAAGTCCGGTTGGGGGAACCGCGGGATCTGAGAGCCGTACACATTTCGATCTCCTCGAACCCCGTTTCTGGATAGTTTCCGAGTTGCCGACCACTCGGGAGTTATCGTGCTTATGGCTCACCTTGACATTCTACCGGACGTGCGATAACCTCACCTAGAATGTCTGCTAGGGAACAGAAGAACGAACAGAAAGAACGCGTCGAGCTGCTGCAAGGAACCCTGGACCTGCTGATCCTGCGCACGCTGCTGCTGGGGCCGGCGCACGGCCACGCCATCGCCAAGGCAATCGAGTTCAACTCCGACGATGTATTGCAGGTCGAACAGGGGTCGCTCTACCCGGCGCTGCACCGGCTCATCAAGCGGGGATGGATTTCGGTCGAAGAGGGCGCCTCGGAGAACAATCGCCGCGCCAAGTTCTACCGGCTGACGGCCCAGGGCCGGCGGCAACTGGCGGTCGAGACCAGCAAGTGGGACAAGCTGGCGGGAGCGATCGCGCAGATTCTCCGGCCGGCGGAACAGGAGGGCGAATCATGAGGCGCCGCAAGCGCATGTTGGAGGACCTCGATCAGGACATCCGCGAGCACATTGCGATGGAGACGCAGGACAACATCGAGCGTGGCATGTCGCCGGAGGAAGCGCGCCGTGCGGCGCTTCTCAAGTTCGGCAACGTGACGCGTGTGAAGGAAGAGACGCGCGAGGTGTGGAGCTTCGTGTGGCTGGAGCATTTGCTGCAGGACATCCGCTACAGCTTCCGGATGCTGGCGAAGTCTCCGGGCTTCACGGCTGTCGCCATTCTGACCCTCGCGCTGGGCATTGGCGCCAACACGGCCATCTTCAGCCTGATTGACGCTGTGATGCTTCGCAATCTTCCGGTGAGGAATCCGTCGCAGCTTGTCACATTTAGTGACGATCCATACCAGGGCGTTACGTTCGGATTACAACTCGGACAGGCCAGGTATTTTTCCGTGCCCCTCTATAAATATTTCCGCGATCACCGGGAGTCTTTCGAGGATATCGCGGGAATCGAGAGCGGGGATGTAGAGCTCGCCGTGCGCGCTGGCGGCTCCGGCTCGAGCAGCTCAGTGCAAGTAGAACCGGGGAAGCTCGTTTCGGCCAACTATTTTTCTGTCTTGGGAGTGAAACCATTTGTTGGCCGGACATTCGCTGAGACCGATGATGAAGCAAATGCGGCTCCTGCTGCGGTCATAAGCTACGCATACTGGGAGCGCCAGTTCAATCTCGATCGCGGACTAATCGGCAGGGCGATTGATATCAACACCGTGCCGGTGACCATCATTGGGGTCACGCCACCGGAATTTTTCGGTGAGCGCGTGAGCTCGGAACTCCCCACAATTTGGCTGCCGCTGCATCTGCAGCCGCAAATGATGCTCGTGAAGTCGTGGCTCGATAACGGCAACGCTTATTGGCTCGACTTGATCGGAAGACTGAAACCAGCGGTGACTCTTGCCGAGGCGCAGGCCAGTGCGAACGTCCAGCTCCGCCAATTACTGACGGCACAAGAAGGAACAAAGCTCACGGAGGAGCGGAAGAAACAAATTGGCCAATGCTTCGTCGCGCTCGCGCCCGGCGGCCGCGGGCTTTCGTTTCTGCGCTTCAGGTACTCCGAATCCCTCAATATTCTGATGGTAGTAGTTGGGCTGGTGCTTGTCATCGCGTGCGCAAACGTGGCGAACTTGATGTTGATCCGGGCGCACGCGCGGAAGAAGGAAATCTCGGTGCGATTGGCTCTCGGCGCAAGCCGCGGGCGAATGGTGCGGCAACTCTTAACCGAAAGCGCGCTTCTAGGGATTCTTGGCGGGATCGCGGGCTTGCTCTTCTCCGTCTGGAGCGTGCCGTTGATGGTCTCCCTCGTCTCCAGTAGCGCGGAATTGCCGCTGCGCATCAGTCCAGACGCGAAGGTACTTGGCTTCACGCTCACTGTTTCGTTCCTCACTGTAGTGTTGTTTGGGCTCGTGCCAGCTCTACGGGCAACTCGCATTGATTTGGTTTCCACGCTCAAGGGAGAAATCCCGGCTATCGGAAAGCGCGGGATGCGGCTGGGCCTCGCGAAGGCGTTGGTGGTCGCGCAAGTATCGGGGTCGCTTGTGCTGCTCGTTGGGGCGGGGCTGTTCCTGCGCAGCCTGGTGAACCTCGAGACGCAGAACATGGGATTCGAGAAGGAACACGTGCTCCTGGTAGAGATTGATCCGCAAATCGCGGGATATCAGGAGGCACAGTTGCCTGCGCTCTATCACGCGCTCGAGGACCGGATTCGCGGGCTGCCCGGCGTGCGCTCGGCGAGCATCGGGATGGAGAGCCCGCTCGGCGGGTCGGAGAGCACGGGAAGTATCTCGCTCGAAGGCCGCACGCCGCAGGCGGGCGAAGACATGGGCGTTGACACCACCACTGCCGGCTCACAGTATTTCGGGACCGAGGGTATTCCATTGCTTTTGGGGCGCGGCATCGGCCCGCAGGATGGCTCTGGCGCGCCGCCCGTTTCGGTGGTGAACCAATCGTTCGCCGAGCATTTCTTCCCCGGTGAGAATCCCATCGGCAAACGATTTTCGTTCGGTTCGCCCTACGAAGCTCCAGGAATCGAGATCGTCGGCGTGGCGAAGGATTCCAGGTTCTACGGCACTCGAGAAAAGTCCTCTCCGCTCGTCTTCCTTCCCATTTACCAAATGAAAGGAGATTTCGCCTATGCGGGCGAAGTTGAAGTTCGAGCCACCGGCAACCCGAGCAGCATCGCGGGGGCAGTGCGTGCCGCCATACATGATGTAGCCGGAAATCTTCCGGTCACGCAGGTCCGGACCCTTGCCGAGCAAGTGGCACAGTCGTTCAAACAGGAGCGCATGATTTCCGATCTCTCAACGTTCTTCGGCCTGCTCGCCTTGCTGTTGGCGTGCGTTGGATTCTATGGAACATTGGCCTCCGCGGTTGCGAGCCGGACGCACGAAATTGGCATCCGCATGGCCATCGGGGCACAGAGCCGCGACGTTCGGTGGCTGGTATTGGACGAGGTCGTGCTCCTGGTCGGGACCGGCTTGGCGATCGGGCTGCCTGCGGCGCTGGGATCGTCGCGGCTCATCGCGAGCCAGCTCTTCAATCTGACACCCGCCGACCCAGCGACGCTCGCTGGGGCTGTCATAGTCCTTATCTTTGTCGCTGGAGTGGCAGGATACATTCCCGCCCGCCGCGCCTCGCGCCTGGATCCCATGGTCGCTCTTAGATATGAATAGAACAATCTCGCACCTGAGGGATTGTTGGATATTCCTGGCGGTTGACGGCGCATCCGGAAGTTATTCCGGGACAGAAGTCCCGTTGTGGGGCGTGACCCCGCCGTCATGAGTCCTCCAGTCCGAGATTGTCGTTCACGGCTTCGCTGATTTTCTGCTTGCAGCCGAGATAGCGCTCAGTTGTCTGAACCGACGCATGCCCAAGCAGGAACTGAATCTGTTCAAGTTCTCCGCCGGCCAAATGGCATAACCGTGCACAGGTCCGACGCAAGTCATGCGGAGCAAGGTCCTTGATGCCGGCACGCTTCGCGGCCGCTTTCACCACGTGCCAGATCGCCTTGGCCGTGATTCTATCGCCCCAAGTCTTACCCAGCCGGCTTACTCGCCGGAAGATCGCGCCACCATTGATTCCAGCCGCCGTGGTCCATTCATCGACGGCGCGTTTTGTCCACACTGGAACCGGAACTGTACGGATGTGCTTTCCCTTGCCAACCAGGTCGGCGATCACCCAGTGCTCCTCGGGGACCTGGAAATCCTCCGTTCCGAGTCCAACCAGTTCGGCCCGTCGCAGACCGCATCCGATGAGCAGCGCTAGAATCGCCCGATCACGTTTGCCTCGAAGGCTGTCTGACGGTGGTTTGCCGAGCAAGGTCCTAGACTGATCGACAGTCAACCAGTTGCCAATCCGCACGCCCAGACGCTTTGCGCCTTTGACGCGGCGGATTCCGGCGGCCAGTTCAGGGCTCAGAAGGCCAGTATCGGAAGCCTCATAGGCGAGCCGCCTCACCGCGGCTAAACGCACGTTGATGGTGGAGGGTGCGAGGGTCTTCTGTTCGAGAAAAAACCGGTAGCGAAGGACGACAGTTCGGTTAAAGGCCAAACGTGGTTCGGAGCAGTACCAGTCAATGAATTCGTCTATTGCATGACCGTATGATTCTTGAGAGCTGGCCGCTGCGAGCGAGTGAAGAACCGCATTCTTCGACAACTCCAAGTCGGGTAGCCGAAGTATTGTTTTACCCTTGGAGCGTTTTGATTTCATTCGATGTGCCATACTGGCGGCCTCCCTTGCCGCGGGCAGTATGGTCGTTCAGTTGGGCGACTGATGGTCTCGAATCCCGTTTGTGAGCAGTTTCCGGATTGGCGAGCATACACATCGAGGATTTTGGTCGACGATTCAAACGCCCACCTCACCGGGCTCGCGAACTCGATATGGGAACCCCTCGAGATCACGGCCTTGGGGTCGATGAGGTCGTCTTCATTCGCTCCGACATGGCGCGGAACTTCTGAACCAGTGGGGGCGCGAGGACCGCGTTGAGGTCATCCAGGGTGGGGAAGAAGCCGCGGGCGCGCCGCGCGGAGACGATCTTGCGCGCAGCCGCCAGATCCACACCGGGAATCGTCATCAGGTCAATCTCAGTGGCAGTGTTTAGATTCAGTGTGAATGGAAGCGTCCGGTCGGAGATCCAGATGGCCGACGCGATCTTGAAGTCGGCGTTCACCAGCCAAAGTTGCGGGCCGAGGTTGGCGTCCACTGGCAGCTCGCCGTGAGAGACGCGGTCGATGGTGCTCTTAAGAAATGAAAACGCAGCACGCGAATTAGACCGGAACGCGCCGATGTCGCCGCGCATGCCGTCGGCGGCCGCGCGCTCGAAAGCTTCCGCGAGTTCCTGGGAAGCGGTAGCGCCGCGCGTGGTCTCGAGAAACATCCTATAAATCGCCGGTGCCTCGTCAGGGAAGTCCGCCGCGTAGCTATTGACGACCGCGATCATGGGCGGTACGCCCGAGGCAATCGCCTTCGCCGCGCGGTGCATGGCGACAAACAGCTTCAGGTTGACATTCTCGTATGGCGAAATGGCTTGGCGCAGCCGGTCGGCCGAAACATCGGCTCCAAGGAACGGGCGGTAGAACGCCAAGTCGCGGTAGTGATCCCGCAGCACTTTCTCGTTCACGATTCGGTAAAAAAGCGTGGCGACGACGCCCTCGGAGGCCATCATCTGTTGCCCGTTGCGAAGCTCGTCGTCGAGGAAGGCGGTCGAGGTCTGGCTGTCGAGGTAGAGGCGGTAGCGATCGGCACCAGGGTCGAGTGCTGCGGCCGGCAATGCCTTGCGATGGATGAAAAGGTTGCGCTTAACGCCGTCAGTGCGCAGCTGCTGGTCGAGGCGACTGATCCAGAGCAGGTCGAGATCGGTGGACGTGGCGCCCTTCGTCAGTCTGCGGAGATTCGGATTGGCCGTAGCGTCGCGGACGAGTGTTTGGAAGTGCTCAGCATAGCCTTCATCGAACGCGGTAGGATCGTCAGTGATAGTCATGCTCTGGTGCATGTTGCGCGAGGACCCGGGCGGGAGTTTGCCGACAAGCTCGCCAAGGATTTGGTGCCCCAATTCGTGCGAAAAGATCTCCTCTAGGTTGCCGTCTTCCACCGACTCCTGGTCGACGACCAGATCGACGTAGCCAGCGAGCACGAGTTGTCGTTGTCCCTTGGCATCTTCGAGCCAGAAACCGTGTCGTGCAAAGCCGCCTTCCTCCTGGGACATCAGCAAGTATGTCGGCTCGGTCAGGTACTGTGGCGGCGCTTGGTCAGCGAATTCGCTGAGTAGCAGGTTGCGAGCATAGTGGTCGAACAAAATCACCTGGTGCGCGAAGCTCGTTTCGAGCACATGGTAGACGTCACGGAGGAGCGGAGAGTCTTCCGCCAACCGGAAAACCGGATAAGAGATTCCGTCGGGCGCCTGGGATTCAACAACGTTGCCTTTCGCATCAGTCACAGGCACGACGACCTTCACGGCCGCGGTGAGCGGCGACTGCGCAATGGCCGACGGCAACAAGAGACAGGCAACCAGAGGGGCGCAGAGGAATCGCATCGTCATGCCAGGTGCCTCACGTAAGCTCTTCCGAAGTCAAGACTGCAAGCGCTTGGTTCAGCTGGGATTTTCATTTTCAGTTTTCGGGGCGGTCGACATTCTACGCCGGTTGGCTTCTTAGTGGTTAGGGCAACCCCTTTGTGATTGTGCCCGAGTCACGGCTAATCGGAAGTTATTTTGGGCCAGAAGTCCCGTTGTGGGAAGCTACGACCTCGATGTCCACCTGGCGGGTAGTCGCCTAATCGGAAAATGCCCTCAGGACTCCAGAACGCGCTGCAGACTCAATTCAACAGGGACCTGAATCTGTGCCAAACATGCCGCAAGATCCCCCAGAAAAGTTCTAAAATCATTCCTTTGGGCGCATCAGATTATTTCCAGCGTACCGCAAACCTAAAGATGGGTAAACCGGACGTGAGTTGCTTCGACCCAGACTCAGCTTTGGTGCAATAGAATCGCGGGCTTCCACGTCTCCAAAAAACATCGTTAAGAAAATGTCATTCTTGCGAAAGAAAACCATCGACCTCCAGTGTGCTTGGTTGGCAAAGCGGCATCCTTTGCATGATGACTCGCTTGCTGACAAGTAGGGGTGAGATCTGAATTGGCTGTGGAGGCTGTTGAACAAAACAAGCTCCGGCAATCAACAGTGTCAGAGTGACTCTCTTGACTGGACATTTCCTGGACATTTTGGTGGCCCGAATTGCGACGCTCGTTATCTTCGCCTCACCTTTTTCATGCAAGACATCGGCGATTGCCTCCGATCCGGTTGTCACTCATGCCGCTAGGATTTAGCGTTAAGAACCGGACCACAGCCGTTAATGCCGCCTTTTGCCGCCTCAGCTTTCCGTAACATCAGTCATATCAAATAGATATGGCGGAGGCGTGTGGGAGTCGAACCCACCATTCGTTCCGCGAAGGAACGGATCGCCGGCTTTGAAGGCCGGGAAAATCACCGGACTCTTTTCGCCCCCGGCGGGATTATAGAACAGAGTGGGACTTGCACATCGGAAGGATTTCAGCGCCTGGGAGCTAGCGTTTCGGAGCGATTGTGCGGTTGGCGCTGATGAGCTCGGCTAGATCGGGATTGGTGCAGACTTCGTAGTAAGCACGCGAGACGGCGGCTCCGATTTTGCCGTCGGGCATAAGCTGGCGGACGTGACCCTTGCGGATCAAGAGCGGCTCGAGGGCGTCGCCGACAGGAACAAGTCCCGAGAAAATAGTGGCGCGCTCGCGTCCCCAAGGCATCTGGCAGTTGGCTTCGAGAGGAGTGAGGGAGATTTCTTCGCTTAGCTTCTGAAAACCTTCTTCGTTCAATTCGACCCCGTTTATATTGTAGCGAAGTATGAATTCATCGAGTTCTTCTTCGGTGATGCCTTCCATGGTGGTTTGAAAAACGAACAAACGAAAGGGTGAGTTGGGCTGGCCAAGAAGGCGGCGAGCCGCTTTCGAGCAGCTCGAGAGCCGGTCAGAGAGATTCAGCGCGCGAGAAATCATGATGCGCGAGTCTTTGTCCATCCAATAGGTTGGCGGCGAATTCTGAAATGCGATGCCAACACCGAGCTCGAGGCGCGGGAGGTCTGAGGATTCACTACGCTGATTGTACGCTTGCGCGATGCCGACGATTTGACGCGCCAGGAGACACGATTTGGCGACGGCGCGCTGGCGAGTGCGGTTCGATTCCGTTTCGTAAATTGCCAGGATGATGGCGTCGCCTTCGACAAAGACTTTTGTGGCTCCGAAGCGATCGAGCACCTTTTGAATGGGCTCGTATAGATTCAAACTGAGGTGCGAGGCGGGATTCAATCCGCGCGAAAGCAAATCCTGCGTCATTTTTGTTGAGCCGCGGACATCGGCTTTGATGACGGCGTGCGAGACGACGTGATCTGCGACAGGCTTTTCTTCTTCCGGGAGCAGGAATTCGTAGAGCGTGCGATTCATTCTGGAAACTTCGCGAGTGCGCTCGGCGCGAACAAGGCTCACACGTTCCATCGCGGAAACGAGCCGCTGATGATCGCGGACATCGCGCCGGAGGCGCATGAAATCCTCGGCGAACCGGAGGACAATGGAGCGCTGCTCTTCGCGCGTGAGGCGACGAATACGGCGAGCAGAGTCCTCCAGAGGCTTCAGCGATAATTGGCGCGCCGGAAACTGTTTGAGGATATCTGCGACTCGCTTGAGTTCTTCGCGGGAGACAAGTGCTTTGCGCAATTGCTGCAAATGGACGGGCGGACTGTATTCGAGTTGAAGATTGCGAACTTCATAGCTAGCCAAAACGTGAGGCAGGATCTCCTTTTGTTCCAGCCGCTTGATCAAATCTTCCAAAAGAGCAGGACGCGAATCGGCGCTGGAATTTCGCTGAACGTCGAATAGACGTTTTGCGTTCGCGGGTTCGTTCAGGTATTCGCCGAGTTCGGTTTCGTGCTTCTCGGAAAGGAATTCAAGTTTTTGTTTAGCGGACTCGATTTGAGGAGCCAGGAGATCCAGCTTCTCCTGGAGTAAACGGCGGCGGCTGTCGAGTTCCGTCAACGCGGCGCGAAGCCCGGCAGGAACTTCACGGCGAATCGTGCGCCCGATCACTCCTTCACTCCGGCCCAGCCGGCGAACAAATGCCTCGCGCTCGTAATCGAGTTGCGCGAGTTCGGTCCGATGACGGAGAGCGGTCTCCAATAGAGAGGAATGAGCCTGACTGGCGCGGCCAGAATTATCCGGAGATTCACCGGGAAAAATCACTTCACGGAGCATTTCGAGAAGCACGCGATCGATGATTTCAAAGCGATCAGGGTCACGGGGATAATTCCCGACCATGACGTAGTTATCGAGGAAGATATGATCGTCACGGCCGCTTTCGACAAATACCAATCGATTCGTGAACATGCCATAGGCGCCGGCCGCTTCTTCACCAAACAGCGCTTTGCGCGCGCGAGCGATGGACGAATCCTCCAGGTCGGCCCAAATCTGATATACCTGCTGGCCTACCTGGCGATATGTATCCCGGCGATTCGCCTGCATTTCGGCAAGACGTGATTTCAGAACGTGGGCTCCCTCGCTGCGTTCAAAAAGCGGGCCGCGATTGCGAATCCCCTCTTTGGCTTCCAGAAGCAGGTCGGCGAAGCGAGTGACAATCTCCTGAGTGAAAAGTTTCAGCAGAGCGATGCGGAGAAGAATGTCGTGTTCAATGTTCTTTGCGTATTTCGCGTTGGTAAGCGATGCCAGCAGAATTTCGTTCAACATCTTGCGCAGTGCGGCTGTTTCCGGCGCGCGCACGGGCTTGCGCTCAAAACCCGGGAAATGAGTGAGCTTGACCGTCTGGCGGATCAGGTCAAATAAGAAAACGCGCGTGGCTTCAACAAATTTCGGGCTCAGGAAAACATCGTGGTGGATGTTGTCCACCCCAACGACGAGGGATGTCAGCGGGATTTCGGGCGAATAGCGGGACAGCTCGGCGCGGACCGAGCGTGGGAGCGCTGCAACTGTCGGATAGTCCGCCATGGTGAAAAAAGGCCTGCAATGACTGTAGCAAGTGGGTAGGGCGGCAACAAGGATGGGCGGCTTACCTGATAACACGGCAGGTGCGCGGCTTGAAATGTAGTGGAAGTGTGGCGGAGTCGGCGAGGGATATACCCAGTTTGCAGGGCGGGAGGAAACAGCCGGCTGGAAGCCGGCGTTACGAACCGCGGTTGGATGCAAACGAGGCGGACATGTGGCCGGCGAAAGTGATCTGAATGCGGCGGGCGTCATGGCCAGAGTGTTCCAGTTCGATGCGGACTATGGGCCATTCAAAGCGGAGAGTGAGGCGCTCGGACCATTCGATGATGGCGATGCAAGGCTCGGACAATATGTCATCGAGAGCAATGGATTCGAGATCGTGAGTACCTTCCAGGCGGTAGAGATCCACGTGATAGACCTTCACTGGCGGCGAGCTTTGAGTTTTGAAAACGTGGACGAGGTTGAACGTGGGGCTGGTTACGTCTTCTTCGCGCGCGGCACCGAGGCCGCTGATGATCCCTTTCGTTAGGGTCGTTTTCCCGGCGCCGAGATCTCCTTTTAACAGAACGAGAATGGGCGCTTGCAATCGCACCGCGAGGGCTCGGCCGAACTTCATGGTTTCTTCAGCGGAATTGGTGACAATTTCTTCAGGAGGCATTTTCCATGTCCGAATGAAGGCGCGCGAAGGCCGCAGGAATGGACTCGATCAAATCCGACGCGATGAGCGGGGCTTCGCCAAACTTAGCGGCCGCAATATCACCGGCCAAGCCGTGCAGGTAAACTCCGAAGCCTAGGACGCGTTCCCATCGTTCCGTGCCAAATTGCGCGGTGAGTCCAGCGAGAATTCCGGTGAGGACGTCGCCAGTGCCCGCCGTGGCCATGCCGGGATTTCCTGTGGAGTTGATGAAAGCTTCGCCATTCGGCGCGGCAACTATTGTGTGAAATCCTTTGAGGACTACGAATGCTTTGTACTTTGAGGCGGCGCGTTGCGCGGAGCCGAGACGGTCGGATTGCACTGCGACGACGGTCGATCCCAATAGGCGCGCCATTTCTCCGGGATGCGGAGTGAGAACCAACGCGGGCGTTCGGCGGTCACCGAGCGCTTTGACGAATTCGTCGGGCGAGGCGGCGAGCGCGTTCAGGCCATCGGCGTCAAGTACGATCGGCAGCGGGCATTCGAGCAAGACTCGGCGGACGAATTGTTGCGTTTCGTGATTCATGCTGAGACCCGGGCCGATGGCGAGGACGTTTTTCTGCGCGACGAGATCGGCGAAGCGGTTGTATTCAAAATTGCGGAGGCTGATCGTGCCTGAGTCCGTTTGAGCGAGCGGCGCGGTCATCAATTCGGGACGAAAGGACGCGACGGTGGGAAGTGCGTCTTCCGGCGTGGCGACAGTGACCAGACCCGCGCCCGAACGCAATGCGCCGTAACCGGCGAGTGCGGCTGCTCCGGCTTTGCCACGCGCACCGGCGACGATCAGCGCGTGTCCGTAACTGCCTTTGTTTGAGTCGGGACGCCGGCGGAGTGAAAGGCCACGAAACTCCTGCGACTCGAGCCAGCGTAATTCGTGGCGAAATTCCGAGCCGGTAGCACCTAATTGTTCGACCAGCGCGGGCGGCGTGCCAATACTGTGGACGATTAATTGGCCGACGTTTTCGGAAGCGGTCGAAAGTAGTTGTCCGACCTTTGGCGCGGTGAAGGTCACCGTGTAGTCGGCGCGGATGACAGGGCCGTCCGCAGGGCCGCCGTCGGAGGGAAGACCGCTGGGCATGTCCACGGCGACAACGGCTGGTTTGCGGCCCGCGTGATTCCCGAGACCGTTCACGTCAGAGATAACTTGCGCTAGAAACCCTGTCACCGGAGCGTTTAGGCCGGTGCCGAGGAGCGCGTCAATAATAATTTCAAATTTTTCGAGGCCGTCACGCAGCCATTCGTTCCATTGAGAGACTTCCGTGATGCTGACAACTGCTCCGCTCGCGTGTGTACAGCGTTCGAGATTCAAGAGCGCATCGCCGCGAACCTCTTCGGGCGCCGCGAAGAGAAAAACTTTTGGAGATGCGCCGAGTTGTTTGAGCAAACGTGCTACGACGAAACCGTCTCCGCCATTGTTCCCTTTTCCGCAAAGAACCAGAATTCGTTTGTTCGGCAGATCGGAAAATTCCTTTTGCAGGAATCCGACAACGCAGGTTCCGGCGTTGCCCATCAGTTGAAGGCTGGGAATACCGTGCCGCTCGGTGGTGAGGCGGTCGGCTTCGCGCATTTGGGCGGCGGTAAGAATTCGCATGGAAGTAAACGTTCCGCGCACGATTCAACGGGCACAGTCAGTATATCAAACGAAGGAAGTTAAACGTCGGCGGTGACGGTTGCCGATGCTAGGCCGGGCGCAACAGCAGTGGAAGTCTGGCCGAGACGTGCGACGATAACAGTCATGTCGTCAGCCTGCTCGGCGGTGCCGGCCCATTCTTCGGCGGCAACCAGAAGAGCGGCTACTAATCCGTCAGCGCTAGAGCGACGATTCCGCAGGGCGACATTTTCCAAACGCGTGGTGCCGAATTCCTCGCCGTACACATTTTCCGGCTCGATCAATCCGTCACTGTAAACCACGAGAACCGAATCGGGCGCAACTTCAACAACACCTTCTTCGTATTTGGCGTCTTCAAAAACGCCGACGACGATGCCTCCGGTTTCGAGCCTGACGATTTTTTCTCCGCTGATCAGCATGGGCGCGCAGTGTCCGGCATTGGTGTAGCGAAGAATGCGTGTGGCGGAATCGTAGATGGCGAAGAAAAATGTGGCGAAGCGATCTTCCGAAGTGTTCAAGAATAAATGGCGATTGATGCGGCTAACCACTTCGGCCGCGCTGGTGGTTGCGTCAGGATTTAAAAGCAACTGGCTGCGCAGAGCGGCTTGCACGCTGGCCATCAGAAGTGCGGCGGAAATTCCCTTTCCGCTGATATCCGCGAGCGCGATTCCCAGACGAGTGGAGCCGAGCGGAAGGAAATCGTAATAGTCTCCGCTAACGCCGCGTGCGGGTTTGCAATACGCGCCGAGCTGAATACCGGCGATGACGGGCAGATTGCGCGGGAAAAGCTGGGACTGAACTTCCTGTGCAATGGAGACTTCGTTTTCCAGGCGCTGGCGCTTCCGTTGTTCTTCGACGAGCGAATCGATAGAGCTGGACATGGCATTGAACGATTCGCCGAGCGCGCCCAACTGATCGGCGCGTTCAACGCGAATGCGGTGACTGAAATCGCCGGCGCGAACATATTGCGTGGCGACGTAGAGATCGCCGACGGACCGCGTGATGGTACGCGTCAGTACGACGCCTGTAACGAGCGAGCCGGCCTCGAGAACGATGAAGACCAGGAGGACGGCGAAAAACAATTGGATGTAGATGTCGCCCAAATCGCCCAACGAAGTGAACAAGTGGCTGTTGAGGGATCTGACCCTCGCAGAATAGGAAAGAAAAACAGGACTCTCCGAAAGCGCGTGAGTCTTGGGATCTTCCAGGCGCGAAGACATTTTGGAAATGCCGTCAACCTCGAAATCAAACCAGGCAGAAGCTGCAGGAAGCTTTCGCGTGTGTGTTTCAATACGCGGTGCATACCGGAAGTACTCGCCACCACCGAGATCAAGGACGGATTGCGAGGGATCGGCGGCTCTAGCCGGGCGTGTCATGACCACTTGGATCGGCCCCAGAAAAGTGGCACAGCGTTCCAACAGCGCTGAAGTTACGGGCAGGCGCGCCATAACAACCGCGTTATTGCGTTTCACTTCGCCGACAATCCAGAGCGTATCGTTGGACTGAACCAGACCCTTGAAACGTCCTGTGGCCTTCGCGCTTTCTTGTTTGAGCAACGCACCATCAGAGTGCAGATCGAATTCGATTTGCGGAACGCGATCCTCGATGGCGGCGATCTGAGTTTCGAGCGACGACGGAAACGCTTTGGCGGTACGCGGCCCGGCAATCGTGCTGGGCTCAAGCATTCCGGCGCCCGCGGCTACGACATCGGCGGCGTCCGCAACTTCTTCGATGTGATCCTGAACTTCTTGAACCAACAAATAGCCGCCAAGCTGACGATACAAAATGTCAGCGGAAAGGCCGCTAAGGACAAGCAGCATCACGACGGGAACTACGGCAATGAAAAGATACGCGATGATCAGGCGGTTGCGCAGACTCCACAGCAGACGCGTGCGCGTCCATCCGCCGATGCGAATCACTGCGTAGCCGAGAGAAAGGAAGAAAAAGAAAGTGACGAGGCCGGCCAAAGGCGGTTCGTGTCCCGTGAAGCGGACCATCCAGACAGCGCCGTAAAGCGCCACGAGGACGAGCGCGATTCCGTCGAGCGGCCTGAGGCTGCGTCTGAGTTCGCGTAATGAGCGTATCGGCATGGAAGGACGCGACGTGACAGCTTAACTCACAAATGCGATGGCGGAAAAATAGGGATTTTCGGGAGTTGAGGATCGTCCTTTGGGAAATAGATGGGGCGCGTTCGGCGCCCCACTCGCGAAATCTATTTATATAGTTGAGGGTTTCCAACGCGGCTGTGCGAACGGCCATAGCCAAAGTAAATGACCATGCCGATTGCCAGCCAGACGAGCAGACGGAGCCACGTATAGCCCGGCAAGCTGGCCATCAGTGCGCCCGAGACCAGAATTCCGAGAATTGGCACGAGCGGCACCATCGGAGTGCGGAATGGCCGAGGAAGATCCGGCCTTCTTCTGCGGAGCACCCAAACACCCGCGCACACAATGACGAACGCCAAAAGAGTGCCGATGCTGACAAGTTCGCCAAGGATGCTGATGGGAATTACCGCCGCGAAGAATGCGACGAAAATTCCGACGAAGATGGTGGAGATATACGGCGTGCGGAAGCGGGGATGAATCTTCCCTGCCCACTTGGGTAGCAAGCCATCATGCGCCATGGAAAAAAAGACGCGCGATTGACCGAGCAACATGACAAGCATCACGCTGCCAAGTCCGGCGACGGCGCCGAGTTTCACCATCAAGCTGCTGATGCGGATGAGGTGCGAGCCGGCCATAAACGACCAACCGACTCCAGTCGCGTCAACGCCGACAGCGACAGGATCCGCAACGTTGAGCGCGGTGTAGGACACTACGCCGGTAAGTAAACCGGAAACCGCGATGTAAAGAACTGTGCAGATGACGAGCGAACCAAGAATACCGATGGGCATATCGCGCTGCGGATTCTTCGTTTCCTGCGCGGCGGTGGAGACGGCGTCAAAACCGATATACGCGAAAAAGATTACGCCTGCACCGCGAGCAACGCCGGACCACCCGTAATGTCCAAACTCACCGGTATTGGGTGGAATAAATGGATGCCAATTCTTGGAAGCAATTTCAGGATTGTGCAGAACAAAGTAGCCAGCCACGCCGATGAAAACCAGGACGATGGAGACTTTCAGCATCACGATCGCATTATTTAAGTTGGCGGATTCTTTGATGCCGATTACGAGTACCATGGTTACCAGGCAGATCGCGATGAAGGCAACCAGATTGAACGAGCCCGTCGCATGCTGAAGGGTTGACGGGTCAATGTTCGCGGTCTTCAGCGTGTCCGTGAGGTTGCTGAGCAACTGCCAGTGGTCTTTGTACAAGACCAGGTCCGCGCCGGGCGTGGCCATCAGCGAAGGCGGCAGATGGATGCCAAAGTCCTGCAGCAGGCTGGTGAAATATCCGCTCCAGCCGGAAGCAACCGTGGCGGCTCCAAAGGCGTACTCCAAAATTAAGTCCCAGCCGATAATCCAGGCGAAAAGTTCACCGAGCGTTGCGTAGCCGTACGTGTAGGCCGAGCCAGCGATGGGAATCAGCGAGGCAAATTCGGCGTAACACAATCCGGCAAATATGCAGCCGATTCCGGCGAGGATGAAGGAAAGCACGATGGCCGGTCCGGCGTATTTCGCGGCGGCGGCACCGGTGAGAACGAAAATGCCCGCGCCGATAATCGCGCCGACGCCCAGCGACACGAGGGAGACCGGCCCGAGGGAACGTTTCAGCGAGTTTTCGCCGGTTTCCGCAGCTTCCTTCATCAGGAGGTCGAGAGGCTTCTTAATGAAGATTGAACCCGACATGCGATGAATCTCCCTTCCAAAGGCCGGCTGGTGCGTTTCGCATTAGTTCGCAGAATGCGAATCCGATTCCGCCGGCATCAAGCGCCACATCAATCGCGATACCAATCGCCATACCCGTCGATTGAAACATTCCGCAGTACGCGGCTAAGAGCGCGCCAAGTGTACTGCGATTTGCGGCACAAACAGTGAATTTCTAATCGAGACTGCTATCAAGATATAAAGACTTTTACTCGCGCGCCGGTTCCGGCGCGTGCGAACGGCTGTTTGCTTCGGCGGCGCTTTCAGTGGCGGCCGAGCGAAGCAGCATCGCAGAAGTATAGAGAACCACAAAAACTACGAGCCACCTTACATACAGGAGTGGCAGCGATTTCACGACGTAATAGGCAAGCAGCACGCCGGGAACACCGCCAATCGCCAGACCAATCGCTGCCTTTGGGCTGTAACGCGCTTCTTTGATGAACCGGAAACCTCCGACCGGCATCAGAAAAGCGCACGAGCCCATCATGATCGGAAACGCCGCCAGCGGATTCATGCCCATCAAATAAATCAGAATCATGCAAGGCGCGTAGAGTCCGATTCCGAGTTGCTGTAATGCACCGAACATAAAATTAAAGACGACGGCAATAACCAGCTTCGTGCCGGTGAGTCCGAGTGCAGTGCCGCCACCGGGAAACCAGTTCAGGATCGAGCCGAGCATCAAACACGCGCCGCAGAAAAGCGCGATGCCGAGTCCGATTTGGATGCGGCGCTTCGGCCACCGGCTGACGGAACCAGCGCCGACCCAGGCGCCGAGTACGGCTGCCACAATCATCGAAATCAGAGTGGGAAATTCGACAGGGACAATCGCTACACCAATAAAAAGGAATGCTTCCGCGGCGGTTGGGAGCGCGTGTCCGATGTTCATTGTGCCGGGAATTAAGTCATCGGGGACCGCATTGAAAAGTTTATAGATCGAACTGGTGATGGCGAACGAACCGACGCCCAGCGTATCCATGAAATTGGCGAAAAATCCAATGCCCAACTGAGGAGCCAATTTCACTTTTTCTTTGGGAGCGCCGCGGCTGAAGGTTCGCCGCAGATAGACCGTCCAAACGGCGATGTACACCACCGTTAAGACGCCCAGCGCAACGAGCAATGCTGTTTTCATTCGGAGTCCGATGTGACCGCGCTACAGCAACGCTGGAAAACGAAACTTGATTTACATTTCCGTTTTCATTGCCCGGCGTTCGGGAAGCGTACACTGTGCCGTTTCAGTATGCAACGCTTTGGCTACGAATTACGTCCGGAAATCTTTCGCGATAGCCAGATATTCACTGGCGCGTGCGCCAGGATCCGTCGCGCAGATTAGATCGCGCGCTACGGCGATGCAATCCGCGCCTGCGCGAAAGACTTCTTCCGCGCTCGCAACCGTGATGCCGCCAATTGCAACGAGCGGCTTCGACGTGAGTTGCCGCGCCTGGCGAATAAAGTCTGCACCTACGATGGCTTCACGGCGCTGTTTGGTTGTCGTGTGGAAAATTGGGCCTACGGCGATGTAGTCAGCGGATGTGGCGGCGGCTTCGCGCACTTGTTCGAGGGTGTGCGTTGATACGCCGACCCAGAATTCCTTGGCCGCGATCCCGCGTTGGGAAATAGATTCTCGGCAGATTGTGCGAGCTTCGTCTACCGGCAAATCTTCCTGGCCGACGTGGACGCCGTCTGCTCCGGCGAGGCGAGCGATATCGGGGCGGTCATTCACGATGAAGCGGACGGAATTTCCGGTGAGCACGTGGGAAATTCGGGAAGACACTTCAAACAAAGTGCGCGCCGTCGCATTCTTATTGCGATATTGAATGATGCCAACGCCGGCCTTTGCCAGAAGCTCGGCGTAATCCTCAAGATATTTCGCCTCAGGAGAGGACAATAATTCGGCGCTCATGATGGCGTAGAGCGGAGGAAAGTTTTGGTTCATTTCCCGTGGGACGGCGGAATCAGGCCCGAGCTCTCAAGGAAATGGGTGTCAAGGTGACCTGCCTGAAATTCCGGATTGGCGAAAATTCGGCGGTGCAGAGGAATCGTGGTCTTCACACCTTCGATGATGAACATATCGAGTGCGCGGCGCATACGCGCGAGAGCTTCGGCACGATCGCGCCCGCGGGTGATGAGCTTGGCGATGAGCGAATCGTAGTATGGCGGAATTACGCAATCGGCATAGGCTGCGGTATCGACGCGCACGCCGGTGCCCGAAGGAATATTAAAAGTTGTTATGCGTCCGGCCGAGGGCGTGAACGTTTCCGGATCTTCTGCGTTGATGCGGCACTCAATGCTATGGCCGCGAAATTCGACCTGGCCTACCGCGGCCTCGACATGTTCGCCCGCGGCGAGCCGGATTTGAGACTTGATGAGGTCAACGTTGGTAACCATTTCCGTGACCGGATGTTCGACCTGGATGCGCGTATTCATTTCGATGAAGTAGAAACTGCCGTCTTCATCGCGCAGAAATTCCACGGTGCCCGCGTTGGTGTAGCCAATTTTGGTAAGAGCGGCGACGACGCGCGCGCCGAGTTCATTGCGCGTTTTTTCGTCCATCACCGGGGAAGGCGATTCTTCGATTAATTTTTGGTGGCGGCGCTGCACGCTGCACTCGCGTTCGCCGAGGTGGATGACTTTGCCGTGCTTATCGCCCAGAACTTGAAATTCAATGTGGCGCGGGTGTTCGATAAATTTTTCCAGGTAAACGTCGGGGCTGCCGAAGGCCTGTTGCGCTTCATTTCGCGCGGCTTCAAATGCGGGAAGCAATTCGCTTTGCTTGCGAACGACGCGCATTCCGCGTCCACCGCCGCCCGCGGATGCTTTGACAATAAGCGGAAAATCGATGCGCTTGGCGGCTTTCGTGGCGGCGGACGCATCTTCCACAATGCCGTCACTTCCGGGCACGACAGGTAACCCTGCCGCGGAGATTTCTTTGCGCGCGCGATCTTTTTCGCCCATCAGGCGAATCAGGTCGGGGCTGGGACCAATTAACGTGATGTGCGATGCAACGCAAACTTCGGCGAAATTCGCATTCTCGGAAAGAAATCCGTAGCCGGGATGAATAGCGTCCACATTCGTGATTTCCGCGGCGCTGATGACGTGAGGAATATTCAGGTAGCTTTCGCTGCTGCGCGGTGGGCCGATGCATACGGCTTCGTCGGCGAAGCGCACGTGGAGAGAGTTCTTGTCCGCTTCGGAATAGACAGCGACGGTGGGGATTCCCAGTTCTTTGCAGGCGCAGATGACCCGCAGTGCAATTTCGCCGCGATTGGCAATCAGGATTTTGCGAAACATTTTTTGGCTAGGCGACTGGGTTGTTTCCTACCGTCAAAACTACAGCTTGCGTCAACGTGACTTCTTCGCGTCCGGTTTAATTGAAAAAAGCGGCTGGCCGTACTCGACCGGCTGCGCGTTTTCCACCAGCGCCTTCACGATCACACCCGCGACGTCCGCTTCGATTTCGTTCATGAGTTTCATGGCTTCCACGATGCACACGACTTGCCCGGCCTTTACATGGTCGCCGGCCTTTACAAAAGGCGCGGAGTCCGGGCCCGCAGCCGAGAAGAATGTGCCGACAATCGGCGACTTGATGATGTGTTGCGTTTCCGCTGGAGCCGGCGCGGTTGGAGCCACAGGGGTCGCAGGCGCTTCCGCGGCTGCCGACCGGCCGGATCCGCCGGACGATCCTGTGGGTCTTTGGGGCGCAGCACTTGAGCCGGTAGCTTCCGATCCGCGCTTCAGCGCGACGCGAAAATCGCCACGCGAGAACTCAAACTGTTCCAGATGGTGCTTATCCATAAATGCCAGTAGACGCTCGATTTCGGAAATATCGAGGCCCGGCAAACCGGCTGGTGATCGGTTGGTCTTCGTTTGATGTGGCTTTTTTTTGGATGCCATGTAGTCTTAGAGTTCCAGAAGTTCCCGGGTTGCGGTGGTCAGGACCTCAGTGCGTCCGGCGTAAATCGCGACGTCATCTTCAATCCGGATGCCGCCGACCCCCTCCACATATATGCCCGGCTCGATCGTAACGACCATCCCAGCCTGAAGCTTTGCTTTTTGGTCCTTGGCCAGCCGGGGCGCTTCGTGAACCTCAAGCCCCAAGCCGTGTCCGGTGCTGTGTACGAAGTACTTGCCAAGCCCCGCGGTGTCCAATACGCGTCTTGCTGCTGCGTCTGGAGCACTGGATTCGACGCCGACGGCCAGTGCCGCCGCTGCTGCTGCTTGGGCCTCCAGAACCGCCCGGTACCACGATTTCACCCGATTCGGGGCACGGCCGATGAATACCGTGCGGGTCATATCTGAACAATAGTCGGCGAGTATAGCACCAGCGTCCAGCACGACCAACTCATTTCGGCGCAGGCGCTTCGTGGTGGGGTTGGCATGAGGCAAAGCTGCCCGAGGGCCGCTCGCCACGATAGTTTCAAACGAAGGCCCGGACGCCCCGAGTTTGCGCATGCGGTAATCCACTTCGGCGGCGAGGTCGAGTTCCGTTGCGCCGGGGCGGATGAACGGCACAACCTGCTCGAATACCGTAGAAATCAGGCGTGCGGCTGCGCGCATCTTAATGATTTCCGCCGGAGACTTCAGCGCACGCAACTTCTCAACCCAGCCTGCTCCCGTGATCCAGGAAATTCGGCTTCCCGCCGATCGGCGAAGCTCCTGATGTTGCGCGACCGTGAGGTGGGCGGGGTCGTACGCGGCTCTTCGCGCGCCGCCTCGAGCGGTGCGCGAAGAGCCAAGATGCTCACCCGCCGCCTTCAGAATGGATGCCGAAGGGATCGTGACGCGAACGCCGGCGGGTTTTACCTGCTGAGGCGCCTGAACGGCGTAGCGGCCGTCGGTAAACAAAGTGGAGCGATCCAATTCGACCAGAAGAATCGCGGCTGAGCCGCTGAAGCCAGAAAGATAGTAGATGTTCAGGAGATGCGTGACGACGAGCGCATTCGCGTCCGATTCAGCGAGCTGGCGGCGCAGGCGCTTTAAACGATCGCGATATTCGGTGGGCATAAAAGAAAAGGAGGAGACGCTGTCTCCTCCTTTTCAACATTCTGCACTAGATGATTGCTTCGCGCTAGTCCTGTGTCACTCGCGGGGTCAGGAAGAACCACAGTTCCTGGGATTGCACGCTGATGGTGCGGTGCTTGAAGAGATTTCCGATTACCGGAACGCTCCCCAACAGAGGCACCTCGTTGTATTGGGTGGTCTGCGAGTTGACCATGACGCCGCCAAGCATGATGGTCTCGCCATCGCGGGCGAGCACTTGATCATCCACAGATTGAGTGGAAAGCGCGGGCTGGCCCAGAATCGCCGGGATACCGCTATCGATCTGCGTGTTTTCAATATGGACGATCATGAAGATGGTGCCGTCGGCGGTAATCTGCGGCGTCACCTTCAACATCAGTACGGCGGAAATATATTGCGTTGAGATGGTGTTGTTGATGTTTGTCTGAATCGGAATCTGCGTACCCTGTTGCGAAGTGCCCTCGGTATTGTTTTGAGTGACGACCTTCGGCGCCGAAAGCAGTTTGCCAACACCCTTCGATTCCATGGCGGTGATGATCATGTCTATGGCGAAGCTGCCGGCGATGTGCTCAAACGAAAGGCCGGAAGTGGCAGCGGTCGCACCGAGGTTCGTCAACAGAGGCATTGAAGTTGTGCCCGCGGAAACAAGCGGCGGAGGCGCGGCTGGAGCGGCATGCGAGAACGGACTTGTGCCGACTTGCTGCGCGCCACCAAGTACGTTGCCACCATTGGCGCCGGCGAGCGCGATCTGAGTTCCGACATCCTGTGCGAAAGACCGCGAAGCCAGAACCACGCGTGCTTCGATTTCCACCTGCTGAGATTTGCGATCGAGCTGTTTGATGAGATCGTCAATCCGGGGAATTGTGGACTGAATGTCCCGAATGATCAGCGTATTGGTCCGGGGATCGCCGAAGACGCTGCCGCGGGAAGACAGAAACGGCTTCAGCAAATCGTCCATGGCCTTACCCTGAACTTGTTTACCACCCGCTGGGCCGCCGACGCTCGAAGCCTTGGCATAGCTAAGGCGCCGCGTCACGGTAACAATCGGTTCAGAATTCGCTTCGGCCACGAGCAGCGCGGCTTTCTGATCCGCTTCGGCCTTGATGGTTGAGCGAGAGGCGATGCGAAGCACGTTGCCGTCGAGCTGCTTATCAAGGTTATTGTTCTTCAGCACGATATCCAGCACCTGGTCCCAAGGTACATCTTCCATTACGAGCGTGACCGAACCCTTCACGGAAGGATCCAGGACAACGTTCAAGCCGCTGACTTCGTGGATCAGGCGGAAGAAATCCTGCAAATCAACGTCTTTGAAATTCACGCGAATCGGCTCGCCTGTGTATTTCGGTTGAGTCTGGACGGTTGCGGAAGGCGGCGTTCCTTGCGCAGGAATCGCCATCGTCTGCGATTGCGCGTTCGGCGACGGAGCCGGCGGCAGCGATTGCGATGGGCTGGCAAAACCAAATGCCGGTTGCGTGAGCCAGGCAGGCAAAGGAAGTTCTGGCGCCACGGGCATACCCTGCTTCACGGATACTGGCTTGGAATTCGAGGAAGGGAGCGACGCCGTCTGAACGCCTGCAATATTCGCGGACGAACCAAATATGACGCTGATTCCGCGGTTTGAGGATGTAACGGTGTAGGGCGACCAGCGTTCGAGTTCGACGACAACGCGCGCGACATCGGACTGAAATTGCCCCAGTCGAACGTTGCGGATCAAAGCGGAGTCTCCCGCGATCGTGCTTGCGGAACTGACCAGCGTTGTATCCGCGAAATCGATGACAAGGCGCGTGGGATTTTCAATGCGCGAAGCGTGATAGTGAAAATCACCGGTGCCGTCAATCTGGACACGAGGCTGCTGACCCTGCGCGGAAACCGTTACGCGGGAAATGCGAGCAGGCGCGCTGTGGATAATCGCAGGCTGACGAACGCTGACGGGCACCGCGGCGGCATCGGGAGTATCGAATACTAGATCGAGTTCCTGATTGCTGGAGCGCTCAAAGCGGGGCTGCGCAGGACCGGACAGCGACACTTCCAGTCGAAGTCCGCTGGAGGAACCATTCGTGTAAGACACGAGCCTGTAGCTTCCCACATTCGCCCGGGAAAGCATTTGCGCATGCGAAACTTCGGCGGCAACCGCCCCCGGCAACTCGATAACGATGAGCCGGTCGCTCGGGCGCAGGGTAGTATAGGTGAATGGCGCGGTAGCACGCGCGACAATGCGCACGGATTCCGGCGTAATTTTCGCGGTTACACGAACCGCGGGTGTTTCCGGGTCAGGCGTTGCGTTGACCCGATTAGCGAGCAGACTGCCACTCGCCAGTAGGACGCAGGCGAGCCCAATGGCCGGCCAGTTCGTCTTCATGGCTGATCTCCTGAACTAGGGTTCAACTTCTTTGTAACTTCGCGTCCGATCGGCTTGCCGAAAGCGTCTTTGCCGACTTCGTGGAACGTTACCGATCCGATGTCAATTTTTTCCACGCGTCCGTCAAAAAGCTCATCGCCAACGCGCAGAAAATAAACGCTCTTCTGAGGGTTAGCGACCACGGCAATCATTCCATTCGGCCCGCTAACGATTCCCTGAAGCATGACCGTTGATACTTGCAGGCCGCCCTTACCCGGCGGCAACTTCATTACCGGTCCGTTGGCGCCGCCCGGCTGTCTTCCAACCAATCCGATAAATGGATCGCGGCGGCCTTGCGGCAACTCCGGCTTCGTGGTTCTGATAACATCGCCGGATTTTTTTACGTCCTTGGCCGGTGGAGTTTTCTGAGTTTGGGTTGTCTTCGCCGGCGAAGCAAGTGTTGCTGGCTTCTTATCCGAAGTCGACTTCGTAGTTGAAGTCGCCTTCGTGTCCGGACTTGCCGGTTTCTTGTCGTGTTGCGCGGGCGTCTGCGTAGCAGAAGTACTGGTCTGCTTTTTCGGACTTGCCGTCGCCGATGTTTGAGGCTGTTTCGTCGACGTTGCGGACGTGGATTGCCCCGCGGACTGGCTTGCAGTTTGGGCTGCGTTCTGAGCGGCAGCCTTCGCCACAGCTGGATTAATCTGCGCGGAGACAACACCACCCGAAACCAGCGCCGCCAGCGCGAACGGCATTGCGAATTGTTTTAGACGTAGCATCGTCAGGGCCATGGTTATTTCTTTGCCCCTGTTTTTTGAACTGAGGCATCAGAGGGCTGACTAAAATAAGTCGTCAAGGTCAACTTGCCATTCACGCTGGTGCCCGGCCGTTGCGGCACCTTCGTCTTCGCTCCAGAAGTCAATCCGCCGATCGTCAGGTCACCAACGTTGATGATTCGTGAAAGGCGGCTCAAGCGAGCGAAGAAATCGAGAATTCCGTAGTAGGGGCCGTCCATTTCGACGTCAAACGGCATTTCGTAGTGATAATCCTTTGACGTGACAACGCCTGCCGTCAGGTGGCGAAGCTCGACGCCCGAGGATTGCGCCGCGCTCTGCACCATGCGAATAAAGTCATCCACGTTTTTTTCTTGCGGCACGATGGCTTGCAGCGTGTCCAGCTGTTGCTGCAGAGCTTGAGTTTCGTTGCGGAACTCGCTAATTCGCCGCTGGAAGACCTCCAGCGAATTCACCTGCCCGGAAAGTGTTTGCTCCTGTGCGCTGAGATCCGCCAGATCGGCACGCGCCGTTTTCACCGGAGAAAATGGAACGTATTCGCCGAGGCCGACAATGATCGCGGCCAGCGTCACGAACACCAGAACTTGCACGTACCAGGGCATTTCGCGGAACGATATAGCCATAGTCTTATCCCACCCTCTGCGACGCGGGTGATTTCGGCGCGGGCGTTGGTGTGGCGTTGTGATTCATGGCCGGCGGAGCAAACTCCGCGGTCACAGTGAACTCGAAAAGCTGCACGTTGGGATCGTCGTTTTGCTTCGTTTCCTTAATTTCCACGGTCTGGAAATATCCCGAACGGCGAAGCTGCGTGAGGTATTCCGCCACAGCGTTGATCGAACCGGCCGTGCCGTTGATCGTCAACGAATTACCTTTACGCGAAAGCGATGTCAGCCAGACCGTTTCCGTGCGGCTCACGGTGTTCGCAACGGCATCCAGAAGTTCCTGGCCTCCGGTGCGATTGGCCTGCAGCGCTTCGATTACGCTGATGCGCTGTTGCAGTAGTTCTTTCTGTTTCTCGAAGGCGTCCACCTGCAACTTGATTTGTTCCAGGCGGGCTTTCTCAAGTTTGAGCTGGTCAATGTGCTTTTGAACCGTGTCGATTTTCTTGCTGGTTCCCCAATAGTCCATGTAAAGAAAGCCGCCGCCCAAAATCAGCGCCAGCACGAGCATGAGGATCTGCAGCGTGGCTTCCAGCGGTACCGCGCGCCGTGCAGCCTTTGGACGGGCTTGGCCGAGTAAGTTAATCCGGATCATGGTTGATCGAAGCTCCTGAGAGCCAGGCCGACGGCGATGGCCAGCCGCGGGGCCAGCTCGCGGATCTGCTCCTCATTGTGGTGCGCCGGATTGATAACAATTTTCCGGAACGGATACATCTCTTCAACAGGAACCGCAAATTCTTCGCGCAACAAATCCACCAAACCAGGAACACGCGCCGTGCCGCCCGCCACGTAGATCCGCTGAATGGATTCACCGCTGGCGGACGCGCGAAAGAAATCAAAAGTTTTCTGAATTTCGAGAATCAAAATGTCCGAGACGGACCGCAGAATTGTGCCGCGATGCTCATCGCTGACTCCCGCGATCACTTCGCCCTTCTTCAAGCGCTCGGCGTCGTCGTAGCTGAGATCTAGTTCCTTTTGCAAGGCGTCCGTGTACTGATTGCCGCCGACGGAAACGTCACGGCTGAACAACCACATGCCGCCGCGCACGATATTGATGTTCATGACGCTCGCGCCGATGTTCAACAGCGCAGTGGTCTGCGAGGCTTCCGGGTCGTAATTCAATTCGTAGCAGTTTTGCAGAGCGAACGCATCAATATCCACGACGATCGGCGTTTTGTTTGCTTGCGCCAGCACGTTCGTGTGATTCAAAATTTTGTCTTTCTTTACGGCAACGAGCAGGACATCCATTTGCGAATCGACCGAGTCCAAATGCTGGTAGCTCAGATTCACGTCGGCGATGTCGAACGGGATGTGCTGGCTGGCTTCAGCTTGAATGCGATCGTAAAGCTCTTCGTCGGTCATCAGCGGCAAAGGGACGCGCTTCACAATTACGGAATGTCCGGAAACAGCCGTGGCGACGTTCTTGGTTTTGATGTTTTGTTTTTCGAAAATGTTGGAGATGCCCGCGGCAACCAGCGGTGCGTCCATGATGGCGCCGTCCACAACGGCGTCTTGCGCCAGTTCTTCGATGCCGTAACTGACAAGTTCGTAGCCCTGGCGGGAAGCTTTCAGCTCAACAGCTTTAATCGAGCTTGAGCCAATGTCGAGGCCGACAAGTTCTTTTTGTTTACCGCCACCAAACATCGGTCAAGCCCCTTTCACGCGAACTGAAACTTTTCGACTAAACTGCTCTCAGTAAACTTTTTCAACTAGCGGCGTCGCTTGGGCCGCGCCTGACTCATCTTGCGTTCCATCCAGCGATCCAGCACTGACTTGCGCAGCTTCCAGCGATTTCCCAGTTTGAAGGCTGGAACCATTCCTTCGCTAACGTATCGATACATCGTGTCTGCCGAAACTCCCAAGTAAAGAGAGGCCTGCCGAAGACTCATAACTTCACGTGCTTCGCTCAAGGAGTGTGTGCTCGTCGCCATAACTTTCCGCTTCCGGCCACCCAAAACTCCTTAGCGATTCGTTGTAGAGAATCTGTCTGCGCCAACGATGTCATTCGGACTTAAGCGTGTCAAGCTGTCCTAATGGGCAGTTGTCGTAAGAATGGGGGTGTTTCGTAGGCAGTTTTGGGTAGTTCCAAACAGTACAGAGCCACAGATGCGGGTGCCAGCACGTATTGTCACAACGGAATTATTACGCGTAGAGGGTATTTATTTCGTACGCCGGGGGTATTTTGGCAGCCCCAAACTGTCCCACAGTACATCTACTTTTTCGCGAGTCCTCAAATCCATCACAATTTCATCGGGCCACGGACGGGTGAATCCCTCGGTCGGCCATTTGCGCGTGGCGTCAATTCCCATCTTCGAGCCGAAGTCCTGAATGCGCGCAGCGTGGTCTAACGAATCCACCGGACCCATCACAAATTGAATATCGCGCTCTGGATCCAGCGCACAAAGGGTCTTCCAAACGACTTCGCGCGAATTTTGTATATCCACATCGTGATCTACAACCACGATTACCTTCGTGAACATGGCCTGGCCGAGCGACCAGATGGCGCTCATGATTTTTCGCGCGTGGCCGGGATACGATTTGCGGATTGCGACGATCATTAGATTATGGAAGATGCCTTCGGCCGGCATGGCCACGTCCACAATTTCCGGATACTGCATTTTCATCACTGGCAGGAAAATTCGCTCGACCGCATGGCCCATCCAGAAATCTTCCTGCGGAGGCGGCCCGACAATTGTGGTCATATATATAGGCTCGCGGCGATGCGTCACGCAGGTGACGTGAAACACTGGATATTCGCCTTCGAGCGAGTAGAAACCTGTGTGATCGCCGAAGGGGCCTTCGGTGCGCATCTCATTCAAATTGACATAGCCTTCGAGGATAATTTCCGCGTTGGCGGGAACTTCGATATCCACTGTTTCCGCCAGAACCATTTCGACGGGCTCGCGCCGCAGAAATCCAGCGAACATGAATTCATCGAGGTCCGGAGGAATCGGCAGAATTCCGGCGAGGCACGTTGCGGGATCCGCGCCGATTGCTACGGCAATTTCGATGCGGCCTTCGGGCGTACGTTCACGCGCGCGTCGAAAATGTTCCGCGCCGTGCTTCTGCGTTTGCCAGTGCATGCCCGTGGTGCGCTCGTCATACACCTGCATGCGATACACGCCGACGTTGCGCTTTCCAGTTTCCGGATTCTTCGTGATGACAAGCGGCCAGGTGATGAATCGTCCGGCATCCTGCGGCCAGCATTTCAAAATGGGAAAATCGAATAGCGAAAAATTATCTTTCTTGATGACTTCTTTGCAGGGGCCGCTTTTTACAGTCTTTGGGAAAAATGAGCCTAGCTCCGCGAGCTTCGGCAACATTTTCATTTTCTCGAAAATTCCCTGCGGCGATTTGAAGTCGAGCATGCCGCGAATGCGCTCGGCGATTTCGTCCACTTCATTTACCTCCAGCGCCAGATTCAGACGGCGCTCGCTACCCAGCGCGTTGATCAGCAAAGGAATCTTGGAACCCTTGGGATTTTCAAACAATAGAGCCGGGCCGCCGGCGCGCGTGGCCCGATCTGCAATTTCGGTAATCTCCAGAACAGGGTCCACTTCCGCGCGGATGCGCTTCAGTTCGCCTTCGCGTTCCAGCCGTTCGATGAATGCGCGCAGATCCTTGTACGCCACTGCCCCTCCCTGAATTTCGTACGCCCGCGCCAAATGCACGCGGGAATCGGAAACGTCAATCTAACATGAAATGTGGACTTGGCAGAACTGCTGTCGCTTGGAGTTGAAATGACGAGCGGTTCTTGTGGCGGGTCGAATAGCTGTGCTATCGTTTCGACAGAGCGGGCGTAGTTCAATGGTAGAATGAGAGCTTCCCAAGCTTTAGACGTGGGTTCGATTCCCATCGCCCGCTCCAAAAATCCTGTTGATGCAGTTGGCTTTACTGGTTTCCATCCCTGAAATTGACCCCCAAAATGCTGGGTTTTGGACGCAATTGGACGCGCAACGTCGCGCGGATTCCGGAGTTGGACGCGGCTCACTTCCAACCGCGGACACCGTTGTAGTTGTCGAAGGAGGCTAGTGAAAGGCGGGAAGCCGAAACAGGAGTCCAGGTCAGTAGAATTCCGCGAGAGGCTCATAGCATGGAAACAGACTCCGGAATCGTTGCGTCCATCGCTGAGGGCGCTGGCTTGTAAGCTCGGCACTTCACACCAACTCTTAGGTCACTATCTCGATGGGCTGGAACAGTGGGAATCCAAGGAGCGCTACCGCAACGCGAAAAAGGCATCCGAGGATATCCGCACCCGGGCAAATTCCGAGGGTCGGCCCATGACAGAGTGGGAAGAGCAGCAAGTCCATGCCTACACTGAAGAGGCGTTCCATGCCATGGTAAGTTCCGTGCTGCTCGACACCCTCGATCGCCTCAAGCGCGAGTCCAAACGCGGCCCGCTAAACTGGCACCAGATTAAAATGCTAAAGGTATTAGCTCGAAGCGGATTTTCAGGGGCACAGGAGCTCTTACAGAAGTGCTCCCAGTGTACCGTGACGAATCCAAAGAATAATTTGCCAGCAATCTCCGAGGGTTCTATAAAAGGGGATGTCAAGAGAAAACACTCCTCCTCCCGCACGGAGTGCGAAGTTCTCTTGCATCCAGCCCCCTGCGATTAAGCGCATCTGTTTTTTTCGCCGG
>ODAK010000475.1_pt1 | contig 46255 bp, 44 predicted proteins | sample 1539591 | NCBI WGS metagenome assembly ODAK01 (sample SAMEA3539303, study PRJEB22396) | soil metagenome | biome: tundra; feature: field; material: soil | place: USA | collected 2010-05 | depth 0.15 m
GGCAGCGGATCGGCGCCCGGCAGCGGATCGGCGCCCGGCAGCTGATCGGTGGCCGGTGCGACGAACTCGGGGCTCGCCGGCGCTCCGTCGACCAGCCGCATTCCGGCGAGATGCCGGAGCCGGACCAGAAGTCGCTCGGACTGACGGCTGGGGGCGACGGCGTTGGCCTCGGCCAGCCGCTCGATCTCCGCCCCCAGCAGCTCGATACCGCCCTCAAACTCCTCGTCGCCGGCCGCCGGCCGCTCGATCGTCGCGGTCGCCTCACCACGCTGCTGGTCGGTCCTGCGCTTGGGTCGCCACATGGGGTTGGACGTTACATGAAGGCCGATAGTGTCTCGCGCGGATGGCCGCTTCTGAGATCGTCACGCCGCGACCGTCAACGTCCGGGGATCGGGCCCAGCCGTGGCTGCGGTCGCGCCGCCACGCCGTCACGATGTCGCTGCTGGCGATCGTCGCGTTGACGGCGCTGGGCGCGGTCCCGCGCGTGATCGTGGCTCACCAGTCGGTGTTCGCCGATGAGCTCTCGACCTACTGGATCTCGGTCACCCACGGACTCGGCGGCGTGCTCTCGCTGCTCTACAGCACCGGCCGAATCCACCACGCCGAGATCACCCCGCCGCTTTCATTCCTGGCCTCGTGGCTGAGCACGCGCCTGGGCACCACGGCCGAGCTGCTGCGGGCGCCCGCGCTGCTGGCGGGGACGGCGACGATCCCGCTGATTTACGCGCTCGGTCGGCGAACGGTCGGGCGCCGGGCGGCGCTGCTGGCCGCGACGGTGACGGCGCTGTCGCCGTTCATGATCTATTACTCGGCCGAGGCGCGGGCCTACGGGCTGATGATATGCCTGGTCGTCTGCTCGATCCTGACGATGCTGCTGGCGATCGATACGGGCCGCAACCGGTACTGGGTTCTTTACGCGATCTTCTCGGCGGCGGCGTTCTACACCCACTACACGTGCACGTTCGTGCTCGCGGTGGCGCTCCTGTGGCTGCTTTGGTCTGAGCCGGCCGCTCGCCGCCCGGCGCTGCTCGCCAACGCCGGGGCCGCTCTGCTGGTGGTGCCCTGGATTCCCGGTCTGATCGCCGACCTGCATTCACCGACTGTCAAGATCCTCTCCGCGCTCTCGCCCTTCACCGCGAACGCGGTCCGGGTGGACATCCAGCACTGGGCGCTCGGGTACCCCTATACGGTCGCCGGTGGACTGCGAGACCTGCCCGGGGTCCCCGCGCTCCTGCTCCTGGTGGCGGCGGCGCTCCTGTCGGCCGTCGGGGTGGCAACCGGGGCGCACGCGGCCGGCCGGCATGACCTCCGGCGCCGGTCGCGTGACCTCCTTCGCCCAGGCTCGCGAGCCGCGGGCAGTGGGTCGCTGGATCGGCGGATCGTGCTCGTGCTGGGGCTGATGCTGGCCACTCCGGTGGGCGAGATCGCCGGCAGCGCGGTCGGCAACCACATCATCGGCGTGCGCGATCTCGCGGCCTCGTGGCCGTTTTTGGCCCTCTTCGCGGCCGCGTTCGTGATCGCCGCCGGGCCTCGGCTGGGGACGGTCGCGGCGGCGCTGACGGTGGTGGCGTTCGCGCTCGCGGCGCCGAAGATGCTCGAGGCCCGCTTCCAGCGTCCCGGCTACCAGGCCGCCGCGAACTACGTGGCCGCCGATGCTCGCGCTGGCAACGTGGTGATCGACGAGACCGGGGGACTGAGTCCGGGTCCGCTGACCGGGTTCGACATCGTCTTTCACCGGCGGTTGCCGGTCTTCCGGGCGTTGGCGCCGGCAGAACGCGACCACCCCTTCACCGTCTTCGACCCCTTCGTCTCGCTGCCGGAGGCGGCGCAACGGGCCATTGCAGCGGCCCACGGCGCCCGTGTGTTCCTGGTCGCGGGGCAACTTCCTGGCGTCGTGACCCGGCCCGACCCTGTCCCGCTCGTGCTCCCGGACGGCTACCGGCGGACGTCGCTGCGCAGCTACCCGGGGATCGAGCTGACGCTGGTGGGTGTCTACTCACGGTCGCGCGACGCTTCCCGGTGAGCTCGACCGGTCACCACAGGCCGCGCGGGAACGTGGGCGGCGACTCGGACGCGACCGCGCGGGCCGCCGGTTACGGGCCCGCGCTCGCGGTGACGGTCACGCTCGCGTTCGCCTCGCTGCTGGCGCTGATGGCGGCGGCTTTGCTGGTCATCCATCCGGACCTGACCGGGCTGGCCCGCTACGCCGGCCTGGTCAACCAGCAGAACCAGACGGTGAAGACCGATCTCTACATCGGGGCATTCGTTGTGATCCTGCCGCTGGCGCTGATCGCGGGTCCGCGGCTCGTCGATGCGATCGCCGCCGGCAGCAACGCGCAGGCGTTGCCGGCCTTCGCGGCGGCACTCACGGGCTTGCTGGCCGCGGCGCTGATCGTGGTCAGGCTGTCAGGCGCCCTGCCGTGGGGCGATGGGGTCAAGGGGATCCTGGTGGGAGTGGTGGTGTGGGCGGCAATCGTCGGGACCGCCACCTGGAGGATCGTCCGCGGCGGCCCCTGGCCGGCGCTGCACCGCCTGCAGCGGAGCTCGCCGACACCCGTCGCAATCACCGCGGCGCTGGTCTTCGGCGCGCTGCTGTGTGTCACCAGCGGATCCTCGCTGGGACCGCTTCCGCTCCTCCTCGGTGTGGTGATCTCGGCCGCCGTCCTCGTCGCCTACGGGCGGATTGCGCTGCCCCGGCTGGGACGCTGGGGCTGGACGCTCGACGCGGTGGTGATCGTGGTGCTGGCGCTGGCCATCCCGGACCTGATCGTGTTCCGCAACCCGACCGCGATCCCGAACATCTTCTTCGATCCTGGCGTCGTCCAGTTCCAGCAGGATTACATCCTCGGACCAACCAACCAGCTGCTCGGCGGTGGAGCGCTGCTGGTCAACGATCCCGTGTCGCAGTACGGCGTCGGCCTGATCTACTTCCTCGCCGGCTGGTTTCATCTGGCTCCGATCGGCTACGGGACGTTCGGATTCCTGGATTCGTTGCTGACCGCCCTTTTCTACGTCGCGGGCTACGGAGTCCTGCGGCTGGCCGGCGTTCGCCGGCTGCTCGCCGCCGCGGCGATCGGCTTGGGCGTGCTCGCGTTCGTCTACAACTTCCGCTACTTCGTCGGTCAACTGCCGGAGGAGGGGCCACTGCGCTTCGGTCTGCCGATGATCGTGCTGCTCGTGTCGGTCGCCGGCGCCCGCGCCCCTGGCCACGCCCGGGTCGCTCGCGTCGTGGTCCTCTGCGGGGTCGGAGCATCCGCGCTGTGGGCACTCGAGGCCTTCGCCTACACCACGGTCACCTATGCCGGGGTCGTCGTCGCCGAGGCGTGGCTGCGACGTCCCGGAGATCGCCGCCGCTGGCTGGTCCGGCAGGGGGCGCTCGGCCTGGCCGCGTGGGTGGTGGCCCACCTCGGGTTTGCGCTCCTGACCCTGCTCGGGTCAGGACAGCTGCCGGACTGGGGTCAGTACCTCGCCTACGCGCGCGAGTTCCTCCTCGGCGGCTCCGCGGGCTCGATCACCTATGGGTTCGCCAACTGGTCTCCGGGTCTGGCGGTCGATGGCGCGGCGCTGATCTCCGCGGCCGCGATCGTGCTGCTGGTCCGCCGCAAGGCTGCGCTGGGCCGGGCCCACCCGGCGCTGCTGGTGGCGCTGGCCGGCAGCACCGCCTACGCGATCGCGATCCTCAGCTACACCGACAACCGCTCCTCCACCTATCTGCTGCTGTACGTGGCGTTGCCACTGCTGATCGCCGGCACGCTGTGGCTGGCGCTGCTGCTGGCGCCGGGCTCACGGCTTCCCGGCGCCGTGCGGCGCGGCGGACTGGCGGCGGCGCTCGCGGTCGTCGTGCTCCTGTTCGCCGGGGCCTGGCCGTCGATCGGCACCCACTTCTCCCGCACCGCGCTCGCGCGGGCCTATCCGGGCGGAGGCCTGGGATCGGCACTTCACCGGCTCTGGCACCCGCCGCCGATCGATCCGCGGGCGCCCGAGGGGATCCGCCTGCTGAACCGCTACATCCCGGCCCAGCGGGTGCTCATCCTGCTGCCGACGCTCCCCGACCTGGGGACCGAGATCCTGATCCGCAGCCACCGTGCCAACCTGCTGCCGATCGGGGACCCCAAGGCCGACGGTCTGGTGCCGTCCGTATGGCTGCCGCGGATCAGCTCGGCGCTGGCCCGGATCCGTGCCGGCCAGCGGATCCTGATCGACCAGCAGGCGCTGCAGGTGATCTCGGATCTCCGCAACCCCGCCGTCGATCCGCTGAAGGCCCCGATCGACGGCGGCGGCACGGAGGTCGAGTGGATCCTGCGCGAGCTCGACCGTCGCTTCCGAATCCGGCCGATCCATCGCGCTGCGGACGGTCTGATCCTCGCCGCGCTCGTCGCGCGCTGATTTCACCCAGCGCCGAGGGTTGACTGCTTCCGCGCCACGATCACGTTGTGGGCCGCGAACTGCTGCACGCGGGGCGTGCGCTCGAACAGCCGCTCCAGCACCGCGGCGGCCCGGATCGCCCGGCGCGGAGTGAAGTCGGGGACCAGCCCGAGCTGGTCTGAGCTCAGCACCTGGGCCCCGGCGGCGTTGAGCCCGTCGATGATCTCGGACTCGGGGATTAACCGCTCTTCGCCGGTGTCCTGGGGCACGCGCGCCATCAGATGCGACCAGTAGGGATTGCGCGGATTGTGATCCCAGATCACTACCCGGCCGGTCGGCCGGCTGACCCGCACCATCTCCGCCAGCGTCTGCCGGACGCCGGCGGGATCGGCGATGTGGTGCAGCGTGGCCACCGTCAGCACGACGTCGAAGCTGCCGTCGGCGAACGGCAGTGCGGTCCCTGAGCCCTTGACGGCCGTCACCTCCGGGCTGCGGGCGCACATGATCTCGAGCATGCCCGCGGACGGATCAACACCTACCACCTCGTATCCCAGGGCGCTCAGCCGTTGGGCCAGCGCCCCGGTGCCGCAGCCGACGTCCAGCGCCGAGCCTGCGGGGCACGTGCGGGCTATGAACGCGCTGCGCTTGCGCAGATAGTGCTCGACGACGTGGGCCGGGAGCGACTCGTCGTAGACGGTCGCGATCTCGTCAAAGTGCGAGTCGCTCATGAGTCCGCTGCTCGGTCTCGGGCGCGGACGCGGACGCCACGAACGGTTGCGGGCGCCGGGACCGCCGCGGCGCCCTCCGCCTCAGCGCCAGCACCAGTCCGATCATCCGCAGGCCGACGTGGAGGGCCTTGAGCGGGTGCCCGGTCACCGACGAGGTTCCCACCCGGGGTAGATAATTGACCGGAACCTCGACGAATCGCGCCCCGGCGAGGATCGTCAGCAGCATGATCTCGACGCCGGCGTGACTGCCCCCGACGGTCATCGCCTCGGCCACGGCCTTGGCCGTGTCGGCGCGCAGCAGCCGGTAGGTGCAGCCGACGTCGCTGAGATGGCTGGTGTTGTAGAGCGCCTCGATCAGCTTCGCCACCGCCCAGTTGCCCCACCGCAGGAAGCTGGCCATGTTCGCCTCCGCCCAGATCAGCTCCCGCGTGGTGCGGGTGCCGAATACGACATCGCACTCCTCGCTGTAGACGAGCAGCTTGAGGATGTCCTGCGCCCGGAACGTGCCGTCGGGCTCGGCCAACACCACCAGCTCGCCCGAGGCCTCCATCAGGCCGCGGCGCGTGGCGTGTCCGTAACCCTGCTGGGGCTCGTGAACGAGCCGGGCGCGGGTTCGTCTGACCTCCTCGGCGGTGCCGGCCTGAGCGTTGTTGTCGACCACCAGCACCTCGTCGACCAGGCCCGTGGCGAAGAAGCGCTCGATCACCTCGCGGATCGAGTCGCGCTCGGCGTAGGTCATCAGGACCACGGATACGCGTTTATCGTTCCACATGCCTTGGCTTGTCCGAGGACTAGAGCGCCAGCGGCACGTAGTCGGCGGGGAATGCCGACGCGCCGAAGAACCAGTTCTCGATCGCGTAGCGCGGGCTGCGCATGTCCGGTTCGGATGCCGTCTTGTGCAGGAACAGCTCGTCGAACAGCAGCGCGTCGCCGGGCTCGAAGATCGGGCGCAGGATCAGCGTCTGCCCCGCTGCCGCCTCCGCCGCCCGCTGCGAGACCTGATTGGTCATCATCGCTTCGTCGGTTTCAGTGGTCACGTGGCTCTCTAGCCGGCGCGGAACCAGGTCGAGGCCGGGGGCGTGGTCACCACAATGCGAGAGCGAGAGCCAGAGGTTCAGCGCCTTGACCTCGCCCATGAACTTGCCGTCCTGGTGCCAGGCGCCGGTGACCGAGGACTCGGCCTTGCGCAGGGTCGTCTTGTCGCCGGTCACCATCGGAGCCTCCCCGAGGTAGCCGCGCACGAGCTCTGGCAGCCCCGCAGCGCGGTACATCTCGCCGATCTGGAAGCTGAGTCGTGGCGAGTCGACGGCGAGCACGCCGCCGCCGGACTTGATCCACTCGCGCAGCAGCCGCACGCCACGTCGGGGATCGGGCTCGAAGGGGACGTAAAAGCGATCGTTGAAGGACTTGTCGGCGTCGTGCCGGGCCCGCTCCTTAAACGAGCGATCGATCTGCCGGGCGAAGTCCTCGGCCTGCTTAGGCTCGACCAGCCCCCGGACGAGCACGCAGCCGTCGCGCAGGATCCCGGCCCGGAGAACTCCCGGAGTCAGCTGCCCGGGCTCGAGCTCGGGCAGCGGAGCGCCGGTGGGAAGGGCGGCGTAATCCGGCTCCGGATGTCCGGCGTCCTCGCCGTCGACCTCCAGCCAGCGGATCCCCAGCAGATTTCGCAGGTGCAGCAGCATCCGCTCCTGCTCGGACGAGGGGCTGGCGCGATTGCGCTCGGTCAGCCGTTCGATCTCGGCGACGAGATCGTCGTCGCTTCCCTCGAACTCGTCCGTTGGCGCCTCGGCCAGCGCGCCGCCGCCATCCTTGCTCCTGCGGCCTCTTGGGCTATGCGACCACATGGCCATCAAGCTAACACGCCGGAGGCGATCAGTCGTGCCGCTGCACCGGGCGCGCCGGCGCTCCGACCACCGTCGTACCGGCCGGGACGTCGTCGACGACTACGGCGTTGGCGCCGATCTTGGCCCCTGCCCCCACCGTCACCGGCCCGATCAGCTTGGCTCCCGTCCCGATGCTGACATAGCGCTGCACGGTCGGCCCCGTTACGTCTCCCGCCCGCAACCCGATCGTCACGAACGGCGAGATCACGACCCCGGTCTCGATCTGCACCAGGCCGTCGGCCACCACTTGGCCGTGGACTATGTACACGCCCGGGGCGACGACCACCGGGTCGCCGATCGAGACCTGAGCGCTGGCCATCGCCAGGCGGTGCAGTAGCCGCGGCAGCACCGGAACCCCGAGCGCTTGCAGGCGGGCCTTGGCGCGGTACAGCGCCTGGGCGAGAAACGCGTCGCTGACCCAGGCGAGCCGGAGGATTTGCGCCAGAGTGTCCAGGCGAGAGCGAAACTCGTGTCGTTCTCCGCGGTGCAGCGCGGTCATCCGCGCGTCCTCCTTGAGCGCGATCCAGAGCCGTGGGTGGCGTGCGCGGAGAGCGGACCAGAAGGCGGCCCGGTCGACGGCCGCTCCCTCGCGCTGATCTGACGGCGTGCTCATTGGTCCGCCACGGTAGACGAGTCGGACTACGCTTCGCTCGCGTGACCGCCGCGCGCTTGCAAGTGCAGCTGGAGTCCGAGCTCCCCGGCGAGGTGTCGGTGGGGGGTGGGACGGCGATCTTCGTCTGCGGCTGGTGTTTCTGCCCGCAGGCCGAGATCACCTCGCTCGCTTTCCTGCTCGACGGACAACCGCAGCCGGTGGCCGGCCGCGGGATGCCCAGGCTGGATCCGTTCCGCGCCCTGCACCCCGAGCTGGACCCGTTCGCGACGGGCAAGCTGGAGCGCGACCCGGACTCGCCACTCGACCCGGAGCTGCGCAGCTACCGCAGCGGCTTCTGGGGGCTCGTACGCATCGACCGGGCCAGGTCGGCCGGCGCCTACGAGCTGTCGCTGATGGCCGAGCTCGAGAATGGCGAAAGGCTGATCGTCGAGCTCGGACGGATCCTGGCGGCGGCGTCGGAGGACGCGGTCGACGCGGCCTGGCCCGCCGGTGCGTCCGGGCCGCGTGTGGCGATCGCGATGGCCGCCTACAACCCTCCGCTGGAGCTGCTGGGGCGTCAGCTCGAGTCGATCCGCGCGCAGACCCACGAGAACTGGGTCTGCGTGATCAGCGACGACTGCTCGGGCCCTGCCCAGTACGCGGCGATCGAGGCGGCGATCGCCGGCGACCCTCGCTTCGTCCTCTCCCGCTCTCCGCGCCGCCTTGGCTTCTATCGCAACTTCGAGCGTGCGCTGACGCTAGTTCCGGAGGGGGCGGACTGGGTGGCCATGGCCGACCAAGACGACGATTGGCGGCCGGACAAGCTCACGCGACTGCTGGCGGCGATCGGCAGCGCCCAGCTCGTCTACAGCGACGCGCGCGTGGTCGGCCGCGACGGCGAGCTGATCTCGGAGACCTGGTGGAACCATCGCCGTAATAACCACTCTGACCTGCTCTCGCTGCTGGTCGCCAACTCGGTCACTGGAGCGGCGTCACTGATCCGGCGTGACCTGCTCGACTACGCGCTGCCGTTCCCGCCTGCCCAGTTCGCCCACTTTCACGACCACTGGATCGGCTTGACCGCGCTGAGCCTGGGGGAGATCGCCTTCGTCTCCGAACCGCTCTACGACTACGTCCAGCACGGCGAGGCGTCGCTCGGACACGCAGCGGCAAACCGGATGCCTTCGCTGCGCGACCGCGTCGCCCATCGCCGGGCGCTGCGTGAGCGGGTCCACATGTGGCGCCTGCACTACTTCGTCGACATCTGGCGGCTACGCCAGTTCGCGGCGGTGCTGATGATGCGCTGCTCGGCGCGGATGACCCCACGCAAGCGCCGCACGCTCGAGCGCTTCCTCGGCGCCGACGGCTCGCTGAGCTCGCTGCTGGAGCTCGGATTGAGAGGCGCGCGCGAGCTGATCGGAACGCCGGAGACACTGGGCGCCGAGTGGGCGCTGTTCCACGCGCTTGGCTGGCACCGGCTCCTAGGAATCAGCGCTCGGGCTCGCCCGCAGCGCGGGCTGCGGCTGGACGCACTGCCCCCGCCGTCACTGATTTTGGAGCCTGGCCGGACCGAGCTGGACGAGAGTGTGGCCTCGATCGCGCGCAAGTTAGCGCCGCTGCGGTGGAGCGTGGCCGACGACGCGCCCCGCCGCGTGAACCTGCTGATCCCCTCGATCGATCTGCAGCACTTCTTCGGCGGCTATATAGCCAAGTTCAACCTCGCCCGGCGCCTGGCGCAGCGTGGACTACGCGTCCGGATCGTCACCGTCGATCCGGTCGGCGCGCTACCCGCCGACTGGAAGCGGAGGGTGGAGTCGTTTGCCGAGCTCGAGGGGCTGCTCGACACCGTGGAGATCGCATTTGGACGGGAATCGACAGGGATTGAGTGCAGCCGAAATGACGGCTTCATCGCCACGACCTGGTGGACCGCGCACATCGCCCGCGATGCCCTGGAGCAGGTTGAGGCAGACCGTTTCGTGTACCTGATTCAAGAGTACGAGCCGTTCACGTTCCCGATGGGGACCTATTCGGCGCTGGCCGCCGAGTCCTATCGCCACCGCCACTTCGCGGTCTTTTCCAGCGAGCTGCTGCGTGGCTACTTCCGCGCGCATGGGGTCGGCGTCTACGGTGACGGGGCGCGCGTCGGCGATCGGGAGTCGGTCGCATTCGAGAACGCCATCACCCGGGTGCAGCCGGTCGGCGAGCATGAACTGGCGGCGAGAGCGACGCGCCGGCTGCTGTTCTACGCGCGCCCTGAGCCGCACGCCGCCCGCAACATGTTCGAGCTCGGCATCCTCGGCCTCGCGCGCGCTGTCGAGGCGGGCGTGTTCCAGAGTGGTTGGGAGTTGAACGGCATCGGTACCGTCCGCCGGGCCGGGCGGATTGCGCTGGGCGGGAGAGCGACCGTGAAGCTGCTCCCGCGCTGCGACCAGGGCGCGTACGCCGTCCTCCTGCGCGACCACGACGTCGGCCTGGCACTGATGTACACACCCCATCCCAGTCTGGTTCCGCTGGAGATGGCCTCTGCGGGAATGTTGACGGTCACCAACAGCTTCGAGAACAAGACCGAAGCGGCGCTGGCCATGATCTCGTCGAACCTTCTCACCGTGGAGCCGACGGTGGACGGGATCGCCGCGGGTCTGTCGGCGGCCGTCGGAGGCGTTGCCGACGCGAGGGGCCGATGGCGGGGATCCGAGGTCAATTGGAGCACTCGATGGGCCGATTCGTTCCCGGACGAGATGCTCGATCAGATCGCCGCGGCGCTCGGCGTGCGCGCCGGGTGAGCGCCGTGGTGGCGATCACCATGTCGTACCGACGCTACTTGAGCTTCGGATGCAGCGCCGAGACCACCCCGACCGCGTGCGCGAATGTCCGCCGGTCGCCGTTCCTGGTCGCCGCGAATGCCAGCTGCACCCAGGCGTCGAGGTTCAGCGGCTCGCGCCTGGTCACCGACTCAAGCGTGCGCTCCGCTGCCGCGTTCTGGTTCTGGTCGAGCTCGAGCACGCCACGCGTCACGGCCACCGTGAGGTCGGGGTTCAGCGTGCCCGCGGAGTCCAGCAGCGAGCGCGCGCGCTGCGCCTGGGCCGGGCGCAGCGGCGCCTCACCGGTGACCAGCGCGGTTGCCCTCGCCGTGTCCCGCGCCTCGCGAACGCCGAGCACGAACCAGGCGCTCGCCGCCACCGCGAGCAGGAGCAGCAGGCTCCGCAGGATCGTCGCCATGCGCAGATCATCGTCGATCGCCTCCACCGGCGGGGTCTGCGCGCCGTGAACGGTGCGGCGCCTGCGATCTCGGTCGTGATTCCGAACTGGAACGGCCGTGCGTGGCTCGGGCCCTGCCTGGGCGCCCTGGCCGGCGGCGAGTGCGAGCCCGGGGAGGTGATCGTCGTCGACAACGGGTCAGACGACGGCTCGGTCGAGTACCTGCGCTCCGAGCACCCGGAGGTGCGAGTCCTCGCTCTCGGTCGCAACACCGGCTTCGCACACGCCGCCAACCGTGGTCTGCAGGCGGCCTCGCACGAGCTGATCGCACTGCTCAACACGGACGTGGTCGTCTCCCCGGACTGGCTTGCGCGCATGGGCTCGGCCCTGGCGGCGGACCCGGGGGCGGCGTCGGTCGCCTGCAAGATGCTTGCGCTCGCGGATCCGTCGATCGTCTACGACGCCGGCGACATTCTGCGCCGCGACGGCGTCTGCGAGCAACGAGGACGTTTTTGCCGCGACGGTGGACGCTGGGATGCCCCGGGAATCGTATTCGGGGCCTGTGCGGGGGCGGCGTTGTACCGGCGGACCGCCGTGCTGGAGCTCGGCGGCTTCGACGAGCGCTACTTCGCCTACCTTGAGGACGTCGACCTCGCGCTGCGCCTGGCGCTCGCGGGGTGGCGATGCCGTTACGAGCCCGCTGTCGTCCTGCATGCCGGCGAGGGATCGTCGCGGCGACTTGCGGGCGGCCATCAAGCGCTGGTCACTCGCAACACGATCGTCCTCGTGGCGAAGGCGTTTCCAACCTCGTGGCTTCCGCTGGTAGCCTACAGGCAGCTCGCCTGGGCTTGGCACGCCGTCCGCGAGCGACGGCTCGGAGCGCATCTGCGCGCGCTGGCCTCGGCGGCCCCGCTGGTGCCGTCCGCGCTTCGCGCCCGGCGGAAGTTGCGCCGCACCGCCCGCGTGCCGATCGGGGCCGTCGTGCCGGCCGGGCCGTTCCGGGGCCCCCGCGCCGGCGGGCATCCTTCCAGCTTCGTCTGAGCCACTGCTCGTTACGCTGTCCGGCGTGCCGGTGATCACAGGTGAGCGCGTAAGTAGCGCGCAGGGGGGCTTCAACCCCAGTTTTCAGCGCCACCGGGCCGAGTACCGCCTGTGCGCCTCGCTGCTCGGCGACGGCCGCGTGCTCGACCTGGGGTGCGGCACCGGTCACTCGTGGACCGAGCTCTCGCCCCGGGAGACCGTTGGCGTCGATGTCGAGGCCGCGGCGCTGGCCGGGCAGGAGCGCGAGACGCACCAGGCCGACATGCGATCGCTGCCCTTCGCGGCGGCCAGCTTCATTGCGGTGGTCTCGATTCAGTCGATCGAGCACGTGCCCGATGCCGAGCGCGTTCTGGCGGAGGTCGCCCGTGTGCTGGTGCCCGACGGCCGGGCGGTCTTCGTCACGCCCAATCGGCTCACCTTCGGGCGCCCCGACGAGATCATCGATCCCTACCACTACGTCGAGTACGACGCCGAGCAGCTTCGCAACCTCTGCTCGCCGTTCTTCAAAGCGGTCGAGATCTCCGGGCTCCAGGTCTCAGATCGCTACCGCACGATCCACGACGACGAGCGGCGCGAACTCGACCGGCTGCTGGCGCGCGACCCGCTCGCGCTGCGTCGCTTCGTGCCGCGGCGAATGCGCCAGTACCTGTACGACCAGCGGCTGAGCGGTGATCGGGTCAAGCCGCGCCCGGGAGCGTTGGAGATCGGGGTTGAGGACTTCTGGCTGCAGGCCGATCGACTCGAGCAGGCGATAGATCTGTTCGCGGTCTGCTCGGGACCGCGCTGAAGCAGCGGAGCGCGTGGACGCTCCGAACCTCACTCCGCCGCCCGGCAATCCGCGTTTTGCGCTGTTTGACTCGCTCCGGGCGCTGGCCGCGCTGAGCGTTTTCGCCGGTCATACCTACACCGGGCTGTATGCGTTCGCCGATCACCGCGGGCCGTTTCTGCTGGCGGTCCAGATCGCCGATCAGGGGGTGGCGATCTTCTTCCTGATCTCAGGCTTCCTGCTCTACCGCCCGTTTCTCACCGCTCGTCGCGCCGGTCGTCGCTTTTCGCTGGGCGCCTATGCGACGCGGCGCGTGCTGCGGATCGTTCCGGCGTACTGGGCGGCACTGACGATTTTCGCCGCACTCGGTTTCGTGGACGGCATCGATGCGGGCCACTGGTGGGTGTTCTACGGCTTCGGCCAGATCTACAGCGCCAGCCGGATCGGCCAGGGGATCGGGGTCGCCTGGACGCTGTGCATCGAGGTCACCTTCTACGCGGCGTTGCCGCTGTTGGCCGCGGCGGCCGTGCGCCTGGGTGGGCACAGGGACGCGGTGCGCGGCGACGTGATGCTGCTGACGGTTCTGGCGGCGGCGTCGCTGGCCTACCGCGCGCACTTCAGCAACCTCCTGGACACCGCCGCCATCTCCACGCTGCCCGGCTATTTCCTCTGGTTCGCACTCGGAATGGGGCTGGCCGTGGCCAGCGTGACGGCCGGCACGGTGCCGTTCGGGGCGGCGCTGGGGTCACGCCTGCGCCACTGGCCGGTGCTTTCGTGGATCGCCGCTGCGCTGCTGTTCCTGGCCGCCCACGAGTCACCGCACACCAGCGGCCTGCTCGGTGGCACCGGGGCGGCTCTGCTGCTGCACGTGCTCTACGGCCTGGTGGCGTTTTGCCTGCTGGCCCCGGCCGTGTTCGAGGACTCCGCGGGCGGCCCGGTTCGTCGCCTCCTGTGCCACCCGGCGCTGGCCTGGATCGGCCTGATCTCCTACGGCTTCTACATCTACCACACGATCGTGATCGCGCAGCTGGCCAGGCTCCTGCACGATCACGGTGTCTCGCCTCTGTATCCAATCGTGGCGGTCGGCTCGCTGGTGATCTCGCTGGGCTGCGCGGCCGTGAGCTTCTACGCGCTGGAACGTCCGCTGATGCGGCTGCGGGGCGACCGCCAGAGCGCGGTCAGGGCATGAACTTCCGGGAAAGCAGGACGCCGCGGCGGTGGAGCACCAGGCGGGCGGCCGCGCCCAGGGTCTTGACCCCGTAGATGATCGAGGCCGAGGCTGAGGCCGAGGACGCTTCCGGGAAGTAGCGCGTGCGTGCCGGTACCTCGGCGATGTGAAAGCCGAAATGGATCGCCTGCATGACCATCTCGGAGTCGAACACGAAGTCGATCGAGTTGCGCAGGAAGGGGACCGTGAGCAGCAGCTTGCGTGAGTAGGCGCGGTAGCCGGTGTGCAGCTCGCTGAAGTCGGTGCCCAGCACGGCGTTCTCGATCATCGTCAGGCCACGGTTGGCGACGAACTTGTAGCGCGGCATGCCGCTCGCCTTCCAGCTACCCGGCTCGGTCAGGCGCGAGCCGAGCACCATGTCGGCCTCTCCCTTCAGGATCGGCTCGACCATCCGCGGGATCAGAGCCGGCTCGTACTGGCCATCAGGGTGCAGCATCACCACCACGTCGGCCCCGCGTTGCAGCGCTTCGAGGTAGCAGGTCTTCTGATTGCCCCCGTAGCCAACGTTGTGCGGATGCCAGATCAGATGGAGCGGCAGCCTCCGGGCGACGTCCAGCGTCTCGTCGGTCGACTTGTCGTCGACCAGGATGATCTCGTTCACGACGTCGGTCGGGATCCCCGAGACAGTGTGCTCGAGCGTTCTGGCGGCGTTGCGAGCGGGCATCACGACAATGACCTTCGCTGCGGACAGGGCTGGTTCCATCGCCAAGGTCTGATCGCCGCGGCCTGCAGTCTCTACTTGGCGTCCCACGGCGGCGCCAAGCTTAGCTGGTGGTCGCCGCGCGAGCCGTTCGGCGCGGTCGAACGTCTGTGCGGGTAGGCTTTCGCTCAGCAGCCGAGACGATGACCAGTCAAGCGACCACCGCGCCGAGATTCGGCCTTCCGCTCGCCGCGCCGCGGGCGCGCGTCTTGGGGGAGTGGCTCTCGACACGCGATGCGGCGAAGTGGCCCGCGCCTCCGGAGGGCGACGGTCGCCCGGTGATGCTGATTCCGGGGTTCCTGGCCGGCGACCCCAGCCTGACGCGGATGGCGCTGTGGCTTCGCAGCGGCGGCTATTCGCTGGCGCGCAGCGGCATCGGGTGGAACACGGGCTGCATGGAGCCGACCGTCGAAGCCCTGGCGGTCCGTCTGGAACGCGCCGTCGACCGGACCGGAAAGCCGGCGCTGCTGATCGGCCAGAGCCGGGGTGGGAGCATCGGGCGGGCGCTGACCGTTTTGCGACCGGATCTCGTGCAGACGTTGGTGACGCTGGGCTCGCCGCTGCTCGATCAGCTGGCCGTCACGCGCCGGGTCTGGCCTTCGATCGGCGCCATCGGACTGCTCGGCACGCTCGGCGTCCCGGGTATGTTCAGCCTCAGTTGCCTGCGCGGCGCCTGCTGTGCCCGCACCCGAGCGGCCGTGGTCGGGCCGTTCCCCGACGAGGTGGAATTCGTGTCGGTCTACTCGCGCAACGACGAGGTCGTGCGCTGGGAGGCGTGCCTCGACCCGTTTGCGGCTTCGCTGGAGGTGCAAACCAGTCACGTCGGCATGGGGATGGCCCGCGAGGTCTGGACCGAGCTCGCCGCCGCGCTCGCTGTCTAGATCTAGGCCGGCGCCTTGGCCCGCGAACGGGCCAGTTTCACGCGCGCGGTCCGGTCCAGCGCGACCTTTCGCAGGCGCACGTTCTTCGGCGTGACCTCCACGCACTCGTCGGCGCGCAGGAACTCCAGCGCCTGATCGAGCGATAGCTCGCGCTTGGGCACCAACCGGATGAGCTCGTCGGCGGTCGACTGGCGCATGTTGGTCAGGTGCTTCTCCTTGGTGGCGTTGACGTCGAGGTCCTCGGCACGGGAGTTCTCGCCCACGATCATGCCCTCGTAGACCTCCTCGCCGGGCTCCACGAACAGGGTCCCGCGCTCCTGCAGGCTGAACAGCGCGAAGCCCGCCACCCTCCCGCGGCGATCGGCCACCAGCGAACCCGTCGGCCGCGTGCGCAGCTCGCCGTGCCACGGCTCCCAGCGGTCAAACACGTGGTGGACCAGACCGGTGCCGCGCGTCTCGGTCAGGAACTCGGTCCGAAAGCCGATCAGCCCCCTGGCCGGAACCAGATACTCCATGCGCACCCAACCCGTACCGTGGTTGACCATCTGTTCCAGCCGGCCCTTGCGCAGGGCCAGCAGCTGGGTGACCACGCCGACATAATCCTCTGGGGCGTCGACACTCAGCCGCTCCACCGGCTCGTGGGTCTTGCCGTCGACCTCGCGGGTGACCACCTGAGGCTTGCCCACCGTCAACTCAAAGCCCTCACGGCGCATCAACTCGACCAGGATCGCCAGTGCCAGCTCGCCGCGGCCCTGAACCTCCCACACGTCGGGGCGCTCGGTCTCGGTGATCCGCAGCGAGACGTTGCCGACCAGCTCGCGGTCAAGCCGGGCCTTGACCTGGCTGGCGGTCAGCAAGGTGCCGTCCTGCCCGGCCAGCGGCGAGCCGTTGATCCCGATCGTCACCGACAGCGACGGCTCATCGACGGTGATCACCGGCAGCGGACGGGGATCCTCGGCGTCGGCGAGCGTCTCGCCGATCGTGATCTCCGGGATCCCGGCCACCGAGATGATCTCGCCCGCGGAGGCCTTCTCGGCGACCACCCAGTCCAGCGATTCGGTCACGTACAGCTCCGAGACCTTGACCCGCTCGATCTCGCCGGTGGAGCGACACCAGGCGATCGTCTCGCCGCGGCGGATCACCCCGTTGCGGATCCGGCAGATCGCCAGCCGCCCGACGTAGGGCGAGGCGTCGAGGTTGGTCACGTGCGCCTGCAGCGGAGCATCGGGGTCGTATTCCGGCGCCGGCACGTGCTCGAGCAGCAGTTCCAGCAGCGGCTTGAGGTCGGTGCCCTCGGTCGCCGGATCAAGCGAGGCCCGGCCGGCCTTGGCGTTGGTATAGACGATCGGGAAGTCGATCTGGGATTCGTCGGCGTCGAGGTCCAGGAACAGCTCATAGATCTCGTCGATGACCTCGTCGATACGCGCGTCGGGACGGTCGACCTTGTTGACCACCAGGATCACCGGCAACCTCGCCTCGAGCGCCTTGCGCAGAACGAAGCGCGTCTGGGGCAGGGGCCCCTCGCTGGCGTCGACGAGCAGCAGGACCCCGTCGACCATCGTCAGGCCCCGTTCCACCTCTCCGCCGAAATCGGCGTGGCCGGGGGTGTCGACGATGTTGAGCTTCACGTCGGCGTAGCGCACGGCGGTGTTCTTGGCCAGGATCGTGATGCCCTTCTCGCGTTCCAGGTCCATCGAGTCGAGCACCCGCTCGTTGACCGTCTGGCCAGATCGAAACGCCCCGGACTGCCACAGCAAGGCGTCGACCAGCGTCGTCTTGCCGTGGTCGACATGCGCGATGATCGCGATGTTGCGGATGTCGGAGCGGATCGCCATGCGGCGGGCCACGATAGACGGTCTGGCGCGGCCGGCTTCCGTTGTCGCTAGGACCCGGAGGACTCCGGCGGGCGAGACGCTTCTGCGGGAGCCTCGGCCTTGTCCTCGGCCTCGGGCTCGGCCTTAGACGACCTGAGTGGATTGAGCGCCCGCAGCCGATCAGAAGCGCCGGGTGCTCCGAGCGCCTCGGCGGCGCCTGATCCGAGCTCGCGCGGCTGGCCGGGATCGATCGCCGCCGGGCTGCCGGCGCCGTTGAGAGCCTCGCCGCTGGTTTCGGCGACCGCCGGGTTGGGGCTCTTCTGGATCACGTCGAGCAGCGGCCGGATCAGATCGATCGGCATCGGGAACACGACCGTCGAGTTTTGCTGGCCGCCGATCTCACCCAGCGTCTGCAGGTAGCGAAGCTGCAGCGTGACCGGGTTGCGTCCGATCACGTCGGCGGCCTGCCCGAGCTTGGCGGCGGCCTGGAACTCGCCCTCGGCGTTGATGACCTTGGCGCGCCGCTCGCGCTCGGCCTCGGCCTGGCGGGCGATCGCGTGCTGCATCCGTTCCGGGATCTCGACGTCCTTGATCTCGACCATCGTGACCTTGATCCCCCACGGCTCGGTCTGGGTATCGATTATCTGCTGCAGCGATTCGTTGAGATGCTCGCGCTCTGAGAGCAGCGTGTCGAGATCGACGCCGCCGAGCACTGAGCGCAGCGTCGTCTGCGCGATCTGCAGTGTGGCGTTTTGGAAGCTCTCGACCTCGGTCACGGCGGCTCTGGGGTCGATCACGCGGTAGTACGCGACCGCGGTGACTCGCGCCGGGACGTTGTCGCGCGTGATGATCTCCTGGGGCGGGACGGTCAGCGTCACGGTCCGCAGGCTCATCCGCACCATCCGGTCGATCGAGGGCACCAGCAGGGTCAGCCCCGGGCCGCGCTGCTCCATCAGTCGCCCGAGCCTGAACACGACGCCACGCTCGTACTCCCGCAGCACGCGCACCGAGGCGCCGAGCGCCGTGAACCCGAGCACTAGCAGGACGGCGACGATGACCAGGATCGCGGTGATCACCGCACCAGCTCCCAGTCCTCGGCCCGGCGCACGGACAGCGTCAGGCCGTTGAGACGCTCGACCACGACCTTGTCGCCCGTGTGCAGTTCCACCTCGTCGTCATCCTCATAGGCCGAGCGCGCCGCCCGCCACAGCGCGCCGTCGAGCAGCACGCTGCCGCCGGACGCAGTCCATTTGCGAACGACCCCGATATTGCCCACCAGACCCTCAGACCCGGTGCGGACGCGCCGTCCCCGTACGGCCGCGCCCTTCTTGACCGAGACCGTGACCAGGCCCAGGCCGGCGCCGCCGAGCCCGAGCGCCGCGATCAGCCCCAGGATCAGGCCGCCGCCCAGCGCGCTCACCGCCAGCACCGCGCCGACGGCCATCATGGCCGCCCCCGGGCCCCCGACGGCGCCCATCGAGGGAACGTGGGCCTCAGCCATCACGAGGATCGCCCCGATTGCCAGCAGCACCACACCCAGTGCGGTCATGGACCCATCCTACGCCTCGCCTGAAGCGGGCGAGCCGCGCGGCGGGGGTTTTCTGGGGCGGCCTTGACGCTGAGTGCCGGAGGCCGCCCGATGGCACGTCGTCGCGCGGCGGTGCCCGTCAGTGCCGCGGGCCGCCCGAGGCACTGACGGCGCGCGGTTGTGCCCCTGAGTGCCGGGGGCCGCCCCGAGGCCCCGTCGTCGCGCGGCCGTGCCCCTGAGTGCGCCCTGCCCCGCGGCGGCTAGGCGGCTAGGCGGCGGGCTGCGTCAGCTCGGGCGCGGCGGAGCAGCGGATGATCGGCCCGGGCTCCCGGGCCGGCACTGGCCAGCACGTCGCGGGCTGACAGCCGCGCGCCACAGGCGCCGCAGATCCGGTGCTGGTCGACCGCGCCGCCGCAGCCGCGATGCTCCAGCAGAACGGGCGGCCCCGCTGCGGGAGCGGCGTATCTGTCGCCCCACTGCATCAGCGCGACGATCGTCGGCCACAGGTCCAGGCCCTTCTCGGTCAGCAGGTACTCGTAGCGCTTGGGGCGCTCCTGGTAGAGCTGCTTCTCGATCACGCCCTGCTCCACGAGCCGCGTGAGTCGGGTCTGGAGCACGTTGCGCGCCACGCCGAGATCGGATTGGAGCTGATCGAATCGCCGCACTCCCAGCAGCACCTCGCGAATGATCAGCAGCGACCAGCGCTCCCCGACTACCTCCAGCGCGCCGGCGATGCTGCACTGCTGGTCCTTGTAGTCGTTGCCAAGCACGAGATCACTCTATCGCTTTGAGTTGCATCACGCAACTCATGTGCTAGGGTGCGTCCCGTCATGCAACTAACTGTTGGGGTGGCTGATGCGACGTAAATGGATCGTGACGCTGATCGTGTGTGCCGGGGTGTTCATGGCGAGCCTCGACCTGTTCATCGTCAACATCGCCTTCCCGAGCATCGAACGCAGCTTCCATCACGCCTCGTTGGGCTCGCTGTCATGGATCGTGAGCGGCTACGCGATCGTGTTCGCCGCGCTGCTCGTGCCGGCCGGCAGGTGGGCGGACGCGTTCGGGCGCAAGCGCGCCTTCCTGCTCGGCCTGGCGATCTTCGTGCTGGCCAGCGTGGGATGCGCCCTGTCGCCGTCGGTCGGGTGGCTGATCGCCGCCCGGGTGGTCCAGGCCGCCGGCGGCGCCCTGATGCTGCCCACGTCGCTGGGCCTGATCCTGCCCGAGTTCGCGCCCAGCGAGCGCCACTCCGCGATCGGGGTCTGGGCGGCCACGGGCGCGATCGCCGCCGCGACCGGGCCGCCGCTTGGCGGACTCCTGGTGCAGGCCGACTGGCGTCTGGTGTTCCTGGTCAACGTGCCCGTGGGTCTGCTCGGCCTGGTATTCGGCGCCCGGATCCTGTCCGAGCGCCGCGAGGTTGGCGCCGCCCGCCCGGACCTGCTCGGCGCGCTGGCGTTCATCGTCGCCATCGGCGCGCTGGTCGTGGCGATCGTCAACGGTCGGGACTGGGGCTGGGGCTCGCTGCGGGTGCTGGCATTGCTGGTGGCGACCGTCGTGCTGCTGCCGGCGATCTGGTGGCGCTCAGAGCGCCACCCCTCGCCGCTGTTCGAACCGGCGATGCTGCGGGTGCGCAGCTTCAGCCTGGCGGTCACCGCCTCGATCCTGTTCTTCGCCGGCTTCGCCGCGATGCTGCTCTCCGGCGTCCTGTTCCTCACCACCGTCTGGCACGAGGACGTGCTCACCGCCGGGTTGATGCTGTTCCCCGGACCGCTGATGGCGGCGGTCTTCAGCGTCCCCTCAGCGCGGCTCGGCGCCCGCTTCGGCTACCGGCTCCCGGGTGTCGCCGGCGCGCTGCTGTTCGCGGTCGCCTCGGTCTACTGGATCACCCAGACCGGTGACACCCCCGCTTACCTGACGCAGTACCTACCCGGGATGGCCTGCAGCGGCGCCGGCGTGGGATTGGTGATCCCCACGCTTACGGGGGCGGGCGCGTCCTCGCTGCCGGCCGAGCGCTTTGCCACCGGCGCGGCCGTCCTGACCATGGGTCGCCAGGTCGGCTCCGCGCTCGGCGTGGCGGTGCTAGTGGCCGTGTTGGGCACCGACGCGGTGACCGCGTCCGCGTTTCATTCCGCCTGGGGCATCTGCCTCGCCGGTGGGCTGACCGCCGGTCTGGCGCTGGCGGCGCTGGGTCCCGCGGCCCGCGCCGCGGCGCAGGCGACCGCTGCGGCCTTGACGGCCGTCGAGACGGCGCCTCCCGGCATCCGCGCCGAGGCAACAGCCCACGCCGTCGCTGAGGTATCGGCATGACCCTCGCCGAGGGAGGGCGATCTCGCAGCTTCATCTGGGAGGACCCCGCGGCGATGGCTGCCATCGCCCGCAAGAAGCCTGGTCTGGAGTATCTGCGCGAGATCGCCGCCTCCGAGCTGGCTCCGCCGCCCGTGGCGCCCGAGCCCGGGGTCGGCTACTCGACCACCGATCTGCAGGTGCGCTACGTCCGCGCGATGAGCGACACGACCGGTCGCGTGCTCGCCGAGGCCCGGGTCGTGCACCTGGGACGCCGGACCGCGACGGCCGAAGGCCGCCTCTACGTGCAGGCCGACGAGTCGCTGATCGCGCACGCGAGCACCGGCTGCGCGATCCTTCGCTAGCTCGCCTGCCGGCGTCTGGCCGAGCGTCAGCCCGCGAAAGCCGGGTAGTGCTAAACGTCAGCGGGCCAGGACGCCTTTTACAGCTCTTTTGCCCGCGCCGGCGCCCGGCGCGCAATCATGCCCTTGAACGCTCCCCTTCCCGGAGGTTGCCTGATGAACAACGACGAACTGCACAACCTGGCCCAGCGGCTGCGGATCGACTCGATCCGCGCGGCTGCCGCGGCCAATTCCGGCCATCCGACCTCGTCGATGTCGGCGGCCGACCTGATGGCGGTGCTGATGGGCCGCTACCTCCGTTACGACTACGACCGTCCCAAGGATCCCAACAACGATCACCTGATCTTCTCCAAGGGGCACGCGTCGCCGCTGGTCTATGCGATGTTCCGCGCGGCCGGGGCGATCTCCGACGAGGATCTGCTGAGCTTCCGCCAGTTCGGCTCCAAGTTCGAGGGTCATCCCACGCCGACGCTGCCCTGGATCGACGTCGCCACCGGCTCGCTCGGTCAGGGCCTGCCAATCGCCGCCGGGATCGCGCTCTGCGGTCGCGAGCTCGATCACCTGCCGTATCGGGTCTGGTGTCTGTGCGGTGACTCGGAGATGGCCGAAGGCTCGATCTGGGAGGCGGTCGAGCACGCCGGCGTGGCCGGACTGGACAAGCTGGTGGCGATCATCGACGTCAACCGCCTGGGCCAGCGCGGCGAGACGATGCACGGCTGGGATCTGAACTCCTACGCCCAGCGCGCTGAGGCCAGCGGCTGGAACACGATCGAGATCGATGGGCACGACGTCGCCGCGATCGACCGCGCCTACTCCGAGGCCGAGTCCACCACCGGGCGACCGACGATGATCGTGGCCAAGACGATCAAGGGCTACGGCGCGTCCGAGACGGCGAACGTCGAGGGTAAGCACGGTCAGCCGCTCAAGGACCCCGAGAAGGCCTACCACGAGCTCGGCGACGTAGCGCCCGTGCACGTCGATGTGCAAAAGCCCGAGCAGCACGGCGAACCGCACAAGTTCGCGTCGGACCCCTCGGTAGCGCTGCCGCGCTACGAGGTCGGCGGGGACCCGGTGCCGACGCGCAAGGCGTTCGGTGAGGGCCTGGCGGCGCTGATGCGCCAGCGCGGCGATGTCGTGGCGATCGACGGCGAGGTCGGCAACTCCACCCATCTGGAGGAGGTGCTCAAGGAAACGCCGGATCGGTATTTCGAGGCCTACATCGCCGAGCAGATGCTGCTCGCGACCGCCGTGGGCTTCCAGGTTCGCGGCTGGACACCGTTTGCGGGAACGTTTGCCGCCTTCCTCTCACGCGCCTATGACTTCGTGCGGATGGCGGTCATCTCGCAGGCGAAGCTGTGCCTCAACGGCTCCCACGCGGGCGTCTCGATCGGCGAGGACGGCCCCTCGCAGATGGCGCTCGAGGACCTGGCCGAGTTCCGCGCCCTGGGAAGGTCGATCGTGCTGTATCCGTCTGATCCCAACCAGACGGTCAAGCTGGTCGCCGAGATGGCCGAGTTCGACGGGATCTCCTACCTGCGCTCGACTCGCGGCGCGCTCCCGACCCTGTACGGCCCCGATGAGGAGTTCAAGATCGGCGGCGCGCGCGTAGTGCGCGAGTCAGACGAGGACCAGGTCACGCTGGTCGGCGCCGGCGTGACCCTGCACGAGGCGATCAAAGCGGCCGACGCGCTGGCGGCCGACGGCATCGCGGCCCGGGTGATCGACGCCTACTCGGTCAAGCCGATCGACGCGCAGACGCTCACCGAGGCGTCGCGGGCGACCGGTGGCCGGATTGTGGTGGTCGAGGACCACTGGCCCGAGGGCGGCATCGGCGACGCTGTGCTGTCGGTGTTCGCCGATAGCGACGAGCGCCCACGGGTCGTCAAGCTGGCGGTCAGCCACCTGCCGGGATCCGGCAAGCCGGCCGAATTGCTGGCCGACGTCGGGATCGACGCCGATCACATCGTCAAGGCCGCGCGGCGGCTGGCCGAGCTCGGCCCGCAGCTGACAGGAGCCACGGCGGCCGGGGCCAGCTGACTGCGTGGCGCGGCCGTCCTGCTGACTCCGTGGGGCGGTCGTCTCGGCCGTTCCGTTGCAGGCCGCTGATCGCGTGATCCTCGGCGGCGTGGGCGCAGCCTGCCGAGCCGACCCGGCGAGCTGGGAGAATTCGCGCCATGGAGCGCGTCTGGGATTACCCACGTCCGCCCGCCCTGGTGCCGTGCCCGCGCCGCGTGCGAGTGCAACTGCGCGGCGAGCTGCTGGCCGATTCCACCCATGCCCTGCGGGTGCTGGAGACGAGCCATCCGCCGACGATCTACGTGCCGCCGGCCGACGTGCTCGGCGAGCTGCTGGTCGCCAGCGACGCTCGTGGCACGTGGTGTGAGTTCAAGGGCGCCGCCGGATACGTGGATGCGCTGATCGACGGGACACGGGTGCCCGCGGTCGGCTGGACCTACCCAGAGCCCACATCCGGCTACGAGGCGCTGACCGACCACATCGCGTTCTATCCAGGCCGTGTCGACGGCGCGTGGCTGGATGACGAGCGCATCGAGGCCCAGAGCAGCGACTTCTACGGTGGTTGGATCAGCGCCGAGCTGATCGGCCCGTTCAAGGGGCCGCCGGGCACGCTGGGCTGGTGATCGGCCGTGGTCGCCCGGGGGCGCGGACCACGGGACGGTGGAGAGACTCGGCCTCGATCCGTCGCGCGGCCGGGGCCTGCCGGCCGGGTCCCATCCGCCGTAGGACGCCAAACCTGCGGCCGACGTCAGCGCCGGTCTGGGCCGGCGGCGCGCAGGTAGCCGATCACTTCGGCATCGTCTGACTCGGCGCGCTCGACCAGCTCGCCGGTGCACGCGCACAGGTCGACGACGGCCCGCACGTCGGTGAGCTCGACCAGGCGCCAGTGGGCGCCGAACAGCTCCCAGCGCTCGAGGCGTTCGATCGTCAGGGCCTCAGCGGACATCCGGCTGAGAATCTAGCCGCGTCATGCCCAGCGCGTGCGCCATCCCCGTAACGGCGGCGATGATCTCGCGGTCGCGGCATTGCCCGCCTAGCTGCGAAACGAAGCTGCGATCGATCTTCAAGATGTCGGTCTGCAGTCGGCGTAGGTGCGCGAGCATCGAGTGTCCGGTCCCGAAGTCGTCCAATGCGATTCTCACACCGAGCAGTGTGAGCGACTCAATCGCGCGATGCGCATCGCCTAGCTCGCCGATCAATACGTTCTCGGTGATCTCGAGGACCAGCCGCTCCGGCGCGATGCCATGGCGCGCCAGCGTCGCCGCGACGCGCTTGACCAACCCGGGATCTCGAAGTTCGCGACCAGAAAGGTTGACTCCGATCGTGAGCAGCTCAGGGCAGTCATCGGCGCTCGTCCAAGCCGCGAGTTGGGGGCATGCCTCGTTCAGTACGAAGTCTCCGATCGCTCCGATCAGGCCTCGCCGTTCGGCGGCCGGAACGAATTCGGCGGGCGGGATCACGCCGCGCTCGGAGTGACGCCAGCGCACGAGCGCCTCGGCGCCCGGCATCGAGCCGTCCTGAAGGTCGAATACCGGCTGGTAGAGCAGGAACAGCTCCGAGTCCTCGATCGCTCGCCGTAGCTCCACGGCCAAACCTCGGCTCGTCGCGGCGAGACCCCGAAGCTCGGGCGTATAGACCTCGAAGCGGTTGCCGCCGCCGCGCACGCCAGCATCCTGATCGCGCCGGACGCAAGCACGGTCTATTGCGCCTACCGGGTCTTCGACCTCGACCACAACGCGCCGTACGGCCTCGCCGGACCCCACCCCGGAGCCACCTATCTGGACCGCTGGTCGCTGCCGAGCAGGCGGCGGCTGTCGACAACCCGGATCGACTCGGGAGCAGTACTCGCGGTGAGGCTGATCGGCGCCGGCGCCCGCCTGCTCGTCGTCGACGCGCGCACTGTCAGCGTGTTCGACGCGGGCTCGCTTCACCGCTTGAGCTCTGTCGCGATCACGCCAGCGCCCGCTGCGCCGTCCGCCGCAGCGAGCAGCCCTGACGGCCGCACGATCGCGATCGGCTCACAAACCGGTCAGGTGTCATTCGTCGACCCGTCGACCGGCCAAGCGCGCCCAGGGATCGGCGCACACAGCACCCCGGTGACGACTGTCACTACTCGCCCGACGGTCGCGTCGTGGCGAGCACAGGCACGGATAACAAGGTGATCACCGCGCTGGCGTGGTCGCCCACCCGGCCCGAACTCGCCGTCGGCGGTTACTCCGGCCTCGTGCAACTGTGGCAGGCGGACGGTCCGCCACGGCTGGCGCGCTCATTGACCGGCCTGCAGCCGCTGCTCGGGCTGCCGGAAGCGATCCAAGCCCTCACCTTCTCCCCCGACGGCCAGCGCCTCGCCGCGAGCGACAGCAATGAGACACCCGACGACACTGTCTCGTTAGCAGTTGGAGATCACGACGTCGACGCTTGAGTCGTCTAGCGGCATGTCCTCGAGATATCCCTTGACGAACTAGAGGTTCCCCACAGCGGCCTCGGCGGCGTTGGTGCGCGCGAGGTCGAGCATCTCGTCGGTCATGTCCAGGCCGATCGCCTTCCCGGCGGGCGCTGACGTGCTGATCTCGTCCGCCGGGCTTCAGGTGATCGATCCCGAGCTGCAGCAGCCCGATTCGGATTCCAGCGCGCGCGCCTGGTCATAAGCGCCGCTCGCGGCCACCTTGACGGCGTTGGCGTAGCGCTCGCGAACGGTCTCGCGAATGTCGTCGGTCAGCTCAGCCATGCGGACAGCTCATCCAACACGTCGGGGATCACGTAGTAGTAGGCCCACAGGCCTTGGCGCTCAGAGCCGACGACCCCGGCATCGCGCAGCACCTTGAGGTGATGAGAGACAGTCGGCTGGGAGAGATCAAACAGCGGCACCAACTCGCATACGCAGACCTTCCCGGCGTGCTTTCGCAGCACGTCAACGAGCTGCAGGCGGACCGGGTCGCCGAGGGCCTTGGCGATGCTCGCCATCCGTTGCGCCTGCTCGCGTTCGACGTCGGGATAGACGACCGGCTCGCAGCACGGGTCGCCGGGGGGGCGTTTGGTCTTCGGTGTCAGTTCCAGATCGATGCTCATCTATCTACGTATATCGATTGCACTGACGTTTGTCAATGCGTAGACTCGACGAGCGTTTGTCGGAAAGGTCAGTCATGCACATCCAGATCGGTCCCTTGATGCGTCGCCGGCTCGACGCGACGATTGCGGAGCTCTCGGGGGAGTTTCGCGGCGTCTTCTCGCGCGAGACTGTCGCGCGGTACGTTGAGGAATCGTTCGTGCAGCTCGGCGATCGACCGACCATCGGGCCCAACTTCTTGCCGTTGATCATCGAGCGGTTCGCGCGCGAGCGGCTGTCGTCGGTCGCGCAATCATGGGGCAAGGTTCACAAGGCGCTGCCCGAGGTGCTGTTCGTCTGCGAGCGCAACGCCGGGCGCAGCCAGATCGCTGCCGCGCTGGCGGATCGTCTTTCTCATGGCTGGGTTGCGGTGCGCTCGGCCGGGTCACTCCCCGACGAGCGGATCGACCCTGTGGTCGTGGAGGCGGTCGACGCGATCGGCGTCGACGCGGTTTATTGCGGTGGGGATCTCGTCGGCTACGGTTCGCACCCCAACCAGGTTTGTGCGTTGATCGAGCAGCGCGAGATCCCGACGACGATCTACGGCAACTACGACTACGCGATCGGCCGCGACCTCGCCGACCGTGGCTGCGCGTACGTGACCCAGCAGGACCGCGAGCTCGGCCAGCAGTCGGTCGCATGGACGCTCGCGCACACCGAAGGACGGCGACCCGCGGGCGGGGTTCGGCGTGCTCGAGCTAGACGACGCCGGCCGCGTTCAGGCGTCGATCGAGCGTGTCCCCTACGACGCGCAGGCGGTCGCTCGTGAGGTCGCGGCCGTCGGTTTGCCCGGCGAGCACGCCGACAAGTTCGTCGCGGCTGCATAACTGAAGGAGAGGGAGAGATGAAGTACGTGCTGTTCGTGTGCACCCATAACGCTGGCAGATCGCAGATGGCCCAGGCGCTGTTTGAGCGCTACGCCCCTGAGGACATCCGCGGCGAATCGGCGGGGTCTGATCCCGCCCGCCGGGTGTGGCCCGAAGTCATCGAAGTGATGCGCGAGCTCGACATCGACCTATCGGGCCGCAGGCCAAAGCGGCTGTCGGTCGAGATGCAGCTGCACGCCGACTGGGCGGTGACGATGGGCTGCGGCGACGTCTGCCCCTACGTCCCGACGACAGTTGACGATTGGGACATCCCCGATCCGGCCGGCCGGCCGACCGATGAGGTCCGGCAGATCCGAGACGTGATCGACGAGCGCGTCAAGGACCTCGCGCAGAACAAGATTCACGCGATCCGCCTCGACGCGACCTCGCACCGGTTCCGACTTGCGAGGCTGCTACCGCAGCTGATCGATGAGTTCGGCGACAGCCGTCCGTCGGAGGTGATCCGCGGCTGCGCGGACCGGATCCTCGACGACTACGACGACGTGCCGGTACGCAGCCACATCCTCACGCTCGCCCACAAACGCACCCGCGACTGCCTACGCCAAGAGCACTGCGACGTGCTGTAGCCAACCATGAGGTAGCGATGACAGCACCCCGTCGTTGGCGGGGCGTGCTGGCTCTGAATGTCTCGGCGCGCCACACAGTGAAGATCTTGAGAAACCTCTATTGAAGTGATGAATGCTGATGCATAGTGGGTTTCGAGCGATGGTCGAACCAGATCCGAGCTGGAATGAGTGAGCCGGTGCGGCTGGTGATCGTCGGTGGAAGCGACGCGGGAATCTCTGCAGGTCTGCGCGCTCGCGAGTTAGACCCGGCCGTGCAGACGACGCTTGTGGTCGCCGACGCTTACCCCAACTTTTCGATCTGCGGGATCCCGTATTGGCTCAGCGGCGAGGTCACCGAGGCGGGGAGCCTCGCGCACCGCACGCGCGAGGATCTGGAGCGGGCCGGCCTGCAACTGCGGCTAAACACCGTTGCTGAGCGGATCGACGTCGAGCGGCGCGAGCTGATCGTTCGCGGTCTGGATGGGGCGAGTGAGTCGATTGGCTATGACCGGCTGGTGATCGGCACTGGGGCGATCCCGGCGCGGCCACCGATTCCCGGGATCGAGCTTGAGGGCGTGCACATGCTGCACTCGATGGGCGACGCGACCGCCGTGGATCGTGCGCTCAATGCTCGTGCAGACTCGGCGGTGATCGTCGGCGCGGGTTACATCGGTGTCGAGATGGCCGACGCGCTGACGCTCCGCGGTCTGGACGTCTCGCTGGTCGAGCAGTCACACAGCGCGCTGACGACCGTCGATCCGGAACTCGGCGCGCTCGTGGTCGACGAGCTGTCCGCCCATCGCGTGCGCTGCTCGTTCGGCGCGCGCGTGACTAGCATCAAGCGAGCTGCTGGGCGCCTGGAGGTGACCGGGGAAAACGGACTCCGGGCGCAGGGCGACATCGTCCTGGTCCTAGCCGGTGTTCAGCCTGACACGAAGCTCGCGCGCGACGCCGGCGCCAGTGTCGGCGTCCGTGGCGCGATTAGCGTGGACCGCCAGATGCGTACGGGCCTGCCCGAAATCTGGGCGGCCGGTGACTGCGTCGAGACCTACCACAAACTGCTCGAGCAGCCGGTCTACATGCCCCTGGGCAGCACCGCCCATAAACAGGGCCGGATCGCGGGCGAGAACGCCATCGGCGGGAGCGCAGAGTTCGCCGGCACGCTCGGCACACAGGTCGTGAAGGTCTTCGACTTAGCGATCGCGGCCACCGGACTACGCGAGACCGCTGCCCGCGAGGAGGGATTTGACCCGCTGACCGTCCAGACGACCGCCGATGATCACAAGGCCTACTACCCGGGCGCGCACCCGCTGCACATTCGCGTCGTCGCAGACCGCGCCACGGGGCAGCTTCTCGGCGCGCAGATCCTCGGACACATCACGGGCCAGGTAGCTAAGCGCATCGACGCGCTCGCTACCGCCATCTACCACCGCATGATGGTCGCGGAGGTCTCAGCGCTCGATCTCAGCTACACGCCGCCACTGTCCTCACCATGGGACCCGGTTCAGATTGCCTGCCAAGCGTGGGAACGCGAGCATCGATCTCAGCAGACGGCAGTCGCGCTATGAGCAAGGACACTCGCGCGCAGTCTCGACGGGCAAGCCGGCGCACCTCGCGCCACCCTGCGCACGGTCGCGGGCGGCAGCGGATTGGTGTCCTGCGCGACAGCACCAGAAGCGGCTGGGATGCGGGCTGGACGGTCGCTCTAATCAAAAGGTGTTGATATGACGATACGTTCGTGCTAGGGTTGCTACACGTTCAAAACAATCACCGTTGATATGAGATCTTCGCTTCACGTCCTTCCCGCTGGACCCGCCGCAGGCGAGTGCTGCGCTCCATCTGCGGGCCTTGACGTCTCGCTTGACGCTGAGCGCATTTCAGCTGCGGCGAAGGCGCTGGCCGAGCCGCTGCGTGTGCGCATCCTGGATGTGCTGCGCCGCAGCGACGAGCAGGTGTGCCAGTGCGAGCTGATCCCGCTATTTGGCATCAACCAGTCGCTGCTCTCCCATCACATGAAGAAGCTTGTCGACGCCGGCCTCGTCCAGGTCGAGCGTCGCCATAAGTGGGCCTACTACTCCGTCTCCACCAACGCTCTGAAGGAGCTGACCGCATGGCTGAGCTGAGCACCGCTCCGACTCCGACCTCGGCCTGCTGCGCTTCCGAGGCACGGGCGACGTGCTGCGAGCCTTCCGAGAAGGAGGGATGTCGCGGCAGCGCATTAGCCAGCGGGAGCTGTGGCTGCTCGGCCGGCCAGAAGGCCGACGCCACGTCCGCGACCGGGTCTGAGGACATCCGCGAGACCGTGCGCGAGAAGTACGCGGCGGCTGCGAGAACGGTCGCCGAGCAGCAGCAGGGCTCGTCGTCGGGCTCATCGTCGTGCGGTGGCCCTATCGCGCTGACTGACGCTGACCAGACGCAGGTGTTCGGTGCTGTGCTGTATGACGGCGCCGAGACCGAGGGTGCGACCGCGACCGCGGTCGCCGCCTCTCTGGGTTGTGGGGTCCCGACCGCGGTCGCTGAGCTGCACGAGGGAGAGGCCGTGCTGGACCTGGGTTCGGGCGCTGGCGCAGACGTGCTCATCAGCGCCCGGCGCGTCGGGCCGACGGGCCGGGCGATCGGTCTGGATATGACCGACGAGATGCTCGAGCTTGCACGCGCTAACGCCGCCGAGGCCGGGGTCGGAAACGTCGAGTTCGTCAAGGGCTTCATCGAGGACATTCCCCTCGCCGACGGCTCCGTCGACGTGATCGTGTCCAACTGCGTGCTGAACCTCTCGGGCGACAAGCCAAAGGTGCTGGCCGAGGCCGCGCGGGTGCTCAAGCCTGGCGGGCGCTTCGCGGTCTCAGACGTCATCGCCAGCCCGGACATGGACCAGGCCACGCGAGCGGACCTGGCCGCCTACACCGGTTGCATCGCCGGCGCGCTGACCGAGGACGAGTTTCGCGAGGGCCTTGAGACTGCAGGCTTCGCCGACATCGAAATCCGCGAGACCCGTCGCGTCCACGAGCACGCGAGCTCGGCCATCATCCGCGCGCGCAAGCCCGACGCCACCGCAGTTCCTGCCTTCTCCCCAACCCTGACTACGGAGTCCCAACACATGACCTCTCTCGATATCACCACCCCTGAAGCCCCTGCTGGCGCTCGTCGCGTCGAGCTCTACGAGCCTGCGATGTGCTGCCAGAGCGGCGTCTGTGGCCCGTCGGTTGACCAGCAGCTCATCGACGTGCGCGAGAACGTGCGCTGGGCGCAAGCCCAGCGCGCTGAGGTGACCCGCCACAACCTCTCCTCTGACCCGGACGCGTTCGTCGCCAACGCGAAGGTCACTGGCCTGATGGCCGCCTTCGGGGAGGACGCGCTGCCGGCGCTCGTCATCGATGGCGACATCGCCGTCCACGGCCGCTACCCGTCGCGCGAGGAGCTGGCGGGTCTGCTCCAAGCCAAGGTCAAGCCGGTCGTCGAGCGGGCGCAGAGCTCGGGCGGCTACGGCCGTGGCGGATGCTGCTGATGAGCCTTCCGAAACCTGACACGCTGCCCATCCTAGAATGGGCGGAGTGGGGCACGCGCTACCTGTTCTTCACCGGCAAGGGCGGCGTCGGCAAGACCACGATCGCCAGCGCGGTCGCGGTCGCGGTCGCGGACGCCGGCAAGCGGACGCTCATCATCTCCACCGACCCCGCGTCTAACCTCGACGACGTGTTCGGCATCGAAGCCGGCCCGCAGCCTACGGCGGTCCCGGGAGTGGCTGGCTTGTTTGTCTCAAACATCGACCCCGAGGGCGCAGCCGAAGCGTTCAAGGAGCGCGCTGTCGGCCCGTACCGCGGTGTGCTGCCCGCCTCGGCTGTTCGCAACATGGAAGAGCAGCTGTCAGGCGCGTGCACGGTCGAGATTGCCGCCTTTAGCGAGTTCACCGCGGTTCTCGCCGCGCCGCAGGACACGTCCGAGTTTGACCACGTCGTGTTCGACACTGCGCCGACCGGGCACACCCTGCGGCTGCTGACGCTCCCGAGCGCGTGGAGCGGCTACGTCGCCGAGAATCCGGCAGGCGCCAGCTGTCTCGGCCCGCTGGCGGGCCTTGACCAGCAGCGCGAGCAGTACGTGAGCGCCGTGGCGACGCTAGCCGACCCTGCACTCACGACTCTGGTCCTGGTCTCCCGCGCCGAGGCCAGCGCGCTTCGCGAGGCCGCGCGCGCCAGCGGGGAGCTCGCGACCCTCGGTGTCGCCAATCAGCGGCTGGTCGTCAACGGCCTGCTGCACGACTCCGAGGATGACCCGACGGCACTCGCGTTCACCAAACGGCAGGCCGTCGCTCTGGCCGGCGCGCCTGAGCGGCTGGTGATGCTGCCGGTCGCCGGCGTCGACATGATAGCCGGCGACGTCACCGGGCTGGCAGCGCTGCGGCAGCTGACCGGCGCTGACGCCCCAACGCCGGCGGACGCCCCCGACGTCGCGGACGTTGACCTTCCGGGCCTTTCAGAGCTCGTCGACGAGCTCGACGCTGCCGGCAACGGCGTCATCATGACGATGGGCAAGGGCGGCGTCGGCAAAACGACGCTCGCGGCTGCCATCGCCATAGCCCTGGTTGACCGCGGTCACGAGGTCACGCTGTCGACGACCGACCCCGCCGCGCATATCACCGACGCGCTCGCCGACGCCGCGCCCGAAGGCCTGCTGGTGGAGCGCATCGACCCCGCAGTCGAGACGGCCCGTTACACCGACGAGGTGCTCGCGGCAGCGACAGGCCTCGACGAGGAAGGCCGTGCGCTGCTGCGAGAGGACCTGCGTTCTCCGTGCACAGAGGAGATTGCCGTGTTCCGCGCGTTCGCGCGGACCGTCGACTGCGCGCGTGAGCGCATCGTCGTGCTCGACACCGCCCCCACCGGCCACACGCTGCTGTTGCTCGACGCCGCGCAGAGCTACCAGCGGGAAGTCAAGCGAACCAACGCGGACGTGCCAGCCGAGGTCTCGCAGCTGCTCGCGCGCCTGCGCGACCCCGAGTTCGCGCGGATGCTGGTCATCACGCTCGCCGAGTCCACACCCGTGCAGGAGGCCGAGCGCCTGCAGGCAGACCTCCGCCGCGCAGGCATCGAACCGTTCGGCTGGGTCATCAACGCCTCACTAGCGGCCGGCGCGACCACGCACCCAACGCTGCGCGCCCGCGCCGCCGGCGAGCTCACCCACATCGAGCGCGTACGGCAGTCCTCGGCGCACGCAACGTGGCTGGTCGGCTGGCAGCCGGATGCTCCGGTCGGGGCCGCCGCGCTGCGCGAACTCACGGCGGGCGCTGCGATGGGCGTGCGCTGATGCGCCTCAGCGAATGGCTCCGCGCCCGCAAGCCGTGTCCGACCGATGCCGACGATACGCCTGTGCCCGAGCCGCCGTGTGACGCGGAACCCGGACGATCCGTCGGTCACTGATGGCAACCGCGCTGTTCGTCTGCCTGCACAACGCCGGACGCTCGCAGATGAGCGCCGCGCTGTTCGAGCGCTCCGCACAAGGGCATCATCGCGCGCTCTCCGCCGGCAGCGAAGCCGACCCCGACGGGCACGTCCATCCCGAGGTCGTGCAGGTCATGCACGAGCTCGGCATCGACCTCTCCGACCGCCGCCCGCAGCAGCTCACAGCCGAGCTCGCCGAGCAGGCAGACGTCGTGGTCACGATGGGCTGCGGGGACGCCTGCCCGTACATCCCCGGCAAGCGCTACATCGACTGGGAACTGCCCGACCCCAAAGCGCAGCCGATCGAGGAGGTACGCGCGACACGAGACGAAATCGCTCGTCGCATCGAGCAGCTCGTCAGAGAGCTCGGCTAATCCAGTACCGGCTGAAGTTACGGGGGCGCTACCGCCGAACGCAAGAAGTCAGGGGCGCTGCAGACGTTCGGCTACGTGGCTTGGGGTGAGCCGAAATGCAGCAGAGCCGCCTCCCAGCCTCCCCAGCGCCGACGGTACGGGCCCGCCCAGGGAAAGTGAAGGGCGTCCGCCCCGCAGCCAGCTTGGCCTCTGAGCCGGAAACAACCAACAGCTCGTGATCAATGGTGTGCTGCCAAACCCCGGCAGCGACGCGACCGCGCGCGCCTTTGCAAAAGCGCCACGAGCTCGCGCTCGCCCAAGCCCCCGCCGGCCCTTACGAGCTTCCGATCAGAGGGTCGACCTGATCGCCGGCGATCATTACGAAACCTCGCGGGCCTCACACCCGCGCCCGCACGAGTTGGCGAATCGTCGCCCGATGCTTCTAAGCCGCAGGAACGCGCACCTCGCGACCCCGCAGACGATCCGAGATGCTCCAAGCGGCGACCAGGGCCCAAACGCCTTCTAGCAAGACGAACCGAACCCCCGCTGGTGGCTTAGCGCGGCCGCGGCGGACAGACCCCACCCACCCACAAAGTTCAACCCGAGATACCGGTAGGAGCGGACCGACCAAACGCCCCGTGCGAGAGCCTTCCTCATCTGGTGACCATCGGTTCGCCCGTCAGCCTTCTCGCAATCGGGCAGAGCGACGCGACGTCGGCGCATCGGGGGCACGACTCCGAACCCGGGACCATCACGTCGCACGATTGCTGCTTCATCCGGTGATGCAGCGGTCGTCGCTTTCCTCGGCTGATTGACGCCACGACCTTACGAGCGGGTTAAGAATTGGGAAACCGTGCTAGTCCGGTTTCTCCGGGATGTCCGGCACCAGATCGTCCGGTATCGCGGCGAGCAGGCGGCGCTCGAACCCGCGGCAGGGGTCGGCGCGCAGCACCGGTGGCGAGCCGGGCATCCGCCGAGTGACCGTGCCTGCGTACGCGAGCCAGGTTCGACCGTCGGGCGCGGCAAGCTGTACGCCGCGATATCCAAGTCCGGGCGGCTCGAGCGGCGGTTGGTTCGAACTCGGGAGCTCTGCCCACGTGCTCGCAAGCTCGCCGCCGCGGTCGGCGGTCAGCTCCGTGACCGGATCGGGACGGCCGGAGTAGATGAGTGCTGAAGCTCTCCAGCCGCGACTACTGGAGCTTGATGTGTCCATGCATGACGACCATGAATGTGCAGAAGTCCGTGTACCCGCCGCGGTCCGCGGTCCGAGGGTCGGGGATGAAATGGCCTGAGTTGTCGATGTTGGTCGCCGGCGTTCCGCCAGGCTTATGGCTCCAGTACCCGTTGCGCCCTTTGCGATACCAGTGGAAGTCGACGCCAGGCCAGATCACGAGCACGACCGACTGGCCCTCGGGCGGGCACTCGTTGTTCTCGTCGGCGTCGTCGATCAGGCCGTCGCTGATTGCGGCCGGACGCACCGATGCGCAAGTCAGCTGGGTGTACTCAGCGCCCATCGCGAGTCCCGGCTGAGCGAACGTGTCAGTCCTGTAGTTTGTCGAGTAGTTGTAGCAGTTGTTATAGGGCTGAATTGTCGATTGATTCCACCACTGTGGCTCATACAGCGGTGCGCACCGGCAGACGCGCCGCTCCGGCCACTTGCGAGCACGCTCCGAGCTGTTCTCATCTCGCCATCCCGCGGCTCGGTCGATCTCCTTCAGCAGCTGGTTTGACAAGGTCGACACGCCGGGCAACCGCCGAACCAAGCCGCGATCCCCGACGACGAACTGTTCGAACCCCGCGTCGCTCGCCCGATGCGACAACTTTGCGCCGATCAGGTCCCCGTGGAGATACCTGAAGCGCGGTGGGAGCCCGCGATCCGTATCGTGCTCGATGATCAAGCCTCGATAACCCAGCATGCTCTCGGGCACCCGGCGGAGCCCGCCACGTTTGATCCGCTCAGCCGGCGCCAGTCGCTCTAGCGCCTCGTCGGCCTCGCGCCCAGACAGCGTGACCACCGGATTCGGGCGGCCGCTGAAGACGTCTACTTCGATCCGCAACATGGCAGTTTCCACCCTTCCCGCGGACCGCTCCGCGAGTCGATTCGGCCCAGGGTGCTCCCGGTGCCTCGCGCACTTATAGCCGGTGGCCTGGGCGGGAAGGAGAAACTTCCGGCGTCGCCGACTTCACGTCGCTGCCTGGAGTCTGATCCCGGAATCAGTCACCCCGAGCGCGAGCCGAGACACCATGGGCTCTCGGCTCGTCGGGGGCCTTCTAGGGAGGCAGGGCGCCTGACGCTCGCCATCGCCCGACCCCAGCGTGCCGCTCACTCGCGCTGCCACGCGTGTATCCAGCCACTTCGCCATCGGGCGGGCGAGGTGCTGGTCCGCGTTGGGGAAGGGCCAGTTTGAGCTTTACGCGGTCGGATCCACCGCGCTCGGCCGGGCGAGACACGAGCCCGGCTGGAAGTGGTCCGAGCACGTCGGTCCCGTCGCCACGACCGCCACTCATCCACGGTGTCGATCACCTCGTAGACGCCGGATACGGACTCGCTCTCGACGAATGCTGATAGGTGATCTACTCGCTGCATCCTGAGCGTCAGCCTCAGCGCGCCAGCGGTGATGCTCATCCTTGGTCATGTCGACCAACCCGAACGAGATGACCTCATCCTCGTCGCGGATGTTGTGCGCGTGGAAGGCGCGCTGGAACCCAGGTGGCTTGGCGTCGCCGGGATCCCAAGCACGGCGGAACTGTTCCCACGCGCCCGGCCTAGGGCGACGGGCAGAAACATGACAATCATGTCGGCACCTCAATCGACTGATATGGGATCGGTTTGGCGTAGTCCTGCCGGATCGATGGTCACAGCTGCTAGATCCGTGCGGCGGCAACGCTCCCGCTCATTCCCGAAGCCTACGCGTGTGACCTGGCAGTCACTCCGCGCAATCGCGTGTTCCCGCGAGAACTCTGCTCGTCACATGGAGCGGTGGTGCCGAGCTCATGGTCGCAGGGAGGTCGATGTCCGCGTGTGGCGGGTTCGCCACCGGCAGAGCGGGTTCTCCGAGCGCCGTTCCTGCAAGGGAACCGGCGGCTGCTCGCCCGACGTCGTCGGCTCCAAGGCCGGCTCCAAGGATCGCTGGGCGATCGGCCGCGTCCTGACCGCTAGTTGCAGATGCACCAGACGAAAGGCATCGGCGCTATGCGCTCTGAGGAACGCGCGCGGCGCTCTCTTGATACATCGCCAGTTCTCGTGCGACACCATCGTTCGTGTAACCGTCGATATGGAGCAGGCCATCGACAATGAGACTGGCGTCAGCCGTGTTGCGGCGGAACTCCTCGTCCTCACGGACGGCGCCAAGCTGCTCGCCTGAGCCGTGCAACTCCATATAGCCGTTGAGGTCGCCGCTCGGTCCCAAGAGGACCACATCGAACTTCTCGATCCGACCCTCCTGCTGCATGCGCCCGCAGATGCCAATCGCCTCGATGAACACCTCGAGACCGCGCTCCTCGCGTCCACGCACGGGCGTGCCCCAGCCGACGAAAAGCACCCGATCGGCCATGTCGACTCCTCCCCTCGCGGGAAAATCGGATGGTCCAGCTGAGGACGGCGACAGAACCTGACGGGACGAGGCGTTCACCGCCGTGGCGACTACAGGCGCGGGCGTTCGCGCTCCGCAAGTGCGCCTGACTCCGCAACCGTTCCTTTGTCGGCCGGGGACAGCGCAAACGTCGAAAACGATCGGCCGCTGGTCCGCCAGAGGCGTGGTCTGCTTATTGCACCAAGGTATCCCCGCGTCAGGCAGCTACTCGCTACGACTTCCTCCGGTTATGCCGTTCCGGCGCCGTCCTGCGCCAGTCAACATGCGCTGATGCGTCGGACGAGCCGCGTGCTTGCCGCCGCTTGTGCGCGCGAAGCGGGAGTCGGTGGGGTACCCCGAGCCCGCCGGCCGGACGTGCGCTCGCGCGGCCCGCGCCGCGCGAGCGGTCCCGTTGTTGTTCAGCCGACCTTCGTAAAGGTCCCACTTGTGAGTACGACCGCCCGCCCCTGGCCGCAGGATTTCTTCGTCTCGCTGATCTTCGTGAACTTGAGCTTGCTGCCCTTCAGCTTGAACTTGTAGTGACCGGTGGTACCGGCGCCCAGGCAGGAATCCCTACCGCTCGTGTCTTTGAAGCTGATCTTGGAGCCCTTGATCGTGTCCTTCCCGTGGATCACCACGGCGCCATTATCGGTGACCGTGTACAAGCCCTGGTTCGAGCCAGGGACCATGCCGCTGAACTTGATCGTCCAGGTGCCGTTGACGAAACCATGCAGAGCAGTCGTGTGGACCTTCGTCCTGTACGTCCCGCTCAGCGTGCTCGCGGCCAGCGCCACCGAACAGACGCCCAACGCAACGACGACCGAGCCGGCGAGTGCAAATCGCTTCATCTACTTGTCCCCCTAAGGTTCGAGTGCGCCGCGAGCCTACCGAGTCATGTGTTGTTGTTGGGTTGCTGTTGCTGCGCGACGGTGGCAGACGGCTCGCTTCCGCTGCAAAGCGCCTGATCGGCCCTCTCTGGCCGTGCGGGAAGCCGGTGCTGGTCGCCAAACGCCACCAGCGCGCCAGCGGATATGGGATGGCGCCTGTGGCCTACCTCTTGGACAACCGCATGGGGCTGATCGATCTCCACGGACTCGTCGTCACGCTCAGGCCCAACCGGGCCTGGAGGGGATAGCCGAATGCCGGCGGTGAAGAACGTCGGTGAGCCGTGTGCGGGAGAACCGCATGCACGGTGTGCGCGCGACATGACCAGCAGCTCGGGGGTGCGAGTCCCCTGTGGAGGTTGATGGCACCAACCACAAGCCGATGGCAACTGCTCAGTCGTGAGGCTGGGTGGGGAGGAAGCCGGAGTGCGAAGTCGCGACCCTAGGAACACATGGCGGGGCGGGATCGTTTGCGGTCTCGTCTGGCTGCGCGTAGAAGGCGGGACGGTCCGGGCGAGCCTGCACCACGAGGCGAAGCCCGATGTCATCAAGGGGCCGTTTTGTAAACGCGGTGTGGTGGGTTGATTTTGATCTCGACTCGCTTTTCGATCGCGTTCAGCACGACGCTTTGATGGCCAGGGTCGCAAGACGGGTCTGTGACAAGCAGGTGCTCAAGCTGATCCGACGCTACTTGGAAGCGGGCGTGATGGCTGACGGGCTGGTGGCCGCGAGCGAGGAAGGAACCCCACAAGGGTCTCCGCTCTCGCCGCTGCTATCGAACGTCATGCTGGACGACCTCGACTGGGAGCTGGATCGGCGCGGGCACCGGTTCGTGCGCTACGCCGACGACGGCAGGATCTATGTCGCCAGCGAGCGGGCGGGACAGCGCGTCATGGAGAGCATCACGCAGTACGTCGAGCAGCGCCTGAAGCTGCGCGTCAACCGACAGAAGTCGGCGGTCGCCCCCGCGGTGAAACGGCCCCTTTTGGGGTTTGTGTTTTTCCGCTACCGGGACGGCAGGGTTGGTGTGACGGTCGCTCCGAAGGCTCTCAAACGAGCCGAGGATCGAATCCGGCGGCTGACCACGCGCACCTGGGGTGTCTCGATCGAGCGGCGGGTCAAGGAGATCAACCGCTTCACGGTCGGATCGACCGGCTACTTTCAGTTGGCCGATAGCGTCCTGCCGTTCGAGAAGCTCGACAAGTGGCTGCGCCGCAGGCTCAGACAGGTGCGCTGGAAAGAGTCAAGAGTGGAAGCGTCCACAAACGCGCTACCGGAACCTCCGCGCGCTCGGTATCCCCGACCACGACGCCCCGCTCATGGGCAGCGTCGCAGAAGGGCTACTGGCGTGTCGCTGGGTCCTGGCCACTCCAACGCGCGCTACCCAACACCTACTGGCACAAGACCACTGGCCTGAAAGGGTTCCTCGATCCCTACCGCCGTTTCCGGGAATGCTGAGCGAACCGCCCGGTGCGGACCCGCATGCCGGGTGGTGTGGGAGGGGCCAGGGCAAGCCGGGCCGCGGGTTGGACGGGCCGAGCCGCCTTCAGCGATTTACTCGCGGTGCGCCCCTCGGTCTGCCCGACGGCGACTACGCCACCGCGCCGGCCGAGACAACGGTACGACGATCGGGGCCGCATCCAGTGACGCGTTCCTCGCTTGACTGTGGGGGAGGCTTTGGGCCGGTTGTGTTCAGGCCGGCCGTATCGGCAGACAGTAGGCATCGGGCGGGCGTTGGGGCTCGGATTGGCGTCGACGCGGAAGTGGCGTCGCGCTGTACCTGCCATCCTCACGACAGATGACCGATACCACCCCGCAGAGAGACCACGATAACGTCCCCACGGGCGAGCTGATGCTCAGCGTCGGATGCGAGTTCGAGCTCGACGTCGCCCAATCCGTTGCGGCGGTGATGCAGGTCGCTCCGTGCCCGGCACCAGGAGTGCGGATGCAACGCGAGCACTGGGATGCCGGCTCTGACCATCACGGCTATGTCGACCTGTACGGGAATCGTTGCGAGCGGTTCGTGGTCGATTCCGGCAGCTCTCGGATCGCTTACGAGGCGGAGCTGCTGCTTACCGATCCGGCCGACGTGATCGAGCCGGACGCTCCGGAGACGCCGATCGCGTCCGTGCCCGACGAGGTGTTGGGCTTTGTGATGCCGAGCAGGTTCTGCCTGCCGGACGAGCTCGGCAATGAAGCTTGGCAGTTGTTCGGCGACCTGGCGCCAGGCTGGGGGCGGGTGCAGGCGGTCGTCGACTTCGTCCATGGCCACCTTGAGTTCGCGCCCGGCGCGTCCAATCCGTGGACCAGCGCAGCCGATGCGTATCGAGCTGGCCAGGGCGTGTGTCGTGACTTCGCCCATCTCGCGATCACGTTCTGCCGGGCCCTGAACATCCCCGCCCGCTACGTGTTCGGCTACCTCCCCGACATCGGTGTCCCTCCGCCCTACGAGCCAATGGACTTCGCTGCCTGGTTCGAGGCGTATCTCGACGGTCGTTGGCACACGTTCGATGCTCGGAACAACACTCCGCGGATCGGACGCGTCGTCGTGGGGCGTGGCCGGGACGCGATCGACGTCGCGCTAATCACGTCATTCGGTCCCCACACGCTGACCGGCTTCCAAGTCCGTGCCGGGCAGATCACCCCACCCGGACATTGCTGACGACCATCACCTCGCGAGCCGACACAGATCGCTGGCGGCTGCGCAAAGACTGCGCGCTCGGCGAGCGCTTCACGCGCTGCTCGTCGAGACACCGTCGAGTCTTTGGCGGAAGGCGTGTGGTACTCGGCGACAGCACATATCAGGTCAGCCATCCGGGTGGGCAGGTCTGCGATCGATTCCGCGCTAACGCCAGCGAATCCGAGGACCGCCGGGCGAGCCGACATATCCTCGGCCGACACTCCCGGGGGAGGATCGAGGTTGCGGACTCGCGCCGGAATGGGGAATTTCCTCGAACACTCGGTCTGCGGCGATGACAACGACAGTCCCGACACCGTCCCCCGCTAGCTATGAGCCGCTCCCCGACTGCTACGACGAGATGGTCGACGCGGCAGGAGTCCCACGCCAGCACTGGGCTCACCTGGCGAGTGTGTTCTCCGAGCTCGGCGTCGACGAGCTGCTGCGCCGACAGGAAGAAGCGGCACGCCTGATCGACCAGGACGGCGTGGTCTACAACGCCTACGAGGACGAGTGCCGCCCCGGGCGGCGGTGGTTGGTGGATCCGGTCCCGACTGTGCTGTCGAGCCGCGAGTGGGAGACGATCGAAACGGGCCTGATCGAGCGCGCCGAGCTGCTCGACCTGGTGCTCGGTGACCTTTACGGGAAACGCGACCTGCTGCGGCGACGCCTGCTCGCGCCAGAGGTCGTGTTTGGCCACGCTGGCTTCCTCCGCCCCTGGGACCAGATCCGCGTCCCGGGCAAGCACCAGCTGGTCACCTATGCCGCCGACATCGGTCGCGACGCCGGCGGGCGCCCGCTCGTGCTCTCAGACCGCACCCAGGCACCTTCCGGGTTCGGCTACGCGCTCGAGGCACGCTCGGTGATCTCGCGCGTGTTCCCCTCGCTGTACCGGGATGCCCAAGTTCACAGGCTGGCGCCGTTCTTCCGGTCGTTACGCGTCGCGCTTCAGGAGGTCGCGCCACCGAACGTCGAGAACCCCCGGGTTGTCGTCCTCACGCCCGGGCCGTTGAACGAGACGGCGTTCGAGCACGCGTTCCTGGCCTCGCATCTCGGCTATCCGTTGGTGGAGGGATCGGACTTGGTCACGCGCCGCGGGCGGGTGTGGATGCGTTCGCTCGGGCAGCTCGAGCCGGTGCACGTGATTCTGCGCCGCGTCGACGCCTGGTTCTGTGACCCGCTTGAACTCAAGCCTGACTCGCAGCTCGGAGTCCCGGGCCTGGTCGAGGCGGCGCGGTCAGGCGGCGTGTCGATCGTAAACCCGCTCGGTGCGAGCGTGCTGGAGAACCCGGCGCTGATGGCCTTCCTGCCGCGGCTGTGCGAGCACCTGCTGGGACGGCCGCTGGCGCTGGAAAGCGTCCCGACGTGGTGGTGCGGCGAGGACGACGGGCGCCGGCACGTGCTCGCCAACATCAACCGTCTCGTATTGCGACCGATCTCGCGCACCACCGGGCCCACGTCGGTTTTCGGCTGGGATTTGAGTGCTGCGCAGCTCGATGAGTACAGGCGGCGGATCGAGGCCCAGCCACTTGGCTGGGCGGGGCAGGAGCCGTTGGCGATGGCGAGCGCTCCGACGCTCACGCCCGCCGGCCTGGCTCCTCGCCGCAGCGTGCTGCGCGCGTTCGCCGTTCCCCGTAACGACTCCTTCTCGGTGATGCCGGGCGGCTTGACGCGGGTGGCTCCGGATGGCGGCGTCGGACGCATCTCGAACCAGGCGGGCGCGATCAGCAAGGACACTTGGGTCCTTGCATCCGAGCCCGAGGGATTGACCGGATTCTGGCTCGACTCAGGCCCCACCGTTGAGCGAGTCGATCCGATGGCGTCGATCCCGTCGCGCACGGCCGAGAACCTTTGGTGGCTCGGGCGCCACGCCGAGCGAGCCGAGGCGATCACGCGCCTGTTACGTGTCGTCTATGACCGCCGGAACGACTTCCAGGGCAGCGCCAACCCGGCGGGAATCGAGTCGCTGCGCACTCTGCTGATCGCTCTGACCTACACGACGGCGACGTATCCGGGCTTTGTGGGCGCTGGCGCGGAGCATCGGCTCGAGTCTCCCGGTCGCGAGCTGCTTGACCTCGTCGTCGACGACCAGCGCTCCGGTACGCTCGCGCATTCCGTCCGCGCCATGCTCGACTGCGCTTACTCAGTGCGCGACCAGCTCTCTGCCGACACGTGGCTCGTCGTGGGCGCTCTCGACCGCGAGATCCTCGAACTCAACGGACCGATGCACGATCCCCAAGCGGTCGTCTCGGGCGCGCTGCAGCGGGTGATGCAAAGTCTGCTCGCGCTCAGCGGCCTCGTCAACGAAAGCATGGTTCGCGATCTCGGCTGGCGATTCATGCACGCCGGGTCCCGGCTGGAGCGGGGCGTGCAGCTCCTATCCCTGCTGGACGCGACGCTGACCGATGCGCGGGGAACCGCCACCGACAGCTTCGTGCTTGAGTCGGTGCTGACGGTGGCAGAGAGCATCATCACCTACCGCCGCCGCTACCGCTCCCACGCACAGCTCGAGACGCTGCTCGACCTGCTGCTGCTCGACGACGGCAACCCTCGATCGCTTGTGTTCGGGCTCGACCGGCTGGCAGACGACCTCGACCGCCTCCCAGTCGGACCCCATCGTCGGCTCCGAGAGGAGCAGCGACTCCTGCTGGAGGCTTCCACGTCGCTGCGCCTCGCCGACACCAAGGCGCTCGCCGAGCAGGACGAGTCCGGTCACCGCCCCGCGCTCGAGGCGGTCCTGCTATCGCTGCGCGGCAAGCTGCTGGAGGCCGCTGATGCCGTCGACCGAGCCCACTTCGTCCACCTTTTGCCGCGCTGGTCGCTTGTCGGACCCGACGACTCGCGCGCATCCCGAAACGCCAAGGAATAGGGAGCGAAAGCGATGGCTGTCCGCTACGAAGTGACACATCGGACCGAGTACCGCTACGAGGCTGATGTCTCGGACAGCTACGGTCAGTTGCACCTGCTTCCCCGCAACCTGCCCGGACAGCGCTGTCACACGGCCGAGGTGGTCGTCGACCCGATCCCGGACGACTACCGGGAGCGGCTGGATTATTTCGGCAACCGGGTGTCCTACCTCGCGATCCACTGCCCCCACCGAGCTCTGACTGTGACCGCGACGAGCATCGTCGCGGTCGAGGATCGCCGGGACGGGCTGTCGCTGTTCGGCGACCGGCCTTGGGAGCAAGCCCGTGATGCGGTGCGCGACGGGCAAGGGCTTGACCCTCTTGACGCTGTGCAATATGTGCTCAACTCGCCGCTCGTGCAGTCGTCTGGGGCCTTCGCCGACTACGCGGCCACGACATTCACGCCAGGCCGCCCCGTGCTGGACGCCGTCACGGACATCTGCCATCGCATCCACGCGGACTTCGAGTACGAGTCGGGATCGACATCGGTAAGGACCCCACTGGACGAGGTGTTCGCGCAACGAAAGGGCGTTTGCCAGGACTTCGCCCACGTCGGCATTGCCTGCCTACGTTCGATCGGGCTCCCGGCACGCTACGTGAGCGGCTATCTGGAGACCGACCCTCCACCAGATCGCCCGAAGCTGAAGGGCGCCGACGCCTCTCACGCGTGGATGTCGGTGCTCGTACCCCAAGCCGGCTGGCTGGACGTCGATCCGACCAACAACCGACTCGCGAACAACCGCTACGTCGTGACGGCCTACGGACGTGATTACGGCGACGTGCCGCCGATGAGCGGCGTGATCTACACCGCGGGCAAGACGGAGAGCCTCCGAGTGTCGGTCGACGTCGTCGCCGTTCCGGGCTAAACACGACCGGGTACGGGACCGGATCGTGCGCGCGTCTGACTACGGCCACGGCGGGCAACTGTTGCTCTTCGAAATCAGCCCTGCGCTGCGCTCGGCGCTGCTCGCACGCGCGTGCTCGCTCCGCTCCGCCTCGTGAGCGCGCTGCAGACCGCCAATGAAAGAAGTCTCCGCCGCAGTCGGCGGCGCTCCTGCTGCTGAGGAGGGTCATTAACTCAAGAACATCCAGGCGACGATTCGCGACTCACCCACCTCGGACAAGAAGGCGGGCACGCGGAGCCCCTGAGAGGCTGCGGCGGTTGCTTCTCAAGCACGATCGCTTGTGGCCCAACAGCGAGCGCCGGCGCCGACAACGCTCAATCTCCGAGAGCCGGCACTGGAGCGCCCCCTCGGGCCGGGACCGCCCTCGCTTGTGGGCGAATGCGAGCGCGAGTCAGGGGCATTAGGTTGCCGAAGAGGATCCCGAGGCCTAACGTGCTTCACCGAAGGATGGACGCGCGAAGGCGATCCGCATTGTCCGCACTCGAAGCCGAGCTCACTGCCCTGCGCGCAGCAGCCAAGTCGTTCCGCGACAGCACCAACGACAGCGATCCTCGCGATTTCCGAGGACACGCGACTCGAGGCGCGAAGGATGCAACTGGCGGAAGGAGCGACTGTACGGGCGGCTCTGCAGACATACGCGCGGCTCGACGCGTCACCATCTGGGGCGATGAACCCCGAGGAACTTCGTGATCACTGCCTCTCGTTTCTCGGAGCCGAGGAGACGTTCCCATTCGGCCCCGAGAACTCCGTGTTCAAGGTCGCCAGCAAGATCTTCGCGCTGTCCCGACTTGCCGAGAACCCACTTCGCGTCAGCCTCAAGTGCGAGCCTCCGCTCGCCGAGCAGCTGCGCGAGGCGCACGCGGCCGTGCTCCCGGGATATCACCTGAACAAGCGTCACTGGAACACCGTGATCATCGACGGATCACTGCCCGCCAAAATGATCGGCGACATGGTCGAGGACTCATATGACCTGGTCGTGAGCAAACTGCCATGGGCACGCCGCCGCGCGCTCGGCTCGGGCAGCGATGTCTGAGCCCTGCCGCGCGCACGCTCGAGTCGGGTTGCGGCGAGCGGGCGCTCCAGACCCCCGATCGGATTCATCCGGACGCCGTGTCATTCCTGAGGCGGCGCCGAGGCCCCGAAAAGGCTTCATATCGACCGATCATGAGATGGTCCGCTTCAAGCGCGACTGCTGATCGGCGAATGCGCGAGCGGTCGCAGCCCGACAGCGGGATAGCGACGCGAGCGGTCGTGCCAGGCATCGGCCCGCCCTTGCGTCCAACGTGGTCGTGCGCGAGGATCCCCCCAACCGCGATCCAAAGGAGCCATGCATGTACGCCGTCGTCGTCAACGTCTCGATCACCGATGTCGAGCAGTCGCAGCTTGAGCTGCGCGAACAGGTAGTCCCCATGGTTTCTCAGATGCCGGGGTTCGTCTCTGGTGTCTGGATGGAGTACGGCGAAGGCAAGGGGCATTCGGTCGTCGTCCTCGAAGGCGAAGACGCAGCCAATGCGATGGCTCAACAGGTGCGGAGCGCTTCAATGTCCGTCACCGTCGATGACGTCAGCGTGCACGAGGTCTTTGCCCACGCGTAGATCGAGCG
>ODAK010000476.1_pt1 | contig 46226 bp, 36 predicted proteins | sample 1539591 | NCBI WGS metagenome assembly ODAK01 (sample SAMEA3539303, study PRJEB22396) | soil metagenome | biome: tundra; feature: field; material: soil | place: USA | collected 2010-05 | depth 0.15 m
CATCGCCGAGCCGGATGAGCGCGCGGATGGCCGTGGGCGCGGTGTAAAAGGAATTGACCTTGAACTTCTCGACAATTTTCCAGAAACGCCCCGCATCGGGATAAGTTGGCACGCCCTCGAACATCAACGTGGTGCCGCCGTTGCACAGCGGGCCGTAGATGACATAGCTGTGGCCGGTGACCCAGCCGATGTCGGCGGTGCAGAAGAAAACGTCGTCGTCGTGGATGTCAAAAACGTATTTGTGCGTGAGCGCGCACCAGAGCAAGTAACCTGCCGTGCTGTGGACGACGCCCTTGGGCTTGCCCGTCGAGCCGGAAGTGTAGAGGATGAAGAGATAATCCTCGGCGTTGAGCTTTTCCGGCGCGCAAACCGCTGAAGCCTTCGCCATCAACTCGTGATACCACACGTCGCGGACGGGGACGATGTTGCATGGCTCGGCGTTGCGTTTGACCACGATGACGTGCTGGATGCTCGGCGTATGTTGCAGCGCGTCGTCGGCGAGTTTCTTGAGTTCAATATGTTTGCCGGCGCGCAACGAGACATTCGCCGTGATGAGCAGCTTGCACTCGGAATCGTTGATGCGTCCCGCGAGCGAGTCTGAGCTGAACCCGCCGAACACAACCGAGTGAATCGCGCCGATGCGGGCGCAGCCGAGCATGGCCACGGCGGCTTCGGGGATCATCGGCATGTAAATCGCCACGCGGTCGCCTTTCTTGATGCCGAGCGATTTTAGGACGTTCGCAAACTTGCAGACCTCCGCGTGCAGTTCCGTGTAAGTGATGCGCTTCACATCTTCTTCCGGTTCACCCTGCCAGATGATGGCGGTCTGATGGCCGCGCGTTTTGAGATGACGGTCGAGGCAGTTGACGGTGAGATTGAGCTGGCCGTCTTCAAACCAAGTATGCTCGATTTTCCGCGCGCTGGTGTCCCAGGTATGTTTGAGCGCGACCTTCGGTTGCTTGAACCACTCCAGCGAGTGCGCCTGTTCCAGCCAGAATTTTTCCGGCTCACGGATCGAGCGTTGATAAAGCGTGGCGTATTGCGCGGCGTTGATGAGCGCCTGTTGCGCGACAGCCGGCGACGGCGGGAACGTGCGGCCTTCCTGTTGCAACGATTCGGTGGAAATAGTTTTGTCAGGCATCTGATTGTTGGAATTGATTTCGCTTATTTCCGCAAAAAAAAATGCGCGTGTCAATTCGCCGGGAAGAATAAAAGCGAAAAGCAACCGGCCGGACGCTGCTGTTCGTCCGGCCGGTTCCGCACGCGCGATGCGTGCGCGCCCCATTCCGGTTTCGGAATTTGGGCTGAAATTCCCCGGCACGACGCAAATTTGCCGCCACGGGGAAGCTGGAGCGGGTCAAGGCATCAAAGGCCGGAAGGCGCGGACGCGGTAGAACCATTGATCGCCGGTATTGTCAAATCCAATGCTGGTGACGTCCGGCCACGACGATGTGAAAAACTCCATCCAGGTAGTCTCGGGAGTCAACGTGGTGCGACGCTGGACTCCGTAGAACCGCGTGGGCTGGGCCGCCCACACCAGTAACACGTAATTCGGGTCGCTTATGTTGCCCCGTTGAATTTTTGTAATGCGCAGGCAGCCATAGGCCGAGCAGCTTTCAACCACATTGGCATAAATCCCGTAACTGCCCACCGTATTCACCGTGCATTCTTCCACGACGGTGGAACCAGAGGAGTTGAGGTAAATGCCGTAATATAAAACGCCGGAAACCGAAACGCCGGAAACCCGGACATTGGCCGCACTCGGGCCATAAACGCCGTAGCCGAAACCTGAGCCGGTGAAAGTGCCGCTGCCGTTGTCGGTTACGCCACCCTGCACGTGGCCATTCAAAATGGCGATATCCTTCCAGCTGCTGCTGATGTAAATGCCATAACCCGAGGCGGGGGCCACAGTGGAGGATAGGGTGAATCCGTTGAGGTCCAATGTCACGCCGTTGGCCGCGATGGTAATGGCATTGCCCGTGACGACGGTCAAATTGTTTGACAAGTAATAAGAACCCGGCGCGGAGATGGTGAACGGCACCGAAGAAATCAGCGTGCGCGGCTCGATTTCCTGAAGCGTTTTCCACATCGGCGCGGGCGCGCCGGGCGGGGTCAGCGGCCCCGAAGCCAGGGCTGACCAAGGCTGAAGCATTGAGCAGAACAGCAGCAGGGACGCTGCCATGCAGTGTTTGAGCGCTATCTTTGTTTTCATAACTGTTTCCACAGCCATCCCACAAGAAATGCATGGAAACCATCGAAAACAAGGGCTTTTTGACAATCCCAAACGCTATGGGATGGAGTGTGGCGTTTAAGACGCCTCCCGGTTTTCAAAACACCAATAAAATCAATGGGGTTGTGCATGTTTTCTATGGGACGGCACTGAACTGTTTCCTTTGTTTGTTGTTTGTTGTTTGTTGACAGATGTTGACTGTCTGGTTGAACTATCGTGATTTTAGAATGTCCGCGATGGAATTTCCACATAGCCTTCCGGCGGCTGGAAGCGTTTGTTATCATTCTCCGTCAATCGGGCCGGAGTTATGGATTGCACTTCGAAACGGTATCGCTCCACGCCGTTGTCCGCGCGCAGCGTGGCGCGCAGCGGGAACAATTTCCTGGCGCTGACCAGCCTGGCCCACTGTTCTTCGATCATGGGCGGGGCAAAACTGGGCGGCTGGATGGGCAAATAGGCTTGGAACGGCGGCAACTGATCCGTCGCCCAGATTTCCATTGCCTCGCCGTGTTGCTTGATGTCGTAACGCTCGCAAGGATACCCAAGGAGAGTGCTTTTCTCGCCTGATGCCTGAAGTTCCATTCCCTCGGGCATCATTGGCATCATTGGCATTGATCTCATTCCGGGATTTCCCGGCATACCAGGCAGGTTCGGCAGGGCGGACGGGCCGGCTGCTCCCGGTGCCTGGGCTTGCGGACCGATGCCGGGTGGCAATCCTTCCGGTGGGCCGGGCCTCGCCGGCATCGTGGGCATTCCGGAGAGATTCGTCGGGCCGATGCCCGGAGGCAAACCCTGCGGGGGCATCGGCATTTGCGGCGCGACTGGCCTCGCGGACGCAGCGGGCATATTGGCCCGCGCTTGCGGCCCGATGCCGGGGGGAAGTCCGGCGGGCATCTGCGGGAAACCCGGCGGCGAGGCGGATGAAGTATTCGCCCGCACGTTGAACCGCACAAAGGAGCCATTGTGCGGATAGATCAGCGTCATCTGCCCCGAATTGCGATCAAGAATGTCAATGGCGTTGGGCTGGTTGGTGTCCGTCATCTCGACGCGGATGCAGTTGGTCCCGATCGTGTAAAGCACCGGCCCGGGCTGCGCTCCCCTCCCAGAAATGGCGCTGATCCGTCCTTCGAAGGCCGGGACGGAATCGGCCGCACTCCTGTGGACGAAGACGGGGCAATACGCGGCCAGAAAACCAAAATAAATATAAACGAGTTTTTTCATGGTTGGTGAGTGTGAATTGCTGTTGAATCTTCCAATATTTTGTAAAGAAAAACTGCCGGGCTTCCGCCTACGATGATGTGCGGGGCCGACAATTTGCCAGCCCAGTGCCACATAATCGTTGAAGGATTTGCTCTCCATGGCATTCCTGCCTTCCATTGGTGCAATACCTTTTGTCATTCCCATAGGCAGATTAACAAAACCATTATCGGTTGCGAAGTCGGCTGAACAGCCGTCGGCTGTTCAGCCGACACCTTGGTTGGCGGGAGGCAACTGAATTGCAGTCTCCAACGCATCGTTTGTCGTATAGCCGGGCATAAGCTGGCGGCCACCGCACTTTACTTCTGAAAACACTTGCATTAAAACAAATTGCCTCCAAGATTAGAACTGCTCGGAACGATTGCCCGGTTGCATCAGAAGACAGCTCGGCTGCCGGGTGCACCAGCGCATGGTAAAAAAGCAAAAATCAAGGCTGTTGACGGGGCGGAGCCAAGATTTCATTTCGGCTCAATTGGGAGAGCCAACGCATCTGCGACGCAGCCTGATGTTGTCGGAACAAGCCTGGCGGGAGATTGCCCGCAGCCTGAAACTTTCGCGTCAGGAATTGCAGATTGTGCGGGGGGTGTTTGATGATCATACGGAACTCACGATTGCCGGCAACCTCCGAATCTCGCCCCACACGGTCCACACTTATTGCGAACGCTTGTATCGAAAACTTGCGGTGACGGACCGCGTGCGACTCGTCCTGCGGGTCACCGACGAATTCCTGGCGTTGACCGTCGCGCCCGGCAGCCGTTTGCCTTCCATTTGCGCCGCCAGGATCGCTGGCCGCTGCCCGCTGCAAGGCCGTTTAAGCTGACCCTGTCAATTTTCTGGTGGTTTGAATCAACCTGAAACTTGTTGGCGCGATCATACGTCTTTTGAATAGTATGTTTAAGCCGCTTTCATCCAAAAACTGGGATTATGCGAAGGCCGCGCATCTGTTGAACCGCGCGGGTTTCGGCGGGCCGCCGGCGGAAATTCAAAAACTGGCCGATCTTGGTTTGGACCGGGCCGTGGCGCATCTGCTCAATTACGAATCCATTCCCGATCTGACGGCCAATCCAGTCTGGGCGAAGCCAGACCCCGAGCGGATGCAAACAATCCGCGACATGAACCAGCACGGCACGCCGGAGGCGAAACGGCAGTTGCAGCAGGAAGAGCAAAAAATGCAACGCGAACGGATGCTGGAACTGCGCGGCTGGTGGCTGGCGCGCATGGCCAAGGGACCGCGACCATTGCAGGAAAAGCTGGTGTTATTCTGGCATGGCCATTTTGCGACGAGCGTCGAGAAAGTGCGCGACGCCTATTTCATGTGGCGGCAAAATGAATTATTCCGTCGCCTCGCCACCGGCAACTGGCCGCGGCTGCTCCTGGAAATGGGTAAAGATCCGGCGATGCTGGTGTGGCTCGACCAGGCGCAGAGCAACCAGCAGCATCCGAACGAAAATTTCGCGCGCGAGGTCATGGAACTGTTCGCGCTTGGCGAGGGACATTACACCGAACATGACATCGCCGAGGCGGCGCGGGCGTTGACGGGGTGGTCGCTGGATCGTATCAACCAGGAGTTCATCCGCCGGCCGTTCGCGCACGACAACGGGGAAAAAACTTTTCTCGGTCGCACCGGCAATCTGACTGGCGAGGATGTCATCGCGCAAATTGTCGCACAACCGCAGTCGGCGCGGTTCATTGCCGCGAAGCTTTGGAATTATTTCGCGGGCCAGATGCCGTCGGAAGAATTGAACGAGGCGCTGGCGGCGAACTTTCGCGCGAACGGGAACAATTTCAAGCCTTTCCTCGACGCCCTGTTGCGCAGCGAGGAATTTTACAACGACGCGATCATCCGCAATCAGGTGAAAAGCCCGGTGCAATGGCTCGTTGGCAGTGTGCGCGTGTTGGAATGTGAACTGCCGCCGCCGCTGGTGAGCTGGGGAATGCTGCGTCAGCTCGGCCAGGATTTGTTCGCGCCGCCGAACGTCAAGGGCTGGGACGGTGGCGTGACGTGGATCACGACGAATACGTTGCTGACGCGCTACAACGACGCGCAATCGCTGGTGGAAGGCACGTTGCCGCCACTGGCGGCAAATGATTATGCGCGCAAGCAGGGCGGTGCGGGCGGCGAAAAGGCGATGAAAATGTTGGAGCGCATCCGCCTGGGGGGCGTGAACGTGGAAAAGATTTTGACGCCGGAGCAACGCGCCGACAAAAACAAGATTGTCGCCGCGCTGGAACATCGTTTGTTTCAAGCCACGCTCCACAGCGGGCAGCAGCAGACCTTGCGCGATTTTCTCGACGCCAAAACCAATCTGTCCAACGCGGACATCATCACGGCGATTCGGTTGATGATGTCCACGCCGGAATATCAAGTGACATGAAATTGCGTCTAGGATTTAGCTTCTGGGTTCTGGGGAACCGATACCTTCGTCCCAGACGCCAGACGCTAGACCCCAGAAACTAATTCTATGAAAAACGAAATCACCCTTCAAACGCGCCGCGAATTTATGCGCCGCACCGTCCTCGGCAGCGCGCTGACATGGACCGTCCCGGCGTTTCTCGCCGACACTTTTTCCGCGCTCCAGGCGCAGGCCGCCGATACCGCCACGCAGATTGTCACCGGCAAGGACGCCACGATTCTCGTCGTCCTGCAAATGGCCGGTGGCAATGACGGCATCAACACCGTGGTGCCTTACGCGAATGATTTTTATCACCAGGCGCGTCCGAAGATTGGTTTGAAGGCCGACGACATTTTGAAGTTGAACGACGACGTCGGCTTGCATGGCGCGCTGAAAGGTTTCAAGGAGCTTTACGACGGCGGCGAGCTTTCCGTGATTCAAGGCGTCGGCTATCCGAATCCGAACCGCTCGCATTTCCGCTCGACGGAAATCTGGCAGACCGCGAGCGACTCCGACCGCGTGGAGAAGCACGGCTGGCTCGGACGCTACTTCGACAATGCGTGCGCCGACGCAGACCCGGCGGTGGGCGTGACCATTGGCAGCCAGTTGCCGGAAGCGTTTTTCGCGGCGAAGCCCAAGGGAATCTGTTTCAACAATCCGCAGAACTACCGTTTCATCGCCAACGGCAACGGCACGGAAGAGTCCTACAAAAAATTAAATGAGCTGGAGATGTCCAGTCCGGCACCCGACGAGAATTCCGGCGGCAGCATCGGCATGTTGCCGGCGGGAATGCCGATGACCGGCGGACGCGCGATTGATTTTATTTCGCGCACCGCGCTCGATGCGCAGCACAGCTCCGACGAAATTCGCGGCATTGCCGCACGCGTGCAGAATCAGGCGACGTATCCCAACTCGCCGCTCGCCGGTTCGCTCAAGCTCGTCGCCAAGCTCATTGGCGGCGGTCTGCCGACGCGGGTTTATTACGTTTCCCAAGGCGGCTACGACACGCATACGAACCAACTCGCATCACAGCAGCGATTGCTCGGCGATCTCGGTGATTCCATGAAAGCTTTCGTCGTGGACATGAAGGCACAGGGCAACCTGCAGCGCGTGCTCGTGATGACCTTCAGCGAATTTGGCCGGCGCGTCGCGGAAAATGCCAACGGGGGCACCGATCACGGCGCGGCGGCACCGATGTTCATCGTCGGCAACAAGGTGAAGGCCGGGCTGCTCGGCAAATATCCCAGCCTCGCGCCGTCGGATTTGTTTCAAGGCGACGTGAAATACAACGTGGACTTCCGCAGCGTCTATGCCGGCGTTTTGGAAAACTGGCTCAAGACTCCGAGCACGCCGATCCTTGGAAAACAGTTTCCTTTATTGCCGGTTGTTTGAACTCGTTCGGACCGCAAGCCACCGGCGTGAACGGGAGCAGGTTGGCGGATGACAATGCACGGCAATTTCGGACCGGGGCTGGAGGAAATTATTTGTGCCGCAATCGCCGGCCGCACTAAAAACTTTCATTTGGGACGAAAGCATTGAGTTTTTTGATTTCTAAAAATTAAACATTTTACTTTAAGACATTCATCATCTACATACTGAAGAACGAAGCCATGAAACCTGATTTGAATTGCTGCAATGCCGTCCATGAACCAAACCAAATTCATGCTGCGGAGGATTCACGGTCGCCAAGCCAGCGTGGTTTCGAGGCGTTTGGTCGGAGCACCCGCAGCTATTGGCTTTGTCTGGCGGCGTGGCTCTGGGCGACGGTGGTGGTGCCGGCCCAAACTAATGTTCTGACCTGGCACAATGACCTTTTCCGCACCGGGCAAAACACGAATGAGACAGTGCTCGTTCCCGCAAACGTGAACACCAACAATTTCGGTCTGCTGTTCAATTACATCGTGGATGGCGATGTCTATGCGCAACCGCTTTATGTCTCGGGTCTGTTGATTCCCGGCCTGGGCACCCGCAATGTGGTGTTTGTCGCGACCCAGCATGACAGCGTTTATGCGTTCGACGCCGACAGCAATGCCGGAATCAATGCCGGCGTGATTTGGCATGTGAGTCTCGGCACGTCGGCTGTCACGCCCAACAATGATTTCGGCAATCGCTACGGGGCATATCACGACATTGATCCGGAAGTGGGTATCACCAGCACGCCGGTTATTGATCTCGCGTCCGGGACGATTTTTGTGGATGCCTTCACGCACGAAGGAAGTTCTTATTTTCATCGCATTCACGCGCTGGACATCGTGACCGGTGCGGAAAAAGCTTTCAGCCCGGTGGTTGTGACCGCATCCGTGCCCGGAGTAGGCGTCGGCAGCAGCAACGGAGTCGTGATTTTCGATCCGTTGTATGAACTCCAACGTCCGGCGCTGACACTGGCGGGTGGAAAGCTTTATGTTTGCTACTCCGGCTATGCGGATACCGATCCGTATCATGGCTGGATTCTTGGGTTCAATGCGAACAACCTTCAGTTGCCAACTAATTCCATTTTCAACGACACGCCCAACAGCACTGTGGCCAGTTTTGGTGCCAATGCTGGTGAAGGCGGCATCTGGATGAGCGGCAGCGGACTCGGTGTGGATGCCAACACCAACCTTTATGTGGTCATCGGCAACGGCAGTTACAATGCCAACACGGGTGGAACTGAATATGGTGACAGCGCGCTCCGTTTATCCACCACCAACGGACTGGCCGTCGCCGATTATTTCACGCCTTTCAATCAGGCCACGTTGGCCATCAACGACACGGATTTCGGCTCAGGCGGGCCATTGCTGTTGCCGGATGCGGTGGGCAGCGTCGCGCATCCGCATTTGATGGTGGCGTGTGGCAAGGAAGGCAGAGTCTATCTGCTCGACCGCGACAACTTGGGTCATTACAACGCGGCCGCCAATGCCACCAGCGATCCGCAAATCATTCAGGAATTGCCGGGTGCGGTGGGCGGCACTTGGAGTTCGCCGGGCTACTTCAATCATCGCGTGTATTTCCAAGGCTCGAGCGACGTGCTCAAGGCCTTCGCGTTGGCCAACGGTCAGTTCGTGGCCACGCCAGTTTCACAATCCACCACCAGCTTTGGTTTTCCCGGAGCGACGCCCGCGTTTTCCGCCAACGGCACCAATCATGCGATTGCCTGGGTGATCCAGAGCGACGCTGCGGAGAGCGGTGGTATTGGCGTTCTGCACGCTTACGACGCCTACAACCTTGGCAATGAACTTTACAACAGCAGTCAGGCGGGCATCCGCGATGTGCCCGCTGTCGCGGTAAAATTCACCATTCCCACCGTCATTAACGGGAAGGTCTATGTCGGCGCACGAAAGACGCTGGCTGTTTATGGCAACGGCACGTTCATCGCCGTGCCCACGATCAGCCCGAACGGCGGTTATTTCACCAACTCCGTCAGCATCACCGTCGCGGACGGCACGCCCGGCACGACGATTTATTACACGCTCGACGGCACCACGCCGGGAACCAACTCGCCGATTTACTCCGTTCCGCTGACGATTACCAATACCGCCGTGCTGAACGTGAAGGCGCTCAAGTCCGGAGCCGTGCCCGGCCCCGTCGTCAGCGCAACTTTTATCAACTCGGCCTCGACGAACTTTTATCCGGGCTTCGCGAAGCAGGAATTTTATTCGGGCGCCTTGCGGACAGATTTGGAAAATATCGCCTACAGCGCGCCGCCGACTTTTGTTCAATATCTCAATTCTTTTGAGACGCCGTCAGGACAGGGCAACGATTATGCCGAGCGTGTCAGCGGTTTTTTCATCCCACCCGTCACCACCAACTACGTTTTCTTCATCTCGGCGGATGATGACGCGGATTTGTTTTTAAGCACCAATGCCGCCGCCACCAACAAGCATCTCATCGCTCAGGAAACTGCCTGGTCGAACAGTCGCGAGTGGGTCAGTTCCGCTGGTGGAAGCGCGCTCGCTTCCAAGCGTTCAGACCAATTTAGCGGCACGACCTGGCCTGGTGGCAACATGATCCAGCTCGCTGCCGGCACACGTTACTACCTCGAAGGCGTTCATCATCAGGGCACCGGTGGGGACGACTTTGCGGTCACGTTCAAATACTCAGGCGCGGCTGACCCGGCGGACGGCACAGCGCCTCTGCTCACTGGCAGCGCCATCGGCGTCGTCGCCTACAACAATACCTTTATCAAGATCAATTCTTCGCCGCAAAACGCCGTCGGGGTCCAAGGCAATCCCGTCACATTCAGTGTCAGCGCAACTTCCGGCTATCTTGGCAACGCATCCGCTGCCGGCCCAGCGATTACTTATCAATGGCAGTCTGCCCCGGCTGGTTCGCTGACCTTCACCAACATTTCAAACGCCAACGCGACTGCTTACACCACGCCACCGTTGACGCTCGCGCAAAACGGCGCGCAATTTCGAGCCGTGCTGACCACTGCCGGAGCCACGACCAATTCCGCCGTCGCCACGGTCACGGTCGTGCCCGACAGCCATCCGCCGGTGCCGATTCAAGTTGTCTCCGTCTCGGCCAATGCCCGGGCGGTAGGCGTTGCCTTCTCTGAATCGCTCGATCCGTCTTCCGCCCAAATGGCAACCAATTATGTTTTCACTCCCGGCAATCTGACCGCCACCAGTGCCACGCTTGATGCCACCGGCACGAACGTCCTGGTGACAGTTGCCACTCCACTGCCGCAGAGCACCAGCCTCACGCTGGCGATTGCCAATGTGAAGGATGCGGAAGGGAATCCGGTGCCGCCCGGCACAACCATCAGCTTTTCATTTGTGCTGACAGGTTCGTCCGGTTTCGCCAGCGCAGTTTTAGCCGACGGTCCGTTGGCCTGGTGGCGCTTGAATGAAGCCGCCGGCACGACGGCCTTCGATGTCACCGGCGCGTTCAACGGCACTTATGCCAGCGCCGCCATTCTCGGCGTGGCCGGCCCGCAACCACCCGTGTTCGGCGGCTTTGAAAGCACGAATACCGGCACTCAGTTTCAATACGGCTTGGCGAATTCCTTCGCCACCGTTCCGGCGTTGAACTTCACCACGAATGCGGTGACGTTTCTGGCGTGGCTGTATCCCATCGGCAACCAGGCCAGCTATTCCGGTCTGCTGATGACGAGAAATGGCACGCAGGCCGGCCTCGGCTACACGACTGCCAATCAGGTCGGCTACACTTGGAACAACAACTCCACCTGGACTTTTCAGTCCGGCCTCGTCCCGCCCGCCAACCAATGGTCGCTCGTCGCGCTGGTGATTGCGCCCGCGCAGGCCACGCTTTATGTCATCAACACCAGCGGCGTTTTTTCCGCGACCAACGCCATTGCGCACCAGACCGAGACCTGGAACGGCACCGCGCAGATCGGCAACGATGCCGCCGGCGGCTCCGGTTCGCGCACGTTTAACGGGGTGATGGACGAAGTCACCGTGTTCAACAAATCGCTTTCCCTCTCGTCGCTCACGGCTCTTTACCAGTCCGCCACGCAAGGTTCCGCCAGCATCACCAACGGACCGGTTGGGCCGGTTGCGCTCCGCTTCACCAGCATCAATGCCGTGGCCGGCCAAGTAGTGCTTCAATGGACCGGCACCGGCACCTTGGAAGAAGCGCCCAGCGTCACCGGTCCTTGGATCACGTCCACCAATCAGGCCAGCCCGCAAATCATTCCGATGGCCGGCACCAAATTCTACCGGCTTCACCAATAAAAAAATTTACCCTACGCCGATAGAATGCAGTTGAACGTGACACGCTGGCGGTGCCGCAGATGTAGGACAGGCGTCGCGCCGGTCTCCATCTCCACGAAATTCACTCACAATTTTGGGTTTCTCAACCTCCTCGCGAAACATCCCAATCGAGACTGGCAAGACTGGTAATTCAATATTAGAGCGGTTTCCAAAATACTGTGGCCGGAGCGCGGCGTTTACGCCGCTTCAGCATCGCCTTGCAAATCCGCGTTGAAGCGGGCTAAAGCCCGCGCTCCGCTCGCGGTTAGAGCAGTAAGAAACGGCCACAGTTTTATTTAAACCGCTCTAGCGACAGGCGCGACGCCTATCCTACGGCAGGGTTCCGAGCAAGATTTGCTTCAAGGGGACGCGAAATACGATGTGACTTCCGCAGTATCTATGACGGTGTGTTCGAAGCGTCGGTTCCTAACCCAAAGCGCGCCGATTCATGGAAAGCAGTTTCCGCCGCTGCAAGTAGAGCAGTTTCGGTTAACATTGGCACGGTTACAACAGTCATTGGTAAAAGCGGCGGAGGGCCGCCGCATCAGTCCAAGACGCTGGCGCGTGGTTAAGTGAACAGCGTCAACGCGCAGCGTCTTGAAGTGCTTCAGCCGTCTGGGGCTTTGGCAAGGCGAACCGCATGTGCCGATGTCAACATGAACTGCTATGGTCTAATTTAATCAAATCCTGCGGCCGAGTTTTTTGCAAACAACTCAAGCCGGCGGCGGCAATGGACTTTGCGAAAAATTAAAGCAGTCGGACATGTCATCCGCTGCCGCATCGCGGGCATTGAGTGATGGCAGTCCAAATGTCACCTCGCAGAACTTGACCAGACTCACATGAGAGTGAAAGACTTTTGAAATGCCTTTCTTCGAGTAAGGACTTATGACGAGACATCCCACCCGCGAGCCATAACTAAACTGCGAGTTGGTGTAAGTTGGTCCCGTCTTTGGGCCGCCGCCTGTCCACGTGTCTTTGAGCGGCGGTGTGACATGATCATACCATCCGCCGTAATCATCCCAGGTGATAAAGATAGCTGTGGTTGCCCAATACTTGCTTTGGGCCACCGCATTGACCCGCGCCACGGTCCAGGCCATGCCCAGCTTGACGCTGGCCGGCGGATGTTCGCTAAGTTCGGTCGGCGAACCGGGCGCATAAAGCCAGGAAGCATTCGGAAGTTTGCCCGCCGCAATGTCCGTGTCGAAACTGGTGGAAGGTTTTATATTCGAACTTCCCTTGAGTGAAGTGATTTCGCTGAAATAATTTTTCTGAGGTCCATAACTGCCCCAAGTTAGTGCGGCCTTCGCCAGACTGGCCGGGAGGGATGGCAGATTGAAAGGCGGTTTGGGTTGATAGTTGCGACCGGATTCGGTGTCATCAATGACTGGTGAAGCCGCCGCAATCAACATCAAGTGGTTCGGCTCGGATTGGCTCGCTACTTCGGTGAAATAATTGTCGCAAAGAGTGTATTGCTGGGCGTAAGCGAAGTAGTCGGGGATGTTCGCTTGGTTATATTGCAGCTTGACGGCGACTTTGGCGCGATTGAGCCACGCGGCATGGTTGTGAGGGTGGTCACTGGCCGGTGGATCACTGGCCGCCGGCAACGTCACGCCGTTCGCGCCCGGGAAGGTTCCAAAGTAATTGTCAAACGAGTGATTCTCTTTGACGATGATGACAACATGTTCAATTGGATTATGTGGCTTCATGGTTCAACCTTTCATTGGTAGTTCGCCGGCCTGTCAAGTTGGTGCGGAGCCTTTAATTCAGCCAGGGTTAATTTGAGCAAGGCGCACATTTTATTAATTGGTCGTTCGCAGCCGGTAAAACTTGGTGCTGCCGAAGCCGCCGCTGTTCGTCCCGTTGTCGGTGAAGTTGAAAGTGCCGTTGGTCGAACTGATGAGATTGGTGAACGTCGTCCAGCCGGATGTCAGGTTGGTGGAGTAATCCACCTGGTAACTGATGTTCGTCGGCGCGCTCCAGGCAAAGCTGAATTTCTTTTTCAGCTTCACCAGCGAAGCGGGATCAATGACCGGGATGATGGTGAACGCCGAGCGCATCTTGACCACCGTATAAGGATTCCACGTGGACAGGGTGTAGTAAATGAACAGCGTGCTGTTGGTGATGCGCGTGAAGCGTTCGATCAACAGGGGCGAGAAGGCGCCACCCGGCGTGTTGGTCGGGTTGTTGATTGACGGATTGATGGTCGGGCCGGAGGGCCCGGTGTGGTTTGTGGCGTCGTAAATGAACACACCTTCGCCGCCGTCGCGGAATTGGTTGAAGATGAGTTGCGGCGTGCTCCACGGCCCCCACGGTTGCGGTGCGTAGCAGAAATAAACTCCCTTCGTTTGCGTTTCGAGCTGCTTGCCGGTGTTTTCGCCGCCGTTATAGGTCATGAGCCAGAGATTGAGACTGGTCGAGTAGATCACCGAGAGTTTTTCGATGCCCGGATGGTCATTCGGCCAAGGCGGCCCGTTGGTCGGATTGTCCTGCACGACGGGAGCGGAATTGGATTCAAACGGACTCCAGGTCGGCTGGCCATTGGTCAGGCCCGTGAAATAGAGGGTGCCTTGTCCGCTCACGAAATTCGCCGTGGGCACCATGGAGAAATAGGCATCCGACGCGCGAAACTCACCGGTTCCAAACATCAGCACATTCGTGCCGAATTCGTGTTCCGCCGTAAAAATGAAGTGCCCCTGCATGGCACTGGTCGGATCGAGATTCGTGTTCAACATCGAAATGATGCGGTTCGTGACAAAAAAGTTCGTTGCCAGATACGTATTGGTGGCCGCCAACAAGTTCGTTTCGTTGAACGTCACGAGGACCGAGTAATCCGACGCGTAAGGAAAGTTGTTGGTGGCTGAGTCCGTGCCGGTGTTGCAGATGAGGAAAACGCCGTTCGACAGGCTAATGCCGGAATTGGGAATGTCGTTCCCGCCCATCTCAATGCCGTCCGGCTGGATGAAGACCGGCGCGTTACTGCCATAGGCGTAAGGCGTGTTGGTGTAAAAGTTCAGCAGCAGGCCGGACTCGCCATCCGTATTTGTGCTCCAGGCCAGCGGATCGGCGGCCTGATAATTCCAGTTGCTCCTGGTCTCACTGATGGTGTCGCCAAACAGGAAGATAAGCCTGCCCTTGTCCTCGAATGAGTAGCCATGCCCGTTCCCCAAAATGTGAAACCGGGTCACGGTCTGGCTGGCGGTCAGCAGATTGCTGCCCTGTGCGTTCGCCGCCCAATCAATATCGCCGATAACCTGCTCCAGCTTGAGCGACGAATTGGTGATCCAAGTCAGGACGGGAGCAACCTGTGCGTTGGCACCCGGCAGCACTGCGAGAACCATCAAAAGGGGGAAAAAGTATCGCTTCATAATGTGTTCACAGATTTCCGCATCACGGCTCGGTCCTTAATCGGTAAAACTTGGTGCTGCCAAACCCGCCGCTGTTCGTCCCGTTGTCGGTGAAGTTAAAGGTGCCGTTGGTCGAGGTAATGATGTTGGTTAACGTCATCCAGCCGGACAGCAAGTTGGTGGAGTAATCCACCTGGTAAATGATGTTAGTTGGCGCGGTCCAAGCGAAGCTGAATTTCTTTTTCAACTTCACCAGCGAATCAGGATCAATGACCGGGTTAATGGTGAACGCCGAACGCATCTTGACGACCGTGTAGGGATTCCACGTGGACAGGGTATAATAAATGAATAGCGTGCTGTTCGTGATGCGCGTGAACCGTTCGATCATGATCGGCGCGAAATCGCCGCCGGGTGTGTTGGTGGGATCGTTGTTTCCGATGACCGGCCCGTCCAGGCCGTCGTTCGGGACATTGGTGGAGGCGTCGTGGATGAAAACGCCAAGACCGTGGTCGCGATCCTTGTTGAAGATGAGTTGCGGCGTGCTCCACGGCCCCCACGGCTGCTGGGCATACGAGAAATAGACTCCCGTCGTTTTGTTGTTCTTGGTTTCCGCGCTCCGCCCGCCGTCGTAGGTCATCAGCCACAGGCCAAGCGCTGGCGGGTAAGTCACCGAGACATTGCCGACCGAGCCGGCATCCTGCGGCCAAACCGGGCCGTTGGTCGGATTGTCCTGCACCACGGGCACACAGTTTGATTCCCTGTTGCTCCAGACCGGCTGGCCGTTGGTGAGGCCGGCGAAAAAGAGTGTTCCGTTTCCAGTCACAAAGTTCGCCGTGGGAATCATGCAGAGATAAACGTCGCTCGAACGGTATTCCCCGGAGCCGAACATCATTACATTCGTGCCATATTCGTGCATCGAGACATTGATGAAATGCCCCTGCAATGGACTCCTGGAATCCAAGTTGGTGTTCAGCATCGCGACAACGCGGTTGGTGACAAAGATGTTGGTCACGATGGTGTTGTTGGAGAAAGCCAGGTTCTCATTGAAGCTCACCAATTCAGAGAAGTCGTTCGTCTGCGGATTGTCCAGCTTGGTATCCGAGCCGGAGTTGCAGACCAGAAACACGCTGTTAGACAGGCTGATTCCCGAATTCGGAACGTCGTCCCCCCGCCATCTTGATTCCCGCCGGTTGGACGAAGAGCGGCGTCACATCCGTCGCCGGATTGTTCGTAAAAAAATTGATCACCAGAGGTGCCTCGCCGTCCGTGTTCGTGCTCCACGCCAGCGGGTCGGCGGCGTGATAGTTTAGGGGACCGTTGGTCGGGGCCTCGCTGATTGTGTCGCCGAAAAGAAAGATCAGCTTGCCCTTGTCCTCGAACGAATAGCCGAGGCCGTTTCCCATGATGTGAAACCGCGTGATCGTCTGGCTCGCGGTCAGCAGATTGCTGCCCTGCGCGTGCGCCGCCCAGTCAATGTCGCCGATGATCTGTTCGAGTTTGACCGATGAATTGGTGATCCAAGTCAGGACCGGAGCCGGTTGCGCGCAGGCCACGGCACAGGCCGTCATCGCCGCGCAAATGAGCGACTGCCGGAAAAATGGGTTCGCGCCACGCATGCGGTCAACTTAGCACGCCATCCGCCGGGTGCAACTGCGTGCGGCCACGGCCAATCAAATCCTTCTGCGGCGCGTTGGCTCCGGCTTTCCAGCGGGACGCGGGTGGCCTCACCCGCAGCACTGGTGCCAGACATCACCGCGCAACCCGCCTTTTCCGCCCTGCAAAACAAAATTGTCGGCCAGGCCGGTGCCACCAGTTTCATGGACACCAGCGCCACGAACGGCGGCCCCTACTTCTATCGCGTCGGCGTGCAATGATTATTTGCGCTTCGCTTCCAAATAGCCCGGCGGATCATTGCCCGCAAATGTCCCGCCGGGCTTTTAGTCCCCACTAAATTTTATATTTTATTCATCACGCCCCAGCCGGTGCAGGCGTCCCAGCCGGCGGTGGCGTGGTAGCCCAGATTTGTGCTGGTGGTGATGTTGTCGCCCATTGTGATGTCCCGGCAGAATTGCGCCGGATTGGCGTAGAGCTTGGGATTTACAAAGCCGGCATTGTTGCCGGCCTGCTGGTTTCGCAACGCAATCAATCCTGCCATCAACGGTGCCACGGCGCTGGTGCCGCCGAAAACCAAGGATTGCCCGTCCACCACGACCTGATAACCGGTCACGGGGTCGGCATCGCCGGCCACGTCCGGCACACCCCGGCCTTGGAAATTCGTGCTGACGGATACGGGCACGCCGTTGCCCACTTGGTAACTGGGCAACGGAAAGACTTCGCTCACGCCGCCACCGGTCGCGGAAGTGCTGTTGTCGTGCCAGACGGTCTCGGCAGTGACGGTGCTCCCCTTGGCCACCAGCCGGGTTCCGCCACACGCCAGCACAAACGGACTGGAGGCGGGGAAATCCACATGCACCTTGCCATCGGGCACATTGTCGCTGGAACCTTCGTCACCTGCGGCTACAGTGACCGTCACGCCCAGCACTGCCGCCGATTGAAAGGCCTGGTTGAAGGAGTTCAAAGATTGCGCGGTCCAATTCACCTCTGCCGAACCCCAACTGATGGAAATCACCGAAGGTTTGTTGACCTTGTCATGAATCGCCGTGGTGATGGCGTCCAAGAATCCCTGGTCGGTGTTCGGGGCGAAATAGACGATCTGTTTGGCCTGCGGTGCCACCGCCCCGGCGACTTCAATGTCCAGCATCACTTCGCCATCGGCGCTGTTGGCGGTGGACGGGCTGTTGTGTCCGCCATCCACGGATTTGGCCTTCACGGACGGTGGCGTGATGCCGAGACTGTTGAAATAATTATTCAGGTCGGTGTTTCTAAAACCGCCGCCGAGTTCGATGATGCCGATGCACTGGCCCTGACCAGTCGCGGCGGGGAAGCCATAGAGCTTGGCGATTTGATTTGCGCTAAAACTGCCGGCAGCGGCGGCGTGACTCGTGAACATGCCGCCTTCCTGCAACACCTGATATTTAGGCGTGGCGTGCGGACGATTGTCCAGACCGAACACGCCTTCCACAATGCCCTCAAGGTGGCTGGGAATGTTAATGCCGCCAGTGCGCCCCCGGAACGTGTTGCCATCTGCGCCGCGATAATGCGACAGATGCACCTGAAAGGCATCCTCAAAGTTCTTCACGGTGCCGGTCAACACCACACTTCGTCTGGCTACACTGGTCTCGACCACGCTCAAGTGATACAAGCCGGCGAAGTCCTCGACGGCGGCGAGGTCATCGGCGCTGGCACCGAAATTCTTCTCGTATTCTTCGTGGCTGATTTGTTTGCCGCTTTTCAGGGCGGACTCGATGGATTTTTTCCGGCGCACCCGGATGGTGACGCTCATCACTTCATTTAGATTCAGCGTGCCAATGGCACTGGCCAGTGGCGCGGCTTTTTGACTGCCCGCCAGCAGCACATGGCTGGCAATGGCTTTCACTTTTTGCTTGTTTGGTTTCATAGCTAACTGCTCCTTTGGTTGTTTGGTTGTTTCCGCCGCCCTGATCGGACGGCGGGAAATTGGTTTGTTGGTGCCGGGAGAAGGGAAGTCAGGTTTGTCTTATCACGGTTTGATTACGAACTGTCCGCTCGCCAGCAGTGCGGGCACATCCCGTTCGTCCACGGTCAAACTGGTATCGTGGCCGGCAAATAGATATGCATGCCCGGTGACCGCGCCTCGGATAACCAGCGAGGTGGCTCCCAAGTGGTGAACGACAACAGGGTTTTGCAGTGCGGCAGGTGGAGGAGCTGACGCGGTAACCTTGGCGGTGTTGTATTCCCGCCAAGCCTGACGTTTTTGTCCGCAACAACTCATGCTATTCCTTTCCCTCCTTCCGGCGCGAGGGATGTGTCTGGTTGATGTCACGATTGGTGGCCTGTTCGAGCAGCGAGGCGGCGGCGGAAAGCGCCAGCAACGATATAAGCCAGTCCCAGAAATGACTGGCGACGACAAAAGTAAACGGGATGGCAATCCACAGGCTCAAACAATAGAAACAATCCATCGCGCGTCCGGCCTGGCTGTCACCCAGTTTCACCCGCACTCGGACGATGACATCCCACGGGCCGTCTTCCGCCTGGATCAAATGGGTTAACCGCCAGATGGCGAGGGCGCAAAGCACAAACCGTGCTTCAATGGGAAATTCGTTCAGCATGGAGGTTCTTAAATTGTCAGGTGCGCCGGTCGCCGGACCGGCACACCTGATTTTAGCAGATTCATTCCCAGACGCTTTTGCTTATGGGCCGACGATGGCGACATTTATAGATGGATCCGCGTAAATATAGCACGGGTCGTAAAACCACGGTGGAGTTGAGGTGTTTCCACCTGGATTTGAATCTGGGTTCAAAGCCCGGCTGCCTGCAAAACACCAAAAGGTATAACAGCCTGGTAATGCATCTGCTGCCAGATAATATCGCTGGTAAAGAATGACCGTATTACCAACGCCAACGTTATACCAATAACTTGGATTATTATTGGGATCATTTATGATGTCGAGTGAGCCGCCGCCGCAGCCTGTTGCATAGAGGCATGCGTTGCGCAAATGCTTGGAAGACACAGTCACCTTAACCACGATTTCGATGGCTTGACCCTGTGCGCGCTGGACTAGCGGGCATGTGAGTAATGGCAATGGCTGAAGGGTGTTGTCATCCGCGCCGGAGACCTTCCACAATATTTCGTTGAAAGCCACATCTGGAAATTTGTTGTCCGTTTGAATGGCGACCATCTTCGGTTTCGGAGTATTGATTGGGTTCTTGCTCCCGTCAGCGATTTCGATATACAACAAGCTTTGGGCAAGTTGCGGCGTCTGCCACATAAGAATCAGGTCTGGCAGTAGGAGGTGACTTCGCGGAACGACATTGTTCATCTGATCGACAGGATTCACGGCAAACCAGCCATTTGGATCCGACGCGATCATCAGTGGAGTGTTGTTGTTTTGCGTGTCAATATTAGGCCATGGCGAGACGAGCACGGGCGAGAATGTGGCACCTTGATCCGTGCTTTGCATAATTCGATAATACTGGGCACCCAGCACGTCCACACATCCGGAGAGGCTCAAAGTCCCGTAGAAGGGTGCCCCAGAGGCTTCACGGAGCGGCTGTGCAGGCGGTTGCGGACAACCTGTCGGAGCTGGTGTCTGGGTTGTTAAAACTGTCGGGGCTGGTGTTGCTGATAATCCCCGGTTTGGGCCTAAAGCATACCCTATGTCGGAATTGACAAGAGGCGTGATGGGGCCAGCGGGAGAAGTGACGGCGGACGGAGTGAAGCTGCCATTGAAGATGGTGTTGTCAATCAGTTCCATAAAGTCGGTGCCCCCGGCGAATTGAATCTCTGGGCCATTGGGGCACGAACGACTCGGTGGTCTGTTGCAACCGCTTGACAACGCTATCGCATTCGAGGAAGCCACCAGCGTGACATCCGGCAGCGGGCCGGCGTCCCAGCGGACATCGAAGTAACCTTCGGAATAGATGGTAACCGGCGTGCCGTTGCCATTGACGTCTTGAGTTACCCGGAAGGTGATGTCCGGGACATCAAAGATGATCTGCCATTCGGGGACAACGATGTCGTAGCACCGGAAGAACGGTCCGATAAAACGTCGCGGATTGAAACTGGCGATTTCTTTAGCTGCTGGATCCAGACCCAGCTTCAAAGCGACCGCCGAACGAATGCCTTCATGGGCCGAGGCGCCTTTGGCCGCGACGACGCCATGTCCCGAGAGTGCGCGGTGGAATTCAGCGGGCAGCGGTGGTGGCAGTTCGCTTTCAAAAGCGCGCGCATTCAAGAGTCCTGCCTTGAGTTGATTGGCAGAACCCAGCGACTGCGTGGCTTTCAGGCGCGCGACCTTTTGCGCCAGCTTGCCGGCGGCGCTCCCGGCGATGGCTTCAACCATCGAAGGCGACAGCGTGGTCAAGTTTTTGAGCGGACCAGGATCGGGACCGGGCGGCCACGGCCCGGCCACCGGTGTGGGCAGTTGTGGAAGCAAATCGCCGATGGTAGGACGGTTGAAAATAATCGGATAGCACACGCGCTCCAAACGCCAGCGCAGAATCCAGTCTATGTCGAACCGCGGCACCCAGACGCAGAAATTGCCGCAGGCATCCGTGGTGGTGGTGCCGATGACTTCGCGGTGGCAGAAGAGCGGGAAGTGCCAGCCCCACGGCCACGGCCTCGGAAAGTAACTGATGAAATTGCAGTCGGTGTCTTCGACATAAACGGTCGCAAAAGGAACCGGATACTCCACGCCGGTGACCGGGTCTTTCTTGACAACCTTGCCGCAGATCTGGCGGAACAGGAAGTATATCGGATCAATCTGCCATTTCAAACGCTCGCCAAGTTGGGCGATCGTCTGGCCTTCCAGTTCCTTGGCCGAAACGCCCGCGAGAGCGGCGAGGCGCTTGGCCTGGATTTTGTTGAGTTGCCGCTGATCGGGCGGCGTCTGATCTCTAGTGGGTGCATTGGTTGCAGTCATATGTTTTGTTTTGTTTTGTTGTTTCTCGTCATGCCATCGGGCAAGACAAAATGGTGCCGTAACGATATACGGCGGCGGATCGGTTTTCTTTCAGGTAAACACGTTTTATTTAGATTAAGGGTTGATTGCTTGGAAATTTCAGGTTACTTGCTTCCAGCCGCCGCCTTCACCAGCAGCGATATTTCCTTATGCCGGTCATTCTTGTCCGTGACCACCAGCTTCACGTTCAAATCAGCCGCATTCGTGAAATCTTCGGCGATCCAGCCATTTTCCGAAATCCGGTTTGTGACGTTGACGGGAATGGCGTTGGTGTCATTTTTATTGTCCCGGTCAAAGGTCAGCACATAACGGTAGGGCGCGGCCCCGCCGCTGACAAAAGTGGTCAGATGCTTTCCGCCGCTGGCGTTGGCCACCAATTGCATCGGCGCGACAAGAAATTCCGCGCCGGGCTTTTCCGTGTTGCCGAAGTAAAAACCAACGATGGTGCCCATGACGCCAACCAGCACGGAATGGATTTCCCGCCCGCGCCGGAATTTTTCTTCCTGCTCTTTCGTGTCGCCGACGCCGAAGAACGTCTGCACCGTCAGAAACAAGCCCAGCGCAATGGCCGCCACCACGATGAGAAACGTGATGACGCCGCGTGCATAAGACGGATCGCGCAGGTTTTGCAGCAGTGAAGCGTTGCCATACAGAAAGGTGGCCATCACCACGATCATGACCGCAAATATGATGAACAAGGAAATTTCTGCCCATTGCCGCTGAATGACGCCTTTCAGTTTGAAAACCGTGTTGCCGTCATCCTTGTCTTGACGCAGGTCGTTTTGATTGCCGCCGGCTGGCTGGGGTGATGAGGTGTCTTCGTTCATGGTGTTTTTAAATGGGTTTTACCATCTTCCAGTGAACCAACATGAACAAATAAAGCGGTGCCGCGCGGGGCGGTTGGCTGGAGCGAGATAAAAGAATCCCCACCCGCGCCACGAATACAGACGGCGGGAGCCTTGCCAGTAAATTTAAATTGCCTCAAACCCATAGCTTTCACTTGCCCAAGTCTTCTCCAAAATTGCTTGCCTGTTTGTCTCATAAATGACCGTAATGATGCAAGTTAAATTTTCATTTCGGAAAAACATTTCGGAAAAAACAGTTGCGCAAATAATTTTAATTAGGTAGTATTCTACAAAATATGAAGGGTGTGGTGGATTTAAGGAATTGTTTGGAGAGCTGGCCTTATGACGCGGCGAGGAATGTTCGTATCGAACACGGCGTCAATGGGCGGGACATCATTTTAGTGCGCCAGCTGATGGGGCTGGAGCAGTATGAAGTGGATGGTCGTCCGGACGGCCGGAAGGTCAACGGGATGGAAACTGTTCTGGACTTTCACCAGGCGCGAATCAATGGGGAAATGCAGACCCAGCCGGCAACGGTTTTTGAGTTGATCCCGGAAGAATGCGCGGAGCTTTTCGACGAAGCGAATGTCTTTTATCGTCGCCTCATGGTGCTCTTCCGGGTCAAAGACTGGCTACGCGCCGAACGGGATGCGGCCCTAATCCTTCGCCTTCTCGATCATGTCAGCCAGCACGCGCAGTGTGCCCAAGACCGTGTGCAGCTCGAACCGTGGCGCCCGCACGTCATGCGCATCCATGCCGTCGCCCATGCCATGAAACTCCTGGCCGAAAAGCCAGGCCTGGATGTTTTTCAAAAGGTGCGTGCGACGAACAGCATCTTGCACATCTTTGACGATGGCGCACCGGATTATGGAGTGGTTGAGGAAGTTTTACTGGAAAGCGTCCGGGATTCGCTCGCGGGGCTTCCGGCTTTGCACCCGCCCAAAGAAACGTGCTTCTTACGGCAGGGCGATTACTGGAAGATTCAATATCAGGGACAAACCACATTTCTAAAATCCATGCGCGGTTTGCATTGCCTCGCCTATCTGCTGCGACATCCGGGACGGGAATTCCATGTCAGCGAATTGCTGGTCCGTCTGCTGGAAGTGCCAGCCGCACCGTCGGCGGTCACTGCCAACGGAAGCCAACACAAGAATGGAGACCAGTTTGTCCTTTCGGGACTTAATGACGGCATCCCGATCCTGGATGCCCAGGCCAAAACGGAATACAAACGGCGGGTGACCGAGTTGCGGCAAGAGTTGGAGGAGGCGGAACAATTCAACGATCCTAACCGGGCGACCCGAGCCAGGGACGAAATGAACACGATCGCCCAGCACCTGGCTTCTGCCATTGGCTTAGGAGGCCGCGACCGCAAAACTTCATCCGAAGCCGAACGTGCGCGTTGCGCCGTCACCAAACGGATCAAGAATGCCATCCAGAAAATCGGGGAAGCCATTCCCGCGCTCGGCCATCACCTCGTCGCCAGAATCAAGACCGGCTATTTCTGCTCCTACAATCCCGACCCCGAACGGCCCGTTCACTGGAAATTCTGATTTCTTTTCGAGCAATTCGCAGTTGTGACGCTAAAAGTCACAGTGTGGCGCAAAAATTCACGCGTTCAAAGCGAGCGGAATTTATAATAACCAGATTGAAAAACAACAACGCACACTGATTTTATGGCATTAGTAATAATTCACTATCAGGAAGCACTTCAGTTTTCCTGTTTTACACCCGACCCGTTGGCTGCTCCACTGGAGGCACAGTGTGGAGGCGAAAATTCATTTTTTTCAGCTTTTTACATCACTGATGTTACTCTCCCAATTCCAGATGACCAATTCTTTTTCGATCCAACCCTTATCTTTCCTGCTTCCGATGTTTCCCCTGGAGAAAGAGGGGATCCACAACTATTTCCAAACATAGAACATTACGCTTCACTGTTTCTAGCCCCGTCGAAGAACTTAACGTTTAAAGGGTCCGGTTCCTCACCAATGCTGATTGTGCGCCAAAATTTTGGGACTTCATTGCCTGGCGAAGGATTGCTTGCTGGCGTTCTGCAAACTCTTCAATATTTTGGAAATTCAGTAGATGAAGTCGTATTTGAACAAAACCGCTCCGATCCATACAAACAGCAATTGCCGGTTCCTACAGTTAACCTTGCTGATCCAAGCATGTTGCCTTAAACTTAATAACCAGCCAGATAGGATTAAATATATGAGCAAACACTCACCCAAATTTGAAAGAAAAACCATTCCGAAGCCTTCACCTGATGATTTAATTAACGTCCGCTATGTCTTACCAGGGATAATTTTGGCAAAAACTGAACACGGAGTCGAAATTCGAACTTGCAAAGGTGGTATCATTTCAGTTCCCAAGTCACTTGTATCAACAACAGAATTGCCTTCCAACCAAATGGCGGCTAGAGGATTGAAGAGTTGGACTGGTGAGGGGGTCCGCAGCGTAGTTCTTGAAGCTCGGGTAAGGCGCGATGTTGGTCGACTGTTGGGCAGTTTGATATCGGAGGTCGCTCGCTTGACTGGTGAACACAGACATTTGTCCCGGCGAGACGCCGGATTCAAAGCCACATCCGAGACTGCTGCCTCTGTCTGAATGTATGCGTCATGGCATCCGCTGCTATAAAATGGAAGTAGTTAGCTGCTTGCAGGTCGTCAATATGTAAATGGCTTTTGCATCAAGATTAACAATTATTAGGTATGTATTGACGATTGAGAAAGCAGTATTGCTTAAACGCTTTTATGCCATTCACAGCCAATTGTGACCTGTATGCTGCAGTGCATGAGGACGGGATCAATTTAATCGCACTGCACATAATGCGGCAACGCCCGTCCTTGTTCAACTACGCCACTTCAGCCATCGTCAGCAAGCCGGAATTGGCATGCGGCGCAGTTCTGCGAACGGCAGATGTGGACAAATACAACCCGACGCGGATCTTCACCGTGGAATCAGCATTGCCAATCTTCGGAGCCGATGCACCACCGGTGAGTTTGAATTATGCAGTCCAGCTTCGAGAAGCAAAACTCGATTTCTTTCCGCAAAACGTCGTCGCTCTGCCTGCTGAATTGAATCCTCCATTGGCCGCACAGCATTTTTCAGCAGTGATTAGAATCTGCGGTGGAATTGACTGCCCCGGAGCTAAATTCCCAGATACGATTCCGCCTGGGTCGCCCATTGGTCCCCCAGATATATTAAGGGTTCAGGAGCCAACGGTGACTCCTCGTCCAGGCAAACTGAAATGTTTTTGTTTTGAAGCGTTTGTAGTAGGGCACCTTGAACTTTTAAGCTCAAATAACCAAAACCTGTTGGTGGGGATCGTTGATGCCGTTGACATTGTAGGCATCGGACCTGAAGCCTTTGAAGACAATATTAGTTGCTATCTTAAGACGACTTTTGCGGTGCTGCTACGGGAAAAGTTTACGATCCCACTCGACACATTATTTTTAGACTTTTCAAAATATCTACAAAATAGCCTTGTAAATGTAACTTTTGTTTTGCCGCCAAATCCTCCGATAGCCAATAATCCAGCAATTGAAGATGACCAACTAAAAGCGTTTCTTAACCTAAAGGTAGGACCATGAGCCATATTACCCTAGCAGCTTCTGCCAACACATTTAACCAGATCTTCGACGTAGCTGAAAAAAAATTCAGCTTCAACAAGCAGGATGGTGGCAGTTGGGGGCCATTTTCCGCCTCGTATTCAGTCGCTGCCCATTTGAATGGCGGGGGAATTACCCTGAACAAAGACAACACTGTTGAAATCAGCAATGTCCAAGTTGTTTGGGATGCGCTTAAAGTTCAGGTTTGTTTCAATTTGCCCGGATTCTGCGTGGGTGGATTCTGTATTCTACCAAGTCCATGGGGTTGCATTGTTCACGCCCCGAAAATATGTGTGGGAGGGCCAGTCTGTATTGGCCCGGATTTTAGTGGTTTGGTTTCGTTAATCCAAGATGTCAAGGCCGGACTAAACGCGGTTTATTTTGTTTCCCCGCAACGCACCGCCGGACAGAGCGATCTTGACGCTGAATTTGCAGGTTATTCAAATCAGTGGAAAATCTTTCTCAATCCAACATTGGTGGACGTGCAGCCCATTGATATTCCAGCCACCATTGACAACATGATTGAGAATCTGGTCAAGCAGGCTATTGACGATGCGTTCCTGAGTTGGTTGCCCGGGTGGGCTCAAGATCTCGTCTGGGATGTTCTTGGGCCGCTGCTTGACTTGTTCAATAATATCATTGGGATTGTTGGAAATTTAACAGATTGGTTTACCAACTTGTTGGGAAATGTCTTTGGGCTTGTCCCTTTGATTGAGACTGCGGTGGCTCAATACTTCGCGAGTCAATACCCACTTTACTCGTTTGAGGATCCGTATCCTATCCTGCCAGGGTCGCAATCACCTGGTAGCTTGATTCCGGTGAAAATTCCAATACGCAACCTCGCCGCCGTTGTTAATTCTAGTGAAATGGTCGTTACTGCTGACGTAGGAGTCTAAACATGAGCATGCTTGCTAATCCATATCTATTCACACAAATCGGCCTTGATAGCGGAGCGTTGACTCAACTGGGGCTGGTGGCACATCGGTTTACCGAGGTGGGAAACTATCGCGGCGTCGTGTTACTTCAAGACGAAATCGCAGCAAATTTTGGTTTGTGCGTTGATGAAAACTGCGCGGCATCGCAGGTAAACATTGATTTAACTTTGGCCAATAATGGCAAGGGTTCCTGTTGCAATACCGACGTGCAAACTTATACCCTTCACCCCTCTGGATATGCCATCTTTCACATTGGGTGCGGAGCTGGAGGATATGCTGCAACAGTGGGCAGGCTTGGCCAGCCTCCAGTCTTTGATAGCCGTGTGTTGCAACCAGGAGATTTTTTCACCGCGACAATTCTTCGCCCTGGCACATATGTAGCCCGCTGCAAGGGAGTGCCCGACTGTCGGATCATTGCTGGCTACCCATCTGGGCGTGGTCGAGTGGCTTACAAACCGCCGGCACCCGCCCGTGTCGTCGTCGGATCCGGACGCTTTAATAGCGAAGTCCTCGAATTGAAACCAGTCCAGCCAGTGGTGTTTGAGATTCAGCAAAAGGCTCGCATTACGATTGAGCTTGTCAAACCGGACGATGGTCCGCATAAGGTGAAGCCGGCATAATTTCGGGCGAAAAGCTGGGTGAGTTTACGGTGTTGATTTTCTTCCAAGCTAGCACTCCGACACCATTTGTTGTCTGCGGCAATAGTGGCTACCACAATTTACACGCAATTCATTCAAATCCCGGCGATGTCGCCCCCGATTCAGGTGCGGTCTTGAAATACGGCGTTGCCACGGCTTGGGGCTTTTTGACTCTGACAATTGATGCGAAGACCATTAGTGGCGTGACGACTGAGATTGACAAGACCAGCAAGGTAAAGAAGGGCGACTCGTTCAGTTATCCGGCTGCGCCAGTGATTTTGAAAACCCCAACAGGAGTCCCGACACTGTGAGTGTGTATAAAGTGTTGGCCCAATTTGGTCTGTCGCAGCTTCGCCTAAAACGAAAATTTGAATTTAAGATTGACCGAGCCGAAGACGTCCTTGTGCTGCTGGCCGTGAAATTCCTTGCTGCGCGTGATTTGCGTCCAACTGAATTCAAAATGCCGGCCGGTGTCCACCGCCACGCCCCAGCTCAAGTCGTTCACGAAATTATATTTCTCAATGCTCTGGCTGTCGCGAAAGGTGTTTCCATCCAGTGTGATGTCGCGCAGGACGTAACGCCCGTCCACGCCGGCAAACGTGTAGCACGCGAAGCGCGGGGTTTCCGCATTCATCCCGCCATTGACCGATGCGGGCGAATCAATAATCTGAATGCCAAAATCCGGCGGCAGTTTGAAACCCAGCCGCGCCGTCGCCCCGGCGGTGGCGAACAAGGCCACGTTGCCGATTTCAAAACCGGCGCGCGGAAGCACGTCGAAAAATCTCGCCGTCGTGACGTTCAGGGAACAGCGCCATAGGTGAGCGTATTTCAAAACCAGTCCCGGTTCATTCTGGATTTGATTGTGCCAGCCTTGCGGAATGTCTTCCGGAAAACGCCAGCGGTGAATCAAGGTTTGCGTGTCATCGGCGAGAGAATGCGGGCCGATGATGCCAAAATTCACCTCGAAATTTTCCATCGTCGCAAAGTGTGCGCTGGATTCGTTATGCCGCTGGTAAAACATTCCGGCATACAGCCAGCCGGCATACGGCCGGTCAGTTTTGATGGGACGCGGGTCGAGAATGTCCTCCGGCGTATACATGTCCTGCCCGGCGACGAAGCCGAAGTTGCCGGGCAACGGCTGATGTCCCCAGGCGAACAGATCGTCCAGCCGCCCGGTAAGATTCGTCATGGCATCGTCACCGCCAAGGTAGGCCAGTTTGATTCCGTGTGTGTAATGCCGGTCCTGATGTGGCCCGAAGAAATTGGACCACGCGTCGTTTTCGTCGGTAATGGAAAAAATGCCGCCATGCTCCGTCGCTTCCGCTGAAAATCCCGTGGCAGCGGCCAAAGAAAAAACGACCAGCCCGGCTGGCAAACCAAACCAGTTGCCTCGCCTCGTCATGGACAAGCAGATTTGCGAAAGCGGGCCGGAAGTAAAGCCGGAAAAATTCCGGGCGGCATTTTAACGGTCAGCATCCCGGACGAAACACCGGCAACGCATCAACGCTGCAATTCGTAATTTAAAAATGCGAGACAATAAATCGCGGCCGTTTCCACACGAAGCGTTAGTTCGCCAAGTGTGATAGGCTTGGCTCCGGCGGCTTCGATGGCTTGCAATTCGGCCAGCGTGAAATCGCCTTCCGGCCCGATCCACACGCCGGCACTGTGCGGCAGCCGTCCGTGCTGCTGCTGAAATCCCTGCAACCATTCACGCGGATGGCGGCGCTCGGTCTGCAACGAGCCAACGAGCGACAGTTCAATCCTTTCCCCGCGCGCGAGAAATTCGGCGATGGTCTGCGGTGCTTCGACGGTGGGCAGCCACGTTGCGCCGCATTGCTTGATGGCTTCGACCGCGACCTGCTGCCATTTCTCACGCTTGCATTCCGCGCCTTCGCCGTCAAGCTGCGTCACGACGCGCCCAGTCAGCAGCGGTACGATACGATTTGCGCCCAGCTCGACCGCTTTCTGGATGATGCCTTCGATGATTTTTCCCTTGGGAACCGCTACGAGCAGCGTGATGGGGCAGGGTGGGGCGGGCGTTGATTTTATTTCCGACACCGCGAGCGTGAGGGAGTCCTTCACAGCATTTTCCACGTTGCAGAGAAATTCATTGCCTGCGCCGTCGAGGACGGTGACGCGTTCGCCGCGTTTTACCCGAAGAACATGCAGCGCGTGATGTGCCTCGCGTCCGTCCAGCCGCAGCGCATGGCCACGGCAGCTTTCCGGCGGCAGATAAAAACGGTGCATAAAAACGATGGTGCGTGATGCGCGACCGATTTCCAACAACTTTAGGACCGGTAGGGCGCGTCGCTCCGCGCGCGCCGCCGCTTGCCAACCGACACGTCCTGATACACCACGACGGCGCGCGCGGAGCGCCGCGCCCTACCCGCCAAATATGCCAAAGTTGATTTTAACTGATATGGAATTTTCCCACGCCTCCCGCATCACTTGAAAAACTTCCTGGCCTTTTCAAAAAAGCCCTGCGCGAGCGGCGCTTCCTGGCCGTCGCAGAGCGCGGCGAACTCGTGCAGCTTCGCCTTTTGCGCGCTGTTCAGATGTGCCGGCACCTCGACTTGGACGCGGACGTGCAAATCGCCCTGGCCGTAGCCCTGCAAATTTTTCACGCCGCGACCCTTGAGCCGGAGCAGGGTGCCCGGCTGCGTGCCGGCGGGAATCTTGACCGTCGCGCTGCCTTCGAGCGTCGGCACGTCAATTTCCGCGCCGAGCGTGGCCTGCACAAAACTCACGGGAATTTCACAAAGCAGGTCGTCGCCGTCGCGCGAAAAAATTTCGTGGCGCTTTACGCTCAGGAAAACATACAGGTCGCCGGCCGGTCCGCCGCGAAAGCCGGCCTCGCCGTTGCCCTGCGAACGCAGCCGCGAACCGCCTTCGACGCCCGCCGGAATACGCAGCTTGATCTTGGAAGCGCGCTGGCGTTTGCCGGCGCCGTGGCACGACTTGCATGGTTTTTCGAGCAGCCGGCCCCGGCCTTTGCAGTGCGGACACGTTTGCGCGATGCTGAAAATGCCGCGCGACGTCAGAACCTGTCCGCGTCCGCCGCACGTCGCGCAGGTGCGCAGTTTGGAACCGGCCTCCGCGCCGGAACCGTCGCATGTGTCGCACTTGTCGAGCTTCGTGACGGAAATTTCCTTTTCACAGCCGAGCGCGGCTTCTTCGAGCGTGATCTCCAGGTCGTAGCGCAAATCATCGCCGCGCTGCGGGCCGGAGGGATCCTGGTCGCCGCCAAAAATATTTTCAAAGATGCTGCCGCCCGCCCCGCCGCCGAACACTTCGCGGAAAATATCAAACGGGTCATGGAACCCGCCGCCGCCAAAGCCGCCACCCCGACTGGCGCGCTGGCGCGGATCAAACGCCGCGTGGCCGTATTGGTCGTAAGCCGCGCGCTTCTGCGGGTCGCTCAATGCCTCGTAGGCCTCGCCGAGTTCCTTGAAACTTTCCTCGGCGGCCTTGTCGCCCGGATTTTTGTCCGGGTGAAATTTCACGGCGAGCTTGCGGTAGGCTTTCTTGATTTCCTCGTCGCTTGCGCCCTTGCTGACGCCGAGAACTTCGTAGTAGTCGCGTTTGGCCATGACGAATTAAAAATTAAAAATTAAAAATGCAAAATGGCCGCAGGCTTGGCGTCCGTTTTTTAATTTTTCATTTTTCATTTTGAATTATCCGCGGGTTTTTTGGCGACGATGACCGTGGTCGCGCGGAGGAGACGGTCTTTGAATTTATAGCCTTTGCGAAGCTGCTGCGCGACGTGGTCTTCCGGCACCTCGGCGGATTCCTGCTGGGAAATGGCCTCGTGCAGCGCGGGATCGAACGGCTGGCCGGTCGCGTCAATTTCTTCTAGGCCCGTCTCGGTAAGCGCGCTTTTGAGCTGTTGCTGAATCATCAGCACGCCGGACTGGAGCGACGCGAGCTTGTCGCCCTGCGCATTGCGCGCCGCCGTCAGGGCCATCTCGAAATTGTCGAGGACGGGCAGCAGTTTTTGGAGCAGGGAAAAGCTGGCGTATTGCGCGGCCTCGGTCCTTTCGCGGGCGGCGCGTTTTTTGAAATTGTCAAAATCGGCGGTGGTGCGGAGCAGGCGGTCCCAATTCTCGTCCGCCTTCGCGGCGCGGATCTTCAAATCCTCGATCTGTTCAGGCGAAAGCGGAACCACCTCGACCGGGTTGGCGGTCGTGTCGGCAGGCGTTGATTCGTTCTCGGTTTTGCTCATAGATTTTTTGCGGCCAAACATTCAGACGCGCAAAATAACAGATGCGCGCCCGCCCGGCAACGAGCAAGACGCGCTTTGATTTCAGACGAGTTCATCTTGACACTTTTCTTAACCCGAACTCCGAAATAGGAATGGGTAGCACAGGCGACCCGCCTGTGCCGTCCGGCCACTGGCCGGACGGAAGGGACCGGACGCTGGCACTGAAAACCGAGGCGCGGAAAATTCCGGGCGCTTTCCCCGTTCCGAGCGGCGGGTCGCCGCTCGGCACAGGCCGGTGGCCTGTGCTACCCACCAAGATGGCCGCCGCTACTTTTAACGAGGGTGCAAGGCGAGACGCACTGCCCTACTTTGTTGGCGGCTTCGCCGCCAACGAAGGACAGCGCGTCTCGCCTGTCCGGGCCAAAGGGAATTCTCGCCGGCATCAGAAATCTACGAACGATGTCAAGTTGCAGCCATTTCAGATGGGCCCATTTTGATACTGCCTCGGTAGCGCCGGCTTGCAGTCGGCGGCATCGCGGATTTGCAATCCGCAAGACGTGACAGTTTGACGTTTACTCGCGTTTCCGCGCGCTGCCGGTTGAAAATCGGCGATACAGCAGGTTGCAAACCTAAGATACACGCGCCGTGCCGGACGCGCCGTTGCGGGTTTGAACTTTATTTCGGCGGGACGAGTTTTTGAAATTCCGGCAGGGTGCGGAGCCGGTCCAGCCGGTTGTCGGTGCGCGCGGCGTCAACCAGGTCGCGGGCCTTGGCATCTTTGGCCAGGCGCCGGGCGCTCATGTCCAGCGCGAGCTTGAGGTTTTGCAGCGCCTCGGTTTGATTGCCGACAATGGCTTGCAGGGCGCCGAGGTCATAGCGCGGTTCCGGCTGGTCCGGCGCGAGGCCGACCATTTTTTTGAGCGTGGTTTCCAGTTTGACGAAGTTGCCCATCTGCGCGAAATACTGGGCGATGGCGGCAGTATCCGCAAATTTGATTTCCGGACGGGACAGCGCCGTGTCAAACATTTCGACCGCCCGGTTGGTCAGTTGCATTTGAATGTAAGCGCTGCCCAGCATGACGAGGTTTTGCACGTTGCCGGGATTTGTTCGGGCCGTCGCTTCCATCGTGTCAACCTGGTTGATGGCCTGCGCGCGCTGGCTCGATTGGTTTTTGTAAGCCTTGACATTCTTAATCAGTTCGGTGATCTGCCCGTTGTAAGGATCGAGTTTCTGGCAGGTTTCGCCGACCAGAATGGCGTCGTCAAAATGGCGCGTGGCCTGGGCGGATTGTCCGGACGCCTCCTCGGACCCGGCCATTTGCAGGAGGAAGTTGACGTAGCGATAAACGGCTTCCGGGCTGTAAGGGCAGAACGCAAACGCCTGCTTGAAGGAAAATTCCGTCTCGCGAATGAGCGCGGCCTGGCTGGCGGCGGTTTTCTGGCGGTATTCGGGCGGACACTGCGGACTCATGCGCCAGTAATACATGCCGGCCTGCGAACTGCGCAGTTTGGAGAACGCCTTCTGCGCATCGTCATCGCGCACAAACGCGCGGTCACCGATGTAGGCTTTGTAATTGTTGTGGATGTAAGTCTGCTCCACAAAGTCGGCAATCTGTTTGACGCTGGTGTCGTAGGTGATCCAGTTGCCGCAGAGCCGCGTGGAAAATTTCGACCAGAATTCGTGATCCAGCTTGAACACGTCGTCGGACAGTTCCGGCAGCGGGTTGCGGTTGATCTTCATGATGATGCCGTGCGGCGTTTCGTAGGGATACATCCAGTCGAGCGGGAAACTTTCCTCGACGTAAAAGGAATTGGTCGGGTTGTTGTCGAAGATGACCTTGCACAACAGGCCGTTGATGTTCATCACGGCCACCTGGCCGGAGACCTGCACGCGGCCATTGTCAATTTTGACATCTTCGCCGGGCTTGAGCTGGCCGAGCTGCGAACGGCGGCCCACGTCTTCCGTGTAATCTTGAAAACATTTCTGCGAGTCTTCCGGCGACGGGATGTAAATTTCCGCCGGTGGATAGACGCCCTCGGCCCGGCGGCGTTTTTCCACATGCACGCCCCAAGCGGTAAAGGGACGATCAAGGACGTTATAAAGCGTGCTGTTGACAAAGGCGGTCAGCCCGGTGTCCGCGTTGCCCGCGCCCAGAAAAAGCCCGAAGATATATTTGGAAAGCTCGCTGAAGAACGGCGGGTCAATCTGCTTCGAGCGGTTGTATTGCGCGCGGAGATAATCCAGATAGGTGCCGTCGGCCAGCGCATTTTGCGTGATGAGATAGCAGTCGCGGCGGTCGAATTTCTGATCCTGCTCCGGCTGGCAACTGTGCGGGATGAAGCTGTCGCAGAAAATGGAATACGTCGGGCAGAAGCGTCCGGGGTCGGTGCCGCCAAAGACAATCGTGTTGCGGTCCATCTCCGGATAAATGAGCGTGGCGTTGGCCGGATTTTTCAGCAGCGTGGCGCGGAGATCATTGTCGTAACTCAATTTGCCGGTCTTGGGATCGGTGAACGGCGGCGTGAACATGTCATGCCCGAACCAGAAGCCGAACCAGTGGTTGTGCTGTTCGCTCTTATACCAGTGCGACATGCCGGACCACGCTGGCATGATGGCGAAGAGGCACAGCATGATCAGCACCGGCCCGCGCTGGCGATAGACCAGCAGCGCGCCGATGATGCAAAGGGGAATGGCCAGCAGTATCAAATTGGCAAACACGGGCAGCCCGTATTGATCCTTGTCAAAAGCCAGCGCGATGTGATGCGGCAACTGCGAGAGGCTGATTTCACCCGCCGGACCGTAATAAAGTTTGCCCGCCGCATCTTTGAGACAATACACCGCCAACACCACGGCGACAGCGGCACCGAGGAAACCCCACAGGCGCATTTTCTGGTAATGCGTCGCGGTGTAAGCCGCCAGCAGGGTTAAGCCGTAGCCAATCATGATCGCGAACAAGCCATGTGACGCAGTGAAGAAAACCTTGTTCAAATCCGTCGAGGAACGGTCGGGCGAAACATTGATGAGCACCACCAGCAACACCGAGAGACAGATGTAAATGGCCGTCAACCCGATGATCCAGGAGCGTTCGCGTTTGTGCATCCTCAACAGGAACGCAAACGGCAGCAGGCCGATGAACATATAAACCCAACTGAACGATTCCGAAAGGCCCTGCACGATATACCAGAGCTGGAACGCGAAATGTTTGGGATCGGAAAAAACATTGTAGCTTTGAATGGATTCATACTGTCCGCGGCTCAACGCATGGAAGAAACCTTCCACCGTGCGCGGGTAGCCCCATTGCATCGGCGGGCAGGTCATGCCGGAGACTGGTTCATAAAAATAGGCGCAAACACCCAGTGCCCACGCCACGCCCATCAGGACTACCGATTTCCATTCGGACAGAAAACCTTTCGTCTCCATCGCCAGCCAGCCGCCGGCGACCAGGGAGCCGACGCCGACCATGTGAAACAGGGTCACTTCGATGGAACTCATGTTTTTTAGCGCCGGCACGCTGTTCATGAGCATGAGGCCGACCAGATAGATCGCGCTGTTCGACAGAAACATGTCGCGGCCCAGACGCGGCAGGGCCAGCGCAATCGCCACTTCAATGCCCATCGCGCTCAACAGCAGCGTCTGGTGAATGGTCGCGCACAGGCCGTAGAGTAACATCGCCAGATACAGGTAGCGGCGCTGTTGCGGCGCATACATCCAGCGCATCATGCACGCGATCACCGCGATCAGCCACGGCACGCCAAATACTGAAATGCGGTTGATCACCACCGATTCGCTCCACATGAACACATCGAAGCCTAGCAAGGTGCCTGCAACAAAACCCGACACCGAGCAGATGGCGTTTTCCCACTGGCGCGGCACGTCCTTGATGACCTCGATGCCTTCAATCAACATGCTGCTGCCGCGCGACACCATCAGCGCCAGCAGACCGCAGCCCATCGCGGCGGCAAACGATTCGCCGACTTCCACGCGCCACGCCACGTTGCCAAACGGCACAATCACCGTCCAGAACCACGCATACACCGACCAGAACGGATAGCCGGGCGGATGGGGAATGCCCGCATAATAAGCTGCAGTGCAAAGTTCGCCGGAATCCTCCAGCGTCTGCTCAGGTGCCAGCGTGAAAAGATAAACAATCCAGACGACGCCAAAGGTGATGGCCAGCGTGAGCCAGTCCGTGGGCCGGAACATCGGCGCCACTTTCACGGGGGCGGCCGGAACGGCGGGTTTGGCCGCGGCTTTCGTGTCTTTCGATTGGTTTGATTTGGGTTTTTCCATTTTTCGACTTCAGTTGCTAAAATTGGTTGCCGGCGTAAAGCGGATACTAGACTTGAAAACACTACGGTTTGTCCAATCAAAAGTGACGGCGGCCAGGTGATTTTGTTCCGTCTGCGCCCCGCCCGTGGCATAGGCGGCGCTGTCTTGATTGCTCAAAATCAAAGCCATCGGCTGCTTGCGTCCCTGCGCGCCGCCCTCGTGGTTGAAGGCCATCAAGGTCAGCAGCGTGCAGGCCATCGTCGGCGCGACGCAACTCCATAGCCATCGCGCCGTCGGCACGTCCGCCTCTTCCGCGAAACGCAGAATCCGGCGTTTAAGTCCCGCCGACGGACGGCGCGGACGCCAGGAACGCAATTGTCTCTCGTTCATCTCTTTCATAAGCGACTCCTTCCAGTTTTGATTTTATCTTCTGCAAACCGTAGCGGTAGCGGCCCGCCGCCGTGTTCGGCGAAATGTCCAGCAGCCCGCCGATTTCCTCAAACGTGCAGCCGTGCCATACCTTCAGCACAATGGCCTCGCGCTGGTCCACCGGCAGTTCCGCCAAGCAGCGCATCGCCGCCCGCTCCGCCGGAGTTTCATCTGCGTCCTGCTCGAACCAGCGCAAGGATTCCCATTCCCGCGTCAGCCGCCGCCAGAGCGTGCGGCGATGGTTCAGCGCGCGGTTGCGGAAACTGCGCACGCAATAATGCTGTGCCTTCGCCGGCGGTTCCTCCATTTGCAGCAACGCCAGGAAGGTTTCCTGCAGCACATCCTCCGCCTCGCCGTGGCTCAAGCCGAGCGCGCGACCATACAAAATCAATTGCATTGCGTGCTCGTCAAAGAGCCGCCCGCACCAATGTTGGGATTGTGTTCCGTTCACGTTTTCAATTCATAGACACCGCCGACGCCGGATTTGTATAAAAAAGTTTAAACGCACGATTCCGCCAGCAAAAGAAAAACCGCCAGCACCCGGTTCCGGCCTTTGAATTGACTGGGAGCCGGTCGGATTTCGGGCCTAAACTCATGTTGCCACCAAGACGCTGATTCGTTTGGGAATCCGCCCCAGTCATTGCATGTCCACGCCCGTCTCTGACGCTAGAAAATATTTTTGAAAGAATCGCGTTTCTGTAAACGAGCAATAGGCGTTGGTTGGTAAGTTGTGCTGACAACCAGGTTGAAGTAATCCGGGTTTTCATAGAAGAACATCCTGGCAGCATGAATGACCCTGCTTTTTTTAATCCCCAAACCGCCACGCTCATAACCGATACCCCTTCGACCATACATGACGGCGCGTGTGCCCTTGCGTTTGCGGATGGCCACGCTGAAATCCATAAATGGCAGGGTTGTCTGGCCTCCGGCCGGGCCTTGCAAGTGCATCTTAGCCACCGGGCTTCAGCCCGGTGACGTAGGATGGCCGAGCCGTTTCAGCCGCTTCAGCGGCTTCCCAGAATGCGAAAAAAAGCCGTTGAAACGGCTGCAACTCCCGCATCCATCCAACTAATGAAACAGGCGTTGCCGGCGCGAATTGCATTTTGAAAACGCGCCGTCGAGGTTTCCGCAGGATCACGCCGCGACCGGGAAAATCAAGCGGATGCGCGTGCCTTTTCCGGGCGCGCTGATCAACACCGTTTGTCCGCCGTCTTCCGCCAGCCGGGCGCGCATGTTTTCCAAACCGTTGCCGCCCGCAGCCGGCTGCGCCGGGTCAAAGCCGCAGCCGTTGTCTTCCACCTCCAGCGTCACCCGGCCTTCATCCAGTTTTATCCGCAGCCAGACCTCCGTGCCTTTGGAATGTTTCAGCGCGTTATTGAACGCCTCGCGCACGGCCAGAAACACATTGTGCCGGACCTCGGCCCGCAACGGCAGCGCCGGGAACGTGGCCGGGACTTCTTGCCAGCAACGGATGCTGGTGTATTCAAAAAACTCATCGCTGAAACGGCTGACGTATTCCGCGAAGCTGGCGAGGTTGTCATTTTTTGGATTGGTGGCCCAGACAATTTCATCCAGCGCCTGCACGGCGATGCGGGCGCGGTTGCCGATGCGCTCAAAACGGTTTTTCACGAGCGCCTTGTCCTCCGTTTCGTTCAGGCCCATGTCGCTCAATTGCGACACCTGGGTCAGCACGCCGCCCACGTGGTCGTGCATGTCCTTGGAAATGCGCAGCCGTTCGCGTTCAATTGCGTTGAGCGTTTGCAGGCGGGCCAGCCGCTGCTTGTAGCGCCGCCGCAACCCCCACCAGAGAATGCCGGCAAAACAACCGGACAAGGTAAGGATGCTGGTCGCGCGGAACCAGGTGGTTTCCCAGAAAAAGGGCAGGGCGCTGACCGCGAGCGTGGTGTCTTGGTCGCTCCAGACGCCGCCGGCGTTGCAGGCTTGAACATGAAACGTGTATTCGCCCGGCAGAATGTGTTGATAATTAACCTGGCGACGGGCGAGCGCCTCCGTCCAGTCGCTTTCGGCGCGTCGAGCCCTTCCAATTTGTAGCGAAAGCCGATCTTCTCCGGGGCCGAAAACTCGATGGCGGTGAAGTGCAGTTCGATGTCGTGATTTCCCGGGGCGATAACGAGCCGTGGCGATTGGTTGCTGGCATCCACGCCGCCGGTTGTGAAGGTCTGCCGCCGCCCGTTGACGAGCATTTCTTCGAGCAAAACTTTCGGTGGGGCCGTCTCATCCCGCTGCTCGTTCGGATTGAGAAATACGAGACCGCGCACGGTTGAAATACAGATCAAGCCGGACTTCGTTTTCAGCCCGGCCGGGCAAAATCCTCCGGAGCACTCATCCGCCAACATGCCGTCGTTGATGCCAAACGAGCGGGAATGCACGAACGAAAGTTTGCCATCAGCGCAATCCAGCAAGTTGCGTTTGTTCACTTTGAAGATGCCGGAGTTGCAACCGAGCCAAAGGAAGCCATGATCGTCTTCCACGATCTGTGATACGGTGCGCATGGTCAGGCCCTGACTGGTGGTGAAGTTGATGACCTGATTGTTGCGCCAGCAACTCAAACCGCCGCCGGCGGTGCCGATCCACAAAGTGCCATTCCCATCGAGATGGAGCGTGCGGATGGAAATGCTGGACAACCCGTTGGTGACGGCCAGGACCGTGTCGCTGCCTTCGCGGATGTGTTTGACGCCGGCGGCAACCGTCCCCACCCACAATGATCCGTCCGGCTCAACCGCCAGCGAAGTGATGGCCGCGCGGGTGAGTTGTTTGGGAAATTCCGTGAACCGGCCGTTTTGCAAATGCACCAGTTGTCCGCCGGCGGTGCCGATCCAAATTCCGCCACGGTGGTCGTCTTGCAGGGCGGTGGCCGACACGCTTTGGAGCCACGGCTGGTTGGTAAAGGCGCCGGCCAGATGGTCATCTTTCCATTGGAACACGGCGCCGGATGCGCCCCACCACAGGCTGCCGTCCGGCATGGCCAGCACAGAATCCACGCTGGCGTAAAAATAAACCAGTTGTCCTACCGGGTCCGGCCGGAACGGTTGAAGGCCAGACAAGTTGCCGCGATACAAGCTGCCGCCAATGGTTCCTGCCCATAGCGTGCCATCGGCCGTTTCTGCCACGGAGCGGGTGAAATCGTTGGTCAATCCTTGCGCTGCGGCCACGACCCGCAGATTGCGTTTGCTCAAACGGTTCAACCCGCCGGTGCGCGTGCCGACCCAGAGGTTGCCTTCGTGGTCGCAATAAAGTGACCGGATGTCTTCCGCGGAAAGCCCGTCTGCCCGCCGTAGCACGTTGAAACTCGCGCCGTCGAAACGATACAAACCGTCATCGAGCGAGCCGGCCCAAATGGTTCCGTCCGCGTCCTCGGTGAGCGTGCTGATATAGGCGAAAGGCAGGCCGTTGGTCTCGTTGAAAATCCGCCACTGATTTTTTTCGCGGCAGAGCACCATGCCGTTGCCGATGCTGACCCAGAGCCGGCCTTGCCGGTCTTCAAAAAGAGTTTGGGCGACGATTCGTTCATAACCGGCGGGACCGACACACGGTTCCAAACGGCCGTCGCGCCAGCTCATCAGGCCGTAAACCGTGCTGGCAATCCACATGGTGGTGCCGTCCCGGCTGCGCAAGAGGCAGCGGATGGATTTATGCGGCAGTTCGGCGAAGGCGGATTCTTCCACCAGTTTTCCATCTTGGCAAAAGCGCAAACCGCCCCCGGTTCCCACCCAGAGCCTGCCAGTCGAATCTTCCTGCAAACAGGTGATCGTGTCACTGCCCGGCTGGCGGCCCGGATCAGACATGATTTCAATCCGGCCCTGCCGCAGACAGCAAAGTCCGGCACCATAGGTGCCAATCCAAAGAACGCCTCGGTGATCTTCGCAGAGGCTGGAGATGTCCACGCTAGGCAGCCCGCTTTCCAGACCAAAAGTTTTAAAACGCACCCCGTCGAAGCGGGCCAGGCCATCGCGCGTGCCCAGCCACATGTAGCCGTCCTGCGATTGCACAATCGCGGTCACTGTGTTCTGCGGCAGGCCGGCTTCCGTTCCCCACGACCGGATGATCGGGGGTTGCGCCAACGCGAAAAGTTCATTGGTTGCGGCGCGGACACCGGGAATAACGGCCAGAAATGAAACCGCCGCGCAGACGACTGTTCGCAAAATGAAACGCATCAGTTTTGCCACGATGGCATCGGGCCATCATGCCATTGCCGGTCGCAACAGACAAGCAGAGGCGAAAATGCAGTTGGAAAACCAAATTGAAAAACCGGCGGGTTGGCGGCGTTTTTCTCTCGACTACAAGAATGAGTCGAATTCAAAATCAAATGGAACTCCCCTGAATGTGGTATGGCGTGAGTTGCCGGCGCCGCATAATTTTTCCAGAAACCAAAGCGCCGCCAAGCCAGAATGGAAATCTGTCTGGACACCGGCAGCGGCGCCGAGCAATGTGTTAGATTTAAAACCATCAACCGATGTTGCCGGCGGGCAGGGCAATGCGCTTTCGTTGGAAATTTGAAACCCCGGCAAAGTGTTGGCCGACGTCAGAAAAATCCGAAATACATATGAACGAAATGAGCGAAGCAACGAGGAGCATTTTTGAAAAAGGCACCAATCGCCAACCCAAAGCTTATGAATAAATCCAACGATTCCAAAAATATGAACAAATCAAACTTGTCCCGTCGCAACTTCCTCAAAGCCTCCGCACTCGCCGGCGTGGGCGCGTCTTTTGCCGGCGTTTCCCATGGCCAGCCTGCGGCCTCCGCCAATGCCAGCGCTTCATCGTCGGACATCGGCCAGACCCGGCCACGACCCGCCGGCCAGAAGCCGGTGCATGATCTCATCACCAAGCCGTTGGCGCGGGTGCGGGTCGCCGTGATCGGCCTGAACCGGGGCATGACGCATGTGGAATCCTGCCTCGGCATTGAATTTGCCGAGGTCGTCGCGGTCTGCGATTTGCGGAATGAGCGGGCCGTCCATGCCGCCGATGCGGTCGAAAAGAAATATGGCAAGCGTCCGGCCATTTATGGCGGCACCGAAAATATCTGGGAGCAAATGGTGGAGCGCGACGACATTGACGCCGTCTATATCGCCACGCCGTGGCGCTGGCATGTGCCGATGGCGTTGCGGACCATGGAACGCGGCAAAAGCGCCTTCGTCGAGGTGGCTGCCGCCGTGACGGTGGAGGATTGCTGGCGGCTGGTGGATACGAGCGAGCGCACGCAGCGGCATTGCGTGCTGCTGGAAAATTGTTGTTACAGTGAGAACGAGCTGTTTGTTCTCAACCTGGCACGCGAAGGCGTGTTCGGCCAGTTGACTCATGGCGAGTGCGCGTATCTCCACGATTTGCGCACCGTGTTGTTTTCTCTCGGCACCGAAGGCGATTGGCGGCGCGACTATCACTGGCAATACAACGGCAACTTGTATCCGACGCACGGCCTCGGTCCGGTCGCCCAATATCTCGGCGTTGGACGGGGCGATCAATTCAAGTTTCTGGTTTCGACCAGTTCACCCGAAATCAGCCTGACAAAATATCGTGACGAACATAAGCCTAATGGCGGCAAGCACGCCGGTGAAAAATATGTCTGCGGCGACATGAATACTTCCCTGCTCAAGACGGAACTGGGCCGCACCATCATGATTCAGCACAATGTCGTCAGCCCGCGACCCTACAGCCGCATCAACGCGTTGTATGGCACCGGTGCGACATTTTTTGATTATCCCGCCCGCCTTGCGATCAATGACCCGAAGAGCTACGGCCTGAATTCTCCGGGTTCCCACGAATGGCTGGAAGATCCGGACATGGCGATCATGCGCGAAAAATTCACCCATCCGCTTTGGAAAAAATTGGCGGAACGCGCCAAAGGCGGCGGCCACGGCGGCATGGACTTCGTGATGAACTGGCGTCTGCTGGACTGCCTCCGTCAAGGCATCACGCCGGACAGCGTCGTGTATGACGCCGCCGCGTGGAGCTGCATCATTGAAACCTCGGTGCGCTCGGTGGCCACGGGCAGCCTGCCGGTGAATATTCCTGACTTCACGCGTGGCCTGTGGAAAACGATGAAACCACTGGCCGTTGCCGAGAAAGCTTGAAGCTGGTAAACATAAAAAAATTCTGAATTCTTCTGCCATCAATGCTGGCGGCGCGGAATTAATTGACGGGCAAAAATTAAGATGAATCTGAAACATGACGTTCGCGCGGTGGCGCGGCAATTTCAAATCCACGGCGGGTTTTTGGAGGCGATGCCCTACGGCAGCGGTCACATCAACGACACTTACTGCGTCGTATTCGATCAGGGGGCGACGCGCGTCCGCTACGCGTTTCAGCGCATCAACCACGCGATTTTCAAAAATCCGGTGGCGCTGATGGAAAACGTCCAGCGTGTCACGGCGCATCTCGCCCAAAAATACGCCGGTAATTCCGACCCGAGCCGCCGTTCGCTCACGCTGATTCCGGCGCGTGACGGCAGGCCATTTTATTGTGACGCCCAGGGCAACCACTGGCGCGTTTATATTTTCATCGAAAAGGCGCGGACTTTCGACGCCGTGGAGTCCACGCAGCAGGCGTTTAGGGCGGCCAAGGCGTTCGGCGAATTCCAAAAGCTCCTCGCGGATCTGCCCGCGCCCCGGCTGCACGACACGATTCCGGATTTTCATCACACGCCAAAACGCTTTGCGGCGTTGGAAAAAGCCATCGCCGCGGATGTCGCGAATCGCGCGAAGCAGGCGGAAGCTGAAATTGAATTCGCCTTGAATCATCAGGCGATTTGCCGCGTGCTGCTCGACGCAAAACTGCCGGAGCGCGTCACCCACAACGACACGAAGTTCAACAACGTCATGCTCGACGATGCGACCGGCGAGGGCATTTGCGTGATTGATTTGGACACGGTGATGCCCGGCTTGGTGTCTTATGATTTCGGCGACATGGTGCGCACGACCACGAGTCCGACGAAGGAGGACGAACGAGATTTGTCGAAAGTGGCGCTGCAATTTCCGATGTTTGAGGCGCTGGCACGCGGCTACTTGAGTTCGGCGGGCGAATTTTTGACGCCGACGGAAAAAAAATTGCTGCCGTTTGGCGGCAAGCTCATCACGTTCACCATCGCCATCCGCTTCCTCACGGATTTCCTGGCGGGCGATGTTTATTTCAAGGTGCATCGCGACGGACACAATCTTGACCGCTGCCGCACACAGTTCAAACTGGTCGAATCCATCGAACAGCAGGAAGCGGCGATGAACAAACTGGTGGAAACAATTTAAGTAAACCACGGATGGACACAGATGAACAGGATTTGGGGTTTGAAGACGAAATGCTGAGATCGCGGAGAACGCGGAGTTGTGCAGAGTCCAATTTACTTCTTTGCGAATCTCAGCGTTCGCCGCGTCTCTGCGTTAAAATCGGTTTTATCCGTGTTCATCCGTGTCCATCCGTGGTTAAATGATTTTTACATGAGAATTCTAGTCACCGGCGGCGCGGGTTTCATCGGCAGCCATCTCGTCGAGCATTTTCAAGGCTCGGCGGAGGTGTGCGTGCTGGATAATTTGCGTTCCGGCTTCAAGCGCAACCTCCAAGGTTTCAATCACGAGTTCATCGAGGCTTCGATTCTGGATCGCGAAGCCGTGCGCAAAGCCGTGCAAGGCATGGATTATATTTTTCATCTGGCGGCGATGATCAGCGTGCCGGAGTCCATGGCCAAGCCAGTTGAGTGCAATGAAATCAATGCCATCGGCACGCTCATCTTGCTCGAGGAGGCCGCGAAAGCGGGCGTGAAAAAACTCGTGTTGAGCACGTCCGCCGCGATTTACGGCGACAATCCAATCGTGCCAAAAGTAGAGACGATGCTGGCGGAACCCAAAAGTCCCTACGCCATCACGAAGCTCGACGGCGAGTTTTACTGCAAAATGTTCGCCGACGAGGGCCGATTGCAGACGGCGTGCCTGCGCTACTTCAATGTCTTCGGCCCGCGTCAGGATCCGAACAGCCACTATGCGGCGGCAGTGCCGATTTTTATTGATCGCGCAGTGAAGCACCAGCCGATCACGATTTACGGCGACGGCGGGCAGACACGCGATTTCATTTATGTGAAGGACATTGTGGCCGCGAACGTGTTTTTCGCCACGCAGTCCAAGGCCACCGGCGTGTTCAACGTGGCTTACGGGAAAAAAATCACGATCAAGGAGTTGGCACAAAAAATCTGCGCGCTGACCGGCTCGAAATCGGAAATCAAGCACGCGCCGGAGCGGGCAGGGGATGTGAAGCATTCGCTGGCGGCGATTGACAAATTACGCGTCGCCGGTTTTTCGCCGACGAGCAATTTTGCGGACGGACTGGCTGCGACCATCCGGGTTTTTCAAGGCCAGGCGAAGGCACACGCAGCCTAAGCCGGAACGAAGCAGTTGAAATGGGGAGCGCGCCCGCCTCGGGCGCAGCCGACCGCGCCCTCGCGGTCGGCACGGGCTGGCGGACGACCCCACGGTTTGGTGTCTGCGCCGCGCGAAGCGTTCAGCGCGAGGGTGCGCCGAACCGCAGCCGAGGCGGCTGCGCTCCCCAAAATCCGACTGCATCGTTCCGGCTAAAATTTCCGGCTGGGGATGTGTGTAGTCGTCGCTTTGACAGTTGACCGCTTTTGGGATAATCTTTCAGCCATGCAGACGACGATTCAACTGGATGAAACCTTGCTTGACCAAGCCACCAAACTGGCGCAGGCGAAAGGCTGCGACTTGTCGCATCTCATTGAGGAGACGTTGCGCGATAAAATCGCGCCCAAGCCGCTCGTCGCCCGGCAGCCGTTTTTTCGTTTGACCACCGTGGGCGGACAGGGTGTTCGCCCCGGAGTTGATTTGAACAACTCCACCGCGTTGCTTGCCCTGATGGAACAGGGTGCATGATCCTGCCCGACGTAAACATCCTCGTCTATGCCCACCGCGAAGACGCGGTGGATCATGCTCGTTACCGGCAATGGCTGGAGGAAATTATCCAAAGCGGCCAGCCCTACGGCATCAGCGACCATGTGTTGAGCGGTTTCCTTCGCGTCGTGACCCATCCGCGTGTTTTCACAACCCCAAGCCCGATTTCCTCGGCACTGGATTTTGCGCGGCAGATTCGTGAGCCGTCGAATTGCCAGATAATCACGCCGGGTTCCCGCCACTGGCAAATTTTCACCGGCCTGTGCCAATCACTTCCGGCCACGGGCAATCTGATTCCCGATGTCTGGTTTGCCGCCCTGGCCATCGAGTCCGGCTGCGAATGGATTACCACCGACCGCGACTATGAAAAGTTTCCCGGCTTGCGCTGGCGGCATCCGCTCACCGGGAATGCCTCCAAATAAATGAATTCAGTCCGCATCCGACAATATTCGACATCGAGGAGTTGCAGGCGCGGGTGGAAAACCTGACGGAAAAGGTTCAGGTCTTGGCGTCTGCCATTGAGCGGCTCGGCGAGCGCGAGCGGCTGGAACGGGAGAAACAACTGTTGCAGTTGGAAAACGCCTTGCTTCGGATCGAACACCGTTTGCCGCCGGCCAAACCACCGCGGAGCGGGCAGGCGACGTGAAACATTCGCTGGCGGCAATTGACAAACTGCGCGCGGCGGGCTTTGCGCCGAATGGCAATTTGCCCGACGGTTTGCAGGCGACGATTGAGTTTTTCAAAAGCAAGGCGCTGGCTTGAGCACGCGTGAAAGCTGTGCCGATATTCTTCTCTCCACTTTGAATTGAACTAGTCACTCCCGCAACGCGCGTCAAGCCCAAACGCCACCCCCGCAGAGATTCGTGTGCATCTTGACAGTCCCCCCATAATTTCTGTGTTCGGTTCCTCATGAAACCA
>ODAK010000477.1_pt1 | contig 46170 bp, 45 predicted proteins | sample 1539591 | NCBI WGS metagenome assembly ODAK01 (sample SAMEA3539303, study PRJEB22396) | soil metagenome | biome: tundra; feature: field; material: soil | place: USA | collected 2010-05 | depth 0.15 m
CCTCGACGCCGGCGATGTCGGTCAGCACGACGTAGTCGTCGCCCTCCTTGATCAAGCCCATCGCGATGCCGGCCACCGGGCGGGTGATTGGCACGCCGGCGTCCATCAGCGACAGCGAGCTGCCGCAGACCGAGGCCATCGACGAGGAGCCGTTGGACTCGAAGATGTCGGAGACCACCCGCACGCTGTAGGGGAAGTCTTCGATCGAGGGGATCACCGGCACCAGTGCCCGCTCGGCGAGCGCTCCGTGGCCGATGTCGCGGCGCTTGGGACCGGCGAGCCGACCGGCCTCCCCGACCGAGAACGGCGGGAAGTTGTAGTGATGCCAGTAGTACTTCTTGGTCTCCAGGCCGAGCGTGTCGAGCCGCATCTCCTCCTTCAGCGTGCCGAGCGCGACGACGCTGAGCGCCTGCGTCTGTCCACGCGTGAAGAGCGCCGAGCCGTGCGTGCGCGGGGTCACACCGACCTCGATCTCGATCTCGCGGATCTCGTTCACGGCTCGCCCGTCGGGGCGCTTCTTGTGGACCGCGATGCGCTCGCGAATGATCGAGCGCTCGAGCTTGTCGAAGGCCATCTGCGCGGCGCCACGACGCTCGGCATAGCCCTCGCTCTCCCCGTCCCCGGAGAACTGCTCGAGCACAGCCGCCTCGACGGCCTTCGTCGCCGCCTGGCGCTCGAGCTTGTCCTCGACCTGGGTCGCCGCGTCGAGCGCGGCGCCGTGCGCGCCGCGAACCGACTCGAGCAGAGCGGTGTCAACCTGGGCCACCACGACCTCGAGCTTGGTCTTGCCGACCTTGGCGGCGAGCTCGCGCTGCAGCGCACATAGCTTCTTGATCTCGCCGTGGGCGATGTCGAGGGCGTCGAGGATCTCGGCCTCGGGGATCTCCCGCGCGCCGGCCTCGACCATCAGGATCGCGTCCTCGGTGCCGGCGACCGTCAGCTCGAGCTCACTCGTGCCGAGCAGGTCCTCCTCGCGCGGGTTGACGACGAAGTTGCCGTCGATCTTGCCGATCCGCACAGCGCCGACCGGGGTCGACAGCGGGATGTCGGAGATCATCAGCGCCGCCGAGGCACCGTTCATCGCGAGGATGTCGTAGGGGTGGACATGGTCCACCGAGAGGGGGATCGCGACGAGCTGCGTCTCGTAACGCCAGCTCTTCGGAAACAGCGGCCGGATCGGCCGATCGATCATGCGCGCCGTGAGCGTGCCCTTCTCGCCCGCGCGGCCCTCGCGCTTGAAGAACGAGCCGGGGATCTTCCCGGCGGCATACATCCGCTCCTCGACGTCGACGGTGAGCGGCAGAAAATCGGTGTCGCGGATGTTTCCGGCGGTAGCGGTCGCGAGGACCATCGTGTCGCCCTGGCGGACCACGACGGCTCCGCCTGCCTGCTTTGCGATTCGTCCGGTTTCGAACGAGATCTCGCTCCCGGCGATCTCCACGGAGAGCCGGGTGACAGCGTTACTGCTCATGTAATTGCCTTCCTGTCCGCCTTCTTTGTTGGCGGAGCTTGCTGGTCTTTTCCCTATTTACGGATCAGCTGATCCTACCCGGTCAGGCGGGCGATCAGCTCGGCGTCGGGTGCGCCGGGGAAAATCGTGCCGTCGGCGATCAGCGTCGGCGTCACGGCGATCCCGGCACGCATGCCGGCGCGCGTCTGCTCGCGCACCCGCTCTGCGACCGCCGGCGAGCGCCGGTCGCGCTCGAAACGGTCGAGGTCGAGCTCGAGCGCGCGAGCGTGCGCCCAGAGGTGCGGGTCGTCGAAGCGGCCGTGATCGGCGAACAACGCGTCATGCAGCTCCCAGAAGCGACCCTGAAGCCCGGCCGCCTCCGCCGCGCATGCCAGCGGCACCGCCCGCGGATGCTTCGCGGCGATCGCGAAGTGGCGGAAGACGACCCGCAGCTCCGCCGCGCTCAGGCGCGCCTGCGCCAGCGCACAGCGCGGACAGGTGAAGTCGGCGTAGAGCAGCACGAGCGGCCAGCTGGGCTGGCCGCGGACGTGATCGGCGTCGTGCAGCGGCGGCGGCGGTGCACTGCGAAGGTCGCTCACGGGCTTTCTAGGCTAGCGATCCAGGGATTTGGGATCGGCGCACGCCGTTCGGCGCACAGGCACGCCGTTCGGCGCACCCCCCGTTCGGGGGGGCAGGCAGGCATGCGCCGATCCCCGGGTGGGTGCATGCACCCACCCGACCGGCATTTCCTAGACCGCCTCGAGCCCGTCGAAGATCAGGTTCGCGCCGGGCAGCTCGCCGAGCGCCGGCGCCTGATAGCTCCACTTGACGACGCCGTCGGGCCCGACGATCACCAGCGCCCGCCCCGCCGAGCCGCCTTCGTGCAGCACGCCGAAGGCGCGCGCCACCGCGCCCTTGGGCTCCCAGTCTGAGAGCTGGGTGATCGAGCTGCCCAGCTTCTCCTTGAACGCGGCCTGGGAGCGGCGGTTGTCGGTCGAGATCGCGTAGATTGTCGCGCCGCGCTCGTGCAGCTCGGGCAGGACCTCTTCGTAGAGCGTCAGCTGGTCGTTGCAGACCGAGCTGAAGGCGAACGGATAGAAGACCAGGACGCTCGTGCGCCCCAGCAGGTCCTCGCGCGTGAACTCCCCGGCGTCCTCGGTTGCGAGCGTGAACTCGGGCGCCGGCGTGCCGGCGGCGATCACGCTCACCTACGAAGCCCGAGCGACTTGACGAGCTCGCGATAGGCGTCGAGGTCGTTGCGCTGGAGATAATTCAAGAAGCGGCGGCGGCTGCCGACCAGCATCAGCAGGCCGCGGCGCGAGTGGTGATCACGCTTGTGCTCGCGCAAATGCTCGGTCAGCTGGTTGATTCGCTCGGTCAGCTGAGCGATCTGGACCCTGACGTTTCCGGTGTCGTGCTCGTTCGCGCCATACTCGGCTGCGAGCTCGCGCTTTCGTTCGCTGGTCAGGGTCATCGACGGCCGTGAACGGTAGCAGACGGGCGGATCAGCGCAGCTCGCGCGCACAGATCACGCGCGCCCGCTCGACGTCGGAGTGCATCTCTTCGATCAGCGCCTCGACGCTTGCGAAACGCCGCTCGCCACGCAGCCGCGCCAGGAATCGCAGGCGCAGCTCGGTGCCGTAGAGGTCGCCGTCGAAGTCGATCAGGTGGACCTCGATCAGCTCCGCGCGACCCATGCCGAAGGTCGGGCGCACGCCGATGTTGACGGCCGCCGGCAGACCGTTGGCCAGGCAGGCGTAGACACCGTGGCCGGGGCACGCCAGGCCGTCGGGCGGAACGAGGTTGGCGGTCGGGAAACCCAGCTCGCGCCCACGGCTGTCGCCCGCGATGACGACTCCGCGCAACTCGAAGGTCCGGCCCAGCAGCACGCCGGCGTGCGCGACCTCGCCCGCCGCGATCAGCGAGCGGATGCGGCTCGAGGACACGATCTCCCCGTCGACCTCGCGCAGCGCCGTGACGCGAGCGCTGAAGCGCCCATCGGCCGCCAGCAGTTGCGCGTCACCCTGCGCGCCCGCGCCGAAGCGGAAGTTCTCGCCGACCGACACGCTGCGCGCGGCCAGCTTGGCGACGAGCACCTCGTCGATGAACTGCGTCGCGGTGCAGGCGGCGAAGGCCGCGTCGAAGCGGATCACGATCAGCTCCGCCACGTCCAGGGAGGCGATGATCTCGGCCTTGACCACCAGCGGCGTCAACAGCTTGGGCGTGCGCGCGGGCGCGATCACCACCACCGGGTGGGGCTCGAAGGTCACGACCGTGTCCGCGCCCTCGATCACCTCCCGATGACCGAGGTGCACGCCGTCGAAGGTGCCGACGGCGATCGCGCGCGCGCCCGGCTCGGCGTCGGTGAACTCGGTCAGGCGCATCCGCGGCGAAGCCTAGTGCCAGCGGCCCGACGCCAGCGCGCGCGTCGCGACAGGCCGCCCGGTGCGCGAGTGCGCGGGCGTACACTCGAAGACGTCGTGCGCGCCCTGCCTGCAGCACTCGCGTGCCTGGCGCTCGCCGGCGCTGCGTTGGCGGTTGACGCCGCGGCGGGAGCGCTGCCAAGCGTGCCGATCCACGTGACACCGGCCAGCGGCGGACCGGGGACCGTGTTCGCGGTGCGCTTTCGCGCCGCGGACACGACCGGCGTACACGGGACACTGCGCCGTCTTGACGTTCTCAGCGTGGCACGGCAGCGTCCCACCAGCGACCAGGGCTGCAGCTCGACGACCCAACTCAACCTCCCGGCGGCGAAGGAGGGTTCCAACGTGCGCGCGCGATTGGACCCGCGCTCGCTCGGCAAACCCTGGTGCGTTGGCAGCTACGACGGGCAGATCCGAGAGCTCGAGACGCCCGTCTGCGCGCGCGGAGAGGCATGTCCGGCCTATGTCCTGCTGCTCGGCACGGTCGGCCGGTTCACCTTCGACGTGCGCGCCCTCGGCAGCCCGTCGCCGTCCAGCGATACGACTCCGCCGCGCTTCGGCGGACTGCAGCGCGCGTTCGCATGTACACCCGGGCCGCAGCAAGCGGGAGAGACGACGCCGTTCACGTTGAGCTGGAGCGCGGCGACGGACAACGTCACGCCGAGCTCACACATCGTCTACGACATCTACCTCGCCTCGAGGTCCGGCGGTGAGGACTTCTTGACCGCGACCTGGGTGAGTGCGCCCGGGGTGACGACGTTCAAGACGCCCGGACTGCCCTCTCACGGCAGCTTCTACTTTGTCGTCCGCGCGCGCGACGCCGCCGGCAACGAGGACCGCAACACGATCGAGCTGCACGGCAGCGACCCTTGCGAGTGAGCGCGCTCGCCGCGCGGGCGCGGGCGAGCGGGCCCGGACTACCCGCGCAGTCCGACCTCGACGTGCAGCTGACCGTCTCGCTCGCCTGCCACCGCGATGGCCTCCCCGGAGGCGTCGACGAGCAGCACGGGACCGTCCAGGCCGCGTCCCGCCACGACACGCCCGTGCGCTGCCGCGCTCGCCTCCTCCTCGCCGAGCCCGACGACGGCGCCGAAGCGCGCCCAGGCGCGCGCGATGTCCTCGAGGCGCGCGACACCCTCACCGGGCCAGCCTCCCTCGACCGCGAAGGGCCCGATCGCGAGCCGCCGCAGCGATAGGCAGTAGGCGTCCCCCAGGCCGGCGACCAGCGAACGTACGTAGGTCCCCGAGGAGCAGACGAAGCGCAGCGCCACGCGGTCGCCCTCGCGCCACAGGACGCTCGACTCGAACACCGTCACGTCGCGCTCGGCGGTCTGCACCTGCTCACCGCGCCGCGCGCGCGCGTACGCCCGCTCGCCGTCGACCTTGACCGCCGAGTACGCCGGCGGGCGCTGGCGCAGCAAGCCGAACGGCAGTGCCAACTGCTCCGGCACGACCCCCGTCTGCACGATCTCGCCCTCCGGGTCTCCGGTCGTCGAGGTGGCCCCCAGCTGCGCCACAACCTCGTAGGTCTTCGGCAGCGGGGCGAAGAACCGCGCGAGGCGCGTCGCCCGGCCGACGAGCAGGATCAGCAAACCCGTCGCGAACGGATCCAGGGTCCCGCCGTGTCCGACTCGCCGTTCACCGAGCACCCGTCGCGCGCGGGCGACGATCTGATGTGAGGTCAGTCCAACAGGTTTGTCTGCCAGCAGGATTCCCGACGGGGAATCCGCTGTCAAATCTGCGCGCGAATCGCGTCGATCAGCTCGTTTGTGGGCAGATCGCTCGTGAAGCCGGCCGCGCGTCGATGTCCGCCACCGCCGAACGCCCGCGCGATCGCCGAAACGTCGACATCGTCATCGCTGGCGCGCAACGAGACCTTTCGCGCGCCGGTGCGCCCGCCCGAGCAGACCTCGCGGATCAGCGCCGCGACCTTGGTGTCGCGCACGGCGCGCAGGTAGTCGACGATTCCCTCCGCGTAGCTGTCGTCGGCGCCGGTCGCAGCGAAATCCTCGCCGCTCAGCACCGTGACCGTCAGGCGCTCCTCCTCGAAGCGTTGTGCACCGGCCAGCGCGCGGCCCATCAGCTCGAGCTTGGCGAACGGGATGCCCTCGTAGATCTGGCGGTAGAGCCGACCGACATCGATGCCTGCCCGGATCAGCTCGGCGGCCATCAGATGAGCGCGCGGCGTGGTGCTCTCGTAGGAGAAGCGCCCGGTGTCGGTGACCAGTCCGACATAGAGCGCCTCGGCGATCGTCGGCGACATCGAGACGCCGAGCCCACGCATCAGGTCCCAGACGATCTCGGCCGTGCAGGAAGCCTCTTCGACGACATGGTTGACGGTTCCGAAGCGGGTGTTGTCGTGGTGGTGATCGATGTTGATCAGCGGCTCGGCGTCGTGCAACGCGACGAGCGGGTTGCGGTCGAGGTTGCCGCAGTCGAGGAAGATCGCGGTCCGGCGGTCGAGGTCGTCGGGCGCCTGCGTGCACAACCCGTCAAGCGCGAAGAAGCCGTACTCGGGCGGCAGCGGGAACTCCTCGGGCGCGATCACGACCACCGCGTCCTTGCCGAGCGCACGCAGCAGCGCCTGCATCGCGACGAGTGAGCCGAGCGCGTCGCCGTCGAGATTCTCGTGGGTCACCACGGCGAAACGCTCGCCGGTGCGCAGTGCCCGCAGCACCTGCTCGCGCGTGCTGACCGCGACCGCTGCGGCCTCGGTCATCGCGGATCCCCGTCGCGCAGCAGCGACTCGACGCGCAGCGCGCGGTCGGTCGTGGCGTCGTAGACGAACTCGAGCCTGGGCGTGCGCTTGAGCGTGAGTTGGCCGGCGATCCGCCCCTGCAACAGGCCGTGCGCGCTGTCAAGCGCCGCCAGCGAGTCCGCACGCACTCCCGCGTCGCCGAGCACGCTCACGAACACACGCGCGGCACGAAGGTCTGGGCTTGTCTTGACATCGGTCACCGTGATGAATCCGAACCGTGGGTCCGACAGCTCTCCACTGAGCGCATCCGCGAGGACTTGGCGAATCGCCTCGTTGACTCGGCGCATGCGCTCCCCAGCCATACTAGTCCTTGCGGGCTCGTTTGCCTTGACTGCACACTCGTGTGCCTTCGCGGCTCGCCTCTCAGGCGAGCGCGCGCTCGACCTTGCGAGTCTCGTAGACCTCGAGCACGTCGCCGACCTTCACGTCCTGAAAGCTCCCCAGCACGATCCCGCACTCGAAGCCGCTCGCGACCTCTCGCGCGTCCTCGTTGAAGCGCTTGAGGCTGGCGACCGTGGTCTCGTTGATCACGGTGCCGTCGCGCACGACACGAACCTTCGCCCCACGCGTGACCTTGCCTTCAGTGACGAAGCAGCCTGCGATCGTGCCGATGCGCGAGGCGCGGAAGGTCTGGCGCACCTCGACGTGGCCGACGGTGTCCTCGACCTCGTCCGGCTCGAGCATGCCCTGCATCGCCGCGCGCAGCTCGTCGATCGCGCGGTAGATCACCGAGTAGCCGCGGATCTCGATCCGCTCGCGCTCGGCGAGTGCCCGCGCGTCGCCCACCGGGCGCACGTTGAACGCCAGGATCACGGCGTCGGAGGCGGCCGCGAGCATCACGTCGGACTCGTTGATGCCGCCGACACCGCGATGGATGATGTTGACCGACACCTCGTTCTGGGGCAGCTTGGCGATCTCGTCCTCGACCGCCTCGACCGACCCGGACACATCCCCCTTGAGCACGAGGTTCAGCTCCTTGACGGCGCCCTCCTGGGCGAGGCGGAAGACGTCCTCGAGCGAGATCTTGCGGCCTGAGCGACGGGCCAGCGCCTCGGTCTTCAGCCGCGTCGCGCGCTGGCTTGCGAGCTGGCGCGCGCGGCGCTCGTTCTCGACCACGTGCGCGTACTCGCCCGCCTCGGGCACACCATCGAAGCCGAGTACCTCGACCGGCTCGCCCGGGCCGGCGGATTTCGAGCGCGTGCCGAGGAAGTCGCTCATCGCCCGCACGCGTCCGACGCTCGCGCCCGCAACCAGCGCGTCACCGATCCGCAATGTGCCGCGCGCGACGAGCAGCGTCACGACCGGCCCGCGACCGGGATCCAGGCGCGACTCGATCACGACGCCGGAGGCGGCGGCCGACGGGTTGGCGCGCAGATCCTCGAGCTCAGCAACGACCTGAATCGTGTCGAGCAGCTCCTCGAGCCCCTCGTGGGTCTTCGCCGAGACATCGACGAACTCGACCTCGCCGCCCCAGTCGGCAGGCTGAAGCCCGCGCTGCGCCAGCTCGTTGCGAACCCGGTCGGGCTGGGCGCCCTCCTTGTCGATCTTGTTCACCGCGACGATGATCGGCACGTCGGCGGCGCGCGCGTGGTCGATCGCCTCGTCGGTCTGCGGCTTCGCGCCGTCGTCGGCGGCGACGACGATCACGGCGATGTCGGTGACCCGCGCGCCGCGGGCACGCATCGCGGTGAAGGCCTCGTGGCCCGGCGTGTCGAGGAAGGTGATCGCCTTGCCGCCGTGGCGGACCTGGTACGCGCCGATGTGCTGGGTGATCCCGCCGGCCTCGCCCTTGGCGACCTCGGTCTGGCGGATCGCGTCGAGCAGCGACGTTTTGCCGTGATCGACGTGGCCCATGATCGTGACGACCGGCGGGCGCGGCTCGAGCGTCTCCTCGTCGTCGTCGAAGACGGGCTCGCCGACCAGCTCGTCTGCGGCGTGGACGATCTCGATGTCCTTGCCGAACTCCGCGGCCAGCACGCCGATCGCCTCGTCCGTCAGGGTCTGCGTCAGGGTCGCCATCTCGCCGAGGCTCATCAGCTTGCGAATCACCTCGGGGACCGCAACGCCGAAGTACTCGGCGACGCCCTTGACCGTCGAGCCGGAGTTGATCCGAATCAGGTCGGTGGCGCCGCGCGCGGCCTCATCGATCGGCGCCACGGTGTCGTCATAGGTTCCGCGGCGACGGCGTCCGCGGCGCGGCGGGCGGCGCACGGGCTGGCTGGCGGGTCCGCCGGCCTGGCGGCGCGAGGCCTGCGAGTCGATCACGACGCGACGGCGCCCACCGGGGCCGACCGCACCGGGACGCTGCTCGCCGGTGCGCGAGTCGCGAGTCGGCCGCGAGCGGTTCGCCTCCGCGGCGCGCGCAGCCTCCCCCGGCGAGGTCTCCGCCGTGAGATCGCCGGGCTCGGCCTCGGTGGCGGCCGACGTGGTCTTGGCCTCGGTGGTCTTGGCGGGCGCGGTCTTGGCCTGCGGTGTCTTGGCCTGCGCGGTCTTTGCTTCGGGGGCCTTGGCGTCCGCGGTCCTGGCCGCAGCGGGCTTCTCCTCCGGGGCCTTGGCCGGCGCCTTGGTCGTGGTGCGCCCGGCCGCCTTCCCGGCGGGCGCCGCCTGGGCGCCGGACGGTGGCGTTGCGGCGGCGGCCTCGCGGGCTGGCGCCGTAGCCTTCTTGGATGAGCTCGCGGCGGCACCGTTGCTGGCCAAAGCGCTCAGCGCAAGCTCCTCGTCAACGCTCGAAGCCGCCGCCTTGGCCTCGATTCCGGCGGCCTGCAGCTTGACCAGCAGCTCCTTGGCGCTCAGGCCCTGGGCCTTCGCGATCTCGTGCACGCGTTTCTTTGCCATCAGCCCACCGATTCTACGGTCTGTGCGTCAATCGACACCGACCGGCGAAACGCGCGTTGCAGCCCGCCGCGGCGACTCGCCGCTGCCAGGCACCTGCCCGAGCAGACGTAGGCTCCCCTTCCCGGCATGCGTGCGGCATGGTCCACGATGACCGCGCCGCCGCACAGCGCCAGCCGCACAAGCTCACTCTTTGGCGCCCTTCGCCCGCATCCCGCGCAGCGCCGCTCCGGCGGCTGCGAGCGAGCTATGACGCCGGCTCCTCGCCGAGGCCGCCGCCAACCTCGAGCGCCCGATGGGCCTCCAGGCCGCAGTAACGCGAGCCCGGCAGCGACGCGTTGGGGCAGCGGCGGCCGTTGCTCATCACCGCTGCACAGCGACCTGACGCCTCGAGCTGCTCGCCGTAGCCCTGCTCGGCCTCCTCGGCGGCGAACTCGCTCTCGGACTTGATGTCCACGCGCCAGCCGGTCAGGCGCGCCGCGAGGCGAGCGTTCTGACCCTCGCGGCCGATCGCCAGCGAGAGCTGGTCGTCAGGAACGATCACCGTCGCCTGCTTGGCAGCGTCGTCCACCAACACCTCCCGCACGCGCGCCGGCGAGAGCGCCTTGGCGACGAAGCGCGCCGGCTCGTCGTTGTAGGGGATGATGTCGATCTTCTCGCCGCGCAGCTCGGAGACGACCATCCGCACGCGCGAGCCGCGCGGACCGACGCAGGCGCCGACCGGGTCGACCCCGTCGGCGTGCGAGATGACCGCGATCTTCGAGCGGTAGCCGGGCTCGCGAGCGACGCCCGCGATCTCGACCAGGCCGTCGGCGATCTCGGGGACCTCCAGCTCGAAGAGCTTCTTGATCAGCTCGGAGTCGCGGCGCGAGACGATGATGCTCGGCCCCTTCGTCGACGGCGAGACCTCCTTGATCACGGCCTTGATCCGCTGCGAGTGGTCGTAGCGCTCGCCATCGACCTGCTCGGATTTCGGCAGCAGCGCCTCGACGCGCTCGCGCAGCTGCACCAGCGTGTAGCGCGAGTCGGACTGCTGCACGATGCCGGTGATCAGCTCGCCGACACGGTCGCGGTACTCCTCGAACATCATGTCGCGCTCGGCCTCGCGGATCCGCTGCAGGATCACCTGCTTGGCGGTCTGCGCGGCGATCCGCCCGAAGTCCCCGGGCGTCACGTCGCGCTCCTCGATCTGGTCGCGGTACTGCTCGAACTTGGCCGGGTCGATCTCGGGGTCCTCCGGCTCGCGCATCTCGCCCGTCTCGGGGTCGATCGTCGTGCCCTCGTCGATCGTCTCGACGATCAGGTGGGCCTCGAGGCGCTCGGGGATGATCAGCTCGATGACGCGGAAGTCGGCGGTCTCGCGGTCGATCTCCACGCGGGCGTACTTGGCCGAGCCGGGCTGCTTCTTGTAGGCCGACAGCAGCGCGTCCTCGAGGGCGACCATCAGCTTTTCGGGCTCGATGCCCTTCTCGCGCGCGAGCGCGTGCATCGCATCCAGGATCTCGCGTGACATGTGCCTATTCCTCCACCAGATGGGACCGTTTGATCGCGGCGTAGGGAATCGCGACGATCCCCTCCGGCGCCGCGAGGGTGACCTCCTGCGCCGTCGCCCCGATCAACTCCCCGACCACGCTGACGGGCTCGGCCACGCCCTCACAGGCAGCGGTGCGCACGCGGGCGCGACGTCCGACGAACCGCTGGAAGTGCTCCGGCTTGGTCAGCGGCCGCTTCGGGCCCGGCGAGGAGACCTCGAGGCCGTACTGCTCGCGCAGATCACCGAGCGCGTTCGTGACCCGCTCGCAGAGCGACAGCGTCACTCCCGCGGGATGGTCGATGAATACTCGGAGCGTGTCCCCAGAGCGCTCCACGAGCAGCACTTCGACGTCCGGCTCGGCGGCCGCCAGACGCTGCTCGATGTCTTTCTGTAGCTGATCCATGACGAAAAAAAAGCGGGCGAGCGCCCACTTCGATGCACGCCACCGCCGATTCACCGGCGATGCTCCCCGAGGATAGCACTCCAAGCTCTGCCCGAAAGATGGCGCCACCGGCGTCTGCGGGGAGCGCTCAGCGCTCGCTGTCGAGCTGCGCCATCGCGGCCGCTGGGTAGCGCTCGCCGGCCGCCGCGCCCGGTGGCAGCGTTCGCTCGAGCTCGGCGAGCGTCGGCCTGTCCAGCGTCACGCTCAGCGCGCCAAGCGCCTCCTGCAGGCGGTCGCGCCGCCGCGCTCCGACCAGCGGCACAATCTGCTCGCCGCGCGCCAGAACCCACGCGATCGCCAGCTGGGCGACGCTGACCCCGAGCTGATCGGCGATCGCTCGCACACCCTCGACGAGCGCGAGGTTGTGCTCCAGGTTGGCGCCCAGGTAGCGCGGGCTGTGCGCGCGAATGTCACCGACGGCGAGGCGGCGGTCGGCTCGCCAGTGGCCGCTCAGAAGCCCGCGTGTCAACACGCCGTAGGCCGTGACGGCGACGCCCAGCTCACGACACGCCGGCAGCACGCTCGCCTCGGGCGAGCGCGCGAGCAGCGAGTACTCGATCTGCACGTCGCAGATCGGATGCACGGCGTGGGCACGCCGAAGCGTGTCGGCGCCGACCTCCGAGAGTCCGATGTGGCGCACGTAGCCGGCATCCACGAGCTCGGCGATCGCTCCCACCGTCTCCTCGATCGGGACATCCGGGTCAAGCCGCGCCGGGCGGTAGATGTCGACGTGGTCGGTGTCCAGCCGCCGCAGCGAGTAGGCGAGGAAGTTGGCCACCGCGGCCGGCCGGCCGTCGTTGCCGGCGAAGCGGCCGTCCGGTCCGCGCAGCGCGCCGAACTTGACGCTGATCAGCGCCTCGCCGCGCTCGCGGATTGCCAGCGCGTCTCGAATCAGCAGCTCGTTGTGCCCCATCCCGTAGAAGTCGCCGGTGTCGATCAGCGTGACTCCGGCGTCCAGCGCCGCGTGGATCGTCGCGATGCTCTCTGACCCATCGGCCGGTCCGTACATCGCCGACATGCCCATGCAGCCGAGCCCGATCGCTCCGACCAGCGGACCGTCCCGGCCAAGGCGGCGTTGCGGGACGCTCACGTGCGCAGCGCCTCAACGGCGTCGAGCACGGCCTCGGCGATCGCGCGCTTCTCGTCGGGACCGGCCCGAAGCTCGCGATCCGCCGTGATGATCGTGACCGCGTTGCGCTCGGAGTCGAAGCCGATGCCGGCCTGCGAGGTGTCGTTGCAGACGATCGCGTCCAGCTGCTTGCGGGCGAGCTTCTCACGCGCGCGCTCCAGTCCGCCGGGCCCGTGCTCCGCAGCGAAGCCGACCAGCGTCTGCCCGCCTCGCCGACGCTTCGACAGCGATGCGAGCACGTCGTCGGTCGGCTCCAGACCGAGCGTCAGCGTCTGCGTCTCGCGCTTGGCGATCTTGCCCGCCAGCGCCTCGACGGGACGGAAGTCCGCCACGGCCGCGCACATCAGCAGCACATCGGTCGTCTCGAACTCGGCGGCACAGGCTTCGGCCAGCTCGGCGGCACTGCTCACGTCGACGTAGCGAATCCCCGGCGCCCGCGCGAGCCCGACATTCGCGGCGACCACAACGACCTCCGAGCCCCGCGCGAAAGCGGCCTCGGCGAGCGCGAAGCCCATCCGGCCGGAGGAGCGGTTGCCGACGTAGCGCACGGCATCGATCGGCTCGCGCGTCCCGCCGGCCGTGACCAGCGTACGCGTGGCGCTCCAGCTCCCGCCGGTGAGCGCCGCGTCGACCGCTGCGAGCAGCTCGGCGGGCTCGGGTAGGCGGCCCGGCCCCCACTCACCGTGGGTTGCCAGACGGCCCGTGGCCGGCGTCAGCACCGTGATGCCTCGCTCCCGCAGCAGCGCGAGGTTGGCCTGGGTTGCGGCGTGAGACCACATCCGGTCATTCATCGCCGGCGCGACGATCACCGGGCAGGCTGCGCCGAGCGCAGCGGTGCTCAGCAGGTTGTCGGCCAGGCCGTGGGCGAGCTTGGCGATCGTGTTGGCCGAGGCCGGCGCAATCAGGAAGACGTCGGCTGATGCGCCCAGACCGAGGTGGCTCGCGGGGTCGTGGTCGGGCAGCGGGTCGCCCGGGAAGGCGCCGCGCAGCGGGTCGCGATCGAACTCGTCGGTCAGGACCGGGGCGCCGCTCAGCGCGGCGAACGAGGCGGCGCCGACGAAGCGCTGCGCGCTGCGCGTCTGGATCACGCGCACGGCGTGGCCCTCGCCGGTCGCCAGGCGCACGACTTCCAGCGCCTTGTAGGCGGCGATTCCACCGCTCACCCCGAGCAGCAGTCGGGCCATGCCTGCCTCCGGTGCTAGCGGTAGTGGTACTTCAGCTTGCCGGCGGCGACTTCCTCGAGCGCGATCGTGAGGTAGTTCTTCGAGCCGGTGTCGACCATCGGCGGCGGGAACTCGTCAAAGCTCCCCTCCCCAAGGTTCTGGTAGTAGGAATTGATCTGGCGTGCGCGCTTGGCGGCAACGAGGACACTCGCGTAATTCGAGTCCACGTGCTCCAGCAGCTTGTCGATGCGGGGAGAGATCACTCAACCAGTGTACTGCAGGTAGATCCTGTCCAGTTCGGACTCGGCGCGGTCGAGCTCATCGTTGACGACGACGAAGCGAAACTCACCGCGCGCGGCGAGCTCGGTTTCGGCGATCGCGAGGCGGCGCTCGACCGTCGCAGGGTCCTCCGCCCCGCGCCCTCTAAGCCGCTCGCGCAGCTGCTCGAGCGATCGCGGCGCGATGAAGATCTGCACGGCGTCGGGCATCGCCGCGCGAATCTGGCGCGCGCCCTGGAGGTCGATCTCAAGCACCACCGGCGCGCCGCCGCCCGCGGCGCGCGCGCGCCGTTCGAGCTCCGTGCGCAGCGTGCCGTAGCGGTTCTCCGCGTAGCTCGCATGCTCCACGAACTCGCCCGCCGCCAGGCGCCGCTCGAACTCGCCCTCGCTGAGGAAGTGATAGGCGACCCCATCCTCCTCGCCCGGTCGCGGCGGCCGAGTGGTCGCCGACACCGACAGCTCCAGCTCGGGGTGGCGCGCGCGCAGCGCCGCGATCAGCGTGCCCTTGCCGACCCCCGAGGGTCCTGTGATCACGAATACGCGAGCCATGCGCGAGCGAGGAGCTTATGCTCCGGACCGGAGGGCGATCGCCGCGTCGGCGGTATCAGCGGTGCAGCATCGAGACCAGCTCGGCGCGCTGGCGCTCGGAGAGTCCGCCGATCGTCTTGCTCGGCGAGATCCGGCAGTGGGTGAGAATCTTGTTGACCTTCACGCGGCCGTACTTGGGCACGGCGAGCAGCATGTCGAAGACCTTCGCCGTCTCGAGGAACTCCGGCGGATCCAGCAGCAGCTGCTGGATCGAGTGGCGGCCGGCCTTGAGATCGCGCTTCAGCTGCGCGCGCTGCGAGCGAATCTCGTTCGCCCGCGCAAGCGCGTCCATCCGTTGGTTGAACGATCGCTCCGGTGTGCCGGGACCTTTTTGGAGCGTCTGCTGACCAAGCGACATGGGCGGCGAGTGTACCGCGTGGGCGGCCCCATGCAAGGACTGCCGGCCGAATTCACCTAAACCTCCAGTAGAGGTCGAGCCGCCTTCAGCTCACTTGAGCTATTTCGGGCGCTTTGCAGGCCTTTTAGTCCATGCGTAGGTGAAGATCCACAGATCATCCCGCAATTTGCGTGAAACCGTCGTCGAGTTCGCGTGCAATTCGCGATCCCGCCGCCGGGTCGCGGAAGCTTTCGCTGCCCACCGCGACCAATGTGGCGCCGACATCGATCAGTTCGCGCGCATCGCGACCGCAGCTGACACCGCCCATCCCGACGATCGGAATTGCCACACGCCGAGCCACCTGCGAGACCTGCGCCAACGCGATCGCCCGGATCGCCGGTCCCGACAGCCCGCCGCTGCCGCCGCCGAGCCAGAGCCCCGAGCCGTCCGGCGCGAGCGCCACCGCGCGCAGCGTGTTGATCAGCGACACGGCGTCGGCGCCGCCCGCCTGCGCGCCGGCGGCGCAGGCCGCCACGTCGGCCGTGTTCGGCGTCAGCTTGACGATCAGCGGTTTCGAGCTGCACGAGCGCACGCGCAGCAACAGCGCCTCAAGACCCTTCGGGTCGGCGCCGATGTCCAGGCCGCTCGCGACGTTCGGACACGACACGTTGAGCTCGATCGCAGCCACCTGCGGGCGGTCATCCAGCGCGGCGACGAGCTCGCCGACCTCCTCGGGCGTGGAGCCCATCACGTTGGTGATCAGCGGCACCGGCAGCTGGCCGAGAGCCGGCAGGTCGTCCTCGAGGTAGGCGCGAAGCCCGCGGTTCGGCAGGCCGATCGAGTTGATCAGCCCCGACGCGGACTCCCACAGCCGGGGCGGCGCGTTGCCATCACGAGCGCTCAGCGTGATCGTCTTCGAGACGTAGGCAGCGAATGGGAACTCCTCGAACAGCCGCTCACCGAACACGCGCCCGGCGGCGAGCGCGTCGAAGCAGCCCGAGGCGTTGATCACGCGGTGGCGCAGCTGCAGACCGCAGAACTCGATCACACGAGCACCGCCCCGTCGAACACGGGACCGTCGACGCAGACCCGGCGATAGCCGTCGGCCGTCGCCACGACGCAGCCGTAGCAGGCGCCGAAGCCGCACGCCATCGGAGCCTCCAACGCGAGCTGCGAGGGGACTGCGTGGCGCGCAGCCAGCGCCCGCACTTCGCTCAGCATGGCGGCAGGTCCGCAGGCGTAGACGAGCCGGGGCTGCGCCGACAGTTGTGCGTCGAGCAGCTCGGTGACCAGACCGCGGTGACCAATCGAGCCGTCGTCGGTGGCGACGACGGGGTCGGCGAAGAGCTCGGCGCCCGCGGCACGCGCCGCGTCCCGAAAGCCGAGCAGCGCGCGACCGCCCCACGCCTCCTGTAGCGCGACGAGTGGCGCAATACCGATCCCGCCGCCCACCAGGAGCGGCTCGACCCCCGCGGCGGGCGCGGCGAAGCCGTGCCCGAGCGGCCCAACCACTGACAAACCGTCCCCAGCCTCCATCTCACACAGCCGCTTGGTCCCCGGACCGACGTCCTCCAACAGGAACTCCACGAGCCCGCCGTCCCCGACCCGCATCACCGACACCGCGCGCGCCAGATAAGGCCGCTCCCCCTCGCCCCCACCCCAGCGCTCCGCGGTCGCGAGCATGTAGAACTGCCCCGGCTCGGCGCGAGCAAGCTCATCGATGCCACCCAGCACCACATAGCGCCCGACAGCGCGGCGACTGTGCAGCGCGATGTGACGGCGACCGAAGGGAGTCCTCACCGAGCGTGCCACTCCTGCAGCGACACCACCGCCGACTCGCCGTCGCGCGCCGCCCGGATCGCACGCGCCGCGGCCTGTCCGCCCGAGAGCGTCGTGATACAGGGGATCCCGCGGGTCACCGCCGCGCGACGGATCTCCCAGCCGTCGGAGCGGGCACCGGAGCCGGTCGGGGTGTTGATCACGAGGTCGACCTCGCCGCCGGCGATCGCGTCGACCACGTGGGGCGATCCCTCGCCGACCTTGCGCAGCGTCGTGACCGGAATGCCCATCCGTTCGATCGCCTGTGCGGTGCCGCTGGTCGCAACGACCCGAAAGCCGAGGTCGTGCAGCTGCGCGGCGAGTCCGGCCCCAGCCGCCTTGTCGCTGTCGGTCACGGTGACGAACACCGTGCCGCGGTCCGGTAACGCCGAGCCGGCCGCGGCTTCGGCCTTCGCGAACGCGGTCGGGAAGTCGGTCGCGATGCCCATCACCTCGCCGGTCGAGCGCATCTCGGGGCCGAGCAGCGAATCGGCGCCGAAGAAGCGGTTGAACGGCAGGACCGCCTCCTTGACCGCGACGTAGCCGGCGCGCATCAGGTCGCTCGGGAGCTCGAGCGAGGCGAGCGACTCGCCGAGCATCAGCCGGCAGGCGAGCTTGGCCAGCGGGACGCCGACTGCCTTGGAGACGAACGGCACCGTTCGCGAAGCGCGGGGGTTGGCCTCGATCACGTACAGCTCAGCGCCCGGCCGGGCGCCGGCCGAGACGACCGCGAACTGCACGTTGAGCAGCCCGACGACCCCCAGCTCCAACGCGATGCCCCGCGTCTGCTCGCGGATCCGCTCGAGCATCTCCTCGCCGAGCGAGTGCGGCGGCAGCACGCAGGCCGAGTCGCCGGAGTGGATGCCGGCCTCCTCGACGTGCTGCATGATCCCGCCGATCACGACCTCGCTGCCGTCGCAGAGCGCATCGACGTCGACCTCGATCGCGTTCTCGAGGAAGTGGTCGAGGAAGATCGCGCGTCCGTCGGCGCGGGTCGCGGCCCGCTCCAGGTAGCCGGCGAGGTCCTCGAGCGAGTAGACGATCTCCATCGCACGTCCGCCGAGCACGTAGCTCGGGCGCACGAGCAGCGGGAAGCCGACCTCGGCGCCGGCGGCGAGCGCCTGCTCGACGTTGCCCGCGGTCGCGTACGGCGGCGCCTGGTAGCCGAGCCGCGCGAGCAGCTCGCCGAAGCGGCCGCGGTCCTCCGCGGCGTCGATCGCGTCGACGCTGGTCCCGAGCAGGCGGACGCCGGCGGCCTGCAGGCCGGCGGCGAGCCGCAGCGGCGTCTGCCCGCCGAACTGCACGATCACGCCCTCGGGCTGCTCGAGCTCGATCACGGCGAGCACGTCCTCGAGCGTCAGCGGCTCGAAGTAGAGCCGATCGGAGGTGTCGTAGTCGGTCGAGACGGTCTCCGGGTTGCAGTTGATCATGACCGCGTCGCGGCCGAGCTCGCGGACCGTCATCGCGGCGTGCACGCAGCAGTAGTCGAACTCGATCCCCTGACCGATGCGGTTTGGGCCGGACCCCAGGATCACGACGCTGGGGCGCGTGCCGCGCGTCACCTCGTGGCGGGGATTGCCATCGCGGTCCGGTCGCTCCCAGGCCGAGTAGTAGTAGGGCGTGCTCGCGGCGAACTCGGCGGCGCAGGTGTCGACCGACTTGAAGCAGCGCACACCCTCGAACGGCGCCTGCGGATCGGCGGCCAACGCCGCGAACTCGTGCAGGAACCACGGATCGATCGACGTGCGCGCGCCCAGCTCCTCGATCGTCGCTCCGCGCCGCAGCGCTTCGAGCAGCTGGTCGTAGCGGCTGGCCCCGGGCTGCGCGACGCGTGCCAGCAGCTCCTCGAGCGGGGCGTCGATGTCCGGCGGGACGTCCAGCTCGCGCGAGCGCATCGCCTTGAGGAAGGCCTGGCCGAAGGTGCGCCCGATCGCCATCGCCTCGCCGACCGACTTCATGTGCGTCGTCAGGCCGGCGTCGACGCCGTGGAACTTCTCGAACGCGAAACGCGGCCACTTGACGACGACGTAATCGATCGTCGGCTCGAAGCTCGCCGGCGTGGCGCGCGTGATGTCGTTGGCGATCTCCTCGAGCGCGTATCCGACGGCCAGCCGCGCGGCGATCTTGGCGATCGGGAAGCCGGTCGCCTTCGAGGCCAGAGCCGAGGAGCGCGAGACGCGCGGGTTCATCTCGATCACGACGATCTCGCCGCTGCGCGGATCGACGGCGAACTGCACATTGGCGCCGCCGGTTTCGACCCCGACGGCGCGGATCACCGCGATCGCCTGGTCACGCAGTCGCTGGTAGACGTCGTCGGTGAGGCTCTGCTGCGGCGCGACGGTGACCGAGTCGCCGGTGTGCACTCCCATTGGATCGACGTTCTCGATCGAGCAGACGATCACCACGTTGTCGTTGCGGTCGCGCATCACCTCGAGCTCGAACTCGCCCCAGCCGAGCACCGACTCCTCGACCAGGACCTGTCCGATCGGCGAGGCAGCGATGCCGCCGGCGATCACGAGCTCGAACTGCTCGCGCGTGCGCGCGATTCCGCCCCCCTGGCCGCCGAGCGTGAAAGCCGGGCGCACGATCGCCGGCAGGCCGATCTCCTCGAGCGCGTCGATCGCCTCGGCGACGCTCGTCGCGATCGCGCTGCGCGGCACCCGCAGGCCTGCGCCGAGCATCGTCTCGCGAAACACGTCGCGGTCCTCGGCGCGACGGATCGCCTCGTAGTCGGCGCCGATCAGCTCGACGCCGTGGCGCTTCAGCGTGCCGTCCTCGTGCAGCGCCTTGGCGAGGTTCAGCGCGGTCTGTCCTCCGAGCGTCGGCAGCAGCGCGTCGGGGCGTTCGCGCGCGATGATCTGCGCGACCGGTCCTGGCAGCAGCGGCTCGATGTAGGTCACCGCAGCGAACTCGGGGTCGGTCATGATCGTCGCCGGGTTGGAGTTGACGAGGATCACCTCGTAGCCCTCCTCGGCGAGCACCTTGCAGGCCTGTGCGCCGGAGTAGTCGAACTCGGCGGCCTGTCCGATGACGATCGGGCCGGAGCCGAGGATCATGATCCGGCGGATGTCCTCGCGGCGCCCCATCAGGCGCGAAGCCCGTCGATGAAGCGGTCGAACAGATGCAGCGCGTCGTGTGGGCCGGGGCCGGCCTCGGGGTGGTACTGGACCGTGCTGGCGCGAGCCTCCGGCAGGCGCAGGCCCTCGACCGTGCGGTCGTAGAGGTTCAGGTGCGTGAGCTCGGCGGGACCGAAGTCGGTCTCCCAACGCACCGGCCGGTCGCCGTCGATCGTGCGCTCGCCGCCGGGGCCGAGCACGGCGAAGCCGTGGTTCTGGCTCGTGATCTCGATCCTCCCGGTCTCGAGATCCTTGACCGGGTGGTTGGCGCCGCGATGACCGAAGCGCAGCTTGTAGGTCTGCAGGCCCACGGCGCGGCAGAGCAGCTGGTGTCCCAGGCAGATACCGAAGATCGGCAGCCGGCCGACCAGCTCGCGCACCGTCGCCACGACATAGTCGAGCGCCGCCGGATCGCCGGGACCGTTGACCAGCATCAGCGCGTCCGGTGAGCCCTCCAGGATCGCCGCGGAGCTCGCGGTGCACGGGTGGATCTGCAGGCTCGCGCCGCGCGAGCGCAGGTTGGCGACGATCGAGCTCTTGATCCCGGTGTCGATCACCGCGATTGTCGGCCCGCCTGGCCCGTCGGCGCTCGCCGCCAGCGTGAAGGGCGCCGGCGGAGTGACCTCGCGCGCGAGATCCAGGTTGACCATCGACGGCTCGGCCGCGACCGCCGCCGCCGCGTCACGCGGATCGCAGTCGTCGGGGAAGATCCCGCCGCGCATCGACCCGGCCTCGCGGATGTGGCGCACCAGCGCGCGCGTGTCGACGCCGGTGATCGCGGGCACGCCGCAGTCGCTCAGCCAGTCGAGCCAGCCGGCCTCGGCGCGCTCGTGCTCTGAATGGTTGCGGGCGTCGCGCATGATCGCGCCGCGCGCATGGATCCGATCGGATTCCATCGCCGCCGCGCTGACGCCGTAGTTACCGATGTGGGGATAGGTGAAGGTGATCAGCTGGCGTGCGTAGGAGGGGTCGGTCATCGACTCCTGGTAGCCCGACATCGCGGTGTTGAAGACGACCTCGCCGGTGATCGCTCCGGGCGCGCCGACGGCCTCCCCGTCGAAACGGGCGCCGTCCTCGAGCAGCACGTAGCTCATGCGGCGCTCAGTGCAAACGCGCGTTCGCGGAACGCGACGGCGCCGTCGGCGAGCGTGAGCAGCGTGCGGCCGCTGACCTCACGGCCGCCGAAGCAGCAGTTGGACGAGCGGCTCTCGTAGCCCGCCTCGCCGATCTTCCAGCGCGCCTGCAGGTCGATCAGACAGAGGTTGGCGCTGCGTCCGACCGCGATCGTGGGGACGTCGAGCCCCAGCAGCCGCGCGCCGGCCGTTAGCCGCTCCAGCAGAACCTCTAGGCGGAGCACGCCGGGCGCCACGAGGTCGGTGTAGAGCACTGCGAAGCTGCTCTCGAGTCCCGTCGTACCCATCGGCGCCTGCTCGAACGGGACGTTCTTCTCATCGCGCGCGTGCGGCGCGTGATCGGTCGCGATGCACTCGATCGTGCCATCGCGCAACGCCTCGATCAGCGCCAGGCGATCCTCCTCGGTTCGCAGCGGAGGGTTCATCTTGAAGCTCGAATCCAGCGGTCGCACGGCCTCCTCGGTCAGCAACAGGTGGTGCGGGGTGACCTCGCCGCTGACGTTCACCCCGCGGACGCGCGCAGCGGCGAGCGCGTCGATCGAGCGTCGCGTCGACAGATGCTGGAAGTGCACGCGGCCGTGCTCGTGCTCTGCGATCAGCGCGTCGCGCGCGATCATCGTCGACTCGGAGATCGACGGAATGCCCGCGAGCCCCAGTTCGGTCGACACCATTCCCTCGTGCATCACTCCAGAACCCGACAGCGCCGGGTCCTCCTCATGCAGCGCGAGCACCCCGCCGCACAGCAGCTGGTATCGCAGGGCGTGCCGCAGAAGTCCGGCGTTTGCGACTGGCTTGCCGTCATCGGTGAAGCCGAGCGCCCCGACCTCGCGCAGCTCGCTCATCTCGGTCAGCTGCTCGCCGCGCAGCCCCACGCTGATCGCGGCCATGAAACCGACCGGGATGCGAGCGTCGCGTGCGGCCGCCATCAGCAGCCCGCGAAGCAGCGCCGGCTGATCGAGCACGGGGTCGGTGTTCGGCATCGCCACGACCGCGCAGTAGCCGCCCGCGGCGGCGGCCCGCGTGCCCGTCTCCAGATCCTCCTTGTGCTCCTGCCCGGGTGAGCGCAGGTGAACGTGCGGATCAACGAAGGCGGCGAACAGGTGCTTGCCCTCGGCCTCCACGATCTGGGCGCCGGCCGGTGCCTCGAGGCTCGCGGGCGCTCCGAGCGCCGCGATCTCGCCGTCGCGCACCAGCACGTCGTGCGGTCCGTCGATCCCGGCCAGCGGATCGAGCACGTGCGGGCCGCGCAGCAGCAGCTCTGCCGGTGGACGGGCGGCGGCAACCAGGGCGTTCATGCTGTCTGCGGCTCGAGCGCGGGCGATTGGCTGTCGGGCGCGTCGGTTTCGGGTGGGGCGCCGGCGAGCACCTCGTAGAGCACCGCCATGCGCACGACGACGCCGGCGGCCACCTGATTGGTGATCAGGGCGTGCGGCGAGTCGATGACCTCGCCGGAGAGCTCGATGCCGCGGTTGACTGGGCCGGGATGCATCAGCAGCTGGCGGGCTCCCAGCCGTCGGGCGTTGATCTGGTAGTGGGTCGTGTACTCGCGCAGCGAGGGCACGAACGAGTCCTCCATGCGCTCGAGCTGCATGCGCAGGGCGTACACCACGTCGGCCTCGCGCAGGTCCTCCAGTGAGTGTCTCACGGTGGCGCCTAGCTGCGCGAACTCGTCCGGCACGAGGGTCGGCGGCCCGGCGACCGTGACCTCGGCACCCAGCAGTCGAAACGCCTGAATGCACGAGCGTGCGACGCGCGAGTGCAACACGTCGCCGACGATCCAGATGTTGACGCCGTCGAGTGAGCCGAGCCGCTGCTTCAGCGTGTAGCAGTCCAGCAGCGCCTGCGTGGGGTGCTGGTGCTTGCCGTCACCCGCGTTGACGACCGCCGCGTGCGTCCAGCCGGCCAGCAGCGCCGGCGCGCCGGCGTGAGGCGAGCGGATCACGATCGCGTCGGGGCCGTAGGCGGACAGCGTCGCCACCGTGTCGCGCAGGGACTCCCCCTTCTCGATGCTGGAACCACTCGCGACGAGGTTGAGCACGTCGGCTGAAAGCCGCTTCGCCGCAAGCTCGAAGGAGCTGCGCGTGCGAGTCGACGCCTCGTAGAACAGGTTGATCACGAGGCGCCCGCGCAGCGACGGCAGCTTCTTGATCGGGCGGTCCGCGACCTGACCGAAGTTCGTCGCGAGCGCGACGATCCGCTCGATCGCACCGCGGTCGAGATCCTCGATCGAGATCAGATTCCTCATACCACCACCCCCCCGTTCGACCCTTCGCTGATCGTCACCTGGTCCGATCCGTCGAGCTCCGCGATCCGCACGTTGACGCGCTCAGCGAACGAGGTCGGCAGGTTCTTGCCGACGTAGTCCGGACGGATCGGCAGTTCGCGGTGTCCGCGGTCGACGAGCACGGCCAGCTGGACGCGAGCAGGGCGGCCGTACTCGAACAGCGCGTCGATCGCCGCTCGCACGGTCCGTCCGGTGAACAGCACGTCATCGACGATCACGACGGTGGCGCCGTCCAGGGCGAAGCCGATCGCCGTCGCGTGGACGACCGGAGCCTGCGGTCGGCGCCCGAGATCGTCACGGTGGAAGGAGATATCGAGCGAACCGAGCGCCACCGGCTCCGTGACGAGTTCCGCCACCTGAGCGTGCAGGCGGCCGGCGATGTGAACTCCGCGGCGGTGGATACCGACGAGCGCCAGCGGCGAATCGCGATCGGCGTTGCGCTCGACGACCTCGTGAGCCATGCGAACGATCGCGCGCGCGACATCGTCGCGGTCGAGCACGACCTTCTCCGCTGCGTCCAACTGCTTCACGCCCTTCCTGGCCTCACGGGACCGGGTTAAAGGATCTTGCGCGGGAATCTAGCAGCGCCGTCAGATCGGCGCCTTCGGCGTCTCGCCGAAGCGCACGAGCGTCGGCACGCCGCGATCGGAGAGCGGGATCTCAACCGTGTCGAAGTCGCGCGGCAGCTCACAGGCAGCGAACACGGCCCGCGCCTCCTCGCGCAGCTCGCTGCCGCCATAGCGAGCGGAGATGTGGGTCAGGGCGAGCAGCTTCACCTCCGCGTCGGCGCCGATCTGGGCCGCCTGGGCCGCCGTCGAGTGGCCAGTCAGCCGCGCGCGGTCGCGCTCGTCATCGCCGAAGGTCGCCTCGTGGACCAGCAGGTCGGCGCCGTGGGCTGCGATTGCCAAGGTCTCGCACGGCGCGGTGTCTCCGGAGACGACCACCTTGCGGCCCTCGCGCTCGGCGCCGATCACCTGCTCCGGGTGCACGCCGGCGACGCTCTCGCCGCGCTGCAGGCGACCGAAGTCGGGCCCCGGCGTCACGCCGAGCGACGCCGCCAGCTCGGCGTCGAAGCGGCCAGGCCTCGGGTCCTCGACCAGCACGTAGCCGTAGGCGAGCACCCGGTGTCTCACGTTGATCGCATGGATCTCGAGCGTGTCGCGTCGCACGGACTCGCCGGCCTCGAGCTCGACCACCGCCAACTCGAAGCCGAGCTTGCCGTACACGCGACGCATCGAGCGCATCAGCTCCGCGATACCAGTCGGCCCGTGAACGGCGAGCGGACGCTCGCGGTCGCGCAGATTGAAGGTCTGCAACAACCCGGGCAGACCGAGCCAATGGTCGACGTGCAGGTGGGTGATGAAGACGTCCGTTAGGTCGCTCAAACCGACCGAGCGAAGCAGCTGGCGCTGCGTCCCCTCGCCACAGTCGATCAGGATCCGCTCCGCCCCCCGGCGGACGAGCAGCGCCGGAAGCCCGCGTCGCGCACTCGGCACCGACCCGGCGGTGCCGGCGAACATCACGGAGAACTCCATCTCGCGGCCGAGCGTAGCGCTCCGGCAACGCTTGCGGCGAGCGAGGCTGCAGCAACGTTCTCGCTCGTGCGCCGCGCGGAGCCGGCCGGCCGGCTCACATGGCCGAAGCTCACCCGGCGAGCGCTCGACGGCGTGGCGGCCGCCACGCCGACACAGTCGCCAGGTAACGGCCCGCCGCGGTCGGCTGCGGCGCTGCGGCTATGCTCACCGCGAGCGAGGCCGCCGCGCCCCGCCCTCCCGCGCCCGTAGCTCAGGGGATAGAGCGCTCGCCTCCGGAGCGAGAGGTCGCAGGTTCAAATCCTGCCGGGCGCGCTCCGTTGCGCACCGTGCACACGGCGCTACGGGCGTGTGACGCAGCGAGCCCGCAAGCACCTCGCTCGCGGGCTCTCTGGCAATTCGGCCGGCTCTCCTTCGGAGAACAGGGGCTAAGCCTCGAGCAGGATCACCAAACTCTCGGGCAGCACGCCGTCATGTTCCATCGCCGAGGTCATCAGCTCGGTCTCCATCGCGGCCATGACCACATCCATGTCGGCGACGTCCATCAGCACGGCCACTCGGGTCGGGTTCTGCGGGTCGACGAACGTCCGGATGTTCGTGACGCCGAGCGGCCCGAAGACCTCTTCGCGCTTCGGCGAGGCAAGCCAATGGTCCTTGTCCTTCACGTCGTGGTGAGCGATCACGGTAGGCACGGTGTCTCTCCTCTTGGTCGTGTTCTCCAGCGGTGGCGCCGCGAGCGGTGCGCAGATCGTACGCGCTCACACTCGGCCGCTGTCCAAATCTCAATCTCCCGGTGGCTGAACCTGGCTGTGGCCGCGATCACGTGGCCGTCGCCACACACCACATACCCGCTCCATTCGCTCGAAGCCGAGCGACTCGTAGAGCCTGAGGGCGTGGTAGCTGGGGTCGGCGGCGATCACGAACTGCTCTGCGCCGTGTTGCGCGGCGCTGCGGCGCACAGCCTCGGCGATCAGCCGAGAGCAGATTCCGCGTCGCCGGTACGCCGCCGCAGTGTCGACGGCCTGAAACCGCGCGCGGCCATCCGTGACCACGACGCCGCAACTGGCGAGCGCCTCCCCCTCCCGGCCGCCGGCGTCGAGCGCGACGTACCAAGCACCGCGACCGAGTCGAAAGAGCGCGCGCAGGTCATCGAGCCGCCGGCGGCTGAACGCTCTGTAGGGCGCTTCGTCAAAGCGATCGCCGCGTGCGGCAACCTGCAGCTCAACGACCTGCTCCCAGAGCTCCTGATCGACCGAACCGGCGGGCTCGAGCGGGCGCACCGTGACGTCCCGGTTCTCGCCCGGGCTGGGACGGATACCGCCGGGTTGCGCAACCAGGCCGACGATGTCATCAAGGTCGAATCCGCGATCGACGAACTCTTCGCGCGCCAGTCCCTGCGCGCCATCGATGCGATCCCAGCCGAACGCCCGGTGCGCTACCAGAGGCTCGCTTCCGAATTCGACGTCGAACAGTCGCTCCCAGCGCGGGCCGTCCCCCGCGAGCGGCGGGTCGTCGAACAGCAGCAGGTTGCCCCAGAAGTGCGCCGGATTGCTCGGCGAGCGAATTGCGAAATAGCCCTCGCGTCGCACCACGACGCGGTCGAGCGGCAGGACGTCGACATCCGTCGCCCAGAGCAGCGATCGCGGCACGCTGCGCGTCCTCGTTCGAGCCGACACCGGCAAAGTCTACGTAAGGACGAGGCCGCGGCCGGGACCGGCTTCGGACCGTAGCGCCACGCGAGCCCGAGCCGGTGCCCGCGCCGCCCGCTCAGCGACGCTAGGCTGACCGCCGAGCCAACGAAACGGAGGGCGGAGATGGCCGAGATCCCAACGCTGTTCGTCTGTCACGGTGACGATGGCGGCCCACGCATTCATCCGTGTCGCCGCGTGCAGGAGGCGCTGCGAGCTGCGGGCATCGAGTACGCAAAGGTGATCGCCGGCCACGGCAGTCCTCTGCCCTTCCTGCGCAAGGGATCGAGGGACGAGTTGCTCGATGCGACCGCGGCGACGAAGCTCCCGGCGCTCAAACTGCCCCACGGGACCGTCATCACCCACTCGCGCGCCATCTTCGCCTGGATCGCCCAGCAGCGGTGAGGCCGCCGGCGCGGACCGCGCGCGGCGGAGAATCTCACGCTGAGGCGGCACTCGTGCGCCCCGCCTGCCGATGAGCCCGCGAGCGTTCGCCCTGCGGTGGGCTGCGGCCCCAGCCGTGCCTCGCAGCCTTCGCCCGTTTCGTTCGCGAGGTCTGCGGGCGATCTTCGCCGCCCTGTGCGGCGCAGTCACAGTCAGCGGCTGGGGATCGATCGGCGCGGCGCCGGCGTCCACCGCGACTGCGACCGCCGATGTCGCGCCGGCGCGGACGGCATCGGTCACGGTCTCGCCGTTCCCGGGCACGCCCGACGCGTCGCCGAGCACCCAGATCAGCTTCCTCGGCGGCCCCGCCACCACCGTGACCGATGTCCGGGTCGTGGGCTCGAGCAGCGGAGCGCACGCCGGCAGGCTGGCGGCCTACTCGACGGGCACCGGCGAGAGCTTCATTCCGGACCGGCCGTTTCTCTCCGGCGAGCGAGTCAACGTCAGCGCCCGCGTCGTCGAGCGCGCGAGTACGGCCACGGTGCGAACGAGCTTCACCGTCGCCTTCGACGCGCCTGTCAGCCAGCCGCAGTTCCCCAACTACCCGGGCAGCGCCGCCGACGTGCAGCACTACCTCTCCGCGCCCTCGATCACGCCTTCGACGGTGACCGTCACGACTCCGGCGCACGCCGCCGCGACCACGGGGGATTTCTTTCTCGCGCCCTATCAGGGCGCCGGCACGCCCGGGCCGATGATCGTCGATCAGTCAGGCAACCTGATCTGGTTTCACGCACTGGCGGCGGGCCAGGCGGCGACGAACTTCCGTGTCCAGCGCTACGAGGGCCGGAGCGTCCTCACCTGGTGGCAGGGACGAATTCTTGGTCTCGGCTTCGGTCAGGGCGAGGATGAGATCTATGACCGCTCCTATCAGCTGATCGCCCGCGTGATTGCCGGCAACGGCTACCACGCCGACCTGCACCAGTTCCTGCTGGCGGGGCACGGGACGGCGTGGATCGACGCCTTCGACCCGGTCGAGATCGACCTCACCGGCGCGGGTGGCGCCCGGCGCGGCGTGCTCACCGACTCGGTCGTGCAGGAGATCGACGTCAGGACCGGCCTGGTGATGTGGGAGTGGCACGCTCTCGGTCACATCCCGTTGCGCGACTCCTATGCCCCCGCGCCGCGCGGCAGTCATCCGTGGGACTACGCGCACGTCAACTCGGCCGACCCGGCGGTGCCCGGCAGGGTGCTGCTCTCGGCGCGCAACACGTGGACGATCTACGACGTCAACAGCCACACGGGCGCCGTCGTCTGGCGGATCGGCGGCAAGCACTCGAGCTTCAAGCTTCACGCGCGGGCGATCTTTCACTACCAACACGACGCCGCGTGGCAACCGGGCGGTCTCGTCTCGGTGTTCGACAACGGTGGAACCGAGGAGCAGCAGTCGCGCGGATTGCTGCTCGGCCCGAACACTACGACCCACACGGTCACGCTGCTCAAGCAGTTCACCAACCCGAACATCAGGCTGCTGACCGCCAGCCAGGGCGACCTCGTAAGCCTGGCGGGAGGAAACTGGCTGATGGGCTACGGCGCCTGCCCAACTTCACGGAGTACGACAGCGCCGGGGAGGTGCTGTTCGATGGCACACTCGGCCCCGGCGTCGAGGACTACCGCACCTATCTGGCGCCCTGGAGCGGGCAGCCGAAGACCGTGCCCGCGATCGCCGCGCAGGCCGGCGCGGACGGTCGCGTGACGGTGCAGGCGAGCTGGAACGGCGCCACCGCGGTCAGTGCATGGGAGGTCCTGGCGGGCCTCTCGACGGGCCCGCTCAGCGTGCTGGCGACAGTGCCCCGGCAGGGTTTCGAGACATCGATCGCGGTCAGCAGCAGCGAGCCGGACGTCGCGGTCGCGGCGCTCGGCTCCTCGGGCCAGGTGCTGGCGAGCTCACGCGCGATCTCGCCGGGCGGCTGAGACACGCCTGCGGCGGCGGCAGCTGCGCCGGCGGCGAGCGCCGCGCGCGCTCAGTGCGCGCCCACCGCGTGCTCAGTCGCGGCGGAACCACTCCAGCTGTTCACGCAGCTCCGCGACCACGTGGCCGCGCAGCCATACGCGGTGCATCGAGTGGTCGACCTCGGGCAGCTCGACGACTCTCACGACGCCCGATCGGCGGGCGGCGGCCAGCCGGCGCCCGACACGGTTGCGCAGGTACTCGAGGCCGTCATCGCCCTGCGCGAACAACATCGAGACGGGCACCCCACCGCGCACGAGGTCGTCCAGCCAGCGTGCCGCCCAGGAACGTGCTCCGAGCACGTCAAGCGCCGTCCATGCACCGAAGCGAGCGCCCAACTGCTCGCGTTCGCGCTCGGCGGTGCGTCGCACGCGCGTGTCTGACATCAATGCCTCAACCGGGTCGCCGGGCTGCCAGTAGAGCTGTGGGTTCAGGGCGATCACCCCGGCCACGCGTTCGTGGCGCACCGCTCGCAGCGCGACCCAGGCACCGGCGCACAGTCCGACGAGGGCCACGTGATCGTGCCCACGTTCGCGCAGCGCGGCCACGATCGCGATCGTGTCCTGCTCACAGTGCGGATCGTAGGGGCGCCCGGGCGCCAGACCGTCGTCAGGGCTCTCTCCCCAGCCGCGAAAGTCGACGCGCACGCTGCGGTACCCGAAACCCGCCAACGCCCGCGCGTACTCCACCCAGGCCCGGCCGGAGCCGATGTGCGGCTCCGAGCCCGAACTCAGGAACACCACCGTCAGCGCATCCGGTGGCAGCGCGCCGGTCTCGCTGATGACGCCAACCAGACCCGCGGCACCGAGCGTGACAACCTCCTCCGTCACCCCTCCCCCGGTCGAGATCACCTGCGCGCTGCGGCGTTCGCTCGGCACCAGAGTAGGCGCGGCGGCTTGCGGACCGATCCAGTCGCAGATCGCCTCGACGACCGCCGCGGGGACCATCGCGTCCTCGGCGGGAAGCTCGAGCGCCTGCGTCCCGTCGAGCACGCGGTACTCGGCGTCGGCGCCCAGCCCCCGCAGATGCTCGACGATCTCCGTGTTCTCGCGCTCGCCGACGACCAGGATCCGCCGCGCGGGCGCGGCAGCGACGTCGGCAAGCGCCAGCGCCGAGAGCTGCTCGATTGTCTGCGCCGTGAAGACGACGCCGGCTGAGACCAGCGTTCCAGCTGGGCGGCTGCGATCCGCCTCGGGCACCGCGGTTGAGAGCAGGCGGATCTCCTTCGCGTAGCGTCGTCCCGACGTCACCGGCTCCCACGCGACGAGCGCATCCGCGCCGAGCGCCGAACCGTCGAGCAGCGCGAACAGGCCCCCGAGGCGGACTCCAACCAGCAACACGCGGTGGCATCCGAGCTCACGCAGCTCCCGGGCCCCCGCGACCACGCTCGAGCGCCAGGCCGCCACGCGGTCGGCATCCCACTGGTCGCCGCTGGAATCGCCCGTGCCGTCGTAGTCGAATCGGAGCACGGTATGGCCCTCGCACGCGAGACGCTCCGCGAGCACGCGCAGCGTGCGGTGACTGCTCCAGTAGGGATAGCCGACCGCCGGCAGGACCAGGACGCCGCTGGCTGTGGCCGCGCCGCCGGGGGTGCTCAACCAGCCGAGCAGCGGGCGGCCGGGCGGTCCGAACCAACGCCCGGCCGTCGCCGCGAGGGCACTCCTGCCGGTGGCGCGGCTGTCAAGTGATCGCTCGGGGCTCGCGTCGGCGTTCACGGCAGGCATGGCCAGAGTGTAGGAGCGCCCGTCGCTGCGACCGACGCCTGGCACCGCGAATGCGCCAGCGGCGTCGCGTGGCGCAACCATCGGCCGCCTCGCCCTGGCAGTCGGGAGCTCGATACGACCTGACCCACGCTGAACACGACGTCACGTAAACCGTCGATGCGCGCTGCCCCATCGCCGACCACAGCCGCCACGGCCGTCAGTCACGGACGGCCCAGAAAGAACTACGCCCGGCGGATCGCAGCCGCCGGGCTTGCGAGAATTGCAGCACGCCTCCCCGCTTCTCGGCGGGTGAGGTTTCGCGCCAATGCTGGGCAGATTTCTTCCGCCCGAAAGCTCGGATCCAGGCGATTCACTCGCCGTGGCGCTCGGCCAGGCGGGCAATCGCCTCGATGCGATTGCGGACCCCGAGCCTGCGGAATATCTCGCTGATGTGGAACTTGACCGTGTTCGGCCGGACATCGAGGTACTCGGCAATCTCGTCGTTGCTGTAGCCGCGCGCGATCAGCGTCAGCACCTCGATCTGCCGCGGTGTGAGCGCGACGGTCTCGGGCACCGCGCGCCAGCGAGCCGGCATCACGGCGTGGCCGGTGAGAATGTGCGCGACCGCGTCGCAGAGCTCGCCGACTGAGGACTCCTTCAGCACGACGCCGTCGATCCGCCGCGTGCCGGCGCAGAGCACGATCTCGGGGGTCGTCTCGCTGCACAGCAGCACCAGCTTGCAATCCAGTCCGAGCGCGAGCAGGCGGTCGATCGCGAGCACGCAGCAGCCGCGATACGCGTCGGCATCCAACAGAACGACGGCGCAGTCGGGCTCGTGTTGGCGCTCTGCCAGCGCCTCGATCGAGGAGACCGAACGTGCGAAGCGCATGCCGGGCTGGGCGTCGATCAGATCGCCGATCGCGGCGCGCAGAAGCTCCGGGCCACCGACCAGCGCAAGCGCCGTCTCGGGCTCGCCCGCGTCGATCCGACTCGCCGAGGTCCTCGCCATCCGTTCTCCGCTCCTCGTGGCCAGCAGCGCGCTGTTCATCGCCGCCCCGCTGACGCTCTGGTCGTCCCCATGCCGCCGCTCCTGTGGTCTGGCGCCCGCACGTCGATCCGTGTTCTGTCGCTTGCCGATAACACGTCACTGACCGTAAAGGTGCGGGCGGGCGACGCCAATGCCCGAAAGGTGTCGAATCGCGCACCTAGCGGCGAGTGTGCGCCTCGCCGCCCAGCTCGCGCGAGCCGTTCACGGGTTTGACACATCGCTGATACGGCTTCGTTACATCGCGGTTCAGACGCTGACCTAGGTTCAGGACACCTGACCTCAGACCGTCCCCAGCGGGACAGAAGGAGCCGCATGAGCAGCAACCATCGTCAACCCAGGAAGCGGACGAGGGGACTGGCACTGGCGGCCGTGAGCGCCGGTGCGCTCGCGATTGCGGTCGCTGCATCGTCCTCCGTCGCGTCGGGCGCAGCAAATTGGAGCACCGCGACCTCGGCGGGGACCGGCGGCGGATTCAGCGCGCTGGTCAAGGCGGCGAAAGCGGAGGGAACGCTGAACCTCATCGCCGACCCGTTCAACTGGGCAAATTACGGCGAGATCATCAGCAGCTTCTCGCAGAAGTACGGCATCAAGGTCAACGACGTGAACAAGCTCGGGACGAGCCAACAGGAGATCACCGCGCTGCAGACGCTCGGCTCCCAGAGCCGAGCCCCCGACGCCGTCGATGTCGGACAGTCCTACGCGCTCGCGAACACGTCCTTGTTCGCCCCCTACGAGGTTCAGAGCTGGAAGCTGATCCCGGCCGCCAACAAGGATCCCCAGGGCCGCTGGGCCAACGACTACGGCGGATACGTCTCGATCGGCTGCAACACGTCGATCGTGAAGGTGTGCCCCACGTCGTTTGCGGATCTGACCAACCCCGCATATAAGAACGACGTCGCGCTCGACAACTCGCCGGTGACCGCGAACTCCGCGTTCTCCGCCGTGTGGGCCGCCGCGCTGGCCAACGGTGGCTCGTTCAGCAACATCGCGCCCGGCATCGCCTTCTTCCAGAAGCTCCACCAGGAGGGCAACTTCGTCGAGACGCCAGGACTCCCGGGCGCGATCTCGAGCGGGCAGACCCCGATCGTGATCGACTGGGATTACAACAACGCCGCGGCCGCGGTCGCGAACGCCGGCAAGTTCAAGTGGACGACGGCAGTCCCGACCGACGCTTCGTTCGCCGCTTTCTACGCGCAGGCGATCAGCGCCAAGGCGCCTCATCCTGCCGCGGCTCGTCTGTGGCTCGAGTACCTCTACTCCGCGACTGGTCAGAACCTCTGGCTCAAGGGGCTCTCGCGGCCGGTCGAGCTGCCGGCGATGATCAAGAACGGCACAGTCAACAAGACCGACCTCAAGGCACTGCCGGCGGTGAGCACGGCCGCCAAGTATCCGACGGAGGCGCAGGTGACCGCCGCTGAGGCAGTCGTCGCAGCGCAGTGGGCGTCGTCGCAGTCCTAGAGCAGTCGCTCCCCGCAGGTCCCGCGGCGCGCACGCGCCGCGGGATTCTGCGCGGTGCATGGGTCGGGATCCTCCCGTTCGCGCTCTACGTTCTGCTGTTCCTCGGCGCGCCGCTGTACGAGGTCCTCTACGGCGCGCTCACGACCCACAGCGGTTCGCTGACGTGGTCGAACTTCAGAGCCACCTTCGACGGCGTGCAGTACCGCTCGGCGTTCGTGGAGAGCATCAAGCTGGCACTCGAGACGTCGCTGATCGGCGGCGTCTTCGGGACCTGGCTCGCCTGCGCGGTGCTCACGGCAAGGCCGCACAGCCCGCTGCGAAGGATCGTCGGCTCCGGCGCCGGCGTGCTGGCGTATTTCGCCGGCGTTCCGCTCGCCTTCGCCTTCATCGCCACGCTCGGCCGCTACGGGGAGGCAACCGTCCTGCTCGAGCACATCGGCATCAATCTCAACTACAGCGGCTTCAGCATCACGTCGTTGGCAGGCGTCGAGATCTGCTACGTCTACTTCCAGATCCCGCTGATGGTGCTGTTGATCACGCCCGCGCTCGAGGGTCTGCGGTCTGAATGGCGTGAGGCCGCGACAGGGCTCGGCGCCTCATCGTTCGCCTACATCCGCCACGTTGCCGCGCCGGTGCTCGCACCGGCGATCATCGGCGCGGTGCTGCTGTTGTTCGGCAACGCCTTCGCCGCATACGCGACCGCATACGCGCTCATCGGAGACACGGCAAACATCGTCCCCGGTTGGATTCAGGATCTGATCTCCGGCAACGTGCTGGTGAACGAGGATGCCATTGGCCTCGCGCTCGGCGTCGAGATGATTGTCGTGATCGCGGCCGTGATGGTCGGCTACGCGCTGCTACAACGACGGGCCGGACGGTGGTTGCGCTGAGCAGGCGACGCAGACGGCCGCGGTTGTGGCGGGTGACGATCCTCGTGCTCGCAGCGATCTTCTTTCTTGGCCCGCTGGGCGGCGCGTTGCGCTTCAGCTTCGAGCAGACCAACGGCAAGGACGGCTTCGGTAACTACACCCAGATCCTCCATGACTCCGCGCTCGGCGCCTCGCTGGTGACCTCACTGGAGATCGCGGCGCTGACCACCGCGATCATGCTCGTGCTGATGGTGCCGACCGTTGTATGGGTCCGCTTGCGCCTGCCGCGCTTGGCGCTGATCGTCGAGAGCATCAGCGTGCTGCCGATCGTGATCCCGCCGATCGTGATGGCCGCCGGCCTGGCATCGCTGCAGTCGCACGCATCCGCTCAGGTCTCCAACCTCCTGTTCTCCTCAGCGCTGACGGCCCTGACCCCGTTCTACGTGATCCTGGCGCTGCCATTCGCCTACCGCTCGTTGGATGTCGGCGCGCGGGCGATCGACCTCCGCACGCTCGTTGATGCGGCGCGCAGCCTCGGTGCCGGCTGGACGACACTGATCGTGAGGGTGATCCTCCCCAACATGCGCACCGCGGTGCTCACTGCCGTTTCGCTCACCGTGGCGCTGGTCCTCGCCGAGGTCGTCATCTCGGGCACGCTGCTCTACGACACCTACCCGGTCCAGCTCGTGAACACCGGTCAGGAGTACACGGGCGAGGCGGTTGCGCTGTCAGTGGCCTCGCTGATCTTCACCTGGCTGCTGCTGCTAGCGATCTCCTACCTCGGTAACCGTGGTGGTCCGAACGCGCTCAGCCGGCGGCCGATCGCGCTGGGTGGAAACCGGCCGTGAGCGCGCTGGCCGTGCACCTGGACGGCTTGACGCGCCGCTTCGGCGCGCTCACGGCGCTGGACGGCCTGGACCTCGACGTGGCGCCCGGCGAGCTGCTGGCGCTGCTCGGACCGTCGGGCTGCGGCAAGACCACGGCGCTGCGACTGCTGGGCGGATTCGACCGCCCGGACGGCGGTCGCGTGATGGTCGGCGGGCGCGACGTCACCGATGTCCCCGCCAGCCGCCGCGACATGGGCATGGTGTTCCAGGCCTACAGCCTGTTCCCCAACATGGACGCGCGCACCAACGTGCAGTTCGGGCTGCGCATGCGCAAGGTGCCCACCGCCAGACGCAGGGAACGCGCCGAGGAGGTGCTCGAGCTCGTCGGGCTCGCCGGGCACGCCGGGCACTACCCGCACCAGCTCTCAGGTGGACAACAGCAGCGCGTCGCGCTGGCCCGCGCGCTGGCGATCGAGCCGAGCGTCCTGCTGCTCGACGAGCCGCTCTCGGCGCTCGACGCGCGCGTGCGGGCCCAACTGCGCGCCGAGATCCGACGCGTGCAGCAGCGGCTCGGCATCACCACTTTGTTCGTCACCCACGATCAGGCTGAGGCACTCTCGATCGCCGACCGCGTCGGCGTGATGCACCAGGGGAAGCTCGAGCAGCTCGGCACGCCCGAGGAGGTCTACGAGCGCCCGGCGACGCCGTTCGTCGCCGAGTTCGTGGGCACGATGAATCGGGTCGCCGGCCGGGTGCTCGCCGACGGGCGCCTCGAGGTCCTGGGCAGCAGTCTGAATGCGATCGGCGCCGGCAGCCGCGACCACGGCAGTATGGTCGAGGTCCTGGTGCGCCCCGAGGCGCTGGAGGCGGTCGTCGAGCAGACGGGTCACGCCACGCTCGTCGAGCGGACGTTCCTCGGCTCGCTGACGCGCATGCGGGTGGCACTCGACGACGGCTCTGAGCTCTTGATCGACGCTGCCAGCCGGCGCGGCCTGCCGGAGCCGGGCGAGCGTGTCGGCGTGCGCGCGATCGGTGAGGATGGGCTCGTCAGCGGACCGCTGACCCTCTGAGCATTCATGCAAGGCCGGGGCAGTCCTGACGCGCGGCGGACCGCGAGCCCCGAGAGCCGCGCAAGCATCCGCCTATACTCGGCGGCGCATGGTGATGTTCGGCCACTCCCAGCGCCTCGCGCAGCCGCTGACGCGCGGCCAGAAGCGCACGATCGTCGTCGTGCTGGCGACAGTGGTCGCCCTGTCGGCCTGGGCGATCGGGCATTCGACCGCCGCCCCCACGTCGAGCAAGGGCTGCGTCAACGTCGTCGTCGCAAGCTCGACCGGCGGTGGCCTGCTGTCGCACTGCGGCGCGGCAGCGCGTACGTGGTGCGCGTCCGAGTTCGCACGGCGCGATGCGATCGCCCTGCGGATCCAGGTGCAATGCCGTCTCGCCGGCCTGGCCCCGCATCGCAACTGAGGCACGTCGCGAGCGCCTGCGTCGGCGTTCAGGGGATCAGTTGCAGCAGCCGGAAGAGCCCGGAGGGACCGATGACGTCCAGCGGTCGCCCCGAGACATCGGTCAGCTCGACCGACACGCGACCGTCGGCGCTGCGATCGAAGCGCAGCTCCTTGCCCTGCGCGGCGAGCGCCTGGCACGCACGCGCGGCCTCGGCCATCTCGCGCTGCACCTCCGGCGGAGGCGCATCGAGCGCGGTTGCCGGCGAGCTCGGCGCAGCCCGCCGCGCACGCATCCGGCGCGCCGTACGACGAGCCCCTCGAAGCGTGTCCCCGAAGGCGCTCGAGGTGACCGGCGTGTAGCCCCGTCGAGCGGCGCCTGCCATGCGGAAGGTGGGGTCGATGTTGGCGTCCATGTGGGGAGGTTGTCGAACCGGCCGGGCTCGAACTTGAGGTCGAGAGCGCACAGCCCAACGATGGTTCGACGCCAACCGCATCGGCCGATCAGACGTTTAGCGATCGCCGATCGGGGGTTTAGCGCCGTGCCCCATGGCCCGCCCGTCAGGCGATCGGTGTTCGGCGCTCGCCCGCGCGGCGATCCCCGATCAGACGTCCAGCCCGTCGAGCCGCGTGGTCGGTCGCGCTAGAAGAAGAGGATCCGGCCCGGTACCAGCGTGTCCTCATGGGCGAGGAGCGCCGCACAGGCGCGGTGGTAGCCGTCGGCGATCTGCGCCACGTCATCGGCGCGCAGGACGACCAGCAGGATCGGCGAGAGCGGCTGCCTGGCGCGAACCTTCGCCAGCTTCTCCGCGACCTCCTCGCTCTGTTTGGCGCCCAGCAGCGGCAGCCGTGCCGCGCGCAGGACGTCCTTCGCACGCCAGCGTCCGCTCGGCGCGCTTCGCAGCCGCTCGATCAGCGGATCGAGATCGCCCGGCGGGACGAGCAGCGAGAGGTAGCTCTGCGCAGCTGCGTAGTCCTTGTCCTCGGGCTCCTCGAGCCACTTAACCTTGAGCGCGTCAGCCACCTGCGACCGCCGGCAGGATTGTCAGCTCGGAGCCGTCCGGCACGCTGGTCGCCACGCCGTCGAGGAAGCGAATGTCCTCGCCTGCGAGGTACACGTTGACGAAGCGGCGCAATCCTCCCTGCTCGTCCGAGATCCGCTCGCGCAGCTCGCCGAACTGCGTGTAAAGGCCTTCCAGCACCTCGGACACGGTCGCGCCCTCGACCGTCGCGGTGCTGTGACCACCGGTCGCTGCACGCAACTGCGTCGGGATCTTGACGGTGACCGCCATCACGCAACCGCCGCGCCGACCGTCGCCTCGAAGGCCTCGAGCGTCGGATCGATCTCGTGCGTGTGGAAGCTGCCACGCACCACGTCGAGTGTCTTGAGGCCGTCGCCGGTGATCACCAGCACGACGCGCTCGTCGGGATCGATCTCGCCACGGCGCGCGAGCTCGCTGAGTACCGCGACACTGACGCCGCCAGCGGTCTCGGTGAAGATGCCGGTCGTCTCGGCGAGCAGCCCGATGCCCTCGCGGATCTGATCGTCGCTGACCGCGTCCACGCCGCCGCCGGTGCGACGCGCCAGCTCTAGCACGTAGGGCCCGTCTGCCGGGTTGCCGATCGCCAGCGACTTGGCGATCGTGTTCGGCTTGACCGGCTGGCAGAAGTCGCGACCGGCGGCGAACGCGTCGGCGACCGGCGAGCAGCCGGACGCCTGAGCGCCGTTCATCGCCGGCTGGCGCCCCTCGACCAGGCCAAGGTCGATCCACTCCTGGAAACCGCGGTGGATCTTGGTGAACAGCGATCCCGAGGCGACCGGCACGATGCAGCGGTCGGGAAGCTCCCAACCGAGCTGCTCGACGATCTCGAAGGCGACCGTCTTCGAGCCCTCCGAGTAGTACGGGCGCATGTTGATGTTCACGAACGCCCAGTCGTCGTGCTCGGCCGACAGCTCGGTGCACAGGCGATTGACCTCGTCGTAGTTACCGCGAACGGACACCAGGTTCGTGCCGTAGACGCCGGTGCCGAGGATCTTCTGCTCTTCGAGGTCGGCGGGGATGAAAACGTAGGACGGCAGCCCGAGCGCGGCGGCCTGGGCGGCGACGGCGTTGCCGAGGTTGCCGGTCGAGGCGCAGGCGAGCGCGCCGAAGCCCAGCTCGCGGGCCCTCGCCGAAGCGACCGCGACGACGCGATCCTTGAAGGAGTGCGTCGGGTTGGCGGCGTCGTTCTTGACCCACACCTCACGCAGACCGAGTCGCTCGGCCAGACGATCCGCGCTGATCAGCGGCGTCCAGCCCGCGGGGAGCCCGGCCCTCGAGGCCAGGTGGTTGGACGGCCCCGGTGGACCGCCCACCAGCGGCAGGAAGTCCGCGTAGCGCCAGACATCCTGCGGTCCTCCCTGGATGCGCCGACGCAGCGCCGCCACGTCGTCGGAGGAGCCGTGGTCGTAGTGGACCTCTAGCGGTCCGAAGCAGCGCTCGCAGACATACAGTGCCTCGAGCGGATACTCCGCCGCACATTCCTTGCATCTGAGCCTCTCTGCCGCCATATGAAAAACCTCCGCTGGTCATGTGGCGAAGGCTCTCGTGCAGAAGCTCCAACCACATCTCCCAGGCCATTGTTGGAGCCTGATGGAATTGGCACCGTTCTCGCTCGCGCGAAATGGTTGCCGGGGTTTCATAGGGCCAGTCCCTCCACCCCTCTGGATGCGTCCAGCTATGTCCTGCGGAGTATAGCGCCGCCCGGCGGACGCAACACCGTTCTCGGCCGAACGCGTCCGATCGGTAACGCGCCGTGGCGCGCGGTGTAGCAGGAGCGTGGGCTATAGCGAAAGCGAGACCACCGTCGAACGCGTCGTCGCGACGCTTGCGCCGATCGACGGGGCCGACAAGCGCCGCGCGCTGGTGATCGTCAACCCCTTTGCGACGACCGTCTCCGACCGCCTGCGCAACCTCGTCGTCTACGCACTCGCCGCACGCTACGCGGTCGAGGCGGTCGAAACGCGGTCGCGCGGCCACGCGACCGAGATCGCGCGCCAGGCCGCGCGCGACGGCTACGACCTCGTCATCGCATTCGGCGGCGACGGCACCGTCAACGAGGCCGCCAACGGCCTGGCTGGCTCCAGCACGCCGCTCAGCGCTCTGCCCGGCGGCTCCGCAAACGTCTACTGCAAGTTGCTCGGGATCCCTGGCGAGATCGTCGATGCCACCCAGCACCTGTTGCGCGTGGCCGACAACTTCGCTCCGCGTCAGGTAGACCTCGGCGACGTCGAAGGGCGCCTGTACACATTCAGCGCGGGCGTCGGCATGGATGCCGACGTCGTGCGCGGCGTCGATTCCAAGCCGCGGCTGAAGGCGCGTTTCGGGCCCTATTTCTTCCTCGGCACGGCGCTGCGCACCTTCGCGGGCCACTACCTGATTCGCCCGCCGCGAATGTTCGTCTCGGTCGGCGCCGAAACGGTGGTCGGCGTGACGGCGATCGTCCAGAACGCGACGCACTACACCTACTTCCACGACCGCCCGATCGACCTTGCGGACGGCGCGTCACTCGACGGCGGCACACTGTCGGGCGTAGTGCTGCGCCGTGCCAGCCTGCTCGGCGCGCCGTCGCTGCTCGCGCGCGCGGTGCGCGGCCAAGGGCGCGTCGCGCGTCACCGTCAGGTCGTTGCATTTCAGGACGTGACCTCGCTGACGGTCAGCAGCGCTACCGGCCGCCCGCTGCCGCTGCAGGTCGACGGCGACTACGTCGGCGAGGTCACCGAGGCGCGCTTCACGGTCCGGCCCAAGGCGTTGACAGTCGTGGCATAGGTCGCACGCGCGCGCGCCGCTCGTAGCTCGCCCCTCGCGCGCCGCTACGCGGACTCGCCGGCTAGGCGGACTCGCCGGCGTCCGGGCCGTGGTGGCGACGGCGGAACAGGTGGCCGATACCCGCGACCTCGCGCTCGGCGGCCTCCAGCGGGGCCGCGAGCGCCAGAGCCTCGCCGAGCTGCTCGCTGAGCTTCACCAGCGCATCGGTCAGGACGGGCAGCGAGGCCGCCAGCCCCCCGAGCACCTCGACGTGCTTGTCCAGCGAGTCGGCGGCGCGGTGCATGGCGGCGACCGCCTCGTGCAATGACGCTTCGACCGGCGAGTGCTCCTCGACCTCGTGCTCGGCGCCGCCGAGCAGCTTCAGCACCGAACGCGCGGCGTTGCTTGCGAAGTCGGGCAGCACGATCGTCGTCAGCTCCCCGGCGTCACGCGGAAGGCATCGAAGACCGAGTCGATGTTGCGCAACCGCGTGATCGTCGCCTTGAGGGTCTGCGTGTCAGCGCACTCGACGACGAAACGGTTGCGGATCATCGGCGGGTGCGCGGTGCACTGGGCTTCGACGATGTTCATGCCTGCTTCCGAGAAGGTGCGCGAGAGGTCCTCCAGCAGACGGTGGCGATCCCAGCCGTCGATCTGGATCTCCACCTTGAATCCGGTCGTCTGACCGCCCTCCCATGAGACCGGCGTGAAGCGGTCGGCATCGCGGCTCAACGCGCGTGCGTTGGAGCAGTCGGAGCGGTGGATGGTGATGCCCCGTCCGAGCGAGATGTAGCCGACGATCTCATCCCCCGGTACGGGCCGGCAGCACTTCGCCAGCCGCACCAGCACGTCGCTGACGCCCTCGACGCGGATGCCGAACTCGCTCGAGGAGTTCGTCGGACGCCGTCGCTCGCGCCGCGAGGAGATCAGCGTCGAGGCTGCCGTCTGCTCGGCGTCCGCGGCCTCCCCCTCCTTGAGACGCTGGAGGATCTTGCCGACAACCGTCTTCGGCGAGACCTTCGCTGCGCCCAGAGCGATGTAGAAGTCGTCGGCCTTGCGGAAGCCAAGCTCGCGAATCACGTCGGCCAGCAGTCCTGAGCCGCTGATCCGCTGCGCCGGGAGCCCCTGCTTGCGCAGCGCCTCCTGCAGCGCCTCGCGGCCGCTGTGCTCGGTGTCCTGGCGGGTCTCGGCCTTGAACCACTGCTTGATCTTGTTGCGCGCCCGCGTGGTCTTTACGACCGCCAGCCAGTCGCGCGAGGGTCCGCGTTCGCGCTTGGAGGTCAGCACCTCGACGATGTCCCCGGAGCGCAGCTCGTAGCTCAGCGGCACGATCTTGCCGTTGACCTTCGCGCCGACGCAGCGGTGCCCTACATCGGTGTGGACCTCGTAGGCGAAATCCAGCGGCGTGGCGCCCGCGGCCAGCGACTTGACCTCCCCCTTGGGCGTGAAGACGTAGACCTCGTCCTCGAACAGGTCGACGCGCAGCGTCTCCATGAACTCCTTCGGATCGGAGGTCTCGCTCTGCCAGTCGACCATCGAGCGCAGCCACTTCAGCTTCGCCTCGTCGGCCGACCAGTTCGAGCGGCCGCTGCGGTCAGGGCGCGCCGCCTGCTTGTACATCCAATGCGCCGCGACGCCGTACTCGGCCATGTTGTGCATCTCGCGCGTGCGAATCTGGATCTCGAGCGGGCGTCCCTCGGGCCCGATCACCGTCGTATGCAGCGACTGGTACATGTTGAACTTGGGCATCGCGACGAAGTCCTTGAAGCGACCGGGCAGCGGCTTCCACAGTGAATGCACGACGCCGACCGCCCCGTAGCAGTCCTTCGTGCTCTCAACGACCACGCGCATCGCCGTGAGGTCATAGATCTCGTTGAACTCGCGATCCTTGCGGGTCATCTTCGAGTAGATCGAGTAGAAGTGCTTGGCGCGTCCGGAGATCGATGCGCCGATGCCGAGCGAGTCGAGCTCGCGCTGGAGGATCTCGCCGGCGCTCTGCACGTAGCGCTCACGGTCGTCGCGCTGCTGCGCGACGAGCACCTTGATCTCCTCGTACTTGCGCGGGTGCAGCGTCGCGAAGGCGAGGTCCTCGAGCTCCCACTTGAGCGCGTGGATGCCGAGACGGTGCGCGATCGGCGCATAGATCTCGAGTGTCTCCTTGGCCTTCTCGATCTGCTTCTGCTTGGGCAGAGCGCCGATCGTCCGCATGTTGTGCAGACGGTCGGCGAGCTTGATCAGGATGACCCGCACGTCGCTGGCCATCGCGACGATCATCTTGCGGTAGTTCTCCGCCTGGGCCTCGTCGCGCGAGGAGAAGGTGATCCCGGTCAGCTTGGTGACGCCGTCGACGAGGTTCGCGACGTCCTCGCCGAAGCGCTCGCGCACCTCCTCGAGCGAGGCGGTCGTGTCCTCGACGGTGTCGTGCAGCAATGCCGCGCACAGGGTCTCGGTGTCCAGCCGCATGCTGGCGCAGATCCGGGCGACGCCGACCGGGTGGACGATGAACTCCTCGCCCGAGCGCCGGCGCTGGTCGGCGTGGTGGTCGCAGGCGAACACGAACGCCGCGGCCACGGCGTCGCGGTCGACCGGGACGAGCGAGTCCTCAGCGTGCTCCTCGACGATCGCGAAGAGGTCACCGAGCAGCCGCCGCTCGTGCTCCTCGAGGATCGTGAGATCCGGCGCCGGCACGCTGACGCCCGCAGGCACGCCGGCGTCCGCAGGCACGCCAGCGTCCGGAGCGATCGCCGTTGCGAGTTGCTCTACGCCGCCGCCTGCCGTGTCGTCAATCCCAGATATGCCTGGCCGTCCTGTCGAGTTTGTTGATAGTCGCGGTAGGCGGGCGACTGTTCGAGCGTCACGCGCCGCCGCGGGGTCACGGTGACCGTTGCGCGCTGTCGGTCGAGATCCACGAGACCGACCTCCGTGAGGACACGCAACAGGCGTCCCGCCCCCTCAGGTGACGGCGCCTCCTCACGCAGAACCGCCTCGAGCTCTCTCCCTGCCGCGCCGCCACGGTCGCGAAGCGTCCGGTAACAGGCGGTCAGCGAGTCGCGGAGACCGTACTCCTGCTGATGTTTGTGTGCTGCAAAGCGTAGCTCAGCCTGTCCCCATGCCAGATAGAGGCGCTGCGGCGCGCGCAGCGGGCCGGCGGCAGCAGCGCGCAGGCGTGCGTTCTCGCCGGTCGGCGGATCGAGCAGGACGACGTTCGGAAACGGATCCGACGTCCGAGGTTCGCGCTCAAGCGTGGCGTAGGAGGCCAGCGCGAAGCCCCCGAGGAGCGGGCGCAGGTGCCGCAGGCGCGCCTGCGCGTCGGCCACGACCACGAGCAGCGGCTCGCCGCTGGCCAGCAGCTGCGTGAGCAATGCCGCGATGCCCCTACCGCGGTGATCGAGCTCGGTGCGGATGGTCGGCGCAGGCGCCGCCGGCGCTTCGCCCAGCGGGCGGTCGAGCTCGCCGAACGCCCGCAGCAGAAAGTCCCCGCCCTCTCCGAGCAGCTCGATCGGCGGCGGCTCGCACGGAGCAGCGCTGCGAAGCAGCAGGCGAGGCTGGACGACGCCGTGCCAGTCGTCGCGCTCGAGCGTGAAGGTCGCATCCACCGGCGAGTCGATCTGGACCGGCAGCCTCGCACCGGATCCGAAGCGCACGGCGCGGGCGCGTCCGGAGCCGGAGTGGACGGTGAAACGCGCGTGGTCCTCGCGCCGCTCACCGCCGAAGCCGACCGGATCGCTGAAGCTCGCCGCCGGCAGCAGCAGCGAGACCGCCGGGTTGCCAGCGCCGAAGGGCGCGAGCCGGCCGAGCTCCTCGACCAGCGCGAGCCCGATCTGCTCGCCGGAGACGATCGCGTCGACGCGCTCACAGACGATCAGGTCCACCGGCTTCAGCAACGCCTCGGCGTGTGCTACGAAGGCCTCGCGGAAGGCGTCGATCCGCGCCGGATCGATCGTCAGGCCCGCGGCGGCGCGGTGCCCGCCGTAGCGCTCGAGCTGCTCGGCGGCCTCGGCGCGCGCGCCGAGCAGGTCGAAGGCCGGGATCGAGCGCCCCGAGCCGCTGGCCGGCTCGCCCCCGTCCTCGGGCAGCGCGATCAGCACCACCGGTCGATGGTGGCGCTCGGCGATCCGCGCCGCGACGATCCCGATCACGCCCGGATGCCAACCGCTCCCCGCCAGCACATAGGCCGCCGCCGCAGGCCCGCCGCCCACGAGCGCCTCGGCCTCGAAGCGGATCCGCGTCTCGACGTGACGGCGCTCGGCGTTGGCGCGATCGAGCTCCGCAGCGAGCTCCGCAGCGCGATCCGCGTCGTCCGTGAGCAGCAGCTCGAGCGCGGTGTCGGCGCGGTACAGACGCCCGGCCGCGTTGATTCTCGGCGCCAAACGGAAGGCGAGTGCCCGCTCGTCGAGCGACAGCGGCTCCATCCGCGCGACGCTCATCAGCGCCCGAAGCCCGGGTCGCCCCGTGCTCGCGAGCGCACGCAGGCCGGCGCGCACCAGCCGGCGGTTCTCGCCCCGCAGTGCGACCACGTCGGCCATCGTCGCGATCGCGACCAGCTCGAGGTCGGACTCGCGCTCGCCGGGCGCCAGCCCCGCGCTCTCACGCAGCGCCTGCGCGAGCTTCGCCGCGACCGCCGTTGCGCACAGCTCCGGACACGGGTAGCCACAGAGCGCCGGATGGATGTAGGGGGCATCGGGCAGCACGCCGTCCGGGCGCGGACTGTGGTGGTCGGTGACGAGCACATCCATTCCGCCGGCGCGCGCCGCCGCGACCTCGGCTACCGCAGTGATCGCGCAGTCGGCCGTGATCAGAAGCCCGGTACCGCGCTCGATCAAGCGGGCCACCGTGGCGCCGGCAAGTCCGTAGCCCTCCCCAAGGCGGTCCGGAAGATGCCAGTCCACCTCGGCGCCCAGCTCGCGCAGCGTCGTCAGCAGGATCGCCGTGGAGCACACTCCGTCGCAGTCGTAGTCGCCGTGAACGGTGATCGTCGAGCCGCGTGACAGGTGGCTCAGCACCAGCTCGACCGCGGCGCCGATCCCGCGAAACGCGCCCGGGCGATGAACCTCCGAGCAGGCGAGGAACTCCCGCGCCTCGCCCGGGTCGCTGAGTCCGCGGCGCGCGAGCACCTGCGCGAGCACGCGGCCGCAGCCGAGCTCCCGCTCGAGTGTCTCGAGCGTCTCGATCGCGACCGTCGCGATTTCGAGGCGCACCGCCGGATCGGGGTTCTGCGACATCGACTGCGAGCCTACGCGGCGCCTGCGACGGAACGCCCGGGCGCAGCCTGGCTCGGCCAGACGAAGTCCGCGCGCGCGTCGTGCGGGCGTGGCCGCATGGGACGCGCCCGCCGCCGGCGTACTCAGCGCCAGGCCGTGATCGCCGCGAGCAGGGTCAGTCGAACTGCCGTCCGCCGCGGCGAGCCGCGATCAGAAGCCGCCGGCCAGCCGCTGCTCGGCGCGCTCACGGGCGGCGCCGACCGCGTAGACCAGCGCCATGGCGGCCAGTGCGCCGGGGATCGCGTAGAGCACGGTCGAGAGGTGTGTGGCGTGGCGTCCGGGGATCGCGACGCCGTGCAGCACAAGGCTGATCACGACGCCGGTGACGATCGCGCCGGCGATCGACGCCAGGAACGCGCCGACGATCCCGCCCCAGAAGCGATCGGGCAGCCAGATCGTGAAGTGCCAGAGCGCGAGTCCCATGATCACCCAGGCGAGCATTCCCATCAGCGTGGCCTCCCCCGCCGCCGGTTGCGTGACTTCGATGCGCCCCTGCGGCTCGACGCGTCATCGGGCGGCATCACGACGTCCTCCGGTCGCGCGTCGGCCGCCGGGTCGCGCACGGGCTCCGGACGCGGCTCGGGCTCAGCCTGCACCGGGCGGCGCGTCTGCGGCTCGGTGTGCAGCTCGCGCACCAGCTCGCGAAACTCGCCCGTCTTGATCGCGTCCGGGCGCGCCGGCTCGGTCAGCCGCCGGCGCGGACGGCGGCCCATCGCGTCCGGCTCGCTCTCGCGCGCCGCAGCGCCGACCGTCGCGTAGGCCGGAACGACGCCGCCGTGCTCAGCCGCGATCCTGGCGCGCCGGCGGCGGTAGACCGGCTCGCGCTCCTTCCAGTGCGTCAGCACCGGCGAGGCGATGAAGATCGACGAGT
>ODAK010000478.1_pt1 | contig 46089 bp, 40 predicted proteins | sample 1539591 | NCBI WGS metagenome assembly ODAK01 (sample SAMEA3539303, study PRJEB22396) | soil metagenome | biome: tundra; feature: field; material: soil | place: USA | collected 2010-05 | depth 0.15 m
TGTCTAGTGCTTCGAGAAGCGCTTGTGCCGTCGCACTCGTTTCTAGCAACTCTTCAGTGAGAAGACGCGTACCCCTCAAGGGATCGAGCATCGGCACGCGCTGCAATGGTCCTTCACCGAGGTCGAAGACCACCGAATCCCAATTCGCGGCCACGATTTCATCCGGGTAACGGGCCACGCATTGGCCCCGAAAGTACGCCCGAGTCCCCTCTGGAGGGTTGTGAACCGCTTCACGAACTTCGTTCTCGGTGCTCAGCGTGCGAAGCCCCACGCGTTGTGCCAGGGACCGCTCGGGGCGCAAATCGTGGTACTGCAGGTCGATGGCCCGAAGTCGCGCGTCATCGTGACCAAGCCCGTGACGTTCTCGAATGCCTCGAACAATACGGAGCTTGGCGACCCAATCGACACGGTCGGCGACCGAGTCCGGGTCGTCGCGCACACCGTCGAGCATCTCGCGCCACTGGGTGAGGACGAGTTGGACCTCGTCGGCACCGGCGACCGCGTCGGCGCCCTTTCGCTCGACGTGGTCATCGGCGAGATGCCACAGTTCGTCTTGGTAATCCCACGCGGTGCGTTCGCGGTCGTCCTCGCACAAGACGGCGTGCGTGAGACCGGGGTCGAGGGCGAAGCCCCGAACCGCGCCCACGGGTTGACGCGGCATCGCGGGGAACGCGTCCAACCCCGAATCCTCGAGGGCCGCCAGAAGGATGGCCGTCGAGCCGAGTTTCACGAAGGTCGCGACCTGGCTCATGTTGGCGTCGCCGATGATGACGTGGAGACGTCGAAAGCGTTCCGGGTCCGCGTGGGGCTCATCGCGGGTGTTGATGATCGGACGTTTCAACGTCGTCTCGAGCCCCACCACCTCTTCAAAGAACTCGGCGCGAGAACTCAGTTGGAAGAACGGATCGCTGTCGAGCCCTGCTTCGGTCTCGGCGCCCACTTTGCCGGCGCCCACGATGATTTGGCGTGAGACGAAGTGCGGCACCATGGCGCGCACGACGTGGTTGAACTCGACGTCGCGACTCACGAGGTAGTTCTCGTGCGTGCCGTAGGAGTTGCCCTTGCCGTCGGAGTTGTTCTTGTAGAGCGTGATCGCCTGATGCGCTTCGATCATTTCGTTGGCGACCGTGAGGGCGCGTCGCATCACTTCTTCGCCCGCGACGTCGTACAGCGTGGCCTCGAGCGGCGTGCGGCACTCCGGTGAGGAGTACTCGGGGTGCGCGTGGTCGACGTAGAGGCGCGCGCCGTTGGTGAGGACCGTGTTGGCGAGGTGCGTTTCCACAATCGGCGCAAACGACGTCAGGTCGGGCAGACCTCGGGCGTCCAGGTCGGGCGTTTCACCCTCGAAATCCCAGTTGATCCGGGTTCGGCCCTCCTGGGCGTAGGCGTTGACGATGACGCTCGACGCGACGATCTGGTCGCCGTCGGGGCCCCCCGCGATGCCGTACTCTGTCTCGATCCCGAGGACCTTCGCGACGGACATGGTCCTAGAGGTACTGGCCGGTGCCGACGTGCTGGATTGAGCGACCGCCGAGGACGTCGGTCTCTTCGCGGTTGACGAGCGTGCGGATGAAGATGATTCGCTCGCCCTTCTTGCCGGATACGCGCGCCCAGTCGTCCGGGTTCGTCGTGTTCGGCAGGTCCTCGTTCTCGCGATACTCCTGTCGAATGGATTCGATCAGGTCGTTGGCGCGCAGTCCGCGACCCTTGTCGGCGATCTCTCGCTTCACGGCCAGCTTCTTGGCGCGACGAACGATGTTCTCGATCATGGCGCCGCTCGCGAAGTCCTTGAAGTACAGCACCTCTTTGTCGCCGCCCTGGTAGGTGACTTCGAGGAATCGATTCTCGTCGGTCACGCGGTACATGTCGGCGACGGTCTCTTCGATCATGACCTGGATCGCCTTGGCGCGGTCTCCCCCACCGAGGTCGCGTATTGAGCCTTCGTCGATCGGCAGTTCACTGTGGAGGTAGCGCTGGAAGATCTGCGCGGCGGCGTCGGCGTCGGGGCGTTCGATCTTGATCTTCACGTCGAGGCGACCCGGGCGCAGGATCGCTGGATCGATGAGGTCTTCGCGGTTGGTGGCACCGATGACGATGACGTCGCGTAGCGATTCGACGCCGTCGATCTCGGCGAGGAGTTGCGGGACGATCGTCGACTCCATGTCCGAACTGATCCCGGTGCCGCGGGTGCGAAAGAGCGAGTCCATCTCGTCGAAGAAGATGATGACCGGCACGCCCTCTTCGGCCTTTTCCCTCGCTCGTTGGAACACCACTCGGATCTGACGCTCGGTCTCACCGACGTACTTGTTCAGTAGCTCCGGCCCCTTGATGTTGAGGAAATAGGAGCGCACGTTGCGGTTGCCCGTGAGTTCGGCGACCTTCTGGGAGAGCGAGTTGGCGACGGCCTTGGCGATGAGCGTCTTGCCGCAGCCCGGGGGCCCGTAGAGCAAGATGCCCTTGGGTGCCGGCAGGTCGTAGTCGTTGAACAGGGCCCGGTGCAGGTAGGGCAGTTCGACGGCGTCGGTGATCGCCTCGATCTGGTCGTCCAGTCCCCCGACGTCGGCGTACGTGATGTCGGGGACCTCTTCCAAGACGAGCTCTTCGGCCTCTTGGCGCAGGAGCTTCTCGACCAAGAGATTGGAGCGCAGGTCGAGCAAGAGGGCGTCACCACTGCGCAGCTTGACGTGTCGAAGGGAGTCGGCGAGTTCCACGACTCGCTCTTCGTCGGCGCGGCCGTACACCAGGACGCGGCGTTCGTCGAGGACTTCCTTGACGGTCACGACTTCGCCCTGTCCGTCAGACTCGCGCACGCCAATCACGGTGAAGGACTCGTTCAGCACGACTTCGTTTCCCCGATCGATTTGGCCGGGATCCAGACCGGGGTGCAACGCCACTCGCATCTTTCGACCCGAGGCGAAGATGTCGACCGTCCCGTCATCGTTGAAGTCGATGAACGTGCCGTACACCGCGGGCGGTTGCGTCAGTTTTTCGACTTCGTCGCGCAGGGCCGCGATCTGGTCACGCGTCTGTTGAATCGTGATCGTGAGCTTCTCGTTGTTCGATCGACTCTGGGCCAGAGCGCCCCGTGCCTCGAGCAGTTTCTCTTCGAGCATCTCGATGCGTCGACTGGCTTGTTCGACGTCGCTCATGGTCGAGTCGCGCGGAGAACTGACGATGATCTGGTCGTCGTTCACTGGATTATCGTCACTGCCGAAAGGCGCGGAACGGTCCATAACGCCACCCTAGGTGAGCGCAGCACACCGATGGAAGTCACAGGTAATCAAACTGGCCCGCTAGTGTTACTAGACACATCGCGCCATGGAGGGCCCCGAAATGAAGGTTTGGATTGACCAGGACTTGTGCACCGGAGACGGTCTCTGCGAAGAGATCTGCCCCGACGTGTTCACCCTGCTCGACGACGGCCTGGCCTACGTGAAAGAGGGCACCGACGTGAAGAGTGCACCGGGCGGCGCCGAAGGAATCGCCGTCGTACCGGCCGGCATGGAAGACGCGGTGACCGAGGCCTCCGAGGAGTGCCCCGGTGAATGCATCTTCATCGAGAACGACTAGATCCCCTCGACGCGCTTCACCAATCGACGCGCGCTCGTGATGAATCCGGTGTGCGCGACCATTCGGTGGTCCGGTCGCACCGAACGCCCGTCAATATGCCACGTTCGTCGAAGGATCTCGACCGTCTCTTCGAGTCCGAAGGAGTGATGGCGAAGGGTCTCACGCAGTAACTGCGTCTGATTTATCGTCGGCAGATAGGCCAAAAGGATGCCCCCGGGTCGCAGTGCTCCTTCGGCGTGTTTCACGACGTCCCACGGTTCGGGCATGTCCAGGATGATGCGGTCGAGGTCGGTTTCGTCGATGCCCAACGTCACGTCGCGGATTTGGACGTCGTAGGCCACGTCGGCGCCGAGCATGTCGTGCACGTTCTTCGTCGCCTGAAGGGCGAAGTCCTCGCGGATCTCATATCCCGTGATGAGGGCTCCGGCGCGCAACAGCGTCATCGAGAGCGCACCGGATCCGACGCCCGCTTCGAGCACGCGCATTCCCGGACCCACGTCGGCTTGCATGAGAATGGTGCCGAGGTCCTTGGGGTAGATCACCTGCGCCCCTCGGGGCATCTTCAAGACCACGTCCGAGAGTGTCGGTCGAAGAGCTAAGAAACTTCGCTCGGTACTGCCGCGAATCAGGGATCCCTCGAGTGCGCCGATCACGTCGTCGTGGCGCACGATCCCGGCGTGCGTGTGAAACTCGGCGCCCTCACGCAGCGTGATCAGGTAGTGCCGGTCCTTGGCGTCGATGAGCATGACGCGCTCACCGAGTTTCAGTTCGGCGGCACTCATTTGGCGGTCTTTTTGGGCGAGGGTTTACGCGCGGCGCGCGAGTCCAGGAATTGGAACAGTACGATCGCGCCCGCCAAGGTCAACCACTTCTTCGACTTCTTCTCCCACGCCTTCGTCAGGGCGCTCGCGGTCGCCAGGCGAAAGACTCTCTTCAGGATCAAGACGCGCGCCTCTTGCGGACCTGGTGACCTCGGAAGCGGCCCCAGACGTAGCCCGTCATGACGCCCCCGACGCCGGCGATGGAGGCCGCCGAGTTCTTGGACGGCGCCAACTCGTCGAGCTCTTCTTTGCTCGGCAACAAGGCGCGGATCGAGGCTTCGAGCTGACGTCGCGTGGCCGACTGCTCTCTCACTTCGGGTCCTTCAAGCGTCGTTTGGCGGTGCCACTCACGATGCGCCACGCGGTGAGACCGATGATGAGCGCGGCCAGGACGACCACGACCAGGTACGGAATCCACGAAAGTGTGCCGTCGAGCACCTTGAACTGTTCCTGCAAGAAGCGCAGTGCGCCGAAGAGCAAGAGCAAGTAGCCGAAGCCGACGAGGAGGCTGCCGACCGCGCCCCAGAGGACGAATCGTCCCATGTCCTTGAGCGGCTGGATCGTTTCTTCCTTGATGTAGCGCAGGGCCAGGGTCTTGATTTCATCGAGGTCGCGCTGGACTGAGTTGCCCCGCATGAACTTGCGCCACGTGGCCTTTTTCACGTTCCCAGCCTACTCATCACGTTCTTTGATCAAGTAAGTGGAGCTGGACGTCGCCACGAGCCTTCCCTCTTCATCTTGTACTCGGGCCCCGAGGAACGCCACGACGTTGCCGGGCTTCAAGACACGGGCCGTGCAGGTGAGTACGTCGCCAGTTCGTGCCGGACGGAGGAACGACGACTTCATTTCGGTGTTGGCGATGGAGACCTTGCGGTCCTTCACACTGAGTACGGCGGAGGCACCCATCGCCGAGTCCATCATGGCCGAGAGGAATCCACCTTGGACGATCCCGGCCGGATTGAGGAAGCGTTCGTCGACTCGCATCCGCCACACCGTCGTGGCGTCGGCGGCCTTATCCACGCACGTCAGGCCCAACGTGAGGTCGCAATTCGGCGGTATCTGTAGAACCATCGCCAAAGGCTATCCGGGGTCACTTGCTCTTACTCGCAAGTGAATTCACTACTCTCATAACCATGACAGACACTCTCTTTCCGGGCGCGACGGAACTCGAAGGACGAGCCATCCGAGAAATTTCCGCGGTGGCCATGGATGCGCCGGCGGCCGCGAACTCGGGCCACAGCGGCACGGCGATGGCGCTCGCTCCGTTGGGTGTGGCGCTCTGGGGGCGCGTCATGCGCCACGATCCCACGGACCCGGGTTGGAGTGACCGTGACCGCTTCATCCTCAGCAACGGTCACGCCTGCATCTTGCAGTACGCCCTCGCCCACGAGTTCGGGTACGACATGACGCCCGAGGACCTCCGCGCCTTTCGTCAACCGCATTCGCGCACGCCCGGCCACCCCGAACGCGGCGTGGCTCCCACCGTGGAAGTGACGACCGGCCCACTCGGCCAGGGCGTCGCGAACGGCGTCGGCATGGCGATCGCCGAACGAATCTTGCGTAGTGACTACGGCAGCGAGCTCGTGGATCACCGTACGTGGGTCATCGCCGGCGACGGCTGTATGGAAGAAGGCGTGAGCCACGAGGCCGCGTCGTTGGCCGGTTCGCTCGGTCTGGACCACCTGACCGTCTTCTACGACAACAACCACATCACGATCGACGGGCCGACGGAACTGGCGTTCCACGACGACACGGCCTCGCGCTTTGCGGCCTACGGCTGGCAGGTCATCGATATCGGCGAGAAGGCGAACGACCTTGATGCACTCGAAGGGGCCATGCGTCAGGCGATCGCCGAGACGTCACGTCCGACGCTCATCGTCGTTCGATCGCACATCGGCTTCCCGTCGCCCGAAATGATGGACACTCGTGAAGCCCACGGGAATCCCTTCAAGCCGGCCGTCATCACCGAGGCGAAGGCCATTCTCGGCGTACCCGACGTCGCGTTCCACTTCGATCCTGCACTGCCGGGGCGGATGGTCGAAACGCTGAGCGCCCAGCGAGACGCGCGTTTCGCCTGGGAGTCTCGTGTGGCCGCCGCGGGGGCCACGGGCGTGAAACTGCTCGAACAGCTGAATACCAACGGTGCAGCGACCATCGCCACGTCGCCGGAGCCCTTCGCCGCGGGCACGAAGGTCGCCACGCGCAAAGCGATCCAGCGCGCGATGGACTGCTACGCCGTTCAGACGCCGGGGCTGACCGCCGGATCGGCCGATCTCACCGACAACACGGGAATGACGTTGTCGGCGCTGTCGGTCCAGAGCGTGAGCGATCCGGGCGGTCGACAATTCCACTACGGCATTCGAGAGTTCGCCATGAGTGCGAATCTCACGGGACAGGCTCATCACGGCGGATTCCGACCGCTCGGTTCGACGTTCTTCGTCTTCAGCGACTACGCACGCCCGGCCATACGACTCGCGGCGTTGAGCGACGCCGGCGTGATGTTCGTCTACACGCACGATTCCGTGGGCGTCGGTGAGGACGGTCCGACCCACGAGCCGGTCGAGCAGCTGATGGCGTTACGGGCCATGCCCGAGCTCCACGTGGTTCGCCCCTCGGACGCGAATGAGACGCTCGACCTCGTCGAGCAGTTCTTGACGGCGCCCGAACCGGTGACGACGGCCATGATCCTCTCTCGTCAAGACGTGGCGGTCTTCGATGACGCGGACGCGAGGGCATCAAAGGAGAATGCCCGTCGGGGTGGCTACGTCGTGCGCGAGAATGCCGATGCCGTCTTCACGCTGGTGGGAACCGGCTCAGAAGTCGCACACTGTCTCAGCGCGAACGATGAACTCGCGACCCAGGGCGTGGTTACGAGGGTCGTGGCACTCCCCTGCTGGCGATGTTTCGACGCTCAGCCGAGCGAGTACCGCGACGCGGTGCTGCGACGCACGACACCGTCGGTGTCACTGGAGGCCGGAGCGACCCTAGGGTGGACGAAGTACGTGGACCAGGCGATCGGCATTGACTCCTTTGGCATGTCGGCGCCCGGAAGCTACGTCATGGACTACTTCAAGATCAATGCGGCGACTCTCGTCGCACACGTTCACGAAGCTCGAGGAGACGCACGATGACGAAATTGGAAGAACTCTTCGCTCAGTACGGTCAGAGCCCCTGGATCGACAACATTCGTCGTGACTGGCTGAACGACGGCACCCTCGCGGAGATGGTCGTGAAGGGCGTGCGCGGCGTCACGTCCAATCCTTCGATCTTCGCCAAGACCTTGGCGACGTCCACGGCCTACGACGAGATGCTCGAAGGTAAAGACGACGTCGACGTCGAAGTCCTCTTCGAAGAGTTGGCGGTGCGAGATGTTCGCGACGCCTGTGACGTGCTGGCATCGGTGCACGACGACTCCTGTGGCGCATTCGCGGCGAAGGATCGTCGCTACTGCGACGGCTACGTCTCACTCGAGGTCTCGCCACGCCTCGCTCGAGATACGGTGGCGACGGTCACGGCCGCCAAGCGCCTGGCGGCGGAAGTCGGGCGGGCCAACGTCATGATCAAGATCCCCGGGACCAAGGAGGGTCTGCCCGCCGTCACCGAGGTGCTGGGGGCGGGCATCAACGTCAACGTCACGTTGATCTTCTCCCTCGATCGCTACAACGAAGTAATCACCGCGTGGATGGACGGCTTGGAACTGGCACTCACGCGTCGCAGTGACGTGAGCACGATCGGGAGTGTCGCGTCGTTCTTCGTGTCGCGCGTCGACGTCGCCGTGGACGCGCTGTTGCCGGAGGACGATCCCCGACGTGGGACGACGGCGAACGCGCAAGTCGCCGGCGCCTATCAACTGTTCCGTCGCCGGATGGCGAGCGATCGGGCACTGACGCTCTTCGGGGCCGGTGTTCAGGTGCAGCGGCCACTCTGGGCCTCGACGTCGACGAAGGATCCGGCGTACTTCGACCTTCTCTACGTCGACACGATCGTCGCCGACGAGACCGTCAACACGATGCCCGACGCGACGCTCGCCGCAACCTTGGACCACGGCAATTTCGCCAGTTCAACCTTGCTGAGCGACGAGAGCATCAAGGAGTCCGCCGAAGTGCTGGATCAGTTGCCCGAGGACATCTCCCTGGCGCTCGTGACGGAGAAACTCGAGAACGATGGCGTCTCGGCGTTCGTCGCGTCCTACGAGGAACTCCTCAAGACCGTGGCACAAAAGATGCAGGGTCACTCGTCGTAGCGTTAGCGTTTGGGGTTGACGTCAATGAGGCGGTTCAGTTTCTCGGGGTCGCGCCCTAGGATGTCGCAATGACGTCGTTGCGAGGGGCTGCCACAGATACCGAGTTCCTCGCCACCCCGCTCGATGAACTCGCGAGCGCCGCGTACGCCCGCGCGCGAGCCACCCACGGCTACGTGGTCACGTACTCGCCCAAGGTGTTCATACCTTTGACGAAACTGTGTCGCGACCGCTGCGGGTACTGCACGTTCGCCCAGGCACCGGCGCACGTGGCCGCGCCGTACATGAGCCTCGATGAAGTCATGGCCGTCGCCCAAGCGGGGCGCGACGCCGGCTGCACCGAGGCGCTCTTCACCCTTGGTGAACGACCGGAACTGCGTTACGACGAAGCCGCTCGGTGGCTCGCCGCGCGCGGGTACGAATCGACGGTGGATTACGTCGCGAACGCCGCGCAAATGGTGCTCGAGAGTACTGGTTTGCTACCTCACGCCAACGCCGGCGCACTGTATGGCCACGAACTCGCCCAACTTCGCACGGTCTCAGCGTCCCAGGGCATGATGATCGAAGCGTTGGCGGACCTGGCCGCCCATCGATTGGCCCCCGACAAGGATCCGCAGCGACGCCTCGACACCCTGCGCTTCGCCGGAGAACTGAAGATCCCCTTCACGACGGGGCTGCTGGTCGGCATCGGAGAATCTCGCCAAGAGCGCATCGCGACACTCCAGGCCATCGCGGCTTCGCACGAAGAGTTTGGTCACGTCCAAGAAGTGATCATCCAGAATTTCTTGCCCAAGCCCCGAACGGCGATGGCGAATGAACCGGCCGCGAGCGACGAGGAATTTCACTGGACGATCAGCGTCGCACGATTGATATTGCCAGAGTCGATTCATCTCCAAGCGCCACCGAATTTGAGTGCGGACCCGACGAGACTGCTCGAGTACGGCATCGATGACTTCGGTGGCATCTCGCCGGTTACGGCGGATCACGTCAACCCGGAGCGCGCGTGGCCCGCGCTCGACATCCTGGCCCAGGAGTGCGACGCTCGGGGATTCAACCTCGAACCTCGCCTTACCGTGTATCCGCAGTTCATCGGGGACAAGATCGGGTTCCTCGACGACAAGGTTCGACCGTACGTCCTCGCCCACGCGGATTCGACGTTCTTGGCGCGCAACGACGCGTGGGCGTCGGGGTCCGAGGTCGTTCCGCCGAGGCCCCCCACCTCGCGCTCGCGCACCAGTGCAGTGACCTCCCTACTCGCGCGCTACGAACCGGGTTACGCGTTTGACCGCGAAGAGCTGACCACCCTCTTCCACGCGCGAGGGGCCGACTTCAACGCCGTCGTCGAACGCGCGGACAGCGTTCGCCGCGACCTCGTCGGCGACGACGTCACCTTCGTGATCAATCGCAATATCAACTACACCAATGTCTGCACCTTCAAGTGTCGATTCTGTGCCTTCTCCAAGGGTCCGCTGTCGCTCAATCTGCGCGGGGACCCGTACTTGTTGACGTTGGACGAGATCAGCGAGCGGGTGCGCGAAGCCGAGGCCAAGGGAGCCACCGAGGTCTGCCTCCAGGGCGGCATCCACCCCAAGTTCGACGGCGACTACTACATCGACGTGGTCGCCGCCGTGCGCGCCGGCTCTCCTCGAATCCACATTCACGCCTTCAGCGCGCTCGAAGTCTTCGAGGGCGCGCGCCGTTCCGAACAGGACCTCGTGACGTACCTCACGCGCCTGAAGGACGCCGGGTTGAAGACCCTGCCCGGAACGGCCGCCGAGATCCTGGATGATCGGGTTCGCGCTGTTCTCTGTCCCGACAAGATCAACTCGGACCAGTGGCTCGACGTGCACCGCGCCGCGCACAGCGTCGGACTGCGATCGAACATCACGATCATGTTCGGCGCCGTCGAAGGCGTCGACAGCTGGGCGACCCACCTGCTCCGCACGCGAGCGCTGCAACAAGAGACCGGCGGCTTCACCGAATTCGTACCGCTCCCGTTCGTGCACATGGCGACTCCGATCTTCTTGCAGGGTCGGGCTCGACGAGGTCCGACGTTCCGAGAGGCGGTCTTGATGCACTCGGTCGCTCGACTGCACTACGCCACGCTGATCGACAACATTCAAGTCAGCTGGGTGAAGATGGGCGTGGATGGTTCGCGACGCATCCTCGACGCCGGCGCGAACGACGTTGGCGGAACCTTGATGGACGAGAACATCTCGCGTGCCGCTGGAGCGAGCCACGGTCAAGAGATGGACGTCGACACGCTACGAGCCCTCGTCGAGCCGCTAGGACGACCCCTGGTTCAGCGCAGCACCCTCTATCAGACGTTGTAGCCGTGGACGCGTTGATCGAAGGGTTCCTCGAAGCGTTGCGGCGCGACTCCCCGCTGAGCGATGAGCGCATCGACGTCCTTCGCGCGCTACTCATTCAGTTCGTGAATCTGGCGATGGTCGACCACGACCTCGGCGATTTGCGCGTCGCCGTGCAAGCGCTGAACGAGCTGACGGAGGCGTCGACGCTCTTCTCGCAGTGGCGCGACGTGCCCAAGCTCGCCATCTTCGGATCGGCGCGCACCGACGAGCACGACCCCCTATACGAGATGGCCCAACAACTGGGCACCGCAATGGCCAATCGAGGATGGATGATCATCTCGGGAGCCGGACCGGGAATCATGGAGGCATCGGCCCGTGGTGCCGGTCGCGACCATACGCTCGGCGTGAACATCGAACTGCCCTTCGAACAGTTCTCCAACCCCTACATCGACGCCGAAACCATGCTGGTGGCCATGCAGTATTTCTTCACTCGAAAAGTCGCCATGACGCGACCCTCGAACGCCTTCGCCATTTTTCCCGGTGGTCTCGGGACGATGGACGAGACCTTCGAAGTCCTCACGTTGTTGCACACCGGCAAGACCTCACCGGCGCCGGTGGTGCTACTCGATACGGCCCACGGGAACTTCTGGCGTCAGTGGATGAACTTCGTCGATAACGCCGTCATCGCCGATCACTACATCGACGAGCACGACATGTGTCTGGTTCGGATCTGCACGTCGATCGACGAGGCCGTTGCCGAGATCGATCACTTCTTCTCGAACTACGTGAGCTTCGTCGTGCGCGCAGAGCGCGGTCTCATCACCGTCCGTCGTCGACCGAGCGACGATCAACTGGCCGAACTCGCGAGCGTCGTGCCGCGTTTCGCCTTGGGTGCGGGCTTTCGAATCGAAGATGACACGACGATCTCGTTTGCTTTCGACGGCCGAAACTACGTGAACCTTCGGCTGCTCATCAATCAGATCAACGGGTGGCGCTAGTCGTCGCTGGCCCCGCGCAGCAGCGCCTCGGCCTTCTGGAGGCTCCGTCGCACCTTGGCGAGGCGCCGCTCGAGCTCTTTCGCCTCGTCGCCACCATCGGAGCGGAGTTGTGCGCGTACCGCATCGAAGATCGCGTCGGACACCCGGCTCTCCAGGGCCCCCACTTCATCGGCCAGCGTGTCGAAGGACTCCACTAGTCCAGGGTCTCGTAGGGCAGATCATTTTTTGCGTACTTCGCGCGCAGCACCTTCTTGTCGAACTTCCCGACGCTGGTCTTGGGCACTGACTCGATGAAGGCCCAGCGTTCGGGGAGCCACCACTTGGCGACCCGCGAGGAGAGGAACTCACGAAGTTCTTCGGCGCTCGCCGAGGCGTCGGGGCGTAACACCACGCAGCACAACGGTCGTTCGTCCCAGCGTTCGTCCGGCACCGCGATCACCGCGGCTTCGAAGATCGCGGGGTGCGCCATTATCGTGCCTTCGAGGTCGACCGAACTGATCCACTCCCCGCCCGACTTGATCACGTCCTTGGAGCGGTCGCTGATCGTCATGAAGCCCTCGGCGTCCATCGAGCCGATGTCACCGGTTCGCAGCCAACCGTCGTGGAACCGTTCGGGGTCGTCCACGCCATAGTACGAAGCGGTGACCCAGGGCCCGCGAATCTCGAATTCGCCCACGGTCTTGCCATCGCGCGCCAGCACCGTCCCGTCCTCGTCGGTGATGCGCACTTCGACACCCGCGACCACGCGTCCCGCCTTCACGCGGTAGTCAATGGCCAGGTCGTCGGGCGTACCCGACGGCGGGATCGACACGGCCGCCAATGGACTTGTCTCGGTCATGCCCCAACCCTGGATCACGTCGATGCCGAAACGATCGCGGAACGCTTCGATCATCACGCGCGGTACCGCCGCGCCCCCGGCGACGATGCCGCGAAGGCTCGAGAGGTCGGCGTCGGGAGCGTTCTGCGTCACGCGAAGGACGTCGTTCCAGATGGTTGGCACACCGAGCGAAATGGTCGGTCGCAACTCCTTGATCATCTTGACGATCGCTTCACCCTGCAAGTACATCTGGGGCATGATCAATTCGGTGCCGGCAAAAAATGCGGTGTAGGCCGCTCCCCAGGCGTTGACGTGGAACATCGGCACGATCAACAAGCAGCGATCGCGTTCGCTCAGTCCAATCGAGTTCGTCGTCGTCGAGGCCATTGAGTGCAACCACGTGGATCGATGTGAGTAGACGACGCCCTTGGGATTGCCGGTCGTGCCAGACGTGTAACACATGATGGCCGCCGACCGCTCGTCCAAGGTTGGCCACTCGAAACCGGCCGGTTCGGACGTGAGAAACGTCTCATAATCGATCGTCTCACCCAGCAGGCCGCTCTCATCTTTGCCGTGCAGGATTATGTGCTTGACCGAGGGGATCTGGTCGCGAACCTTGGCGAACACGGGCGCCAACGACGCGTCGACGATGATCACCGAGTCCCCGGCGTGATTGATGATGAAGGCCAGCTGCTCGGGAAAGAGCCGGATGTTGAGCGTGTGTAACACGGCGCCCATGCACGGTACGGCGATGTAGGCCTCCATGTGCGCCTGGTTGTTCCACATGAAGCTGCCCACTCGGTCGCCGCTCTGAACACCGAGCTTCGTGAGCGCGGCGGCCAATTGTTCCGCGCGCTTGGCGACTTGGAAGAACGTCGCCTCCTCGACACCATCGGGTGTGACCGTGAACACCTTCTTTTCGGAGTACACGTACTCGCCGTGACGAATGATGCCGCTGATGAGCAGTGGCGCGTCCTGCATCGTGCTTTGCACTGTTTCCCCCTCTAGTCCCGTTGCGACGATGCTACAAACTCTCGACCACCCAACGAGTTCGCTACCAGGAAAGGCTGTAGGGCGCGACCGGGGCCGGCAAGAGACTGGGACCGCCCGACAGATGAGCGTCGATCGCGGCCGCGGCGCTGCGACCTTCGGCAATGGCCCACACGATCAGACTCTGTCCTCGAACGCCGTCACCGCAGGCGAAGACCGGAGCCGGTCCCGACAACGCGTCCATCCGCCAATCCGAACCCACCGAGAGCGTGGCCCTGGACGTCACGAAGGGCTCGTCGTTCAACCCGAGTCCTTCCAGTTCGGGTCCGACGAAGCCAGCCGCGATCAGGACGAGGTCGGCCCCCATGACCAGGCTTTCATTCGTGGTGTCGTCTCGCACGACGATTCGCTCGACGCGTCCGTCGCCGAGGAATTCGAGGGTCTCGGTGGAGAACCGTCGTTCCCCGCCTTCGTCGTGAGCGGGCGATGACTTATAGATTCGCGCCATCGTCGGCCAGGGTTGATCGTCGGGCCGTTCGTCGGGTGGCCGGTCCAGAATCTCTATCTGGTGAACGGATCGGGCGCCCTGTCGATGTACGGTACCCAAACAGTCGGCACCGGTGTCACCGCCGCCAAGGATGACGACGTCGCGATCCTTCGCGTCGATCACCGTCGGCACCGCGTCACGTACCGCACGATTCGCGGCCTCGAGATACGTCATCGCCGGGTACACGCCCGCTAAATCCGCGCCGGGCACCGGAATGAGTCGCGGCCTCGTCGAGCCCAGGGCGAGGAGCACCGCGTCGAAGTCGCGTTGCAGGTCACCGAGCGTCACGTCGGCGCCGCCGACGGCGACGTTCGTGTGAAACGTGACGCCCGACGCCTCCATGACGGCGAGGCGCCGATCGAGGATCTTCTTCTCCAGTTTGAATTCCGGAATGCCGTAGCGCAACAGCCCACCGATGGCGTCGCTACGTTCGAAGACGTGGACGTCGTGACCGACGCTCGCCAACTGCGCCGCGGCCGCGAGACCGGCCGGTCCCGAGCCAACGACGGCGACGCGCGTTCCGATGCGTTCGTCGGTGACCCGCGCCACGTCGAAGCCGTGGGCGAAGGCGTGCTCGGCCACTTCGTATTCGATTCGCTCAATCGTGACGGGGCCGTCCGAGATGCCCAAGACGCAGGCCGACTCACACGGCGCCGGACACAGTCGCCCCGTGAACTCGGGAAAGTTGTTCGTGTCGAAGAGCTGATCCGCGGCCTGCTCCCAGTGCGAGCGGTAGACGTGGTCGTTGAACGTCGGGATCCGATTGCCCAGGGGACAGCCCTGCATGCAAAACGGGATGCCGCAGTCCATGCAGCGAGCGCCTTGGGTCGACACGTCGTCGTCGCTCTGGGGCTCGTACACCTCCCGCCAATCACGCAGGCGAACCTCCACGGGCCGCGGGCTCGGGCCCCGTCGGGGGTACTCGAGGAATCCCGTCGTCTTACCCATTGCGCAACTCGTCTCGAACTCGCTGATACTCCGAGGTCTCGATTCGAACGAAGTTCATGCGCTCGCTTCGCCAGCCGTCCACGATCGCACGAGCGCGACGAGAACCGGTCTCGTCTTCGAAGCGGGTCAGGAGTTCACGCACTCGTTCGTCATCTTCGTATTCCAGCGGATCGATCTCGTAGACGCCCGCGCTGAGGTGGTCATAAACACTCTGGTGAGGGTCGTAGAGAAAGAGGGTGCCACCCGACATGCCGGCCGCGAGGTTTCGCCCGACCGCTCCGAGTATCACGACGACTCCGCCGGTCATGTACTCGCACGCGTGATCGCCGGTGCCCTCGACGATGATCGTCGCCCCGGAGTTTCGAACACCACAACGCTCCCCGACGACTCCGCTGATGAAGATCTCGCCGCTCGTCGCCCCGTAGCCAATGACGTTGCCGGCGATGATGTTCTCGTCGCTGGCGAACGTCGCGTCGGCGGCGGGCCGGATGATGATTCGTCCGCCCGAGAGACCCTTGCCGGCGTAGTCATTCGTGTCGCCGGTCAATCGAAGGGTCATGCCACGAGGGACGAAGGCTCCCAGACTCTGACCGGACGAGCCGATGAGGTCGATTTCGATGAGGTCGTCGGGCAACTCTCGAGCACCGAGCGCCCGGGTGATGGCGCTGCCCGTCAACGTGCCGACCGCGCGATTGACGTTTCGGACGGCGGTGGAGAATCGATACGGCGCCGTTCGCGTCGCGGCGCTTACCGCGTCGTGCAGGAACGTCCAGTCCAGCGCTCCGTCGAGACCGTGCTCCTGCTTCACGCTCTGGTGCCTTTGATCAGGTGCGACGGTCACCAACAGCGCGGAGAGATCGAGGTCGCTGCTCTCGTCGTCGACCGAAGCGACGGACAACTTGGTCGCGTCGCCGATGACCTCTTCGAGCGTGCGCGCGCCGAGCAGGGCGAGATATTCACGCACCTCTTGCGCAATGAACTCGAAGAAGTTCTCGACGAACTCCGGCTGTCCCGTGAATCGTTCGCGAAGACGGGGATTCTGCGTGGCGATTCCCACGGGGCACGTGTCGAGATGACAGACGCGCATCATCACGCAACCTGAGACCACCAACGGGGCCGTCGCGAAGCCGAACTCCTCGGCGCCGAGAAGAGCGGCGATGATGACGTCGCGACCGGTCTTCAACTGTCCGTCGACTTGGAGAACGACGCGACTGCGCAGACCATTGGCGGCCAGGGTCTGATGCGTCTCGGCCAGACCGAGTTCCCACGGGGTGCCCGCGTGTTTCAGCGAGGTGAGGGGCGCGGCGCCGGTGCCGCCGTCGTGGCCCGAGATGAGGATCACGTCGGCGTGGGCCTTGGCGACGCCGGCGGCGATCGTCCCGACCCCTTGTTCGCTGACGAGCTTCACGTGAATACGTGCTTGGTCGTTCGCGTTCTTCAGGTCGTAGATCAGTTGTGCGAGATCCTCGATCGAATAGATGTCGTGATGGGGCGGTGGTGATATGAGGCCAACGCCCGGCGTCGAGTGACGGGTCTTGGCGATCCAGGGATAGACCTTCGTGCCGGGCAGTTGTCCGCCTTCGCCCGGCTTCGCGCCTTGAGCCATCTTGATCTGGATGTCATCGGCGTTGACGAGAAAGCGACTCGTGACGCCAAAGCGCCCGGAGGCGACTTGCTTGATCGCGGAGCGACGGTTGTGGCGCGGATCCGACGTGTCGAATCGGTCGGCGTCCTCGCCCCCCTCACCGGTATTGGACTTCGCGCCGAGTCGATTCATCGCAATCGCCAGCGTGCTGTGCGCTTCTTCGGAGATCGAGCCGTAGGACATGGCTCCGGTGCTGAAGCGCTTGATGATCGATGCCGTGCTCTCGACCTCGTCGATCGGGAGCGGCGTCGTTCCGGGAACCAAGTTCATGAGACCTCGCAGGGTCACGAGGGCGCTCGACTGGTCATCCACGAGGGACGTGTACTCCTTGAAGATGTCAAAGCGCTTCGCGCGCGTGGCGTGCTGCAGCTTCTGCACGGTGCGGGGATTGAAGAGGTGGATCTCCCCATCCCGACGCCACTGGTACTCGCCGTTGTTGCGCAGTTCAACTCGTTCGCCGTTCGCCGGTTCGTAGGCGCTCGCGTGCAGCGCGAGGACGCTCCCCGCGATGTGCTCGAGGGTGATGCCGCCGAGGCGTGACGTAAAACCGGGAAAGTACCGGGCCAACACCGTCTCCGAGATGCCCACCGCTTCGAACAGCTGCGAACCGACGTAGCTCGCGACGGTGCTCACGCCCATCTTCGACATCGTCTTCACGACACCCTTGTTGAGGGCCTTGCCGTACTGGTACCGAGCTTCGAAGGGATTTAGGTCCGTGATCTCCCCCGAGTCGATGAGAGCGTCGATCGATTCGTAGGCGAGATACGGGCACACCGCCGACGCGCCGAATCCCAGCAGCAGTGCGACGTGGTGGACTTCACGAACGTCGCCGGATTCCATGATCAACGCGGCGCTCGTTCGCAGGTGTTCGTCGACGAGTCGGTGATGAACGGCCGACGCCAACAGAAGACTCGGAATGGCCGCGAGTTCCGTCGTCGTGTTGCGATCCGAGAGGATGATTATGTTGGTGCCGCCGCGAACGTGCGCGACGACGTCATCGCACAGCGCGTCGATGGCGGCCGAGAGTCGTGCCGCCCCCGACCCGGCACCGTGGGCCTCGAAGAGCCCGTCGATGACCACGGCCGTGAATCCCGCCATGCGTTCGAACTCTTCGATGTAGCGAATCTTGGCGAGTTCGTCGATGCTCAATATCGGCGAGGGCAGGACGATCTGGTGGCAGTGATTCGCGCTCTCGGTGAGCAGGTTGTCCTCACCACCGATCGTGACGCGCGTCGAGGTCACGAGTTCCTCACGGATGGCGTCCAAGGGCGGATTGGTGACCTGGGCGAAGAGTTGCGTGAAGAAGTCGAAGAGCGGTCGCGGGAGTTTCGAGAGCGTTGGCACGGTCGAGTCCGAACCCATGGATCCGATGGGTTCCTCGCTCACCTGGGCCATGTGACGAACGATGAGGCGAAGGTCTTCTTCGCTGTAGCCGAAGTTCTTCTGCTGTCGGACGATCGACGCGTGGTTGGGTGTGAGCATCGTGGGTGCGTCAATCTCGTCCAGGGAGCGCTGCTGATCGCGCAGCCACTTCCCGTAGGGGGCCTGCAGGGCCAAGGAACTCTTCAACTCTTCGTCGTCGATGATCCGACCCTGGTCGATGTCGACTAAGAACACGCGACCCGGCTGCAGTCGACCCTTGCGTTCGATGTTGGAGGGGTCGACCGGTAAGACACCGACTTCGCTCGCGAAGATGACGCGCCGGTCCTTGGTGACCCAGTAACGCGCCGGGCGCAGGCCGTTGCGGTCGAGGACCGCGCCGACGATCTTGCCGTCGCAGAAGGTCACCGAGGCCGGACCGTCCCACGGCTCCATCAGACCGGCGTGGTAGCGGTAGAAGTCGCGGCGCGACTCACTCATGAACGTCGAACGCTCCCACGCTTCGGGAATCATCATGAGTACCGCGTGCGGTAGTGAACGTCCGGACTGCACCAAGAGCTCCACGACCTCATCGAAGCTCGCCGAGTCGCTGAGACCGCTGGTGATGAGGGGTGTCAGTTCGGCGATGGGCAGCGGCAGCACATCGCTGTGGAGTGAGGTCTCGCGCGCCGTCATCCAATTGCGATTGCCCCGGACCGTATTGATCTCACCGTTGTGCGCGATATAGCGAAACGGCTGGGCGAGGTCCCAGCGTGGAAGCACGTTCGTCGAGAACCGACTGTGTACGACCGCGATGGCCGAGGTGAGTCGATCGTCGCGCAAATCGGTGAAGTACTGACGCAACTGGGGCGACGTCAGCATCCCCTTGTAGATGAGCACGTGTGGCGAACAGGACGCGGCGTAGATGTCCAGCTCGTGTTCGAGCACTTTTCGGGCACAGTACAGTGCGCGTTCCAAGTCGGGCGCCGGTTCCGTAGACCCCCGGGCGATGAGTTGTTGGACGAAGTGCGGTTCGGACGCCAAGGACGTCGCGCCGAGCAGCGACGAGTCGACGGGCACGTCGCGCCACCCGAGGGACACCAAGCCGACGCGCTTGAGTACCACGTCGATGGCTCTTCGAATCTCGTCGGCGTCAGAACTCTTGGGCACCATCCAGTGCGCGATGCCGTACTCGCCGGCTGGGGGCACGACGACGCCAAACTCCGAGCGAATGAACGCGTCGGGCATCTGTATGAGGACACCGGCGCCGTCACCCGAGTCCACGTCCGATCCCGACGCACCCCGGTGCTCGAGGTTCTCCAAGATGGTGAGCGCGTCGCGAATCGTCGCGTTGGTGGGCGTAGCGCTCAAGTCCGCAACCATCCCCACACCGCAGGCGTCGTGCTCGAAAGAGGGGTCGTAGAGAGTCTTTGTCATAGCGTTTCCTTGCGGGGCAACGCTGACCCACCACAATCATAACGAAAGGGTTCCACGTCCTTCGACCTACGCTGTTCACGTGAAGTCGGCCAAGCGCGCACTCGTTGTCGGTGGTGGTGTCATCGGGCTCACCAGCGCATTTCAATTGGCCCGCCAAGGATGGCAGGTCACGCTCTTCGATCCCTCCCCCGGTCGCGGCGCCACGTGGGCGGCCGCCGGAATGATCGCGCCGATCGCCGAGATCCACCCGGGTGAAGAGACCAACTACGAGTTGCAAAAGGGTGCCCTCCAAGCGTGGCGGACGTTCGCGAGTGCCCTGCGTGAGGTGACCCACAAGGAGCTGTGCATCGTCGAGACCGGCACCCTCGTACTCGGCTGGGACGGCAGTGACCGACGACTGGTCGACCAGTTCGCCCACGTGGCCGCGGCGTTCGGCGTCATTCCGCGGCGTGTCGAGCGTGACGAGCGGCCCGAGATGTTCGAGGGGGTGTCTCCAAGGATTGCCGACGGACTCTTGGTCGGAGGTGACGCGTGGCTCGACCCCGACGCCGTAGTTGCCCTCGTGAATGAGGCGAACACGCAATTGGGCGTGACGATCGTCAACGAGATGGTGGCGAGTGTGAGCAGCGACGACAGCCGCGTCGAAGCGATCACCGACTCGGGGTCGTTTGTCGGTGACATTGGCGTGATCGCGACTGGCGCGGTAGCGCCCCCTTCGGGCGCCACGACGTCGGGCGCCCACGTTATTCGACCCGTTCATGGCATCACCGTTCGCGTGAAGGGCATCGATCGCAGCGAGCAGCCCATGATTCGCTCGTACGTGAAGGGCAACACCTTGTACATGGTGAGTCGCCCTGGCGGTTATAACGTCTTGGGCGCATCATCAGAGGAACGCCGCGACGCTGGAGCGCAGGTGGGCGAAGTCCAGCGACTCCTGCGTGACGCACTCGATGTCGTGCCGGCGTTGGAGACCGCGGTGATCGTAGAGACCCGCGAAGGGAATCGACCAGCCAGCCACGATTTACGACCGTTCTTTGAGGTGTTGGGCGGTGGTCGCTGGGCGTGGTCGTCCGGTCACTTTCGCCATGGTGTGACCCTTGCGCCGATCGCCGCTGCTGAAGCACTTCGATTCGCGGAGGGCGTCACGTGATCCGGGTCAATGGCGAGTCCCAGGAATTCGTCGCCGAATCGGTCGAGGAGATGTTGGAGCGTCTCTCGATCGAATCGAGAGGCGTGGCCGTCGCTATCGACGGCGAAGTAGTCCGCAGATCCGAGTGGACCGAAAAGAGAATCGAAGACGGCAACGCGATTGAAATAGTGACCGCGGTAGCCGGCGGATAAGAGAAGGTGGACCGAGATGGCAGTTGACGAACTGATTCAGGCGCTTGATCAACGAATCCTCGATGCGTTGCGCGCCAAAGCGACCGGCGAGACGATTGCCTTCTTGTGTGAAGCGCGAGCGTGGCTGACACATCCCGATCAGGCCCACGGCGCGCACGCACCAACGGGTTAGCGAAGACGCAGCGACTACGATTGTTCGTTCACGGGCTGTGGCTTAGTTTGGTCTAGAGCGCTCGGCTGGGGGCCGAGAGATCGGGAGTTCGAATCTCCCCAGCCCGACCACGGAGGAATCTTAAGGAGCCACGGCGACGTTGCGGATGGTGCCAAGCCGTTCAATCTTCGCTCGTCTGTCACGGTTGGCCAGTCGCATTCGTCTCCTTCGTCTCGGGCGTTGCCCAGCGAATGCCACTGAGATGATTCGCGTTGTCCGCAGGTGAGAATGAAGTACTCCATCGTTCGGCGAAAACGGCCAATCCAGTAGAATTGACGAGTTGAGTCCGGTCGAGACAGCCGGCGTTCGTTGCGTCGCCAGGGGCGTAGGCGAAAAGGAAGTGCCGAGAGAGGGTGATTCCGGCCGTTGGCTGGACACAGTATGGACAAGAAGGATCCCTTCGTCTTACGCCACCTCGCCGACGTCCAACCCGAACTGTGGTGGCTCGACTCGGACCCGATGGAGCCGGCGCCGCACTCGGCGCTCATCGGGGACATTGGTGCGGACCTGTGCGTCGTGGGCGCGGGTTATACGGGACTCTGGACCGCGCTGCTCGCGAAAGAGCGTGATCCCAATCGTGAAGTGGTCGTCGTCGAACAGTATGAGACGGGAGCCGGCGCGTCAGGTCGCAACGGGGGTTTCTGTTCCGCGTCGCTCACCCACGGCTATTTGAACGGCGTTCGACGCTTTCCCGATGAGATCGAGCTGATTCAGCGCCTCGGTCGAGAGAACCTAGACGAGATCGAAGCGACCATCGCGCGCTACAACATCGAGTGCGACTTTGAACGGACCGGTGAACTCCAGGTCGCTGTCGCCCCTTGGCAATTCAAGGGAATGGCCGAACAGGCCGAACGACGTAACGCCATGGGCGACACCGTCGAAGTGCTGAGTCAAGAGCAAGTGCAGGCGCGCGTTCACTCCCCCTCGTACGTCGGTGCCCTCTTCGATCACGACGGTACCGCGTTGGTAGATCCCGCACGCCTCGTATGGGGTCTCGAGCGGGTGTGCATCGCGCTCGGGGTGAGGATATTTGAGAACTCCAAGGTGGAGTGGCTGGAGGACCTGCACGACGCGGTTCGCGTGCACACCCCGTACGGCGCCGTCACCGCTGCGAGGGTGGCCCTCGGGACGAACGTCTTTCCTTCGTTACTCAAGAAGACGCGCAAGTACGTAGTGCCGGTCTACGACTACGTGATGGTCACCGAGCCCTTATCGAACGAGCAGCTCGACAGCATCGGTTGGTCGGGCCGCGAGGGCATCGCCGACTCCGGCAATCAGTTCCACTACTACCGTCTCACGAGTGACAACAGCATCCTCTGGGGTGGCTACGACACGATCTACAACTTCCGAGGCAAGGTGCGCCGCGAGTACGAGTTCAATTCCGACACCTACGCCACACTCGCCGGTCACTTCTTGAAGACGTTTCCGCAGTTGGCCGGCGTCAAATTCACGCACGCCTGGGGCGGCGCGATTGACACGTGCACACGCTTTTCCCCGTTCTGGGGCACGTCGCACGAGAACAAGGTCGCCTACGTGTTGGGTTACACCGGTCTCGGTGTCGCCTCGACGCGATTCGGGGCGGCCACGATGCTCGATCTCTTGGACGGACTCGAGACCGACCGCACCCGACTGACGATGGTTCGAAAACGCCCGATGCCCTTTCCGCCCGAGCCCTTCAAGTGGATCTTCATTCGCATCACCCAATCGGCGATCAAGTACGCCGACGAACACGAGGGCCGACGTAACCTCTGGCTCAAACTCATCGACCTCTTCGGCCTGGGCTTCGACTCTTAGGTGGTCGAAGCCCAGACCGTGCGAGATTCAGTCTCGAGGACTAACTCGCCAGTGAGTAGATGACCGTGACTTGCACGTTCACGGGTTGGCTTCCTGTTTGGATCGGCACGGACGCATGAAGCGCCGTGTTGGCGGAGAACGTTGGGTAGTAGATCCCGGAACTCTGGTTCTCGTTGTCGGTGATCTTCACGATGCTGGTGACCTGCGTGCCGCCAGCCTTCGCGAGTTGTCCGGCGGCGAGTCGGGCGTTGTCGATCGCCCTGATCCGTGCGGCGCGCAAAAGCGACGAGTCATTCGTGATGGTGAACGAGACGCCGTTCAACTGAACGCCATTGCCGACGGCTCGCGCGGCCGCGTCGATCGCCGTGCCGGCGCGCTGCACCTTGTGCATCGTCACGTTCAAAGTGTCCTGCACCGTGAATCCGGTCACGACACCTTGATTATTGGTGTTGTCATAGATGTTGAGCCCGGACGTCTGCATCTCTTTGCGGGTGACGCCGTTCTTCAGGAGCGCCGCTTCGAGGGCGCGGACCTTGGCGTCGTTCTCGCTGAGCGCCGCGGTCGCGGTCGGATTGACCGTCGAGACGCCGATCTGGAAGTTGATCGTGTCGGGAACGCCCTGGACCGTCCCCGAGCCGGTGACGGTGACCGTAGATCGGGCGCCACCCTTGGAGTGTCCGAGCGCCACCCCCGCGAAGCCCACCGCCACCACGACGAGCGCGGTGACCATCGTGACAATCCAGCCGGTGAGACGGGGCCGTCGGCCGGTGAAGTGTTCACTCCCGTGGTGGTGCGTTGCGTGTTCGGTACCACTCGTGGTCTCGTCACTCATTCGATCTCCTCTGCCGGGCGCTGACAGCACGATTCATGATGAATCGGTGTTACAACGCCTCTCACCAAGTACTTGTCACCAGCCGCACGAAACTTTCACTCCCGGTGACGAGATGTCCGACACTGCGGTGCCGTGGCGCCAGGGCACGTGAAGAGATGCCGCATCGGCCCGCGGTGTCGTCTGAGGTACCGGCGACGACACCACGGTGACCAACGGGTGTCCTGCCAACGCGTGTTCGAATTCCGTCGTGGACAGTTGACGACCAGAGATGTTCATGACGTCGTCGATACTTCCGAGTAGCTAGATGTCGCCGTTGTAGTCGCGCTGGGCACCGTCGCCGGCGAAGTACTTGCCGGGGGACGATGTCAGTGCCGCGCCGGGCATCCCCGACTCTTGGCGACGACCGTCAAGAGTCGGGGAGCGACGCTATCTATTCGGATGAACCGAAGTTCTTTATCGTCTGGAGTTCCGCAGCGCTTAGTTCTCTCGGCAATTCACCGCGCGCCAACTTCTCGCTCTGGACATGGTGGAGGACGTCCTCGACGACGTCGGGGTTGGCCAACGTGGTGATGTCGCCGACGTCGGTAAAGTTCGAAATCGACGCAATGACTCGGCGCATTATCTTGCCCGAACGGGTCTTGGGCATGTCAGTCACGATCCAAACGTTCTTCGGCCGGGCTACCTTGCCGATCTCAGTTTCGATCATGCGCGACACCTTGTCCGCCACTTCTTGACTTGGCTGCACTCCTGGTTTCACGGAGATATACATCTCGACGGCGTGACCGCGAACGTCGTCCACCACTGGCACCGCGGCGGCTTCGGCAACTTCGTCGACCATCAGGGCCGCCGACTCCAGCTCCTTGGTACCCAAACGGTGTCCGGACACATTGATCACGTCATCGACCCTTCCAAGGATCCGGTAGTACCCATCTTCGGCTTGCATGGCTCCGTCGTTGGCGAAGTACGGCCAGTCGCGCCAGTCCGTGCTGCCTTTCTTATGGTTGTACTTCTCGTAATACGTCTTGACGAACCGGTCGGGGTCTCCCCAAATGGTTTGGAAGATGCCCGGCCACGGATTGCGAATGCAGATATTGCCCGCGATGCCACTACCGGCCATTACTACCTCGCCATCCTCATCGAGGATCTCGGGAAAAATACCCAGGGCCGCCGGTCCACAACTACCTGGCTTCATCGGGTTGAGCGCGGGTATCCCGGTACCGAGAAAACCACCATTTTCAGTTTGCCACCAGGTGTCGACGATCACGGCCTCGCCCTTGCCGACAACGTCGTAGTACCAGCGCCAAACCTCTGGTTCAATCGGCTCACCCACGGTCGTCATGTGCTTAAAGTGATAGTTGTACTTTGCTGGCTCATCCGGACCGACCTTGCGCAAGGTACGGATAGTCGTGGGTGCAGTGTGAAAAGTAGTCACTCCCAGACGTTCGGCAATCCTCCAACAGCGACCGGCGTCGGGATACGTGGGCACGCCCTCGTACATGACCGTCGTCGTGCCGAGCGCCAACGGCCCGTAGACGATGTAGGAGTGACCGGTGATCCAGCCGATGTCCGCGGCGCACCAGTACGTGTCCTCGGGGTGGATGTCCTGGTAGTACTTCGACGTACCGGCCACGTAGGCGAGGTAGCCGCCGGTGCTGTGCTGACAGCCCTTGGGCTTGCCCGTCGTGCCACTCGAATACATGATAAAGAGCGGCGCCTCGGCGGGCATTGATACGGGATCAACCAACTTCCTCTTGTAATCGGGCAAGATCTCGTCGACGAAGAAGTCCCGTCCGGGGACCATCGGGCTCTTCGACGCGTACTCGCCGGGATTCCTGCGAAATACCAGGACCTTGTCAACCACGACGCCCTCTTCGAGGGCCCTCGCAATCGCCTCGTCGGCCTTGACCTTGTGATCTTGGAGCTCGCCGTTGCGGTAGTAGCCGTCGATGGTGACGAGAATCTTGCTCTTCGAGTCGGCGATGCGACCTCCGCACGCGGCACCGGAGAAACCACCGAATACTTGGGAATGTACGACGCCGAGACGAGCACAAGCCAGCATCGCCACGGGTAGGTCGGGCACCATGGGCATGTGGAACGTCGCCACGTCACCGGTCTGGAGGCCGCAGAAGTCTCGAAGCAGCGCGGCGAACTCGTTGACCCGCACGTAGAGCTCCTGGTAGGTAATCGCCTCGGTATCGGCGTCCTCGGGCTCGGGAACGAAGATAATCGCCGCCTTATTGCGGTCGGTCGCGAGGTGACGATCGACACAGTTGTACGAGGCGTTGAGGCGACCGCCGACAAACCACTTCCAAAATGGCGCGTTGCTGGTATCGAGCGTCGTGTGCCAATATTCGTCCCAGGACAGGAGGTCGGCGTACTCCTTGAAGCATTCGGGGAATTTGCTCTCACTGAAACGCTCGAGAATGCTCGGGTCCGAGACATTGGCCTGCCCGATGAACTTCGCCGATGGAAAGAAGTAGTCCTCCTCGCGCCAGTGCACCGCGATCTGAGATTCTGAGGCCCGCTCCGACTCGACGGCTTCGGCTCCTGCATCATTCTTTTTTGGCATAATTCCCCCGCTCTCTGGGCAAAATGCCCGAACACTCAAATGATTACTATTGCAACCAAGCCTCAATGAGGCTTGGCGAAACTATTTGAACTACGACCACGTATTCTGCACTTAGGTTGTTCTATCACGAGCAGATTGCTTTGACCATTCGAATGAAATCCGACAGTAGTACGTCGGCAACGCCGTGCGACAACTCGCGAACGGTGGGTCGGCATCATACCCGGGTGCTTCGAACGCGGCGGGCTCTACAACGAAGCGAGCGCGTCGCCGCCTCGAGAAGAGATCGCCGTTTGACAGTTACGAACAATGGGTGTCTGTCTTGTGCTTCCCACGTTGTGATTTTCGTAAACGTTCGTTGAACGAATGAAATATGCGGTGGTGAATGCGACTGCTGTCTCGAGTAGTGCTCTTTCGACCCAGTATGCCAACAGCGCCCGAGCCTGGTGGCTGGGGCGCTGTTGGCGGTTGGGTCCGGTGGCAAGCCACCAGTGACATTGAGGTTAGCTCAAAGGACCGACCGGTAGCACAACCTTTCCATGAGTCTCGTTGATCACGCCCGCAGCCGATGCGTACCAGGCCAGTAGAGCCGTGACGATGCCCAGCCATCCACCGATCTTGGTCATGTCGGTGTGACCACCTCCCCACGCTCCGATGGTGAGGAACAAGAAGGCCAAGGTCAGGGCAACGAACACCAACAGGACCGCCACATTCACCTTCATTGCGGCAATTGTCATGTACGCCGTGAACAGAATCCAGGGCAAAAGGTACAGACCCAATGCACCCTTGACAGCTAGTCCACCCTGGAAGTTGATGAAGAAGTACACACCAATCCAGAACGCACCATACGACGTAAAGGCGAGAGCGCCGAACGTATTCTTTCGAACGAATTCCCACATGCCAGCCGCGAATTGCGCGACGCCGCCGTAAATGAATGCCAGAGAAATGGCACCACTAATAGCGGCACTGCCAGCTGCACCGAACTTGAAAAGTCCGATATTGAACAGGCTGAGCAAAAACGTGGTCATAGCGAATCCGGCGAGTCCGAGCGGACCGGGGTCCGCAACTCTGTGTTCCATGTAATACCCCCACATAGGTTTATTCCCACCGCCGGGATGACGGCTACTGAGATTAAACATCACTTAAGAATGAGCGTGCGCGATAGAACCCTCGTAACTTTGTGAAGAGGTTCACAAGACGGCGGTCCGAACCGACAATTTTCCTGTGTTTACTGGGAACTAGGACCATCAAGGCATCGTCGCGACACCATACGTAAAATACGGTTTCTGACGACTTAGTCGATTGCCGAGCGAAATGTCCTGATGAACGACTCTATATGTGAAGCGTCGCCTCCGTCGAGGATCACCTGTACCACGGCTGATCCGACAATGACGCCGTCGCTCGCTGCAGCGGCATCCCTGGCCTGATCCGGTGTGGCGATCCCAATGCCGATGAGCGCCGGCACGTCGCTCGTGCGACGGATCGACCGCACGACCCGTTCTCCGTCCCCTCCACCTTCTGACTTGCCCGTGACGGCCATGCGGGCCGAGGCGTAGGCGAATCCTTGCGTGGTCGCGGCGAGGCGATCCAATCGTTCATCCGGTGTCGAGGGGGCGACGAGCAATACGGTCGCCACGTCAGCGCCGTCACAGGCCGCGATCCACGGCGCCGTCTCTTCGAGGGGCAGGTCCGGAATAATCGCCCCGCTGATGCCACTGGCAGCGAATTTGCCCGCGGCGCGCTCAAGTCCGTAGTGCAAGACGATGTTGTAGTACGTCATGGCGATGAGTGGCACCGTCGTCTCAAGACGAGTGAGATCGTCACAAATGGACTCCAAGGTCGTGCCGCGCGACAGAGCTCGCAGCGCCGCTTCTTGGATCACCGGTCCATCCATCATCGGATCGGAAAACGGGATGCCAATCTCGACGGCGTCGGCCCCTGCGAGCACGGCCGCCGCGACGTAGTCGGTCCAGCTGTCGGTGAGGCCGCCCATGAAATAGGGCACGAGAAGCTTGCGCCCGGAGTCCCTCAATTCGCGAAGTTCGCGTTCGAGGCTCTTCATGACTGCGCGCGCAAGATGGCCTGCACTTGGGCGACGTCCTTGTCGCCGCGACCAGAGAGATTGAGGAGCACTGTCGACCCCGTGGGAATGGCGCGACCGGCTTCCTGAGCCATCCACGCCACGGCGTGCGCCGTCTCGAGCGCCGGGATGATGCCTTCCTTCTCGCTGAGCAGTCGCAAGGCGGGGATAACGTCCTCGTCGCCGATGGCGTGGTATTCGGCTCGACCGATCTCGGCGAGGTACGCGTGTTCCGGCCCAATCCCGGGATAGTCGAGTCCGGCGGAAATGGAGTGCGCCTCTTCGATCTGGCCGAATTCATCTTGCATCAACAAAGAATGCATGCCGTGCAGCACCCCCGGTGAACCGCTGCCGACGGCCGATCCACCAGCGGCCTCAATCCCGACCAAACGCGATGGGGAGTTCGCGAAGCCGGCGAAGACCCCCGCGGCGTTCGAGCCACCCCCGACGCAGGCGATGACGACATCGGGCGTCTCGACGCCGAACGCCTTCAGCTGTTGCGCCGCTTCGTGACCGATGATGCTTTGGAACTCTCGCACGATCCACGGGAATGGGTGTGGTCCCATCACGGAACCGATGCAGTAGTGCGTGTCCGAAACGCACGTGACCCATTCGCGCATCGCCTCGTTCACGGCGTCCTTGAGGGTGCGACTGCCCGACGTCACGGGGACGACCTGCGATCCGAGCAACTCCATTCGAAACACGTTCAGTATTTGCCGTTCGGTATCAACCTCGCCCATGAAGACCGTGCATTCGAGCCCGAGCCGTGCGGCCGCGGTCGCGGTGGCGACGCCGTGTTGACCGGCACCGGTTTCGGCGATGACCCGACGCTTCCCCATGCGTTTGGTGAGCAGCGTCTGTCCGATGACGTTGTTTATCTTGTGCGAACCCGTGTGCGCGAGGTCTTCGCGCTTCGCGTAGATCCTCAGACCGAGGTGATCGCCGAGGCGAGTGAGTGGCGTCACCGGTGTCGGCCGTCCCGCAAACTCGCGCAAGACGGTGCGGTACTCCTCGACGAACGTCTGGTCGTGCCAAGCTTCGCGGAAGGCGGCTTCGAGTTCGAGACAGGCCGGCATGAGGGCCTCGGGTACGAAGCGTCCACCGAACTCTCCGAAGCGGCCCCGGTCGTCGGGGTCGCTCATAAAGATCGCAGAATCGCTCACGTGGCCATCCTCTCTCGAAAGGCACTTCGAGCGCTGTCGATGAAGTGCGCCAGTTTCTCCCGGTCCTTGATACCCGGCGATGATTCGACGCCACTGGCACTGTCCACGCCCCACACTCCGGTCTGTGTGATGAAGCTCGCGACGTTCGATCCGTCGAGTCCACCGGCCGCGATCACCGGCACGACGAACGATCGCTCGGACAGTTCGTCCCACGAATGACTCACACCGCTGCCGGGCGTCGCGCCGTCGACCAACACGGCGTCGACTCGGTCGTCAACAAAGTCGAAGAACTCGTCGCTCCCGATCGCCAGGGCCTTGATGACGTCGACGTGATTCTCGCGCAGCCCCTCGAGCAATCGATCGCTGAGTGACCCGTGAATCTGGACCACGTCAGCGCCAATCCGGGCAACGGCGTCGAGAATAAATTCGTCGTCGTTTTCGCGAAAGACCAGCGTGCGAAGCGTCCGCCCCTTCGTGGCTTCGGCGATCGCCAGCGCCCGCTCAACCGACAGCTGACGCGACGACGAAGCGAGGATCAAGCCAATCGCACTCGCGCCGGCGTCGACGACGGCGTTCGCGTCACCCAGCGTCGTGATGCCACAGATCTTGATGAAGTAGGGCGCGGAGAAGTCAGTCACGCGTCACCAGTGGAACAGAAGAGAACGATCGAACCGTATCGGTGACGTCGGGCGCGGTCACGAACGCTTCGCCCACCAACACGGCGTCAAAGCCCGCGTCGGCGGCCCGCTCGACGTCGGCGCGCGAACTCAGTCCCGATTCACAGACGCTCACGATTGACGCGGGGAGCGACTGGATCACGTTCGCGGCGTGATCGCGATCGACGTCGAAGGTGTGAAGGTTTCGCTGATTGACGCCGACAATTCGTGCGCCGCTGTCCAGTGATCGCTTCGCTTCGTCGCCGTCGTGGACCTCCACGATCGCGTCCAGACCGGCGCCGTGCGCGAGACCGATGAAGGATTCGAGTTCATCGTCGCTCAACGCGGCGACGATGAGGAGCACCGCGCTCGCCCCCGCGTCCGCCGCGTCGAGGATGTCATTCGCGCACACCGTGAAGTCCTTGCGCAATAGAGGCAGTCCCACGGCGTGTTTCGCCGCCTCGAGGTCGTCGAGGGAACCGGCGAAATGCTCCGCATCGGTGAGCACCGAAATCGCACTCGCTCCCCCATCGGCGTAACGGCGTGCGAGTTGCGCGACGTCCAGGTCCTCGTGGAGCCATCCCTTGCTGGGTGAGCGCCGCTTCACCTCGGCGATCACCTTGACGTTGCCGCTGCCGGTGCGCGAGAGCGCCGCGATCATGGACGGTGCGTAGGAGTGCGCCTGTGCGACACGTTCACGCCAATCGCGGCCATCGGCTGCGGCCCGGACGCGGTGGTGGTTGAGTATCTCGTCGAGGTACGTCGCCATCACAGAATCGTAGTTGTGCCAAGGGTGAACTCCCTCACGACTAACTTGTACTTATGTCACGCCACTGCGCGCGAGCCCACTGATGTCCGGATCGTTCTCGAACGACGTCTTGAATCCGCTCGTCCGCGGCACGGACCTAGAGCGAGGACAGGCCCGCGCCGCCCTCGTCGAGATTCTCGAAGGTCAGGTCGAAGGCGTCTTGATCGCGAGCTTCCTCACCGCCCTCACGGCCAAGGGAGAGACCGCCGACGAGATGACGGGCTTCATCGACGCAATGATCGATGCGGCCTCGACGTTCTCGATCGGACCGGACGTCATCGACATCGTCGGGACCGGCGGCGACCAACTGCACACGGTCAATGTTTCGACGATGGCCGCGTTGACGGTCGCCGGGTGCGGCGTGCCGGTCGCCAAACACGGCAACCGCGCCGCGTCATCGTCCGTCGGATCGGCGGACCTCCTTGAGGCATTGGGTGTCCGACTCGACGCCCCCGAAGAGGTGGTTCGCGCGTGCGTCGCCGGCGCGGGCATCGGCTTCATGTTCGCTCCCACGTTCCATCACGGCCTGGGGTATCTCACGCCCATCCGTCGCGCTCTGGGCTTTCGTACGATTTTCAACGTCCTTGGTCCGTTGGCGAATCCCGCGCTGGTGCGTCGGACCCTGATTGGCGTGGCCCAGGCGCCGCTGCTCGACGCGATGACCCAGGTGTTGCTCGCTCGCGGTGTTGACCACGCGATCTTGGTGAACGCCGATGACGGACTGGACGAGCTCTCCCTCGGCGCCGCGTCGACATTGCACGTCATCACTCCGAGCGGGTCGGACGTGCAACGACTCGACGCCGGGGCGGTGCTCGGATTGCACCACGACGCGTCCGCCCTACGTGGTGGCGATACGTCCCACAACGTCGAGGTCGTACGAGGATTCTTGGCGGGCGCTCCGGGACCCGTCTTCGACGTGGTGTGCGCCAATGCGGCGCTGGCACTGATGGTCGCTGGTCGCGCCACGACCCTCAGCGACGGCTTCGAATTGGCTGCAGTGAGCGTGTCCGAAGGTCACGCCGGCGTCGCCCTCGAGCGGCTGATCGAGCTCTCGAACGCCTAGAGCCGGCGCAGTTCCTTCTTGTACCACGAGGCGTTCGCGACGTAGGACGCGGCGTTCTCGACGATGCTGTCCTCGCCACTCGCGTCGAGTTTGATGACGGCGGGCACGCCGACCGCCAAGGCGTTGGCGGGCACGTCGGTGCGATTGCGCACGACCGCTCCCGCCCCGACCGTGGCACCACTGCGCACGGTCGCTTGGTGCAGGACGATTGCGCCGCTGCCGACGAGCGCCCGGTCCTCGATGACACAGCCCTCGAGGTGCGCCAGGTGACCAATGACGCAGTCGTCACCGATGACCGTGGGAAAGGCGTCGACGGCGTGGATGATCGCGCCGTCTTGAATCGACGTCCGTTCACCGACGATGACCGTGCCGTAGTCGCCGCGCAGTACCGCGCCCGGCCACACCGAGGAGTCGGCGCCGATGCGCACGTCCCCGATGACGACGGCGTCGGGGTGGACGAAGGCGTCGGGGTGGATGGTCGGCGTTCGTGTTCCGAGGGCGTACAGGGGCATTGGTTCTCCTAGTGGCTCAGCCATGAAATTAACTGATAGATCCGCCAGATGACGTAGATCACCGTCACGACGATGAAAAAACGCCAGCGCCACGGAATCGGCTGGCGAACGGGCTCGGCGACCGCCTCCCCACAGATCTCGCACGTCTCGCCCTCGACCGGGCGATCACACTGCTCGCACCACTTCGTCACTATTCGGTCCGAACGCGTACTCGCAGCGGTTGCGAGCCGAGGGAAAAGCGCTCGCGCAGTGATCGTTCGACGTAGCGCAGGTACGTCTGGGGCAGTCGGCCGGCGATGAACAGAGTGAAGGTCGGCGGTTCGGTCGCGCCCTGCACGGCGTAACGGATCTTGCCCGTCGGGGCCGGCTGCTTGATTTGCAGATCGCGGATCGCGCGGTTGAGCGCACCGGTGGGAACGCGCTTCTGGTAGTCGGCCGCCGCGATCGCCAGGGCCGGGAGAATTCGATGCACGCCCTTACCCGACGTGGCCGTCGTCTTCATCACCGGCGCATCACCTAAGAACGCCAGCTTCTCACCCACGGTCGCGAGTACGGCGTCTCGATCGTCGACGGGCACGAGCTCCCATTTGTTGAGCACGACCAACGACGGACAGCCGGCGGCCGAGATGCGTTCGGCCAAGCGCTGATCTTGACCGGTCGCGCCGAGCGTGGCGTCGATCACGAGGATGGCGATGTCGGACCGGTCCAGGGCGTCGAGGCTGCGCAGCACGGCGTAGGTCTCGAGCCCCGCCTCGGTCTTGGCCCGACGGCGCATCCCGGCCGTGTCGATGAATCTGATCAGTCCGACGTCGGTTGAGACCAACGTGTCGATGGCGTCGCGCGTCGTACCGGGCAGGTCGTGGACGACGGAGCGCTCTTCCCCGATCAGTTGGTTGAACAGGGTCGACTTACCGACGTTCGGACGGCCGACGATGGCGACGCGCAGCGCGCCGTCGTCGTCGGCGTCAGCCACTTCCTGGACGACGTAACTCTCATTGAGTCGCTCGACGATGATGTCGAGCAGATCACCGGTACCGCGACCGTGTTGGGCGCTCACGGTGTGGGGATCACCGGCGCCCAAACTGAGGAACTCCCAGCTGGCGGCTTCGTGCATCGCGTCATCGACTTTGTTGACGACGAGCAGCACCGGGCGACCGCTCCGTAGTGCCCAGCGAGCGGCGTGCGTGTCCTCTTCCACCAGACCGGTCGTTACGTCGACGACCAACAACACCAAGTCCGCGCTCGCGATCGCCGCGTCAGCCTGCTCCGAGACCTTGGCTTCCAAGGAGTCGCCGGCTTCGAGCCATCCTCCCGTGTCGACCACGTCGAAATTAAGACCGCCCCACTCCACGTCGACGGCCTTGCGGTCGCGCGTGACGCCCCGGTGTTCTTCGACGACGGTCACGCGCTTGCCGGCGAGGCGGTTCACGAGCGAACTCTTACCGACGTTCGGTCGACCGACGATCACGACTTGGGGTTTCACGCGTTCACCCGATCCGAAAGTACGGCGGTCAACGTTGCGCGGAGGTCCTGTCCGGTCGTCGGCACGATCATGACCGATCGGCCGAGATCGTCGAGGTCCAATCCGTCGAGGAACCGTCCCTCGGAGAGACAGACGTCCGGAAGTAAGACCACCGTCTCGGGCGCGACGTCGACGAGGGCGTCGACGAGGTCCTGGCCCGTGAGGAGTCCGGCCACTTTGATATTGCCACCGAAGAATCGATTCTCCACGGCGAGGATTCTCACGTCGCCGAACCCGTGGACGTCGAACATCTCGCGAAGGATGGGCGCGGCGTACTCGCCGGTGACGACGAGGACGTCATCGCCGCGTTGCTCGACGCTCACTCCACCTCGCGGCGCCCGGTATCCGAGCGCCGGTGCGCCGTCGACCGACTGGAAGAATCCGGTACCGAGTTTGTCCATCGGCGTGCCCTCGACGAAACTTTGCACGAACGCTGCGACCAGACCAATACCGTTCTCCGCTTGATCCAAGCTCTCAAACTTCGCGGCCGACGGAGGTGTCGCGCCGGCCACGAGGTAGAACTCGTCGCTCGCGAAGACGCTGACGCGGCCCAGGATCTCCAAGGTCATCGCTTGAAATCGCTCCGCGAGGGCGACGACGCCGCGAGCTTCGGCGACCGAGTGGGACCGCATGGTGGCTTCGTCGGAGAACGCGCTCACACCGACCGGCACCAACGCCACCGAGGCCAATTCTGGGTACAGCGAGATCACGTCGTGCAACGTGCGCTCGAGATGTTCGGCGTCGTTCACCCCGGGACAGACGACGACTTGCGCGTGCACTTCGATGCCGGCGAGGAGGAGTTCCTTCAGCCACCGGAGGCTCGTGGCGCCGCGGGGATTTCGGAGCATCTCGGCGCGCAGTTCGGGGTCGGTCGTGTGAATCGAGACGTAGAGCGGCGAGAGCCCCTCTTCGATCACCCGCTCCAAATCGAATTCGGTGAAGCGGGTCAGCGTGGTGTAGTTGCCGTAGAGGAACGAGAGTCGAAAGTCGTCGTCCTTCACGTACAGCGAGCGCCGCATGCCCTTGGGGAGCTGGTAGATGAAACAGAACGAGCAGTGATTGTCACAGGTGCGAATGCGATCAAAGACCGCCGAGTCGATACTGAGACCGAGCGGCTGACCCTCGTCCTTGGTGATCGTCACCTTTCGCGCCAGTTCCTCGCCGTCGCGACGAATGACCAACGTGACGGACTCGCCGTCGATCAGTTGTTGGTATTCGATGATGTCGCTGGGCTCTTTGCCATTGACGCTCACCAACTCATCACCGACGGCCAGATCGACGTTCGAGGCCGGTGATTCCGTTGAAATTGATGAGATTCGGGCGCCCGACACTCGTCCAGCCTACGAGGAACGACGATGATTGATTACTAGGCTGGAATTCGTGAACGTGGACAAGGTTGTACTCGCCGCGCCTCGGGGATTCTGCGCCGGTGTCGAAAAAGCCATCAAGGCGCTGGACTGGATGACGCGCGTCTTCGCCCCGCCGGTCTTCTGCTACCACGAGATCGTCCACAATCAGTTCGTCGTCGACTACTTCAAATCACTGGGCGTCGTCTTCATCGACGACGTGACGACGATTCCGCCCGGGGCACCGGTCATGTTGAGCGCTCACGGTTCGCCCCCTGAAGTGATCGACGCCGCCCGTCGATCGGGCGGCACGGTCATTGACGCCGTGTGCCCGCTCGTCACGAAGGTCCACCACGAGTTAAAGGTTCGTGCCCGCAAGGGCTACACCGTGCTCTACGTCGGGCACCAGGGCCACGAAGAGGCCGTGGGCACGATGGCCGTCGCGCCGGAGTCCGTGCACTTGATCGAATCGACCGAGGACATCGACGCCCTGGGTGATCTGGCCGGTCCGTTCGCGCTCCTGAGCCAGACGACGCTCAGCCTCGACGAATGGCAGGACGTCCGCGAGTACGCCGAGGAGAAGTTTCCCGAAATCTGGATGCCCAATCGCAGTGACCTCTGCTTCGCGACGACGAACCGCCAGGCCGCGCTTCGCACCATCGCCGCCGAAGCCGACGCCGTCATCGTGATCGGATCGGCGAACTCTTCAAATACCGTCGCGCTGACTAAAGTCGCCGAAGCGGTCGGATGCCCGCGGGTGTTGCGCGTCAACGGTGCCTTCGAGTTGCCCGACGACCTCACCGGTACCGTCGCGGTGACCGCGGGCGCCTCGGCCCCCGAATCGCTCGTCAACGAAGTGTTGGACGCACTCGATCCCACCAACGGCGTGACGGTCGCGTCGGTGACGGTGGAGGACGAATACTTCCCTCCCCCACCCGAATTGCGCGAGATGCTGAAAACCCTGTCGGCATTGCTGGACCTGGCGCTGGCGAGCCCGACGTCGTCGAGTTTCGACGGCGAGGCCGACCGACGCTTCACGGCGGCCGAAGTGCTCTCCGCGTCCACTCGTTAGTACCGGACGCGACCCGCGTACCGATTAGTATTCATCAGTGAGTTTTTTCTCGCGCCGCTGCGGTGTCGCCCTGTGCGTTCGTGAATCCAACCGGCGACCGTCAGTCTCGTCGCCTCCGATAGGGCGCGAGGCGACGACATTAGGGCCAACGAAGGAGAATGATGGTCAACGATGATCTAGAGCAGCACCGCTCGATGCGACTTCGCGACTACGCCATCACTCAGGCTCTCGCCCGGCTCGAGACCGAACGGCCCGGCTTCACGCCCGAGGCCATTGTCGCCGCCATTTGCGCCTACGAAGAAGAGGGCAATATCGCCCACGTGCTCGAGAAGATGCCCGAGAGCGTCAACGGCGAGCCCTTCACGACTCTCGTCGTCGTCGACGGTGGCGACGACCGGACGGCGGAGATCGCTCGTTCGTTTCCCGGCGTCATCGTCATCGAATTCCCGGTCAATCTCGGTCACGGTATCGCCCTCCAGGTGGCCTATCGCTACAGCGTGCGACACAACGTGAAGTATGTCGTCACCCTGGACGCGGACGGGCAGAACGACCCCTCCGAGATCCCCCAGATCCTCGCTCCCCTACTCGCCGATGCGGCGGACTTCGTACTCGGCAGTCGGGTGCTCGGCGTCGATAAGACGACCGACAACGTTCGTAAGCTCGGCGTTCGCTTCTTCTCCTTCATCATGAATCGGATGACCGGATCTCATATCACGGACACCTCCACCGGGTACCGCGCCCTTCGCGTGACGATGTTGGCTGACGTCGTCGATCGCCTGCGCCAACAGCAGTATCAGACGTCGGAGTTGCTCATCACCTGTTTGAAGCGGGGCTGGCGAGTGAGCGAAGTTCCGACGGAGTGGTACGCGCGCGTGTCGGGCGAGACGAAAAAGGGCGCGACCTGGATCTACGGGTTTCGCTACGCCCGTGTCGTCTTTGGCACCTGGTGGCGCGAGCGCTAGTTCGAGGTTGATTCAGGCGTTGGTTTGGAAACGGTGAAACCCTTGTGCTGAGAGTCCTCGAAGACCCGCGGCGGCGTCTTCACCTTCGCCTTTTTCGGTTTCTTGGCTTCTCTTCCTTGCGGATTCTTCATACTCGAATCCTATGTCGAACCCGTTCGATAATGCCGCGACCACTTCGAATTCGTCAGACCTGACGAAACGAACCGAGCGTCAGCCTCGCAAACTCTCGTGATAGACGTTTTCGAGGGCCGTGCGAAGTTCCTCGCTCTTGGCACTCAACGCCGAACGCGAGACGCGACTTTCGGACGACGGCGGATTCAACGGGGCACCGACGACGATTCTGATCTTGGACGGGCGCGGGAGTTTCGCCCCCTTGGGCATGGCGCGGTCACTTCCCCCGATCCCGACCGGCACGATCGTGGCGCCCGTTCGCGCGGCGACGAACATCGCGCCGTCGTGCAGCGGCGCCACGGAGGGACCCTCTTTGCGCGTCCCCTCGGGAAAGAGCACCAACGCGTGACCCTGTTTCAGCACGGCTTCGGAGTACGCCATCGATTCACGGTCCGCCGAACCCCGGTGAATCGGAAACGCGCCGAGATGCGTGATCAGCGGACCGAGCAGCGGGACGCGAAAGAGCGAGTCCTTGGCCATGAAGAACACCTTGCGTTTCGAGATGAAGAGTGTGAGCGCGAAGTCGACGTTGGAGCGGTGTATCGGTGCGATGATGACCGCTCCATTGAGGGGGATGTTCTCGGCGCCGATGACCGTTGGGCGAAAGAGTGCTTTCGAAATGCCCGACACCAGCGCCGCACACACCCGGTACGTGAACGTGCGCCGTTCGCTCAGTTCGTGAGGTTGCGCTTCAGCCATTGAACAATCTCCTGGGCGACGTCGTCGACGTCGCGACCTGTCGTGTCTAGCACGAGGGCGTCGTCGGCCTGGCGAAGTGGCGAGGCGACACGCGTGGAGTCGGCCTCGTCACGCCGGGCGACGGAGTCCTCGCCTTCGTCGCCGCGACGTCGCGCGCGCTCCTCCAGCGACGCGGTGAGGAAGATCTTCACCGACGCGAGGGGAAACACGACGGTCGTGATGTCTCGGCCCTCGACCACGGTGCCGAGCGGCTGGGCGGCGGCCAACTCACGTTGTCGCGCGACCATTGACGCGCGCACGGACGGATTGGCTGCGACCACCGACACCGCGACGTTGACCTCATCGGAGCGAATCTCGTCTTCGACGTCACGTCCGTTCACCGTGACCCTCGGCAGGGTCGTGAGGGTCACGGTGTCGGCCAACGCCGCGACGGCGTCATCGTCATCGATATCGACGCCCCGGAAGAGCGCTTCGCACGTCACGGCGCGATACATCGCGCCGGTGTCGAGGAACGACCATCCGAGGAGCGCCGCCACCGCACGGGCCACCGTGGACTTGCCCGAGCCGGCCGGACCGTCGATCGCGATGACGAGATCGCTCACGCGAGACGCTCCACGTCATCGAAGAATCGCGGATAGCTCGACGCGACCGTGTGCGCCGCACCGATGGAACAGCCGGCGCCCGCGCCACCGGCGACCGCGCTGGCCATCACCAAACGGTGATCCAGTGCGGCGTCCAGTTCGAAGTGCGCGAATCGCGTGGCGCTCCCGAGCCCTTCGACGAAGAGGTCGTCACCTTCGGACCAGGCCCGACATCCCAATTTCGTCGCCAGCGCCAACGAGGCCTGAAAACGATCGGACTCTTTGACCCGAAGCTCACCGACGTCGCGAAAGCTCGAGAGACCTTCGGCCGCGGCGGCGGCGACCACCAGTACCGGCACCTCGTCGACCGAGGGGATTTCACTCGCGTACACCTCGGTCGCGTTCAGTTGTGAACTCCGAACGCGAAACGACGTCATCGAGTCGGGCGAACGCACCGTCATCGTCGCCCCCATCCGTCGGAGCACGCTGAGAAAGCCAATACGCTCCGGGGCGCTGTCAATGTCGAGGATTTCTATGTCGGCGTCGGGGTGGATGCATCCGAGCACCGCGAAGAACGCGGCCTGAGACGGATCGCCCGGCACCAGCCAGTTCCTCGCGAGGGGACGACCGGGATGGATGGTGATACGTCGTCCCTCTCCGCTCTCCACGCTCGCGACGCTCACGCCGGCGCGCGAGAACATCTCTTCCGTCGTTGGTCGCGTTCGCACGTGTTCCACGACCGTCGTCGGACCTTCGGCACCGAGCGCGGCAAAGAGGACCGCGGACTTCACCTGAGCACTCGACATCGGCACGGCGTAGTCGATTCCGTGCAACGCGGTGGTGCCACGTATGCGTAGCGGCGCGCTGAGCCGCGCGCCCTGCCCTTCGACGTGCGAACCCATCAACGTCAGCGGCTCGGCGACGCGGTCCATGGGGCGCTGGGACAGGGACGCGTCGCCCACCAGTTGGTGTTCGCCGGGCACGCCGCTCACCACGCCGGCGAGCAGTCGCATCGTGGTGCCCGAGTTGCCGCAGTCCAGGGCGCCGTCGCTCGCGTGCAGGCCCTTCGTGGGACCGATGATCGTGACGACGTCGTCGCGGTCGTCGCGCGTTGCTCCGAGTTGTTCCATTATCTGACTCGTGGCCGCCACGTCCAAGCCGGAGGAGAGTCCTCGAATCGTGCTCTCGCCGTCGGCGAGGGCGCTCACCATGAGGGCCCGATGTGACGTGCTCTTGTCACCGGGAACCCGCAGAGTGCCGCGCAGAGTCGCGAAGTGCTCGACCGTGGCGTTACTCACTACTCGTGCGCCACTTGGAATCCGAGGGCCGAGAGAGCTTCGCCAAACATCTGATACTGCTGGGCGTCGACGGCGAGGAGCAACGTACCGCCCGTGCCCTCGATGCCGTGAGCGATCTCGATGTCGTAGATATTGACCGACAGGTCCGACGCCGATCGCGTCACGCGCGCCAGTACGCCCGGTTCGTCACTCACCTTCACCCGCAAATACGCCAGGTCCTCGGTGCGGAGCGCTCGACCGGGTAACTGACGTCGGGCGCTCGCCGCACTGAGAAGACTCTCGAGGATGACGTCGCGTTCGTCATCGAGGAGCGCTTCACGAAGCGTCCGGAGCCGACCTTCGAGCGCTTCGAGGCTCTGGACCACGGCGTCACGGTTCTCGAAGAGGATGTCCGGCCAAATCCCCGGATCCCCCGCCGCGATCCTCGTCATGTCGCGAAAGCCTCCGGCGGCCAGTTGTAACAAGACGGCGTCCTGTTCGGCGACCTGGCTCGCCTCATTCATGAGCGATCCGGCAAGGAGGTGCGGCACGTGGCTCGCGATCGCCACCAAGCGGTCGTGGTCGTCGGCGCTGATGGCCACGACGTTGGCCCCGATCTCGCGCAGTATGCCGTGGAGTGTGCTGTAGGTCGTCGGTGACGTTCGATCGGTGGGCGTGAGCACCCAGGTGCTCTCTTGGAAAAGGTCGGCGCGCGCGCCCGAGAGCCCTCGCAGTTCCGATCCCGCCATGGGGTGGCCACCGAGGAAGCGCTCGTCGCGGACGAGCGAGACGATCGAACCCTTCACTCCGGCAACGTCGGTCACGACCAGGTCCGGGTTTGCGTGTTTCGCCAGAACGTCGATCGCGATTTTCGCTACGACCCCTGCGGGCGTCGCGACGACGACCAAGTCGACCTCGGGCGTCAGTGCGGTTCCGGTGATCACGGCGCGCTCGAGCGCCGAGGCCACGATCGTGTCGTCACTGTCGCTGCCGGTGACCGACCATCCGTGATCTCTCAGGGCGAGAGCGATCGACGCGCCGATCAGACCGAGTCCGACAACGTGCGCGCGTCGACTATTCGGGGAGGTCGTCACGCAGGCCCTGGGCGTTTCGAAGGTACACGTGTCGAAGTTCGCTTCGAGACCGGGTGGTGAAGACGTGCATCAATATCCGTATGCACATCGGCATCGAGCCGGGCACGTCAATCTCGCTGGCGCAGAGCAGGGGAATGTCCCCGAAGCCAATGCCCCGGGCGGCCGTGGCCGGAAAGATCGAGGTCAGGTCGCGCGTCGTCGTGAAAATCACGCTCACGACGTCATCGTGCGCCAGTTCGTTGCGATCCATTATCGCGCGAAGTAGTTCCTGGGTGGCGTCTTCAATCGTCGCGGGCGTGTCTTCATCACACGTGGTGGCCCCGCGAAGTCCCCGCAATTGTGCCGATCTCATGTAGGCATCGTAGAGGCGATTGCGTCACTCATCCCCACGGCCTCCATGAGTCGGCGCACTTCGGCCAACGAAAGTTGACGCGACGAGCCGGGTGAGAGCGTGGCGTCTTGAATCGGTCCGATGCGCGTGCGCACGAGACGGGTGACGTCGTGTCCGACCGCGGCGCACATCCGTCGCACCTGACGGTTTCGCCCTTCGTGAATCACGATTCGCAAGAGGCCCTCACTGACGCGACTGACCTGGGCCGGACTGGTCATGCCGTCGTCGAGCTCCACGCCTTCGCGCAGACGACGCAGGGCCGCCGGTGAGGGGTCGCCCTCGACGCGCGCGAGGTACTCCTTGGGAATGCCCGAACTGGGGTGCGTGAGCAGGTGAGCGAGCCGACCGTCGTTGGTGAGAATGAGCAGTCCTTCGGTGTTCATGTCGAGGCGGCCCACCGGAAAGATGCGTACGGGACTCTCCACCAGTTCGAGCACCGTCGTGCGTCCTTGGGGATCTGACGCGGTCGTGACGACGCCGTCGGGCTTGTTCAAGAGGAAGTAGACGGTGTTCTGCGCGGTGGGCGCCAGCGATCCGTCGACGCAGATCACCTGAACGTCGGGATCGACTCGGTTCCCGAGCTCGGCCACGCGACCGTCAATCGTGACGCGGCCCTCACTGATGAGGATCTCGCACGCGCGCCGAGATCCGAAGCCGGCTCGCGCGAGGGTCTTTTGAAGACGCTCGCCCTCGTCCAACTACGGGACCTCGGAGCGTTCGTCGATGTCGAATCCCATCTCTTCGACCAATCGATTAGCTGTTTCGATCGGGGGCATGAACTCTTCAATCGGCGGAAGGTCGCTAAGCGACGCGAGTCCCATCCGGTCGAGGAACAGTTCGGTCGTGCCGTAAAGGATGGGTTGACCCGGCCCTCCGGCGCGGCCGATCTCTTCGATGTACTGGCGCTGTTCGAGCAGTCGAGAGACGCCGTCGACGTTGACGCCGCGCAGCGCCGTGATCTGGGCGCGCGAGATCGGCTGTCGGTAGGCAATGATCGCGAGCGTTTCGAGCGCCGCCGAGCTCAGTCGGTGCGACACGTCGCGACTCGCGAACTTGGCGACCCACGACGCGACCTCCGGCGAAGACTGCATCACCCAGCCACTCGCCAACTCCGCGAATTGGAATCCGCGACGTTCTTCGAAGAATTCGCCGCGCAGTCGTCGTAACGTGGCCGTCACCTCTGCGGCGTCGGTTTCGACGACGTCGGCGAGCTCCTCGGCCGATATCGGCTCGAGCGCGACGGTCAGCATCGCTTCGAGCTTCTGTTCGAGCGAGAACTCATCCCTCATAGACGTCCACCCTTCCGATGTCGAGTTCTGAACTCTCATCGATCCAGGCGATCCGCACGTCGCCGAAGGTGGACCCTTGACCGAGTTCGACTAAGCCGAGCTTGCACAGTTCGAGAAGCGCCAAGAAGTGGACGATGATCTCGATCCGACTGCCGAGTGACTCGGTGAGTGCGCGAAACGACAAAGAGCCCATCGAGGGCAGACGCTGCGAGAGCGACACGACGGTCTCGGCTACCGAGACGGCATCGACGGTGACGTGGTTGAGCCGAAGGACGGGCACGGGCTTCTCTTCGATGCCGCGCAGGTACGCACCGGCGAGCTGCGCCGTGGTCACGCCGGCGAGCAGGTCGGGTGGAACCACGACAAAGCCGTCGTCAATACCCCTCAGGCGCGGATGGGCCCGGGCGGCCCGCTCTAGGAGGGACACGAAGGCGTCAGAGAGGGCGGCGTAGGTGCGCAGTTCGAGAAGCCGGGCCAGGAGGACGTCGCGCTCCTCCCAGCCGACGAACTCCTCGTCCGGCTCGGTGTCGTCGCGCCCGGGCAAGAGGCTCCGGCTCTTCATCTCGAGCAGGATCGACGCGATGAGAAGGAACTCCGAAAGGTCTTCGACGGCGATCGTGATGGTTTCGTCACGCAGGGTGGCGACGAAGGCGTCGACGATGGGACCGAGTGGGACATCGAGTACGTCGACGTCGTGACTGGAAATCATCTGGAGGAGCAGCTCCACGGGGCCGCTGAAGGACGGCGTCGTCACGACGAAGGTCACGGTCAAACCTTACTTCTTTGCGGCGCAGTCCCTTCACGTAGAATTGCTCAATGAGAGTTCTCTCGGGAATGCAGCCCTCGGGCACACTGCACATTGGCAATTACCTGGGCGCTCTCAAGCAGTGGGTCGAGGCACAGAGTGCGGACGCCTTCTATTGCGTCGTCGATCTGCACGCGTTGACGTTGGAGATCGAACCTGAGACCTTGCGTCGCCAGTCACTCGAGCTCATCGCCACGTATTTGGCGGCCGGGCTCGACCCCGACGTCTGCACGATCTTCTTGCAGAGTGAGGTCCCCTACCACGCCCAGATGAACTGGCTCTTGGAGTGCGTCGCGACCTACGGAGAACTGAGTCGCATGACCCAGTTCAAGGAGAAGTCGACGCGTAAGACGGGATACCGCGTCGGTCTCTTGACGTACCCGGTCCTGATGGCCGGGGATATCTTGCTCTACGAGACGGCCGAGGTCCCGGTCGGCGACGACCAGCGCCAGCACCTCGAGTTGACGCGCGTCCTGGCCGAACGGTTCAACAATCGCTACGGTGAGACCTTCGTCGTACCGGTCGGCGTGCAGCCGAAGTTCGCGGCGCGCGTCATGGACCTCCAAGAACCGACGCGAAAGATGTCCAAGTCGATTTCGAGTCCCCTGGGTTCGATTTACGTCACGGACTCACCGTCCGACATCGACAAGAAGATCAAGAAGGCGGTCACCGACACCGACAACGACGTCCGTTACGACTGGGACAAGAAACCGGGTGTAACGAATCTCTTGGAGATCTACTCGAGCTTCAGTCACGAAACACCGCAGGCGGTCGCCAAGCGCTACACGCGTTACGGCGATTTGAAGAATGACCTCTCGACGCTTGTCATCGAGTCACTCACGCCGCTGCGCACGCGTTACGACGAACTGATGGGTGATCCCGCCGAGCTTCGAGCCGTGGTCACTCGTGGCGCATCAAAGGCGAGCGCGGTAGCCGGTGAGGTCTATCGACGAGCGGCCAACGCGGTCGGCCTTATCTAACGTGAATAAGACTGAACCACCAATTCTCCAAACCACCCAACGCGTTCGAGCCGAAGTGGAACACGTACTCGCTCAAGATCACGAATAGTAAGACGAGGGGCAAGGCACGAGCTCTCCAGTGGTAGTAGTTACCAAGATGCTTGTTCGGGACGAATCGTTCGATCACGGCGGATCCGTCAAGCGGCGGTATCGGGAGCAAATTGAAGGCCGCGAGCAGAAGATTCGATATGCCAAGCGCCACTCCCGCATTGAAAAGGACGGTGTTGTACTGGGGAACTCCATTGACGAACGTGACGCCTGACTCATCGCAGAGAAGCAGACCGATAGCCGACAGCACAATATTCACCAAGGGGCCAGCGAGCGACACGTACAGCGACTGCTGTCGGGGCTTTCGAAGTCGCGACGTGTTGACCGGGACCGGCCGGGCGTAGCCGAACGGTGGGAAATGCAACGCGATCAAGAGGCCCGGCATGAGAATCGTGCCGAACGGGTCGATATGACGCATCGGATTCAGGGACAAGCGCTTGGCGTCCTTCGCGGTGGGATCACCAAAGAAGTTCGCGACCCACCCGTGACTGACCTCGTGCAGGATCACTGAAGGCACGAGCGCTATATAGATGTAATAGGTGTGGAACATCGCGGCTTTCGATTTAGTCGTGCGCCCGAGGGTGCGCGTTGAGGTATTCGCGTTTCAGTGACGTTACTGCCACGGCGGTGTAGATCTGCGTCGTCGAGATCGATACGTGTCCCAGAAGTTCCTGCACGACACGGATATCGGCGCCGTGGGCCAACATATGGGTCGCGCAGCTGTGGCGAAAGACGTGGGCGCTGATGCGCGATCGCTCGATTCCGACGTGGAGCGCCCGCTTGTCGATGATGAGGTCGACGCCCTGACGACTCAGCGCTCCCCCGCGCGCGTTCAAGAACAGACGCGCGTCCTTCCTCGCGTCCGGGAACGAACTGCGACCACCCGCCGCCAGATAGTCGCGGAGCGCCAGTTTGAGCGTCGAGCCCATGGGTACGAGGCGCTGCTTCGAACCTTTTCCCGTCACGAGGATCAACTCCTCGTCAAAGTCGAGGTCCCCGAGGTCGATGCCGACCACTTCGGAGACTCGGGCGCCGGTCCCGTACAGGAGTTCGAGCAGGGCTCGATCAGGACGGTCGATCGACGTGGCGTTGGGAATCGAATC
>ODAK010000479.1_pt1 | contig 46076 bp, 26 predicted proteins | sample 1539591 | NCBI WGS metagenome assembly ODAK01 (sample SAMEA3539303, study PRJEB22396) | soil metagenome | biome: tundra; feature: field; material: soil | place: USA | collected 2010-05 | depth 0.15 m
CGCACCGACACTAACAAACACGACAAACCATGTCAATACACTTAACCTAGTATTATTAGAGACAGGCGCGACGCCTGTCCTACTGAATGGATCCGGCTAAGGCACCACGACGGCGCGCGCGGAGCGACGCGCCCTACCTGTCCCAAAGTTGTCGGCAATCGCCATAGAGGGGAATGTCGTTTACAAACAATGCCTGACTTCGGCCAGGCGATGTCCTGCGACGTGCGAAAGCAGCGGTGATCCGCGCGCAGTCCAGACGCTTCGTTCATACCAACACTGTTCACAACTCTGGAACCTTTGGATTGCGCGTGCTTGAGCACCGCTCCGACGGCCCGATCTCGCTTGCTTAGCCGAATCCATGCAGTAGGACAGGCGTCGCGCCTGTCTCTGATTTTGAATGACCGCCTTGAGGCGAAGGTTTTAAAAGTTCCTGGGCACTCACCAAAAGGTGAAAGGAAATTTATTAGATGGAGACAGGCGCGACGCCTGTCCTACGCCAGCGGGCCAACGCAACGCGCGATTGCTACTGCATCGTTCCGGCTTGGTCAAAAGCAGAATCACAAAAAGAAGAGAGCCGCAGACGTTGCCGCGGCTCTCTCTGAATCAGATTGGTCTTAACTTATGGGTTAACGACCCGGAAGAACGAGGCGCGGTTCGTGGCTGGGAGGGTAACAGACCCGCCAGTGCCGACTTCCGTCCAAATCACGGTCGGCCCGGTGAGCGCAGGGCTGGCCAGCAGGCGTCCCACGTTCGGCGTCCAAGTGACGGTGACATTACCTCCGAGCACTGTGGCGTGCAGGACGGGCAACGGCACATAGCTCGAGTTATAGTTGTCGTAATCCACGGTGTTGACAAACCGCAACAGGCTCGGATCGGTGCCCACGGGATCATTGTTATGAGCCGTGGTGCAGATGCCGACACAAACGACGTTGGTCAAAGCAATCGCAGGGCCGACCACCGATGTGTCATTGGTCGCCACTTGGCTCCAGCTCGTGCCGTTGGTTGAGACATAGGCAGACAGGACATTGCCAGTGCGTTTGAGACGCACCCAGGCGTTCGGGTATGCAGGCACTGGGCGCGGGTTGGCATCCCAGTTGGCAGTGGCTCCACCCGTTGTGTTGCGCGCGTTGGCTTCGACCGCATTGGCTCCAAAGCCGCTGTTGTCGGGCGCGTTAATGCCATCCGCAGACGCCGGGTCGTTGATGATATTCCAGTCTCGGCTGGTGGCATCCAGCGTTTCACGCACCATGAGTCCGCCTTTGGCCCAGTTGGATGTATGCTTGTTGTCCTTCTGGCGGACGACGACATCGAAGTCGTTCGTCTTCATTTCGTAGGCGAAGTTGCACCCATCGGCGGCGTTCCAGATATCACTGCCTTCAGTGAGAATGGTGTAGGCATTCGGGCCGTCCACGAACATCATGCCCGGGATGGCAGGATCCGAGCCGGCGGTTCCAATGTCAACATCCGTCAACGGCACTGTGCTGAGGGCGATCGAGGTGTTGGCCACCGGTCGTCCACCGCCCATGCCCGTCAACAAGGAACTGACCTGGACGTTGAGCGGCAGGGTGATGGTTCCCGACACCGCCAAGGCCACGCTTCGGTAGTCGTTGGTGTTCACCAAGATACTGAGGAGGGTCAACCCGGGAGGCAGGATGTAGGTGCTGGTTTGAGCCAACAAGACTGGGTCCATCGGGCTGTCAAAGGCGACGATGATATAGTTCGTCTCTGAATACCCGAAGGCCACATAATTACTGTTGGCGTAATAAGACGCATAGGCCAAATGCGGTGTGTTGGTGACGACCGTGAGTAGCGCCGTCGAGCTGACGGCCCAGATGGGATTGCCAGAGATATCCGCATAACCCAAGGCCCGCGTCTTGCAGACGATCTGGTCATTGTTATCGCTGGGCAAAACCACCGGGATGGAGTAAGTCGCCGCCGTGGCACCGGGGATGGCCACATTGTTCTCAAACCATTGGTAGGCCAGGAAGTTGTTGAAGTAATTCCTCCAGTCACCTTCCGGTCCGATGGGCAGTGCCGAATCGGTTCCAGCAGTGACGCTGAACGAGGCACTGCCATAGTTGTTCACCGTCAGGCTCTGCGGCTGGTTGGTGATGGTCACATAAGTGCAGCGGGGCACATAGGTCGCGACCGCATTGTCGCGGATGGTGCTCAAGGTGCCAGCCACCGGGTCAGAGTCGGCGACCAGCTTGGCGGTCACGGCGCTTATGCTGCCGCCGGTGGCCTGGTCGTGAACGAGTTGGATGGCGTATTTCTGGCCGGCGGTCAGGGGGATGCCAGCCGCATAGAGGGCCAGGCCAGTCGTCGGATCAATAAACGTGTCCGAACGAATCTGGACTGCGTTTCCAGTAGTGGTGCCCCAAGCCAAGACTCCAGCATAAGCCGTTTCCTGTGCGATCAAGCGGATATTGGAGAAGGAGGCGTTCGTGCTCAAATACAAGTCGCCACCATCGTCCGAATTGATGAAGAACACATAGCTGCCCGAAGTTTGCGGGATGAAGTAACCGAGCAATTGATCGGAGAAGTGGTCCGCCACTTCCGTGCCGGTGATGTCGGCTTCAAAGGCCGGCGTGGACATGTTCCAATCCGGCGCACTGGCAGTGCCAGCTTCGATGCTGGCCCGTCCGGGATTGCCGCCCCAATATTGGTGCAGGGCGTATCCGGTCTCAAACACGTCGCCGGCACCCACCGTAAGCGTGGCGGCCACGCTGTTGCTCCAGATGTCCACATTGCTGTTGTCCACATAACCCAGCGAACGGATCTGGCAGACGAACTGCGCCCCGCTGTCCACCGCTGACACCGGCCCGATGGAATAACTGCTGCTGGTGGCACCGGGGATGGCCGTCCCGTTCTTCAGCCACTGATACGCGATTCGGTTGTTGAACAAAGGCCGGTCGTCGCCCGTCCCACCGACGGCAACCTGGGAGTCGGTGGCGCCCACCACAGTAAAGGTGGCGCGACCAAAGGTGGCAGCCGTCACATTGGTGGGTTGCTGCGTAAAGCCAACATAGAAGGAGCGCGGCACGCTTATTTTAATATTGCTGCCAAAAAACTTGCTGGCAGAGCCGTTGGCCGGATCAGTTTCCCCAACCTTGATGAAGGTCGCACCGGCATTTTCGCCGCCGCCGGTGTCCTGGTGAGCCAGCTCGACGTAGTAGGGCTGACCTGCAGTCATGGGAATACCCGCGGCCCACGGCGTCGTGGCATTAGTTACCCATTGATCCGACCGTTTCTGGGCGGCGGTAGAGACACCGCCACCGGCGGTCAACCACTGCCGTGCATTGCTCCAGCCAGTTTCCTGCGCCACCAAGCGTTTGTTGGCGGGGGTGTCATTCGTGCTGATAAACAGGTCTGCCTGGTCATCCGCGCTTAGAAAGAAGACATAGCTACCGCTGGAGGGCGGGTAGAACAATGTGCTCAACCGGTTGGCATAATTGTTTCCGCTGCTTCCGGTCGTATCCGCCTCAAGTCTCGGCGAAGTGATGACATTAGTGGAAACCCCCAGGCTGCCAGACTCGAGACCAGACAAGCTGCCACCAAACCACCATTCCACCTTGACCCAGCCATTTTCCGTGACGCCCGTGGCGACTTGCAGAGTGACTATTGAACTGGTGCTCGAAAGCCCGTTCATGACACCGGTGGCCACGCAAAAATACGACGCGCCGTTGGCCGATGCCGGCATGCTTCCATAAAACAGGGTGGGACTGGTCGCGCCGGGGATCGGCACACTGTTGCTATACCATTGGTAATTCGGACTGAATTCACCACCGGACAAGGCTTTGGCAGCGAAGCCACCGCCCGTGCCTGCGGTCACCGTGGTGTTGGTGGGTTGCAGCGTCCACATGGGCGTCGTGTCCGGATAGCTGATGTAAGCGATATTATTACTGGCGGCCAGCAACAGGCTCTGCGTGCCGTTGGTGAAAGTAGTCCCAAAGTTCGGATCCGTCGTCTGGTTCGTGGTCTGATAGGTCACGGAGAAGTCATCACCACCGCCGCCCTGATGCATCACCCCTTCAATGTAGTAAAGATGGCCGGCGAGCAAAGGAATACCATTTACAAAAGGCAGCGTGGCACCGCCGTCGGGCGAAAATTGGTCCGAACGTTTCTGGGACAAGGTGCTGTTACCACCCAACCAAGAATCAAAGCCAGCCCAGGAGGTTTCCTGCGCGATCATGACCTTGTTGTTGGCGGTGTCGTCGGTGCTCAAGAAAATATCTGAATCATCGTCCGAGGCGACGAAGAACACATAGCTGGCGCTGGCGGGCGGAATGAAGTAACCGCTCAAGCGCTGGATATAATTGGCGCCGTAACCACCCGGATCATCAAAGTTGGGCCGCACATTGAGCGAAGCGGCGGGGCCGACATTGCCGGCTTCTACTGCGGTGCGACTGGTGACGCCGGCGAAAAACTCGCGCTTCAGGCCGTTCGTGACCAAGATGCCCGAGGCCACCGTCAGGGTGCCGGTGGCGCTGTTGACCGAGGTGACGGTCGTGTTGTAGGGCGGCGGCACGGTGGCTTTGCAGTAAATCTGCGCTCCATTGTCCGTGGCCTCGGCCAGCCAGGTGAAGGATTTTCCGGTCACATTCGTGACAGCAACGCCGTTCTTATACCATTGATAAGTAGGCAGCACGACGTTTGGACTGGAGTTATTCGTGGTGGCAAAGGAGAAGGACGCTTCGCTGCCGAGGTGGGTCGTGACATTCGAGACTTGAACCGTCGTGTTGACAACGGTAGGTGCCGTAATGACCTGGAAGTTGCTGGTCAAGTGGGCAATCGTGGCCGTGGCCCCGCCCGGGTCGCCATTGTTGTGCGCCGTGACGGCGACGCCCACGCACACGAGGTTGGGCCATGCGCCCGCAAACGTGGTGGTGCTGCCGCCGCCAAGACTGCCGGTATTCGCCGTGTCAAGATTGACGTAATTCGTCCAAGTGACCCCGTCAAAGCTATAGAAACAACGGAATACGCTGTTGGTGCGCGTGATCCTCATCCAAGCGTTCGGATACTGTGGAGTCGGCGTGGTGCCAACCTGCACCCAGTCGGCTGAACCGTTCCTCACGGTGCGCATCTGGTCATTGCCGAATTGGTTGACACCGCCATTTTGACCCGTGGGCTGGGTGCCCATGACGGCGATGAACGCGTCATTGCCTTGCGGCCCAGCCGAGGTGTCGGCGTTATCCACCATCAATTCAACTTTGGACCAAGCATCCGGCCCCGAGAAGCTCTGGACTTGACATGTTACATTCCAATTCGTCCCGGAAGCCCAGGCGTAGTAGTATTTGCAGGAGGAAGTTGTGCCCCAGATGTCATCCCCGCCGCCCACGATGGTGAGTGAACCATCACCGTTGGTGACAACGGAGCCGAATAAAGTAGTAGTGCCGAGATTGGCTTCGATCCAGTTTTGGGCGCTGGCGCTCGTGGCGCAAAGCGTCAATCCCGCTAGGGCGAGCGAAGCACAGGCGGCTCGCCACCGTTGTGACCGTGGTTTGAGATTTCCGGCACCGGAGGTTTTCTCCGGGCACCGAGTGAGACCCGAGGAGGTTGCTGGTTTCATAATATTCTTGAGTGGAGGGTTTGACTTGCAGTGTTTATTATTTTTTCGGTCGGTTGCATAGGTCGCTGCTCATTTCCAAGCTCCTGCCGATTTTTTGTGGCATCATAAGAGCCACGCAAATCGGCAATTGCTTTTGCGAGCAGGGCCTAAGATTTGTCGCACCATTCCAAAAGCCCAACACACTCCGGGAAAGAAGATGAAAGAGATTCCATCTTTATTTGCCGCTAAGATTGCGGGGGGCATTTGCAAGGGTGTTGGCATACATAACCATAGGTTCGGCTGTCTGACAAGCAAAATGTTGCAAAATCGCAACTTGCCCCGGACTTTGCCGGTGCGAGCAGGGTTTTGGGGGTAAATGGACGGTGATGTCCTGATTCGGAATTTTGCGGGGCGCGGCTGTGCGCGCAGCGTCAGCCGCAGCGCGTCCAAAATGCAGCGGCGGGTCGGCGACACAGCCGCGCTCCATTCAAATCAGGACACGGTCAAAAGGACGGCAGTGTCCTAATTTGAAAATGGAGCGCGGGCCTGTGACCCGCAGCGGTTTGATTTGCAGGGTGACGAGCTGCGGCTCACAGAGCCGCGCTCCAAAATTAGGACACTGCCAAATGGACTCGCCACAAATGGACTCGCCACTTGACATCCCTTGGTTCCTTGGCATTTTCTGGAACACGTGGCCGATGATCCTGGTTTTGTTAAGATTTGGCGACCCGTTTGCCTCTGGAGCCGCGTGTCGCGAGTTCTTGATCCGAGATGCCCATTGTTCGCCAGCCAGAAGCGCCGGTAGAAGGTCAATCCAACCTAAGACGTGAAACCCAAGCGGAACAAGCCGAAACTCTCATCTTCTGGCAAACGAGGCACGGCGAATCCCAAAGCCCAACGCCCGGATAACGTCCCAATATCACCGGCTAAACGCTGGTGTTTCCGGCTCGCATTTCTCGTCGGGCCGTTGCTGCTGTTGGCGCTGGTGGAGTTGGGACTTCGCCTTGCCGGCTGCGGCTATCCGACGGCCTTCTTCCTCAACTCCCGCGAGGGGGACCGCCCCATGCTCACCGACAACCCCAAGTTCGGCTGGCGGTTCTTTCCCCCGGCAGTCGCGCGCGCCCCGCGGCCCTTGTTTCTCGCCGCCCGGAAGCCGCCGGGCACCGTCCGCATCTTTGTGCTGGGCGAGTCGGCGGCCATGGGCGATCCCGCGCCGGCCTACGGTTTCGCCCGGCAACTCGAACGAATTCTTCAAGCCCGTCACCCGGACCAGACCATCGAGATCGTCAACGCGGCGATGACCGCCATCAATTCGCATGTGATCCGGCAAATCGCGCAAGATTGCAGCCCGCGTGCAGGAGATTTCTGGTTGGTTTTTGCCGGCAACAATGAGGTCATCGGCCCCTTTGGCGCTGGCACCGTATTTGGGAGGCAGGCCTTGGGGCTGGCTGCCGTGCGGCTCAACCTCGCGCTCAAGACCACTCGCGTCGGGCAACTCCTCGCAAGGGCGAGCAGGAGTTCCAACGAGCCGGCAAACTGGGAAGGCATGGAGCTGTTTCTGGGCCAACAGGTGGCTCACGATGATCCGCGCCTGAAGAATATCTATGCTAACTTCGCCGGTAATCTGGCCGACATCGCCGATCTGGGACAGCAGTCAGGCGCCAAAGTTTTGTTCGCTACGGTCCCCGTCAACCTCCGCGATTGCCCGCCGTTTGCCTCACTCCATCATCCGGGGCTGCGGCCCGAAGAACTGGCCGATTGGGAAAAATATTTCGCCGATGGGAAAAGGTCTCAAGCTGCGGGACGATTCGACGAAGCGCTGTCTGCCTATCGCCAGGCGGCGCAAATTGACGGTGAGTTTGCCCAACTGGTTTTTCAGCGCGCCCAGTGCGAACTGGAACTGAAACAGAACGCGCTCGCGGAAACCGATTTTCAACTCGCCCGCGATCTGGACACACTTCGTTTCCGGACCGATTCCCGCATCAATGAAATCACTCGCCAAGTGGCCACGGCCAAGGGTGTTTTGTTGACCGATGCCGCCCAGCAATTTGTCCGACAACCGGAGAGCATTCCGGGCGAGGATCTTTTCTATGATCACGTCCACTTGAATTTCCAGGGCAACTATCGTCTGGCTCTTCAGTTCGCCGCAGAGTTGGAGAAACATTGGCCCGGTGCCCAAGCCCCCGCCACGCCGTGGCTGACCGATGCCGAGGTCGCGCGTCGCCTCGCCTTCACGGACTTTGACCAACGCCGCGTGGCCACCGAAATGCGCGCCCGATTGCAGCAGCCACCGTTGAGCGGCCAAAGCAATTTTCGCCTGCGCGACGAGCATTGGCGTGAAACCATCGCCGCGCTGTCGGCTCCGGCTGCAAACTTTGGTTCCAACTATCAAGCCGCTGTGGCCTTGGCCCCCGAAGACTGGCTGCTCCACGCCAATTTCGCCAAGCTGCTTGAAGTCGCAGGCGATAACTCCCGCGCCACCGCGCAATGGCTCGAGGTGGCCCGGCTTTTACCGCACTCCCCAGAAGCATGGGCCAGCCTCGGGCGTCTCGCCCGAATTGGCGGAGACTTGACGAGCGCTGAAAAATTCCTCCGCGAGGGATTGAAACAACGGCCGGATTCGGTTGAGACACTCACCGAGCTTGGCATCTTGGAGGCCGGTCGTGGAGCCGCAAAGGAGGCCATGCGCCAATTCCGGGCGGCGTTACGCCTCCAGCCCGGGTTCAGCCCCGCCCGCATCAATCTGGGTTTGCTTCTGGCCCGCGAGAGCGACGCTGCCGGCGCGGCTACCGAATATCGTGAGGCCCTGCGGTGGCATACCAACAACTTTGAAGCCCGCATCAATCTGGCCAATCTGCTCGGTAGTCAGGGGCAAAACGCCGAGGCCATGACTTTGTATGAGCAGGCGGTCAAGCTCCAACCGGAGAATCCCATTGCCCGCTACAACCTCGGCCGGCTTTTGACGGCCAACAATCGCCCCGCCGATGCGGTCACGAATTTTTTAGCGGCGCTTCAGCAACGCCCCGACTTGGCTGAAATCCATTTCGAACTTGGAAACGCGCTGGCCCGGCTCAAAAACGACGCGGACGCCCTTGCCCAATTCGCGGAGGCCGCGCGCCTCAAGCCGGATCTCGTGGACGCCCATTTTAATTATGGCGTGGCGCTCGCACGGAGCGGGCGCTTTCCCGAAGCCGCTGCGGAGTTTCGTGAAACGCTCCGGTTGCGCCCGCAACATCCGCTCGCGCAACACATGCTGGACGATGTCTCGCATGAAACACGACCAGTCCGCGCGCCTGCCAGTCCGAAATGAAACGACCGATGAATTTGAATCGAAGTCCAATCAAAATCTCGCCATTTGCTGGCTGCTCGGTTATCAAAGGCAGCCATGAATCCGAATCGCGTTTCCCGCCGCAACGCCTTGGCCAAAACCGGCCTCTTGATTGGCGCTGCTTTGACCGCTGAACAGATGGCCATGCCTGCGCGTGCCGCCGAGGTGCCGTCCACCGCGAAGGCGCGGCGTCCGTTTTTATTTTCATTGAACACGGCGACGATCCAGGGCCAGAAACTCGGCATTGAAAAAGAGATTCAAGTAACCGCCACTGCGGGGTATGACACCATCGAACCGTGGATTTCTTCAATTGATGATTTCGTCAAAGCGGGCGGCAAGTTGGCGGATTTGAAGAAGCAAATCGCCGACCTCGGCCTGACCGTGGAAAGCGCGATCGGGTTTGCAGAGTGGCTCGTCGAGGATGACCCGCGCCGCGCCAAGGGATTGGAACGCGCCCGGCACGACATGGATCTCGTCGCGCAAATCGGCGGCAAACGGATCGCCGCCCCACCCGCTGGCGCGACCGATGTTGTGGGCATGGACTTATTGAAAGTTGCGGACCGTTATCACGCCCTTTTGGAAATCGGCGATCAAATCGGGGTCGTTCCAGAGCTGGAGCTTTGGGGTTTTTCGAAAACGCTGGGCCGCTTGAGCGAATGTGTCGCCGTCGCCGTGCAATGCGGTCATCCGCGCGCGTGCATCCTTGCCGACATTTTTCATCTCTACAAAAGCGGCTCGGATTATCGCGGCTTGGCGGTGGTGAACGGCCCCGCTGCCCCCGTGATTCACATGAATGATTTTCCTGCCGATCCACCGCGCGAAAAAATTGATGACAGCTTTCGCGTTTATCCCGGCGACGGCATTTATCCGGTGGCTGAGGTTTTGAAATTGCTCCGCGAAACGGGCGGACAACGCGTTTTGTCGCTCGAAGTTTTCAATCGCGAGTATTGGAAACAAGACGCGCTCACCGTCGCCAAAACCGGTTTGGCAAAAATGAAACGATTTATCGCTGTTTTGGAACAATAGATTTTTTAACATTCTGAACGGCTGGGGCGGTTTGATCAAACTGTGGCCACAACTGACTGGGAGGCGCACGAGTCCGCGCGCTGCCAAGGCATCACGCCGCCGGCGACTTCCGCCAACACGAAATCGGCAGCGGCCCTCCAGCCAGATGGTTGGGATCTTCGTTCATCACCGGTGAGTAACCGCCTCTTTGTCACGGCGCCTGGGCGACGTCTTTCACCGAAGGGTTCGGACGTGCCCGCGTCGTCGTGTCAATGAAAAACAAGCCGTCAAACTCTTTGGCGATGGTAGTTGGCCCAAACGATTGTTGCTCAAAACCCGGGGCATACATCGAACCAACCGAGCGCATTGGGTGCGGCGTAGCCAGCCATTCGGCAAGTTCCGCGTTTCGATGCCCCGATCGAAAATCAACCACAAAGCTCTTCAGGCCCGTTTGGGCCAGATACCAATCAATCGAATCGGCAAGCGCGGGGTTTGCCTTGAAAGATAGCAACATCCTTTTCGCCGGGTCTTTCGCTTCAGCTTCCCGTGATTGAAACCCGCCTTGGTTAAAGCTGAAACCAAGCGCGTAATAACCTTTGCCGTAAAAGCGCCGCAGGTGCGAACCAAAGGACGGAAAGGACGGGGCATCCTCGCTGTCCCGGGTGGCGATGTGCCCGTTGTGCGCCCAGAGGACGAAGCGCGTTCCCGCTGGTTCACGCTCGACGATGCGCCGGAAGTTATCTGCCATATACAAATCGCGCAGCCCAAAGCTTTGGTTTTCGTTCGTGTTCCCATAACTAATTATATGTTGGAGCATGACGCGGGCATATTCGCGCATTTGTTCGTATTCGGTTTGGCTGGATTTGGCGGCCAGTCGCGCCCCGCTGATTTCGAGAAAGACGAACAAATCGTTGTATTGATCTTTCAATTCCTTCAGCTTTGCGAGCGCCTCTTTAGCCTTATCGCCTCGTGTAATAACGATACTACCTAGTTTTTGCTCATTAACTTTGAAAAACGTTTCCGTTTCGGAGCTGCGCTCGGGGGCCACTTGCTTGAGGTATTCGAGGAGGTTGGACTTTCCTGTGTCGTTGAATTGAATATCGAAGCCGACGAATTTCACTTTTTTCTCAGGTCGAACACCTGCGTTATACTCGCGCATCCAATCCAACATCGCCCGCACTTCCTGCGTGTTCCAAGTCCAAAAACCCTGACTGTCCAGAGCCGCCGCGCCATCGTCCCTTCTGCCCATCACGTAGTCGTTGATGTTTTGACAGGCCGAATAACTCCCCTCTATCGCAAAGATGCGAAAACCCATTTCTTTCACCAGAAACTCCAGCATCCGATGTTTGAATTGGAAAAACTCGCGTGTGCCGTGGGTCTCCTCGCCCAAACCGACAAAGCGCACGTTTTTGAAAACTCGTTTGAGCGGCTGCAAATCCTCAAAACCGTTTCCGGCTTCGACCGTCTTGATCGGAGTCGCATTGTTTTTGAGCCACGCGATGACGCATTGTTGTTTTCTTTTGTTTTCAGCCAGCCGTCTGGCATAGGCGTCGCCAGAAAGGATTTCGTTTATTCGGATTTCATAGCGCCCAGGCTGCGGAGCCGGGTCAACCGGGCTAACCTCGACGCGGTAGGCTCCGGTGGTTTTTGCTTCGAGCGCGATCGGCTCATCGCCTTGCGTGCCGTTCGGCGAATCAATGTCGGCGATCTTGCTGCCGTCCGGCGCGAAAACACGCACCACGACGTCAATCCCGCGCTGGTTCACCGCGGCGTTCAAAAACTCTCCCGCTTCGAGGTTGATTTTATAAGCATGCGTTTCATTCGCCTTCAACTCGCGCTCGATGGGCTTGCTTTGGTCAAGCAGTTGCGCTTCAACTGGGGCGGTTGGCGAAGAAGTTGGCTGGGCTAAAAGTAATTGCCCGGTGAGAATAGACATGCTGGCCAGCAAAATGATTAGGGATGGTTTGTGCATATTTAATTTCCTAGTCTCGACTTGGACATGGCGACAAATTGCGTCGCAGCGGTCCAGCGGGCAAAGCTGAACCGCGTCGGTGACACTTGTCAACTCGAAACCCGCAGCGAACACCGACTAGAACCATTACCCAACTTCCGGATGTTTCCACGCGGCGCGATAAGGACGACGCAGCAAGGTTGTTGCTTCCGGATCGCCCACCACCACGCGTTGCGGCGGATTGTAGTTCAGCGTGCGTCCGACTTTCATGGAAAGATTGGCGAGGATGCAGCTCGCCGTCGAAATGTGGCCCTGCTCGATGTCGGCAACCGGCCGGCTGCGCTTCTCGACGGCGGCCAGAAAATCGAGCATGTGACGTCGGGTGGCCGGAGCGGCGTGAAGTTCAATATTATTTTCCTTCAAGTCTGCGGGATATTGTTCTCGTTCATAGACGCAATCGAAATGAATGGGTTTGGCGTCCACGCCGTTGGGAATGAAGTCTCCGCGCATGGTGCTGATTTTGAGCGTGCCCTTTTCGCCGTGAATGAACAACGCCCACGGAAAATCCGGGTCCGGCACATCGCCCCACGTGCGATGCTGCCAAACGCAATTGAAATCGTCGTATTCAAAAATGGCCGTCTGCGTGTCCGAGATGTTAGACTTGCCTTCCTTCTGCACATAGATGCCACCGGAAGAACTGATGCGTTTGGGCCAGCCCAGATCCAGCATCCACCGCGCCCCGTCAAACATGTGAACGCACATGTCTCCGACAATGCCGTTGCCGTATTCCATGTATGCCCGCCAGCTCCGATGCGGAAGACCGTCGTAAGGTCGCAGTGGTGCGGGGCCGGTCCACATTTCGTAGTCGAGAAAGTCAGGCACGGGCTGGAGCGGCCGGTTTTCATTGGAATGCATCGGGTAATAGCAGCACATTTCCACCAGCCCGATCTTTCCGAGCAGCCCGGCGTCAACGACCTGCTTTTTCGCTTCGATCCAATGCGGCGTGCTCCGGCGTTGCGTGCCGATCTGCACCACGCGCTGGTGTTTGCGTGCGGCAGCGAGCATCGCCTCCCCCTCGATGACATCCGCGCTGATGGGTTTCTGGCAATACACGTCCGCCCCCGCCTCCATCGCGGCGATGGCAAGCAGCGAGTGCCAATGATCCGGGGAGCCGACCAGCACAATGTCGAGATCCTTTTCCTTGAGCATCTCGCGGAAGTCCGAATAAGCGCGCGGTTTTTTTCCGGACTTTTGTCGCTGGCTGGCCATATCCACCGCACCACCGAGCATCCGTTTGTCCACATCGCAAATCGAAACCACCTCCACGGGCGACACCTGGAGCAGCCGCCACAAATCGCTTTTGCCATACCAGCCCGCGCCGATCAGTCCGACGCGCTTGGGCCTGCCATTGACCAGTTCAAGCGCGTCAGCCCCGAGTGCGGGAAATGCCGCCAAGGCCGCCAGTGCGGAACCGGACTGGAGAAAGCGCCGGCGGCTGATGTTGAAGTTAGCCCCAGAAGTTGGGGCGGCAGGAATTGATTTCATACGCGCATTATTAACTGCTTACGATAATGAGCGCAACTTCCCTGTTCCTTCACCACGGCGGTTCAACCGTCTCTCCAATTCACCGTGACTTTGTGGCTTTGCTTGAAACATATTTTTGGATTAACCTGCGGGCATGAAATACCGCACTCTCGGACGCACCGGCTGGAAGATTTCGGAAATCAGTTTTGGCGCGTGGGCCATCGGCGGCGCGTGGGGAAAAGTGAACGACCAGGAATCGCTCGCCGCGCTTCATGCCGCGCTGGACGGCGGCGTGAATTTTTTCGACACCGCCGACGTTTATGGTGACGGCCACAGCGAACGCCTGCTCGCCAGACTGAAAAAGGAGCGCAAGGAGAAATTTTACATTGCCACCAAGGCCGGACGCCGCCTGCCAAAGCAGACCCCGGAAGGTTACAGCCGGAAAAATCTGACGGCCTGGGTCGAACGCAGTTTGACGAACCTGAACACGGACACGATTGATCTGCTGCAGTTGCACTGTCCGCACCCGGAAGTGTTTTATCGCCCGGAAGTTTTTGGCATCCTCGATGACCTTGTGAGCGCCGGCAAGCTGCGGCACTACGGCGTGAGTGTGGAAAAAGTCGAGGAAGCCTTGAAAGCCATTGAATATCCGAACGTCCAGTCGGTGCAGATGATCTTCAACATTTTCCGGCAGCGACCGGCGGAACTGTTTTTTCATGAGGCGCAAAAGCGCAAGGTCGGCATCCTCGCGCGCGTGCCACTGGCGTCGGGGATGTTGTCCGGCAAGATTTCCCGCGACAGCCAGTTCGCCAAAGATGACCACCGGAATTTCAACCGTCACGGCGAGGCGTTTGACCGCGGCGAAACATTTTCCGGCGTGGATTTTGAAACCGCGCTGCGCGCAGTAGAGGAGTTGAAAAAGCTGGTGCCCCAAAGCGCATCGCTCGCGCAACTGGCGCTGCGCTGGATTCTGGAATTTCCCGCCGTCACCTGCTCCATCCCCGGCGCGAAACGTCCGGGGCAGGTCACGGAAAACATCGCCGCGTCGGATTTGCCGCCGTTGTCCAAAGCCACCTTGAAAAAAATCGGCGCGATCTACGACCGCCAGATCAAACCGCTCGTGCATCATTATTGGTAAGGAAGCGGAAACACGTCAGCGTCCCTGCACGCGGAAAAAGCCGGCCGCGTTGGTGAGCGGAAGATTTGTGCTGTTGGCGCTCGTCGTCACGATGTCGCTCCACGAAGCCGCCGGCAATGTCCCGGCGCGTTGCACGACGTAAGGGGCCGCTCCGCCCGTCCAACTGACATTCGCATTTGCGCCGGCACGCGTGACCGAAACTCGGATGACGTTTGTCACGTTGATGACCACAGCGTCATAGGCCACCGCATGAACACCGTCGTCCGCGCTCAACTCCAGCGAGTAAGTTCCCGGCGCGCTAAAATTCGCCGTTGTATTGGTCTGCGCCGCGTTGCCAAACGTCACCATGCCCGGCCCGGAATACGCCTTCCATTGAATCACCGGCGGCGGATTGGAGAAATTCACGGCTCCGGCCAACTGTGCCGCCGAGCCAAACATTACCGTCTGATCCGGACCGGCATTGGCCACCGGCGTGCCGGCTGAACGCGGCCCTTCATTCGTTCCCGTCGTCTGGATGACTTCAAAGTTCGTGATGCCAACACTCGTCAGATTATTGAAACAACTGACCGGCCAGCGGTCATCCGGCGTCACGGAAATGGAAAATACGCTGCCGTTGTCCGCCACCATCGCGCCGTATTTCTTCAACGCCAGCAGCACCGCTTTTTCCTCTTTCGTCCAATTGGCCGGAGCGACAAAGGCCGGCTTCAGCCGCAGCCGCTGGCCCATCATTGGCAGGTTGGTGCTGGTATTGCCGGATGGCGCGGCATAGTGCGTCGCCGGATAGAGATATTGGTTGTAGCGCGTGCGCTTGACCACCAGCCGGCACGCGTGTTCCACCATGCCGCGCTCGGCTTCGTCGTAGCGCACCAGCGCCGGGAACATCGGCAGTCCGGCGGCGTCACCGGAAGTCCAGCCCGCCGGGCGCAATCCGTTCGTGTTCAAATTGAATTTCGCGCCATTGGACGCCTGCCAGTTTGTGCCGGCCAGCGTCGTCTCCCACGTTTCCCAGATAAACCCTGCGCCGGGTGCCACCATGATGGCGTGCCGGTCGCTGCCGTCGTCGTTCGTCTGCCAAGCCGAGAGCGTGTTCGTGTTCGGGAACGGCCACGTCTCAATTGGCAGGTTCGCGGGAATCGGATACAAACCATTCGTCCCCGTCCCGCCATCCAGATCCGATTCGTCCGCGTAATTGAAAAAGGCGATTGGTTTTCTGGGCTGGTTGTCCGGCACGAGCACGAAGTTCATTTCATATTCCACGACCAAAGTGCGATGGTTGCTCGCCAGGTCGGAAATGATTTGCGCAATCATCGCATCCGAGTTCGCCAGCACCGGACGGTTGGAAATACATTCGTTCCACGGGTTCGTGACCGGAAAAATCTGCATGGCCGACACCACCGCATCCGCATTCGTGGTGTTGAACAAAATGGCATTGGTCACCACCGGCAGCGCGCCCAGGATGCGCCCTTCCTGGTTGATGCGCTCCGCCCGCAGCCGCAGCCCGAACAGCAACAACAGCAGCATGAACGCGAATCTTTTCATCACGGCTCAAGCTAAAGCCGGACAACCTAAAAGCAAGCGCCTGAGCCAAGAAATGTTCCCGGGCAAGTATTGACGCCGCCTCCGGAACGGGCACAGGTAATGAACTGCCGGAACTTTCACTGCCGGAATTTCAAACGGAAAACAATTCAACCCCGGATGGACACAGCGCGGCACAGCCGCAACCGAATGAGGGCAAGCGAATGAAAGGCAAACGAATGAAAACGTTTTTTTGAATTCATTCGCTTGCCTCCCATTCGCTTGCCAAAAATTTGCGCGAACAAACAAAACTTTCACAGATAGTAATACGGATGGACACGGATACTCGTGGCAGGCGAGGTAACGAGGCTCAAACTAAATCAGCGGAAAACGGAAACAGACCAGCGCCTCCTCACGCCGACGGCTGCTGCTTGTTTAGCGCGCCGGACGGCCGCACCATTCAGAGCGAATGGAGCGATCCCGTCAGCCGCAAGGCGACGCAACCAAAAAACTGAAATTCTAAAAGTAGAAAGCAGAAATCAAAGGCCGGAACGAGTCGTCGTTCCGGCCTTTCTGTTGTGGCAGGGGCACGCAGTCTCCGTGCCGGATCAGGTGGCTCACTGCTTCAAGCGGAAGAACACATTTCCCTTGGGCGGTGCGTTGGTGACGGTGTTGTTGATGACCGTGCCGAGATAGTTGCCCCAGGTCGGCGTGGCTAGATTGGCATTGGTTTGCAATGTCCAGCCCGTCACCGAGGGCGACCACGACACGACGGCTTGGTTGCCGACATGGGTGATGTTGAGCACCGGTGCGCCGGGCGTCTGCACGGCGTAGAGCGACCAAAAGCCGCCGGTGAGTGAATAGCCGGGACCGGTCATCGCGCTGCTGGCGTCTGCCTGGCCGATGGTGCCGCTGATGGTAAAGACGCCGCCGGTGCTCGTGCCGCCGCCGCCAGCGATCTTATACCAGTCAATGGAGTATTGCTGGGCGAACAAGAGCGACGGGACCAGCAATAGCGCGGCCAGGCATAGCAGCTTCCCATGCCCCATTCCCAATGGTGACACAGTTTTTGCCGCCCAAACCGTGGGCGGTTGTGCGAAGTTCAAGCCCACATCCGGTTTCGTCCGAGCCGATTTAGTGTTCAGCGTTTTCATGATTCATTTCTCCAGTTCGGTTCCGGTTTAGAATGCAGTTTCCGTGGCTTGAACTGTTGCTGTCCAGTTGATGGTCTCGTTCGCCAGGCCGGTAATGTTTATGTGAAGGCGTCCACCACCGACAGAGGTTACAGAGGTTATGGTGGCGGGAAGAGGGACTGGCAGACCAATAATTTCCGCCAATGGATGATCTATGGCAGTATTACCTGCACTGAGAGTGGAGCCATTCGCACCACCGCGAAAACTGAAGACGTCTGTTTTTCTGATGTAAACTGAGGCAGTAGTATCGCGTGCGACAATCGTCACAATGTAGCCGATAGCCCGCGTGGGCGGCAGGGCGATTTCACGCGTTGCGCCTGCGCCGTCAAGAAAAAGCGTTTGAGGATTGGCGGTCGTGGTCGTTCCACGCAGCACGTAGAGAGAATACTGGGAGTCGCCCGCAGTTGCGAACGCGCCGCTGGAATAGGCCAACTGCGCATAATTCGTCGCCACCGCCTGCTGCCCGCCGGGGATAGTGGCGTAAGGACACAAAGTCCCGACAATGTTGCTGTTGCCACCGCCAATGGTCGCGTCTTGTGCAAAGTATAGGATCGTGTTTCCGGAACCACCCCCGATGGAGGATTGGGAGGAACTGAGCTGGATGGTGTTCTGATTACCGCCGCCGATGGAGGATTGGGGGGAATTGAGCTGGATGGTGTTCTGATTACCGCCGCCGATGGAGGATTGGGTGGAACTGGACTGGATGGTGTTCTGATTACCGCCGCCGATGGATGAGTAGTTGGCAGAGCTCTGGATGGTGTTCTGGAATCCGCCGGCAACGGTTGAGTCATTGACATTAATCAGGATGCTGTTGCTGGTGCCCCCGCTGATGACACATTCCGTCGAGTTAGTCTGGATGGTGTTCCGCTCACCGCCGGCAATGACTGCAAATTTGGAGTTGGGCTGGATCATGTTGGTAAAGCCGCCGCTAATCACTGAATAGATGGTGTTAGACTGGATCGTGTTCCACTCGCCGCCGGCGATGACTGAGTATCCGGAGTTGTTCTGGACAAAGTTCCAAGCGCCACCACCGATGAATGACCCGGCGGAGTTACTCTGGATAAAGTTTTTGTAGCCGCCACCGATTCCGGAATTGTCTGAAGAAACTGTATTGTGATAACCCGCAGCGATCCAACTGTTCCAAGCTACGCCACCGCCGATGAAATTTAACGTTCCGGCACCGATAAAGGATGGGTCGCCTGATACACTATTGGAAACACCACCAACAACGACATCGTAGTCACTGCTGGCAAAGTTCCCCAAGCCGCCGCCAACGAATGAATGGGTGCCGCTGGCGGTGTTTCCCTCGCCGCCGGCCACCACGGCGTGATCGCCGCTGGCAAGGTTGCCAGAGCCGCCACCGACGGTGGCCGAGTTGCTGGTGGCCATGTTGCCATAACCTCCGGCCACCACGGCGTAGTCCAAAGTCGCGGCATTGTAAGCGCCGCCGGCAACGGTGGACAATGTGCCGCCCAAAATGTTGCTCACGCCAATGCTAAGACTTTGCCCTTGGACAATGGTGGTGGGCGAAACGGAAAGGGCCGTGCCGGCCGTCAGGGCATAAATGGATCGTGGCGTTGAAGTTATTTGCTGGCGCGGCGTCAGCGTGGTGAACGCGCCGCCGCCATTGGTCCGCACGGCAATCTCCATATACGACACATACGAAGCAGTCTGGCCTTGGGTCGCGGTAAGGAAAGCACTGGAACCAAAATCCATCATCGTCGTGAACAAGCCGTTGCTGTTGACCGCCACGGCGGTGTTGGTGATTGGCCCGGCGATGCGGCTGCCGCCGCTGTTGGTGTCGAACAGCGTAAAGACAAAGTCGTCTGTGTTGCTGCCACGAGAGAGTTGGTTTATGATCATGCCTTGATACGTTATTTGGGTGTCTGTGGCTGAGATAACTGCCTCAGCATGTGGGAGACAGGCGAGCAGCGTCAGGGCGACGAGGAGAGTTCGGAGTTTTGTTTTCATAATATTATTGTTTTACGGAGTTTTTTATTTTTTCAGTGGTTATGACACCAGCTTCATGGCATGGGACTTGTTTTTCATTGTTTCTTGGCGGGGATTATGTCGGTGAGCCGGGCGGTCTGTGAATGGGCCGGCCCGATTTTTGGGCTGGTCAGGACAGGCTCGGTTTGGACTTTCATCATCGCCGTTTGCATGGTGTGCTACTCCATGCTTCGCCAAAGGTTTTGGAAAGGTGCGCGGAATTTTGAATTATTTTTGGCAAAGGCGAAAATGGCGCGGAAAGGCCCTAAAACATTGAGGAATTTCACCGGGCAAATCCGGGCATGGGGGAGCAAGGACGTTCGCGCCGCTTCAATTAATCCCGAACCCAGAACTGGAAACCGCTAATCTTCGCTCATCGCCGTTAATCCAAAGCGTTCAGGGAGGGAAAAACGGCAGTTGCCTTTTGTTCTGAGGTTATAGCCAACCACAATGACATTGGCGCATTCACTTCTGAGGGTGCAAGGTAGGGCGCGCCGCTCCGCGCGCGCCGTCGTAGCCAGACCCAGCGGCGCGCGCGGAGCGACGCGCCCTACCAACCTCAGTCGTGCCAAAGTTATTGTGCTTCGCCATCACGTCGCGAACCATAGCCATCAGCGAAGATTAGCGCTGATTAGCGGTTCACTGCCGCGCTCCGACTCGGTCTCAACCTCCGCCCCACTGTGCCGCAATTACCGATTGGCCGACCGGTCCAGTTCGGACACGGGCGGCGCGTGGAAAAGGTGGAGATGACCGTGCGTGTCCGTCGCGCCAAGCCAGGTTCCGTCCGGGGAAAAGGTGAGCTGGGCAAACTGGACTTCTTCGCTCAACGTGAGCAGGGTGCCCAGTTCGCGGCCCGAGGCCAGATGCCAGAGTTTCAGCAGACCGTCGCGTCCGGCGCTGGCCAGCGTGCGGCCATCGGGGGAATAGGCGACGACGTAGAGAAAATCCTGGTGGCCGTTCAGCCGGGGTCCGGGGTGTTTCAGGTCGGTATCCCACAGGTTGACCGACAGGCCCAGCGTCATCCCGCCGCAGGCCAACTGACTCCCGTCGGGCGAAACTGCGAGCGGCATCGGATGCGCCGCTCCGAGGTAGAGGCTGCCTGTGGGCTGCCAGTCAGGCAGGGTCCAGGTCTGCACGGCAAGTGGAGCAAAGCTCACGGCCACCAACATTCGACCATCCCGGGAAAAGGCCAGCCGGTCCACCTGATTGGGCAATGAAAACTTCTTTTCGAAGAACAGGGTCCTCACCGCACAGTGAAGCAGGCGGCCGGTGGCGGTGTCCCACAAAGCCACGGTGCCATCGGCGTGGCCGGTGGCGGTGAAGCGCGCGTCCGCAGAAAGTTCGATGGCGGTGGCGCGCTCAGGAATGGTGCGGAGGAAGGTGGTGGTGATTGGTTCAACCGGCTGTATCCGCCCCTTCTCCACGAACCCAATCGCCCCCTCACCCCAGCCCTCTCCCCCGCTGGGGGAGAGGGAGAACGCGCGCACGCACGGAGGCTCGTTGGATGAACCAAAGCTCGCCGTGAACAACGTGTAGTTGGATGCGAACACCGCGCTTTGGAATGGCGGGGTTTCCCATTCGCGGGCCAGCCGGCGGGCGGGCAAGGCCCACAACCGCGCCAAGTTATTTGAGTGCTGCGTGACGAGCCATTTCCCGTCGGTTGAAAAAACAAATGTCCCGGCCACGTCCGTGATCTGCGGCACGGGCACCGGCGGATCAACCTCCCAGAACCTCACGGTTCCGTCATAACCGCCGCTGACCAACCGCCGGCTGTCCGGTGAAAATGCCAGCGCCAGCACCGCCGCGCGATGGCCGTGCAACTGAAGTTTTTCCTGGCGCGTGGCCAGGTCCCAGAGCCGGATCGTCTGGTCAGTATTACCGGAAGCCAGCCAGCGACCATCGGGCGAAACCGCCAGTGAACAACCGCGCCCCGTATGGCCGATGAGCTGGCCAGAATAATGCAGCGTGGGGAGATTGAACAACTCAATCGGCCCGTGCAACAGGTTGCAGGCCGCGAGCGTCCGTCCGTCGGGGGTGATGACCATTTGCTGCATGTAGAATTCGGGAATGTTTGTGGTGGTCACCGCCGCCACTTCCTCCCCGGAAGGAAATTTCTGAAGTGTAAGCAGGCGAGTGTGCCGGTCCCACCGGGCGAACATTTTTCCATCAGGCTCGAAACAGACGCTGTCCGCGCGCCCCTGGGGGAGAATAGGTGAAATCGTATCCCGGCGGAGATCCAGAACGGCGAGATTCGTTCGCGGAAATACGTTCATGATCAGGGCCAGGTTCGGGTCCGTGGGCGAGAACACCGCCGTGTTGTAAACGTTGGTCGGCAAACTCCAGGCTCGCTGGCCCGACTGCGTGTCCCAAACTGTGATCGCTTGCGGGCAGCCGGTCAGCAAGACGCGGCTGTCCGCTGAAAATGCCACGCTCCACATGATGTAGGGTATTTCCAGTTGATATTGCTGGTCGGCGTATTGTTTCAACGGCTTCGGATTTCCCGGCTCCTCGAAGGAATGCAATTGCGTTTCCTTTTGCGCGTCCCAAAACTTGACCGTGCCGTCCTGACTGGACGAGGCGACCCAGCGATTATCGGACGACCAGGCAATGGAAGTGATTTGAGCCAGATGTTGGTTGGCAGCCTTGTGCCCCTGGCCCTGGGCGCGTTGCCGGAGCCAGCGCCATTCGAAACTGCGCTCGTCGGTGGTGGCGGGAGTGGCGGCAGCGAGGGCGGTCGAGCCGAGGTTGTAATCAAAACTGTCCAGTGCGCGCCAGGCGATGTTGATGTCGGCGGCGTAAAGATTCTGGCGGGTGATCTGTTCCTGCTGCCGCACGTGATTGCGCTCGCGCGTCACCTTGGCCCCCATCAGCAGCAACACGACGATGATCACCGTAGGCGCGGTGGCCGCCAAGGCGAGCAAGGCGGCCAGGGCGGGCTTGCGGCGCGACCATTTCCACGCGATTTCCCAAAGCGGCGTGGGGCGGGCGTGAATCGGTTCGTGGCGCAGCCAGCGTTCGAGATCTTGCGCCAGAGCTTCGGCGGAACCGTAGCGGCGGGCCGGATCTTTTTCGAGGCACTTCAGGCAGATGGTTTCCAGGTCGGGATCTATTTGTGTAGCAGCCGACGTGGGGAGGCTCCTTTCAATTTCCGATTTCTGATTTCCGATTTCCGATTTTCCAGTAACCGCCTCCTTACGTCGGCTGCCACGAATGACGAGGTGCGGCGGAACGGGTTCCTCCTCCAAGACCGCCCGCATCGTGGCCAGCGGCGTGGCGGCGCGGAAGGGTGGCTGGCCGGTGAGCAGTTCGTAGAGAATTGCGCCAAGGCTCCAGACATCCGCGGCCGTAGTGATCTCGCGCGCATGGCCGGCGGCTTGTTCGGGAGCCATGTAATTCGGCGTGCCGAGGATCGCGCCGCTGACGGTTAATTCGACGCTGCTGCCGAGTTGCTTGGCCAGGCCGAAGTCGGTGACATGCGGCTCGCCTTGCATGTCGAGCAGGATGTTCGCGGGTTTAAGATCGCGATGCAGGATGCCGCGCTGATGAGCGAAGTGAATGGCGCGGGCAGTCTTGGCAACCAGGTTGGCGATGGCGGAGTGCGGACCCTGGCCGCGCTGCGCAATGGTTCCTCCCTCGATGAATTTCATCGCGAAGTAGGGCCGGCCTTCTTCCTCGCCCACATAATAGATGGGAACAATGTTGGGATGATCAAGCCGGGCGACGGCTTCGGCTTCGGTGCGGAAGCGGCTCAACTCGGCTTCGCTGGCGAATTGCCCGGCGAGAATCATCTTGAGCGCGACGATCCGATCAAGGCTCGTCTGCCGCGCCCGATAAATGACGCCCATCCCGCCGCGCGCGATTTCCGCCAGCAATTCATAATCCCCGACGCGCCGGCCAGAGGCGGGCAAAGGGTGGCCATCCCCAGGTTCGAGCAAAGCCTGATGCGTCCTCCGGTCGGCCAACGCCGCCTCGACGAGGCAGGCCGAGCAAAGCGTCCGCCCCAGTTCCGCCGGCAGCGGTCGCTGACACTTGGAGCAAACTCGAATCATAGCCTAATTAATATAATACTTAGCGATTTCGACGTGTTAGGCGCGGAGAATAAAGCTACAAGTTGAAATGCAGACGCGTCGGATAAAATTCGTTTTTTCACGAATCAAGGATCACGTCTTCATGCCCCTCGCAGCACCACCAATAAATGCCGAATCTCATCATCAATGTCTTCGGGCTGTGCCACCGTGTGCGCGATCTCTTCATGGAAAAGTTCTCCATAGCGGCAGCGCAGGCGATACACCACCGCTTTGAGCGCGGACTCGGTCACGCCCAGCCGAACGGCGGTTTCGGCAAAAGGCGCGGCACCTTTGTCCTCCACCAAGTAGGGTTGTAGGTTGGCAAACCCCAGTGGATGCCGCCGGTATTCCGCTTCCAACCGGGCCAGCACGCGTTCCAACACGGTTTCAGCCCAGCGCCGCTCGAATAATGTCTCCGGTGTCGCCGCATCCGCCGGCTCGTGGTGATAGCGGTCCTCCGCTTCCTGTTCATCGAGCGAGAACACCAGCGCATCCCCGCCGCGCTTTTGCCGGTGTTCGTGCCGCCATTCGGAGATCAGCAGCCGTTTGAGCACCGTCAGCAGGAACGATCGGAACCGTCCGCGCTCCGGATCGGCCGTGCGAAGTTGTTTATTTTCCAGCAAGCGCGAAAAGAATTCCTGGGTGAGGTTCTGCGCGTCCGCCGGCGCATAGCCCTGGCGGCGGACGTAGGCGTAGAGCGGATACCAGTAGGCGCGGCAGAGTTTTTCCAGCGCCTCGGCCGATTCCGGCGCCTGGCTGTCGCCCGCGCGCAACACAACACTCCAATGCGTGGTTGCAAATCCTATGGCGTCGCCGCCAACGGGATTGAGATTTTCTTCAAAATTTGCCATCAACATCCTGCCATTTCGCGTTTGCCAAACCTGCGGCCACAGTCGTGCTGGCCCTGATCGCATCAAGGCTTCACCCACGCTGGGATCGTTGGCGGAAGCTGGCGGTAATATGGCGGCAACATCATCCGACAGGAAGCGGAAAAACAAATGGTTGATTCCTCCCTTGCCGCACGGCACGGGAGATTCGGAAGCGGAACTTTGATGTGGGCCGAAGGCTGAAACTACTGCTTCAGCCGGAAAAACAAATTGCCGATGGGTGGCGAGATGGTGCAGAAATTGGTGCCAAAGCCGTTGGTGATGGCGTAACCGGTCGTTATCCAACCAGCCGGCAACGTCAGATTATTGTTTTGCTGTAAGGTGTAACTGTTGGTGGCCGGATCCGGCCAGAGAATTTTCACGCTGTTCGGACCGTTGGGGGCGATGATAAGTTTCGGCACGCCGGCGGTCTGCACGGCGTAGAGCGCCCAGAAGCCGCCGGTGAGGGAATAGCCTCCGCCACTCATCGCGGAGCCTGCGTCGGGCTGGCCGAGGGTGCCGCTGACGGAATACTGTCCGTTGGTGCTGGTGCCGCCGCCGGCGGCGATCTTATACCAGTCTATCGTGTAGCTTTGGGCGTTGGAATGCGGGCAAAGCAGAAACACCAGGCACCAGCATCCAAGCACCAGAGAAGTTCCAAGGTTCCAAGCACCAAAACAGGCCGGGCGTTCCGCACCTGCGGGATGCGCGCCGTTTGTTGTCCGCACGCTGCGGGGAAACCTCACCTCACCCCGACCCTCTCCCCTCCTTCCGAAGGAGCGGAGAGGGAGAAACGCTCCCCGCGTCTTCGCGAAACTACGGCTGCCTGCGGCTCGATGGCCGTCCGAATTACTGGAAGCAGCGAGCGGCTGTTCCCTCTCCCCGGGAGAGAGGGCTAGGGTGAGGGCGGACGTGCCACCCATTTTGCTTTTGAATGATATTGTCATAAGCCACCTCATTTCTGCGCGGCGATTGATTGCACAAGCGCTTTCAGTTCAGCCATGCTTTGCTTCAACTCCGTTATCTCCGCGTCCTTCTGTTGAAGCTTCTCGTTCAAGCCTTGGATGGCCGCCAGCGCCACGCCGCCCTCATCAACCACCGAGATATGCTTGTCATCCTGGCTCAATTGGAACGCAGTTTGAAAATCCTGCGCCATGGGGCCGATGTGTTGCACATTTTTGTTGTCCCTCTTGTAATTCCATTCCGTGACGGGCAGGGCCGCAACCTTGGCCAGCACCTCGCAGACATTGATGGCGGCGAAGTTTTCCTTGGCGTTGCGGTCGCTGGTCAGAAGGACCCCGCCGGCGTAAACATTGCCATTGGCTGAAATATTGCCAAACACGCACAAGTTGCTCGTGACCTCTGCGCTGGAACTCACGGTCAAGCCACCCCGCACGTTGAGGTTGTTACCCACTGTGAGGTCGTCGCGGGTTTGCAGATTGCCGGTTTCAATGGTTCCGGTTTCCAATTGCTGAATAAAAGCTCCTCCAAGGTCGAAGATTTGCAACGAACCACTGGCAGCCGCCAGATAAACATAACGACCGGATACCGCAACTCCCGCGGGAATGGCCGCAGTGGGTATGGAACCGAGAAGTGAAGGGCTGAGAGGGTTGCTCACGTCAAAAACCATGACGGATGGGCCGCCTTGATTCGCCACGTAAGCGTAGCGATCTGCAACGACCGGAACACCCAGATTGCTGGCGGATGTCACTACAGTTCCTTTAAGTGATGGGTTGGCGGGATTACTTATATCAAATACTTGAAGCGTCGCGCCGCCGGTCACATACGCATACCTGCCTGACACGTTAATGAACATGTAGCCTGCGGTATTGGTCAGCGACAATGAGCCGGCAAGCAAGGGAGCAGCGGGATTACCCACATCGAAGACCTGTAGAAAATTAGTCGCCCCCACTTGACCGACCACATAGGCATACCGGCCGGATACGGCTACTGAATCTGAACTGGCGGCGGGAATCGAACCCACCAACACCGGGTTATTGGGATTGCACACCTCGTAGATTTGCAGAGCGTTGCCATCCACGCTAACCACATAAGCATAACAGCCAGCTGCGACGACGGTCTCCGGACGCCCTCCTGTTGCCGCTCTTCCCAGCGCCACCGGGGCTACCGGGTCGCTGATGTCGAAAACTTGCAGCGTTGCGGAGTTATAATTCAGAACATACGCATAGCGTCCGGCTACGGCCACATAATACGCGCCACTGTCTGTGGAGGCTGAACCGAGCAACTGCGGGTTGGAAACCATGCTCACATCAACCACCTGGAGTTTGTTGCCGCCGTTGCAGACTATGTAGGCATAGCGACCGGCGAGCGCCATGGTCTCCGGCTCTATGGGTAGCGGCACCGATCCGACTGCCAAACTGGGCAAGGTGGGGGTTAGGGACACGGTCGTAATCGCGGTGGTTGCGCCGGTGCCCAAATGGCCGTTGCTGTCCACGTAAACCGCCGCTCCGTTTGAAGCGATTGTGGTTCCCCAAATCCCCGCGACATAGGTGTTGGTCTGCGTTCCTTGGACACCGACGCGGATGGTGTTGCCCTCGCCCGAAATCCCTTGGTTGCCGATGTCAATGTTGTTATTGCCTATGGTAAGGTTGTAACCTGCCAGGTAACCCACAGCGATATTGTTGGTGCCGCTCGTGTTGTGGAAAAGCGCATCAACACCGTTGGCCGTGTTGTAGAAGCCGTTCGTATTGTTGTAAAGTGCCTCATAGCCATTGGCCGCATTCTGGGAGCCGGTCGTGTTGGAGAAAAGGGCGTGTTCGCCGCTGGCGGAGTTGGAGGAGCCGATTGTGTTCAAAAAGAGCGCCTGAAGACCGCTGGCCGTGTTGTCGGAGCCGCTGGTGTTGACAGCAAGCGCCTGAAAGCCGATGGCCGTGTTGTAGTTGCCGTTGGTGTTGTCATTAAGTGCTCCAGCACCGTTGGCGGTGTTGTAGTTGCCCGTCGTGTTTAATTGAAGCGCCCCTCCGCCGTTGGCCGTGTTGTAGTGGCCCGTCGTGTTGTATTGAAGCGCCACATAGCCGTTGGCTACGTTCTCATGACCGGTCGTGTTGGCGTAAAGCGCCTGCCAGCCGATGGCGGTGTTGTAGTCGGCGTTGTTGAAATAAAGCGCCTGATACCCGATGGCCGTATTATCCGAACCCGACGTGTTGGAATATAGGGCTTGGTAACCGTCGGCCTTGTTGTTGGAGCCCGTGATATTTGAGTTCATGGCGAACTCCCCAACTGCTGTATTGTTGGAGCCAGTGGTGTCGGAGTGGAGCGCCCACGTTCCTACCCCAACATTATGATAGTCCGGTGACGGCGGCTGTGCGGCACCCGCGCCAAGCCCGACAAAGGTGCTGCCTTCCTCGACCAAAACGGTATTGGAGCCAGAGTAGATAATGGCGGGATAGGGCAGATACAAACTGCCGCCCAAGGTGACTGACCCGGCGGCGAAGCTTCCGCTGCCGTCGCGTTTGACGAGGGTGTTCGGGGTATTGGCACTGGTGGCGGCATTGGCCGCGCTGGCACCAGTGGCGACATAGGCCGCCGTCTGCCCGCCGACGGAAGCAACCACGGTTGCACCTTGCGTGCCTGCCACGTCACCGGCAACGGTGCCGGTGAAACTCGCCGCCGTCGTGGCGGTTGTAGCGCTGACAGCCGTGCCCGCGTTCAACGCGAAGATGGATTGCGGCGTGGAACCCAAGCGCTGGCGCGGCGTCAACGTGGTGAACGCGCCGCCGCCATTGGTCCGCACGCCGATTTCCAGCCAGTTGGTTGAGCCATTGAAAACGCTGGAACCGAAATTCAGCGACGCCGCAAACAGGCCATTGCTGTTGACCGCCAGCGCGGTGTTGGTGACTGGCCCGGCGACGGGACTGCCGCCGGTGCTGGCGCTGAAGAGCGTGAAGGTCATGTCATAGGTATAATTCCCCACGTCATTGGTCTGCCTTGACAGCAGTCCTTGATAAACCATCGCTGTGCTGGCATCGTCGGCGGCGGCGAAAGCCCGTGACACGGTGGCAAGCACCGTCAGGGCGATGAGGAGAGGTTGAATTTTTATTTTCATGGTATTGTGCTTTGTTTTGTTTGGTTTTAACTGTGCTAACTTCTTTCTTAAAGATTTCTGGAAAAAGGTTGCAGGCCGGGGCAACTATTTTATGGAAGGGCGACCAAGGGGTTCCAGCCGGCGAGGTTTGGCCGGCTTGGACCGAATTCAACCACGGATTACACAGATAACGCGGATGGGAACGGGAAGGTTTTGAATCCGCCCCATCCGCGCCATCCGTGGTTCAATTCGGTTACGGCTGCGGCGCGTGGAACAGGTGGAGATTCCCTTTGTTGTCAGCCGCGCCCAGCCAGGTGCCGTCGCCGGAAAAGGCCAGATATTCCAGCCAACTGCCCTGCTCCAGGTTCAAGAGCGTGAGCACTTCACGTTGCGTGGGCAGATGCCAGAGCTTCAACACCCCGTCCGCCCCGCCGGTGGCCAGGGTGAGATTGTCGGGCGAAAATGCGATGGCGGAGTTGTAATCGCGGTGGCCCCGCAAGCTCATGTCCAGTTTGAGAGAATCGAACCGCCGGAGGTTCACCGCGAAGCTCGGGCCTTCATGTCCAGTGGCCACCCGTTGGCCATCCGCCGAAATAGCCAGCGGCTGGTTCATGCCGATGACGGGGCAGCGGCTGATGAGTTTGCCGGTGCGCAGGTCCCACGTCGTCTCAATCGTCGGATGCAGACTCAGCGCCGCCACGACCGAGCTATCGGCGGAAATAGCCAGCGCACTGATTTCAACGGGCTGATTGAGATGCATGAACTGTCCCTCAATTTTCTGCCGCAGATTGCCTGAAGCCACGTCCCAAAATGCCACGGTTCCGTTTGTGTGACCGGTGACGGCAATGGCGGCATCGGACGACAATTGAAATTCCAGACAAGCCGACGCAACACCCCGCAGCGAATTCGTGCGCGGGCTTCCGATGAGAAACCGCTCTGGTTCGGCAAATGAATTCGAGGCCACATCAGCCTGCGCGCCGGCGGCAAGAGGATACCGCAGACAGACGGCGTTTCCCGCGGCTTCGACGCAGGCAAGGACGAGTCCATCGGCGCAGAAAACAGCACATTGAAACCGTGGTGCCTGCCATTCTTGAATGACCCGTTGCCCGGGCAGTTGCCACAGGCGCACGCGGCCGTTGGTGCCCTGCGTCAGCAATAGCGTTGCGTCCGGCGAAAACGCAAAGGCGCCGAACGCGTTGGTGATGGGCGGAGCCGGCGCGGCCGGGAAGACATCCCAAATCCGCACCGTTCCGTCGTCACTGCAACTGGCGACGTGCTGGCTGTCCGGGGAGAACGTCAAGGCCGTAATGACGCCCCGATGTCCTTGAAACTGCCGCAATTCAGTTTGCGATTGAAGATCCCACAAATGAATTTCCTGCCGGCCATAACCGCCGGACGCAATCATTTTTCCATTCGGCGAGATGGCCAGCGCGATGAGTCTTCCGGGCCGGCCCGGCAACTGACCCACGGGCCGCTGGGTCGCCACGTCAAAAAAATCCACGCTGCCCCGCCACATATTGCCCAGCGCCAAGGTCCGGCCATCCGGCGTGAACGCCATGTCGGTCACGTAAGCCCGGCCATCATCCATGGTCGCGGTTGTTTTTCCTTCGGGGAGTGATTGGAGGGTGACGCGCCGGGTCTCCCGATCCCATCGGGCAAACTGGCGGCCATCCGGTGAAAAACAAATTTTGTCCGGGCGGCCATCGTTAAAAAACCGGATGGGTTTTCCGGTCTGCAAATCTATCAGGGCCAGATTGGTCCGGGGAAAGCCGGTCATCGCGAAGGCCAGGTTGGAGTCCGTTGGAGAACACCACGCGTAGTTTAGCGAATTGGTGGCAAGCCGCCAGAGAGGCTGTCCAGTTTCCGCGTCCCAGAGCGTCAACTCATTTGTAGGACTCAAATCCACTGCTTGGCTGCCGCCCGTGAGCAACCGGTGTCCATCGGCAGAAAATGAAATGCTATTAACCAGGGTATTCGTCCAGTATTGCAGGGTGGACTGACCGCTGGAATGCGTTACCAGTTGTGGGTTGACAAAGGTCCGCAGCAATTGCCCGCTGGCTGCATCCCAGAGCTTGGCGGTGCCATCCCAACTGGCAGAGGCGATCCAACGACCGTTCGGGGAATAGGTGACCGCAACGGCCGCGTCTGAATGCGCGGCGATCGTTCGGGAAGCATTTCCCTGGGCGTTCTGCCAGAGCCATCGCCATTCAAAACCTAGAGCTGGAGCTGACTTTGAAGTCTGGCCGGGTCCGGGCAAATGAGCCGCGAGCGCCCGCCAGGCATTGCCGTAATCATGATCTTCAATCGCCCGCCCCGCAAAGGCGATGTCTGAAGCGTAGAGTTGCGCCACCGACCGGTTGCGTTCCTGCGCCACCCGCTCACCCATGACCAGGAGGACCAAAATAATGACCATCGGAGCGATGGCGAGCATAGCACCCAGCGCAGCCAACGCCGGTTTGCGCCGGCACCAACGCCAACTGCGTTCCAGCGAAGTAACCCGCCGCGCATGGATGGGTTCATCGCGCAGGAAACGCGCGAGTTCATCGGCTAATTCTTGAGCGGTCCCATAACGGACGCCTGGTTCCTTGGCTAAACATTTCAGGCAGATAGTATCAAGGTCAAACGGCAAGGCTGGGTTCAGGGACCGAGGAGCCAGTGGCTCCTGCTCCACCACCAACTTCATCGTCTCCAACGGTGTGGGTGCGTTGAAGGGTGGACGCCCCGTCAACAATTCATAGAGAATCGCACCGAGGGAATAAACATCACTCCGCACATCGGCCTTGGCACTGCTGCCGCGAGCCTGTTCCGGCGGCATGTATTGGGGTGAACCTATGACTGCGCCGCTCAAAGTCAGGTCCGAGTCGCTTTGCAGCAATTTGGCGAGTCCAAAATCGGCCACGCGCGGTTCGCGTTCGACATCCAGCAAGATATTCGCGGGCTTCAAGTCACGGTGCAGCACCCCGCATTCGTGCGCAAACTGGATGGCTTCGGCCACCGCAAGCAACAAGCGGGCGGCTTCGCGTGGCGCGACCGGTCCCGAGCGCAGTTCTTTGGCGAGACTGCGGCCCGCAACAAATTCCATGCTATAGAAGGGTTGGCCCTCGTGTTCACCCACTTCATAGATGGCGACGATATGCGGATGTTGCAGCCGCGCCGCCGCTGCGGCTTCCGTCTGAAAGCGAGTAATGTCGCCGGACTTCGCGAGCGAGCCGGAGCGGATGAGTTTCAGCGCGACGATCCGATCAAGACTTCGCTGCCGTGCCTTAAAAATAACTCCCATGCCCCCCTGCCCGATTTCTTCAATCAATTCGTAATCGCCGAACTCACTAAGTTGCGGCACTGCCGTTGTCCCATCCGGCAGCAACAGGTGAATGCTGCGCGCCGAATTCTCCGTCATTTCAAGCTCGTCTGGCGCAGGTTCCAAGGCCCGACGCACCGCGCATCGCGGACAGACGCCGCGCCGCGCATCACCCATTAGCGATGCCCCGCATTCAGGACAAATGGAGGCTGGAATCATCTTTGGACAGACCATCCGCCGAGGTTTGGTTGCCGGATCGAACCGTCGGCTTTGGGATGAGCGACAGCTTCCGTCCGCAACGCGGGCAAGACAATTTGCGTCCCGCCAACCGGGGATCGCAATGAATGCGCTGGCCACAATGCGGACAAGTAAATGGAAATTCTTTCATCGGTCAGGGCCGGCTCACGACCCACCCTCTTTCTAAAAGAATTTTGGGCGAAGGTTGCAACCGAAATTCCTTCGCAGGCCGACGCGAGGCATGGTTCAATTGACGGCAACCCGAAAAATTCAATCACCGATCCAGCCCGACGTTGGTGAGTGGTGTTCATTCTCCAAGCATCGCAAACAGTTCTTTCAATTCCGCTTCCGGATCTTGATTTTCATCCAAAGTTTGAGCGATTTCATCCAGCAACAATTCCCGGAAGCGGCGACGCAGGCGCGACACCCAAGATTTCACTGTGCCTTCGCTTACCGCAAATCTTGCAGCCAGCGCAAGGTAACCTGCTTCCGTGCGCTCACCCGCCAGAGTGGGTTCGAGCAAAGCAAACCGCGCACCGGCACCCGCCGCCAACTGTTCATCCCGCAGCCGATCCTGCGCCCTGCCAATCAGCGTTAACGCCCAGCGACGGTCGAATAACGCCGATGGCGTAGTATGATCGCGAGGCTCCAGCGCAAAACGTTCTTCCGCTTCCAGCGCATCGAGCGCAATGCAGGTCCGGCCACCACCGCGTTTGACCGTTTGTGCTTGATGCCACTCGTTGACGAGAAAATGCATCATCGCGGTCAGGAGGAACGTCCGCAATCGTCCCCGGCTTGGATCGGCCTCGCGCAGCCACTTCTTTTGCAGCAACCGCGAGAAGAATTCCTGGGTCAGATCGCTGGCTTCTTCCGGCCCATAACCACGACACCGAACATAGACATAGAGTGGATACCAATACGCGGCACAAAACTGTTCGAGGGCTTCGGGGGATTGGGTGGACTGGCTGTCCGCAGCCCGCAGCACCAGACTCCAGTGCGTGCTCGCAAACTGCCCGGTCCTGCCTTGACTCTGTTCAGAAAATGCCATCGGAGACTGCGCTATGGTTTGCTTGGTTTTTGCAAGCCTAGATCACGGATGGGAAACTGCCAAGATAAAGTTCAGCCGAAACCCGGCCCATCCATTTTCCCGGTGCGATCCAGCTTAGAGCGTGTCTGAAAAAGGGGTGGCGCGGGCGACTCGCCCGCTCCGGTAGGCGACCCGCCGACCGGAACGGGGCAAGCGACGTTGCGAAAAGGCCGTCGCCATTGGTGGAAAGCGTTGTCCCCCTTTCCGTCCCGCGGGTCGCCGGACGGCACAGGCGGGTCGCCTGTGCTACCCAGAAACAAATTTTCAGACACGCTCTTATGAACAATTCAAGCCGTTGCCGGCAAAGACTGCTTGAGGTTTGGCAACCAGCAGTTCTCGCGTAGGCCGATGACGTTAAAATTCAAGCCTGTCCAGCCACGCCGACGCATCCTTACGTTCAGTTGGTCCACGGAACATTTGCGCCCAGATCACAGCTACTTTACTTCCGGCATCATATCTCACTGTTTCAGCCGGAAAAACAAATTGCCGATGGGTGGCGAGATGGTGCAGAAGTTAGTGCCAAAGCCGTTGGTAATAGCGTAACCGGTCGTTATCCAACCAGCCGGCAACGTCAGATTATTGTTTTGCTGCAAGGTGTAACTGTTGGTGGCCGGATCCGGCCAGAGAATTTTCACGCCGTTCGGCCCGCTTTGAACAATGATGAGATTCGGCAAGCCCGGCGTTTGCACCACATTGATCATGCTCCAGTATCCGCCGGTCACGGAATACTGTCCGCCGCTCATCGGCCCGCCCGCATCCGGCTGGCCAATGGTGCCGCTTACCTGATAAGTGCCGCCAGTGCTGGTGCCGCCGCCACCGGCGATTTTATACCAGTCTATATTGTAACTCTGGGCCACCGCGCCTGACGGCAACAACAGCGCAGCGACGATGGCAAGTATGGGGTAATAACCTTTCATAGTATTATATTTAAAAAGCATTCATTAAATCCATCGCGTCAATGACCAATCGTGGCAGCACCGTCGCTTGCGGTGATGGTCATCGGTTTTGAGATGGTCATGGTCTCCAGGCTTGATCCACCGGTGATAATGAAAACAGTTCCGCCGTAGCTGACCGCATTGGTTCCTTGGGCCAAGGTCTTGAAGGGATACAGATAAGTTCCGTTCTGGACAGACCCGATGTAATTAAAATCAACGAAAACAGGTCCGCTGAATCCCACGAGCGCGTTAATAAGATTGGCCCCTTTTGGCGTTCCCCAGCCCGTGCAAAGATCATAGCCGGGTTGGGCATAATACAGGGTGGGGCTGCGGCTGTTGACGTTGTTGCCTGAAGTAACGTCGTTGAAGCACGATGAATATAGAGGCCCTTCGGCAATGCTGTAAATGGCGGGGTTGAGAAAACCGACGGGCGGTTTTCCTTGCGCGGCAGCCTGCTGATTCACGAGCGCGGCATAGCCGGCCCAAAGCGGAGCCGCGCAGCTCGTTCCACCCACGGCGGAGTAATTGCGCACGCCGTTGGTTCCAGTAAAGACGACCAGAATGTAATTGGCGGGCATGGACACATCGGGGACATTGCAAAGCGTGGTGGAGCCGCCGTTGGCGCTCATGTTAATCGGCTTTTGATAATACGGTATCGGCACCGTGCTCAAGATACCACCGGCACTGCCAGGCCAGACCGTTTCCGATTGCCAGGACGCCCCCGCTCCATTCATGGACAAATCCGTTCCGCCAATATCGGTCATGTAAGGCTCCAAATCGCCTGGACTTGCCCCGCCCACATAGGTGCCGCCGGGACCGTTGGGATCAACTGGCAACGAACCTTCATCCCCCATCGCATACAAGTATGACTGGCCTTGCACGGCCAACTGCATTAGTGCGTTGGCAGTTCCGCTGTCTGTGCCATAACCCCAGGAGGAACTAAGTTGGAGCGGTCGCGGTTCTCCATGAGTTGGACTTGCCATTTCGGTCAGGATGCTGTCAATGGTATTGCCATAGTAAAATACGACCTTGGATAAACCTGGAGCCATGGCGATGGCCATTTCAATATCCAACGGCGGCTCGGCATCTCCGTTGTTAGGATCGTTGACAACTCCGTTCAGCAGCACTTCCTGCACTGGCACGTTCGGCAATCCAGCCGTCGCCTCATAGGCGGTGATGTCAGCCGGAGTATAGCCGTCAAACTCCTGCAAGCCGACCACCTGTCCCGTGCCGTCAAGGCTGGTATCCGCCGCGAAAGCATGCCTGAAATCGTATCCCATAAACAAAGTTCCACCACCGGGATAGTTATAGGAACCATTTCGCGGCGTGCCCGGCAATTCTTTGCCGAGAAAATGATGTTTGGGATGCGGCAAAATATAATTGTTCAAGCCGCCGATGCAAAGCACCGGGACCGCCGAGTCGAGTGACGGCTCAATGTCCGGCGCAAAAAAAGTGCGCGCTTCGGTCGGGTGCTGATACCGAAGCAGCTTCACATGCAGGGCGTTTTCAATGTCCGCCACGGCTGCGTCCACTTCTACCAGCGTGCGGCCGGGAACCGTGCTGGCCACCGTCAATCTATTGGTTTTTGCAAAATTGAGGACGGCAGAATAATCCGCCTCGGTCGGCCCAAATCGTTCGGTAAATTCCTCGGGAGTCAGGTAATGATGGAAATTGGTGCTGGCCTGGTTTTGGATTTCCTGCAGCAATTGTGCAAGCACCTCACTGTTCCGCAGTGGCAGAACAATAGTAATCTGCATACGATCCGTAGCTGGCAGCCGGCTCTCGGGTTGCAACTTAAGCCGCGACACTTCAGTTGGCACATGGCCTGGCACTGTTTTTCTTTCTGCCGCGGCAGCCGAAGCCACGAGCAGAAAACACAGCACCATGCCGCCAAGTCTTTCCAAAAGTTTGTTGGTCATAATTTACATCAGTCACCGGGCATCTTTGGTCAGACTCATAGCCGAAATCCGCGAGCCCTAAGCAATAATAACTTTTTCATCTTGTTGATAACTGGTTGAACAAGCTAGTGCCCGATGGTCACCGGACCAAAAAATGCGCGAAGAGTCATCGGCTTGGAAATAGTCGGCGTCACGGTGGTCGAACTGGTGCCGGCAATGCAAACCGTTCCGCCCGGCGAAACCACTGCGGTTCCTAAAGCCAAGGTGCAATAGGGAGACACATAATTGCCCGCGCCGGGACACGCGGCGTAAAAATTGACCCACACCGGTCCGGCATATCCCACAAGCGCGTCAATCATGCCTTGGCCCTTCGGCGATCCCCAGCCGGTGCAGAGATCATAGCCGGTCGCGGTGTAGTATCTGCTCGGACTGCCGGGCCAGGTGTTGTTGCCGGTGGTAGTATCGTGAAAGGCGGAGTTGTAAGCCGTAGTCTGGGCAATGGAGTAGAGCGCGGGATTGATGAAACCGACCGAGGGCAGACCCTGGTTGGCGGCCTGTTGGTTCACCAGCGCGGCGAAGCCCGCCCACAGCGGCGCGGCGATGCTGGTGCCCATATAGTTGCCGGTCGAACCGTTGTTAAGATAGACCCAGACGTTATCCGCCGTCAAAGCGACATCGGGAAGGTTGCGCTTGGTGGACGATCCGCCGACGGCGGCCATGTTGACGCTCTGCTGCCAGGCAGGAATTGAGTAGATGGAACTATAGCCGCCACCGCTGCCCCAATAGGCGGTGCTGGAACTCTGCCCGTTGCAGCACCACGGGCCGTTTGAATCAAAGCCCGTATTCCACACCGATTCCGACGCATAGGAAGCACCTGAACTATTCATGCTCAATTCGGTTCCTCCAACACTGGTCACATAAGGATCATCGGCGGGCCAATAGATGGGAGCGACAACATACGCGTCGCCGTCGCCGGAGGCTTGAAAGAAGGTCTGACCTTGAGCGCCCATTTGCTGGAGATATTGCTCACCCGTTGCGTCATCTGACATGCCCCAGGAACTGCTGAATTGCTTGATTCCACCGTAGGCAACCATGTTGCCCAAAATGTGGTCCGAATTGTTTCCCTCAAAAACATACACCCCAGCCAAACCCGGAGCCATTGCTATCGGCATTTCAATGTCCAACGAACATTCTGACAGGTCGCCGCCCGCCCCCGGTATTCCACTCAACCCGTCCGAATAAACATTTACCAACGGAACATGTGGCAGCGGTGGTGACGCTGCGTTTTCGTAAGCGGTGATGTCGCTGGGATAGTAGCCCTGAAATTCCACCAAGCCGACATACTGGCCGGAACCAGTGAGGCTGACACCTGGAGCGTAAGCGTTTCTAAAATCCCAGCCAAAAAAACTGCCGCTGGGACCGGAACCGGCTGAAGGTTCCGAGGCTCTCGTGATGTTCATTTTATGTGCCATTGGATGGGGCAGCACATAGTTATCCAGTCCGCTGACGGATAGGATCGGCAAACTTGCATCCACCGACGCTTCACCATCAGGCCCGAAAAACTGCCGGTTTTCAGCGGGATGTTGATACGTGTGCAAGGTGACATGAAATGTTTTCTCAATGTCCGACACCGCGGCCGAGACATCCACCATCTTGCGATCTTTGTAGGTCTGCATCACCTGCAGCCCGTTGGTTGTGGCAAAATCAATTATCACCCGGTAATCCGCCTCCGTCGGGCCAAACCTTGCCGTGAACTGCTCCGGGGTTAGATACTGGTGAAAATTGGTGCTGGCCGGGTCATAGAGTTGTTGCAGCAGATTGTTGAACTCAACCTGGTTGCGCATCGGCAACCCGATCACCAAGGTTAGACGGCTGGTCGCCGGCAGCCGGGCCAACGGCGTCAGTTTCGCCACGGCAGCGTGAACATGGCTATGCAGCTTCTGCTGATCCGCCGCGCGGGCAGGTGCCATCAGCAAGAGGAAGATAACCGGGCAGACCAAAGCAAAGGTCGTTTTCAACCACGCTCGTCTGCCAAGTTCAGCCGGTATTTTTTTCATATAATTCCTGCTTGCTCCCGCCCACCAGACAGGACATTAGTTTGGAATTACTGCAAGGTCACCAAAACCAGGACCATGCCTTTGCCTTCGCTCAAGCCAGTCATGGCCTTGCCGAGAATCGCACCGGCAGCTTTGACATGATCAGTCACTTTCATCGCACGACCGGGAGCGCTGGAAGTGGTCAACAGGTCACCGGGCTTAATCGCCCCGTTTGAGGTGTCCGCTTGAACATAGACGCGACCGGTAAGCGCCACATTCTTTCCACCCTCCAACGCGCCCTTTTGTTGCATCTGAATGCCGGGACTAATCCCGTTGGCACCGCTGACCACGCCCGCGACGTGCGTGTCGTAGCCCTGATCGCTCATTTTCAAATGGCCGGGATTCAGCTCGTCAATCACCACCACCGTGCCCTCTGAAATCTCATCCTTCCCGGAAGTAATCTTGAAAGGCTCCGCCAAATCCGCGCCGCCCTCGATGGTAATGGAACTGCAATAGATGTGCATGTAAGTGTTCTTCCCGGCGTTGTAAAACGCCACGTTATCAATACTGGAATTTAGGCTGCCGAACTGAACATCGCCGCCAACACCGTCGCCTCCCATGTAGGCCTGTTCATTGCCCAAACCGTTGACCACGGAAAATTCGCCCTGCACGGTCAGTTGCCTATGCACGGCGACATCGCCACTAGAGTCCCAACTCAAGGCGACTATATTCGGCGCAAGCGCACCCAGCGCCCCACCATAGTAACCGGCCAGCCACGGGCCGTTGCCGAGGTAATTGATTCCACCGGCCAGGTTACCGTCGCCAAAAACCAGCCCGTCATTGGCATAAACGCCGGCGGTGGATGGCTCCAATAAAAGCGCGTTGCCATTTATTGTCATGTTGCCATTTTGCAGAATGGACATGCGCTGCACGAAGCTGGTGTAGAAATCCAAACCATACCGGTTGGCCAGCCCCGCTTGGCGCTGCGAGGCGATGCCTTCGCCGCTGCCAACGCCGAAGGTAAGTCCGGAACTGTTGGTGGTGCCGTTGTTGAGAAAGCCGGAGTTCATGCCCATCGGGTCAACATTTACATTTCCGTTGCCGAAAACGGTGAATGCCTTGCCGCTGCCGTTCCAACTACCGTAGAGATTTCCCACGCTGAAGTAACCCTGCTGACCGTTGTATCCCATGATCATTGAACCGATATTTCCTCCCACTCCGTAATTAAAGTTGATGCCGTGTTCTTCGCCGGGATAATAAGGATTCGGCCCGATGTTTTCATCCACATGAAATCCCGCGCCTGAAGCACCGGTGATCTGTTCCGAGCCATTGACTTGCACCGTCCCGTTCACCGTCTGGTTCCCCGTAAAATTATTCCCGCCTGCCAGCAGCGCCACGCCACTCAGGTCGCCGACGGGAATTGTGCCGGTCAAGCCCGCCGCGTTCGCCGATTCGGCGAAGATGGCATACGGTGTCGGCGTCAATGGCTGCCGGGGTGCCAGGGAGATGTAGGTGCCGGCGAAGCCATTGGTCCGCACGCCGATGTGCAGCCACAAGGCCGGCCCGGTGAACACGCCCGCCCCGAAATCGAGAGTGACGGTGAACAGCCCGTTGCTGACCGCCACCGGCGCGTTGGTGATGGGCCCCGCGACAAGGCCGCCGCCGGTCAGGGCGTTCCATACCTGAAACCGCAGGTCATAATTGCCATTGGCAGCATTGGTGCCATCGAAGAGCCGTCCCTGATAAGTGAATGCCGTGCCTTGGGCGAAGGCAGTGGCGACGGGCGAGCCAAAGGCCGACCACAAGGCCAGGGAGATGAATAAAGAGAACCGTTGAAGTTTGGTTTTCATGTTGAAATGCTGAATTAATTTGTTTTCCCTGATAACAATTGCGCTTAATACTGAACGACATGTTTTCTACTCCTTGCACACATAAAAGTCAATAACCTTTTGCATTATTTCCATTCACGCCGATTTTCGCTGCCTTTCCGCGCCAAAACTGGCGGGTTGAAAGGCGGCTCACTTGCAGTTTGCGGGCGGGAACTTAACCAGCAACAATCGCGTCCTGCATGAACGCGGGAACACGCAATAGTTTTGACGTGGCGGTGGTCGGGGCCGGGCCGGCGGGATCTTCGGCGGCTCTGGCACTGGCGCGCAACGGATATGCTGTTGTCCTGCTGGAAAAGGCCGCCCTGCCCCGCTACAAAACCTGCGGCGGCGGCGTGCTGCATCGCGCTTTCAAACTATTGCCAACGGGTGCCGAAGCCGTCGTTGAGTGCAGTTTCAATTCCGTCGCGCTCAATTTTCTCGGCACGAAAATAAATTTTGTGACCACGCGAACGCAGCCGATTGTTCACATGACCATGCGGGCGGATTTGGATTGCCTGTTGGCGCGCGAAGCGGAAACAGCAGGCGTTCACGTCATCGAATCCTGTCCGGTAAAGACGGTGAACGTGCAGGATGATTTTGTGGAAATCATTTCCGACCGGCAAAAGTTCCGGGCGAAATTCGTGATCGCCGCCGACGGCGTTCACAGCACAACCGCCAAGATGACTGGCTGGTCGGAACTGCCCATGCTCGCACCGGCCTTGGAACATGAAATTTATCTGGCAGACGAGGACTTTGCGCGCTTCAGCCAGTTGCCGCGTTTTGATTTCAACGCGATTGACGCCGGTTACGCGTGGGTCTTTCCCAAACGCACGCATCTTTCCGTGGGCCTTTTGAGCACGCACCGATTCTGCCCCGATCTGCAAACCAAGCTGGCGGATTATTTGCAGCAGTTGGGCATCATGCGTATTCAAAAAACTGAAAAGCACGGTTACCTGATTCCGCTCGCCCCGCGCCGCGAACCGCTGGCACGGGGCCGTGTCCTGCTGGTCGGCGACGCCGCCGGCCTGGTGGACCCGGTGCTGGCCGAAGGCATTTCGCACGCGATCCTAAGCGGACAACTCGCGGCCGCCGCCTTGTCCGAATGCCGGCTGGAGGCCGCCACGGTGAGTCGTTGCTACCAATCGCTGCTGGAGCAACAGATTCTGCGCGAGCTGCGCGCCGGCAGATTTCTGGCAAAATTTCTTTATCATCATCAAGGCATTCGCAACGGCGCGTTCAAGCTCGGCGGCCAAAAACTTTGTGAATTCGTCACCGACGTGGTCATGGGCGAGCGTTGCTACCGCGACGCGGTGAACCAGCCGTCGAGCTATCTCAAACTGCTCGGACTCTGGCCTTCCGGCTCGCGCCGCCGACCCGTCATTTGAATTGCTTGCACGACCCATTAGATTCGCTAGACTTTGCGGGATGAAATTTGCCCTCGCCATCCTGGTTTTTTTGCTGTTCGCCCTCTTCATCGGTTGGGGCATCATTGAACTGCTCAAAGGCCGGCCCTGGCTGCTCCTCGCGTCCGTCGGCGTTTTCCTCGGCGCCTTCATCAAGTTCGGCTGCCGGTCGCACTGATTTTTTTGCCGGTGACAGGCCATTGAATTGCCGCTTGCTCCCCCCGCCGCCGCGTTTAACCTGACGTCGTGAACTGGTTCACCGACCGACATTTCTTTATGCTCGCCGTGACGTTTTACGGCTTGAGCACCCTCTACTCGGTTTTCCTGTGGCGCAAAGGTTTTCGCCGGGATGACTGGGCGAATTACATTCTGCTCGCCATCGGCGTGGTGTTGCACACGCTGGCCATGACCAGGCGCGGCCTGACGCTGCACAGTTGCCCCGTCAACAATCTCTACGAAGCCACCACCTTCCTGCTTTGGGCGCTTGGCCTGGCGAGCCTGGTCTATGCGCTGCTGCCGCGTTTCAAATTCATCTGCGCGTTCGCCGCGCCGGTGCTGTTCACCGTGGGCGTGTTCGCCTTGATGCCGTCGCTCGATCCGCCGCACGGGCCGAAGCCGGAATTTTCCGGTGCGCTCCGCAGCCTGCACGCGGCGACCATCCTGCAAGCTTACGGCGCGTTTGGCCTCGCGGCAGTGGCGGCGGTGATGTTCCTCATGCAGCATCACGACCTGAAATTTCACAAGCTCCGCGCCATGCTGTCGTTTCTGCCGTCCATCCAGCGGCTGGAACTCATCACGCTGCGGCTGACGCTGGTGGGCTTTGTCCTGCTGACCATCGGCCTCGCCGCCGGCCAACAACTGCCGCGTCACGAGGGCAAACCCTATTTCTCCGACCCGAAGGTCATCTGGTCCGCGCTGCTCTGGCTCGTGTATCTGGAACTGCTCGTGGCGCGGATGTTCTTTGGCCGCTCCAACCGGCGGTTCACCCTCGGCGTCATCATCGCCTTCGTGGTTTTGCTGCTGACATTTGGCGTCACCAACTACTATTCCGGTCTGCACAATCCATGAAGATCCCGACACGAAGTGCAAGACGCGAAACGTGGGCCAGCTTGCCCGGACAAAAGGGGCGCACCGCCTTGTGCGTAGGACAGGCGTCGCGCCTGTCTCCATCATCAATGAATGAATTTCTGGCCAGAGAAAGCCACCTGCAAATGGGGTGTTTAGGTGAAAACCAGCTCAATAAAATTAGCGACAGGCGCGACGCCTGTCCTACATCAAAATGAGCGTTGTCGTCATCGGTTTGAGCCATCGTTCCGCGCCCGTGGAACTGCGCGAGCGCTTCGCCTTTGCCGGCGAGAAAATCCCCGCCGCGCTCCAGGCGTTGCGCGACTCCGGCATCGCCACCGAAGCCACCATTCTGTCCACTTGCAACCGCGTGGAAATTTACGTTGCCACGCCGCTCGCAGCGGACGCGGCGTTTGCGGAACTGAAAAAATTCCTCGTCGCGCATCACGCTTTCGACGGCGCGCTGGGCGATGAACTTTACGCCTTGGCCGAGCCACACAGTTTGCATCACCTCTTCAAAGTCGCCAGCGGACTCGACTCAATGGTCATCGGCGAGACGGAAATTTTCGGGCAGCTCAAGCAGGCTTACGACCTCGCCTTCACGCACAAGCACACCGGCGCGCGGCTGAACAAGGCGTTCCAGCGCGCCTTCAACGTGGCCAAGCACATCCGCACCGAGACGAACATCCAGCGCGGCAGCGTGTCCGTGATGTCCGCCGCCGTGGAACTCGCCGAGAAAATTTTCACTTCGCTCGCCGAGCACGAAGTCCTCGTCATCGGTGCCGGCGAGACGAGCGAGAAAACCGCCCGCGCCCTGCTCTCGCGCGGCGCTCGCGGCGTGGTGGTGACGAACCGTTCGCCCGAACGCGCCACGGCGCTCGCCGCCGAACTCGGTGGACGCGCTGTGCCGTTCGAGCGATGGCCGGACGAGTTTGAGAAGATTGACATCGCGATCAGCAGCACCGCCGCGCCGCATCACATTCTGGATCGCGCGAAGCTGGAGCCGTTGATGAAGCGGCGCAAGAACCGTCCGCTGCTGCTGATTGACATCGCCGTGCCGCGCGACATTGACCCCGCCGTCAACGCCCTCGACAACGTCTATCTCTACAACGTGGACGACCTGCAAAGCATCGCCACCGAATACCTGAACCTGCGCAAGGAGGAAGTCGCCCGCTGCGAAAAAATAATCACGGAGAAGGTCGCGGCGCTGCTGGAGGCGAACAAGTTTTCAATCACGGATGGGCGCAGATAAAACACGGATTTGCTCATCCACCTGCCGGCAAACACAAATAAAAACAGGGCAGGCTTTTCAGCCTGCCCTGTCTCGGTTTGATCGTATCTTAAAATATTCGTTTCCAAATTCAGACTAACTTGCCACCGCGCCTTCCGTCGCCGGTTTTTGATTGAAGAGCAATTTGTCCTTGTCGGCGGTGACCTGGATCAGGTCGCCTTCGTGGAGCACGCCTTTGAGAATTTCCTCGGCGAGCGGGTCTTCGAAGAAGCGCTCGACGGCCCGGCGCATCGGACGCGCGCCGTATTGCGGGTCGTAACCTTTCTCCACGAGAAAGTCCTTCGCCTTTTCATCCAATTCCAGCCGTAGATTTTTCTTCCGCAGCCGTTCCAAAACTTTTTCCACCTCCAGCGTCAAAATCTGGATGAGGTCAGGCTTCGTGAACGAACGGAAGACAATCAGGTCGTCGAGCCGGTTCAAAAATTCCGGGCGGAACATTTTCTTGGCCTCTTCCAAAACGCGTTCCCGCGCCCGTTCGTAGCTGCTCTCGTCCGTGATCGGCGCGAAGCCGAGCGTGGACGATTTCTTGAGCGTGTCCGAACCGACGTTCGAGGTCATCAGGATGATCGTGTTGCGGAAATTCACCACGCGGCCCAGGCTGTCGGTCAGTTTGCCTTCCTCCAAAATCTGCAATAGCATGTTCCACACGTCGGGATGCGCCTTTTCAATTTCGTCGAACAGCACGACGGAATACGGATTGCGCCGCACCTTCTCGGTGAGCTGTCCGCCTTCCTCGTAGCCGACGTAACCGGGCGGCGAACCGACGAGGCGCGACACGTTGAACTTTTCCATGTATTCGCTCATGTCGAGCTGGATGAGCGATTTCGTGTCGCCAAACATCTGCTCGGCAAGCGTCTTGGCCAAAAGCGTCTTGCCGACGCCCGTCGGGCCGAGCAGCAGGAACGTGCCGATGGGCCGGCGCGGGTCTTTCAAGTCCGCGCGCGAGCGTTTGAGCGCCTTGCACAGTGCGGACACCGCCTCGCGCTGACCGACGACGACTTTTTCCATCTCGACTTCAACTGTGAGCAACCGCTGCATCTCGCCCTGACCCATGCGCTGGAGCGGAATGCCGGTCCACTTCGAGACGACATGCAAAATTTCATCTTCGCCAACCACGACGCGTTTCTCGTCGCCGCGCGCACGCCATTCCTTGAGCAAGGTTTCGAGCTTTTCCTTCGCCTTCTTTTCCTGGTCGCGCATCTGCGCCGCGCCCTCAAAATCCTGGTTCTTGATGGCTTTTTCCTTTTTGCCCTTGATCTCCTCGATCTCGGCCTCCTGCGCCTTGATTTCGGGCGGACGTGTCATGGTGCTGATGCGGGCGCGCGAACCGGCTTCGTCCAAAACGTCAATCGCCTTGTCCGGCAAAAACCGATCGGTGATGTAACGGTCGGACAATTTCACCGAAGCCGCGACGGCTTCGTCGCTGAACTCGGCCTTGTGATGCTCCTCGTATTTGTGGCGCAGGCCTTTCAAAATCTCAATCGCATCTTCAACCGAAGGTGCCTCTACTTTCACCGATTGGAAACGGCGTTCGAGCGCGGCGTCCTTCTCGATATATTTGCGATACTCGTTCAATGTCGTCGCGCCGACGCATTGCATCTCGCCGCGTGAGAGCGCGGGCTTGATGATGTTGCTCGCGTCCATCGTGCCTTCAGCGGAACCGGCACCGACGATGGTGTGCAGTTCGTCAATGAAAAGAATGATGTTCTTCGCGCGGCGAATTTCGTCCATCACCGCCTTGATGCGCTCCTCGAACTGGCCGCGATATTTTGTGCCCGCAACCATCAGCGCGAGATCAAGCGTGATGACGCGCTTGTTCAACAAAAGTTCCGGCACGTTGCCCGCCGCGATTTCCTGCGCGAGACCTTCGACGATGGCCGTCTTGCCAACGCCCGCTTCGCCGAGCAGCACCGGATTGTTCTTCGTGCGGCGGCAGAGAATCTGGATGACGCGCTCGATTTCGTTTTTGCGGCCAATCACCGGGTCCATGTCGCCCTTGCGCGCAATTTCCGTGAGGTCGCGCCCAAAGGCTTTCAGCGCGGGTGTCTTGACTTCGCCCTTCTTCTCACCAGCGGCGGCAGCGGCCTGTTTTTCAACCGAAGGTTCGCCTGGCTGCTGTTCTTCGCCGCCCGGTTGCGCGGCAAAATTCGGATCAAGCTCCTTTAAAATTTCCTGACGGCATTGCTCGATGTCCACGTCCAGCGCACGCAAAACCTTCGCCGCCACGCCGTCGCCTTCGCGCAACAGGCCGAGCAGCAGATGCTCCGTGCCGACATAAGTGTGGTTGAGATTTTTCGCCTCCTTCTGCGCCAGCGCGATGACTTTTTTCACGCGCGGCGTGTAAGGAATGTTGCCGATCATCTTCTGATCCGGCCCGGTGCCGACCTGTTTCTCGACCTCCATCCGGACGGTTTCGAGATCGAGGCCCATCTTCTGCAACACATTCACGGCCACGCCCTGGCCGAGCTTGATCAGGCCGAGCAGAAGGTGTTCGGTGCCCAGAAAATTATGGTTCAGCCGGTCGGCTTCCTTGCGTGCCAGCGCGAGCACCTGCTGCGCGCGCGGCGTAAAATTACTCATGGCTTCGTCGCTCATACTTGAACTATTCTGCTATGAATCGGCGGATTTGTCCAATTCCAACAGGAAAAAATGATGCGCGGCAGTTCAAAAAGCAACGAGCCGGGATTTGCGGTAGAAAAATCAGGCCTTAAGATTTACCCTCAAAATTCGGGTCTATACAGAAGCGCATAAATAACGCTACATAACGGCGATCAAAAAAACGGCGAGAG
>ODAK010000480.1_pt1 | contig 46074 bp, 26 predicted proteins | sample 1539591 | NCBI WGS metagenome assembly ODAK01 (sample SAMEA3539303, study PRJEB22396) | soil metagenome | biome: tundra; feature: field; material: soil | place: USA | collected 2010-05 | depth 0.15 m
TGGAAGCGCTGGATTTTCTGCACGGAAAAAATCTCGTCCACCGCGACATCAAGCCGTCGAATATCATTTACGTGAAAAACCGCCCCAAGCTCGCCGACGTGGGACTCGTTCGCGAAGCACCGCGTGATGGCCAGGAGGCCACGCAAGTTTTTACTCCCGGTTACGAAGACCCACTCGGCCTTGGCACAAATCTGGCGGACCTGTATGCGCTCGGCAAGACGCTCTACGTCATTAGCACTAGATACAAACCAGCACCAAGTCAAGAAGATCCAGAAAAATCATTCCCCACGGTTCCCCCAGGCCTCGGTGACCAACCTGATTTCATGCGCCTCGACGCCATAATCCTCAAAGCCACCTCGCGTGAAGGCACCGCTCAACGTTATCCCAGCGCGGCGGCGATGCTTGCGGCTTTGCGCGAGGCCCAAAGCGAACTGGATGCCGGCCAGACCCAAAAAATGTGAGATCAACTCAAAGCCGTCGTCACCGACATCCTCGGTGCCGTCTTTGATGACGCGCGACGGCGGCGGCGCGGGAACAAATGCCAGCGCCATTCCATTTTCCGGTGTTCTGTTTTATCGCCTGCCCTCAAGGATGTGGGGTGCAGGGAAATGGTGGCAACGGCGTTGCCGGCGACGATAGACGCGTTCCAACCGGGGCGGGTGATGTGACGGGAGATTTTTGAGGTGCCGGGAAAATACTTGATCTGATGCAATAAAAAACCTGCCGGGACGCGACTGCGGGGCGAAGCGGAATTGGTAACAACTGCCTCAACTGTCAGACCCAAGTTCATTCTGATATGGTGTTTCTGCGTCGGCTTTCCAAATGTGTCAGTGGTTATTGGTCAAACCGCAATTTCATTTGAACAGTTTACAATTGATGGTGCCTCGGAACTGCATTTTCAGCCAGTCAGCCTTGATAACGCGTCTTGGCGCTGCGTCCTGATTTGAAAACGGGTCTTCGACCCGCAGAGGCTTGATCTACGGACGGCTGTGCTGCGGCTCACAGAACTGCGCTCTGAAAAACGGGCAATGCCCGTCTTGGTGGCTGCTCGAATTCAGCCAGGCAGTAAAATAGTCGGGCACTGTGAACTCTGAGATCCAGCGCTGCTCTTCCGCCTTGATGTGCCGGAAATTTTTATTTGGGCTGTGGCTTCGGTGGGTCATGGTCGGGCCGGCCTCCAGGTGCGCGTAAAGTTTTGGCCGCGTCGTTGACTTGGCCGCGCACTTTGTTAGCGTGTCGCAAATGGCCAGCAAACGGTTTTCTCGTCTCCTCAAAATCCTCTCCGGCGCCGTCGCGGACGCGGACGAGATTTTTCAGCTCGAAGGCCGGCTGGAGCGCTTCGTGCATTTCTGGGCGCTCGTCACCCGGCAGTTCATCCGCCATCGCTGCCTCGTGCGCGCGTCGGCGCTGTCCTACTCCACGCTGCTCGCGCTCATTCCGCTGCTTGCCATCGCCTTGAGCGTCACCAGCACTTTGCTCAAGGGGCAGGACCAGGAAAAACTCGACCAGTTCGTCGAAAAAATCGTCTCCAGCGTCACGCCTCAAGGCAACCTGCCCACCAATTCCATGGCGGCCAGTTCCAATGCCGTCGTGCTGGCGGCGACCAATTTCATCGCCGAAAAAACCTCTGCCTTTGACGAAATCGCCACCAATTTGTCCACCACCGTTGCGGCAGCGACCGCGCCGCCGGCGGAACCGATCGTGAACGTCAACACGCAGAAGGAAATTGCGCGCTGGATTCACGACCTGGTCAAAACCACCAGCAGTGGCACGCTGGGCGTCACCGGCATGATTGTGCTCGTGTTCACCGCCATCTCGCTGTTGCGCGGCATCGAGGAAACTTTCAACGACATCTGGGGCGTCACGCGCGGCCGCAACTGGCTGCTGCAAATCATGCTTTACTGGACCACCATCACGCTGGGACCGCTGCTGCTCGTGACCGCGCTGGGACTGACCGGCAGCGTGCATTTGCAGCACACGCGCAGCGTCATCGAGGCTTCGCCTTTTCTCGCGCCGCTCATTGACCACGTGTTGCCCATCGCCATCTTCAGCCTCGCGCTCGCCTTGTTTTACAAACTGACGCCGAACACCAAGGTGGAATTCAGCGCCGCGCTCGTCGGTGGCCTCTGCGCGGGAGCCGCGTGGCATTTCTACAACCAATTGAGTTTCCTGCTCACGGCGAAAGTTTTGAGCGCGAGCAAATTTTACGGGGGCCTCTTTCTTTTCGTCCTGCTGATGGGCGGACTTTACGTCGTGTGGCTTATCCTGCTGTTCGGCGCGCAGATCGCCTACGCCTATCAGAACCGCGCCGCGTATTTGCAGGACCGCCTCGCCGACAATGTCAACCAGCGTGGCCGCGAATTCGTCGCGCTGCGCATCATGACCTGCCTCGGCCAGCGTTTCCAAAGCGGCCAGCGCCCGGCGACCGTGCCGCAGCTCTCGGCGGAACTCGGCATTCCCAGCCGGCTCACGCAATCCATTCTCAGCACGCTCGCGGCCACGCGGCTCGTCACCGAAGTCGCCGGCGCGGAAGAAGCCGCGTTCGCTCCCGCGCGCCCGCTCGACGCCATCAACGCCTACGACATTTTGATCGCCCTGCGCACCGGCACCGGCCAGGAACTGCCGATGAGTGAGGAGCCGGCGCTCGCGGAAATCTACGGCGAGTTTGCGCGCATCGAACAAGCCGAGCGAAACGCCGCCGCCAGCATTTCCCTGCACACACTGATCAACCGCGTGCCGCCGCGCGCCGCGCTGACCGAACCGCAAACCGTCGTGTCGGAAAAAACTGTTTTCATTGCGCCGGTCGTTGAAAAAATTTCCGAACCGGAAATGATTGAAACGCCGAAGCCCGCGCCGTTCCCGGAAAAGGTCGAAGCAAAAATTGAAACGCCGGAGCCGGTCGCGGAAAAAAAAGAGCCGCGCCGCGAAGTTGTGCGCCCGGAGGAAAACACGGACTTTCCGCTGTAACTCCGGTGTCTGGCCGTCGCGCAGCGAGCCGAACATGAAGGATGAGTTGTTTGAGGAGGTGGTCAAATCCGCCCAAGCTGCCGCCGTATTGGTTTTGATTTATTGATTTATCCGCGAATTGCGCGAATTGACACGGATTTATTTTTCCTTCGCGCAAATTCGCGTAATTCGTGGATTCAAGGTCGGCGCAGGAGGCGGCGGTGCTGGTTTTGGTTTATTGAGACACGGATTTCATGGATTATCACAGATTGGAAACGACAATCCAGATTTGGATTTAATCCGTGAAATCCGTGTCAAAACTTTTTCGTGTGGTTCGTGTATTTCGCGGTTAATCATTTCCTTTCTGGCCGCGGTGCTGGTTTATTGATTTGATGCCAGCTTATTTTAGCGGATTGACCGCGCGGACGCCGAGGACTTTGAAATGGTCAGCATCCACGGTGGCGACGGTCAAATCTTCCAAGTCGGCAACCGCAGCATGCAGGCCGTCGCCCAGCGGGACGGTTTTGCCAGCCCGTCGCGCTGCCGCCAGCAGTTCACCCTCCTTTTCACAGACCTGGTGATCCAACGGCACGGATTCCAAAAGCGAAACGAACGAATCCCAATAATTCTGCCAGCGTTGTTCCTTGCCCGCGTCTTTCAACGGCCTGCCCGCGATGTATTCCGCGACCGTGGCGTCGCAAATAAAACTTCGTGGCGGGCGGCGACCACCCATTTGCCGAGATCAAAATTGCGGCGTTCGCCTTCGACCAGCAAGGAGGTGTCCAGCAGGATTCTCATTTCGCCTTGTCAATGGCGGCGAGATTGGCGGAGATTTCCCTGGCGGTGTCCGCGTCCAATGGCGCATGGGAACGGTAGAGTTTGGCGAAGGCGTCCGCGCTCATGCCGGTCTTTTTGACGCGATGCGCTTTTTCGGGCGAGATGAACCAGCCGCCGGGCTGTTTGCGCACGAGGTATTGCTGGCCGTCAACCAGTCCGCGAATGGTCAAACGGCTCTTGTCGGCTTTGGCGACGGTCGTCATGTGGGAAATTTCCCATAAACCGCGCGCCAGTCAAGTTTGTAAAATTTTTACAGCTCAAAGCGCACGGAATAACGCCAACGGCGTTGAAATCATTCAGCCCGGCGTTGGCCGATGCCATCGGTCTACGCCGGGTGGCATTGGGGACCCCTTTTCGTTTCGGTTTGTTCTTTTGAATTTTCGCAAGGGTGATTAAATTCGCGGTAATGAACTCAACAGCGCGATTACTTCTGTTTTGTTCGCTTGTCACATTTACGCTTTGCGACCGGGTCGCAAACGCAGATGACAGCCAAGCGGTTTCCGAGGAAGCTCGAACGAATTTTGAGTGGTTTAATAGTCTGGGTTTCTCGGATGTGAAGGACTGCCAATTTGTGCGCGTCGCCACCGGTTGGTGGCGCCGCTCCGGGACTAATCCGCCGCAAAATCATTATGAAAATGCGTTCCTGCTAACAAATAATTCCGCGCAGTTCATATACTTGACATTGGATCTGTTCAAACGCATTTCGATCAAAAGCACAAATGGCACGCCTGAATATCAACGCGTCGGATTCAACCAGTTGAATTTGAAAGGTGAAGCCGAGACCCTTCTCGACGCCTATGCGAAACATAAAATCGAAACGGTCACTACCCCCGGCCTGGATGAAAGGATTTCAAAACGAGTTTCAATATTTGTTTTCGCCTGGGGTTGCTGGCGAAATGGTTTCAATTCGGAAGCGGAAAGACTTTATCAACTGGCCAAAACGCTTCGATATGGCAGTGCGGAAGTGGACGTAGAACATTTTCAACAGGTTCTCGAACAGGATATTTCTTATGCCATGATATGGCGCGCCGTCATTGATTTCGGAAACACTTCAATCAGCCGCCCGCAACTTTTGCGGGAATTCCAAACCATCGTTACCAACTATCCTCACAGCGAACAACAGGGGCGGGCAAAACAGACGATTGCGATGCTCGAACGCATGATTGCTGAGGACGAAGTCCATGCCGGGACGGCGCCGAAAAACATGAGCGAGCTGCCCGTTGAAGACCGGATGCGCGAACTTATTTTTCAATTGCGGGATCAGCACGGGGAACAGCCCGGCCAGCCAGCTTGGGTTGATATTTTCGATGATTGGCGCGGAGCAACCAATTCAGCCGCTCATCAACTGGTAAGGATTGGCTACCCGGCAGTGCCGCAACTCATAGCCGCCTTGGAAGACCCGACGTTCACGCGTTCAGTTGGTTATTGGCGGGACTTCACTTTCTCATACAATTTGCTGACCGTTGGCGACTGCGCCATGGAAATTCTCGGACGAATTACCGGAAAATATTTTTATGTGCCGAATCACACGGCCGGTTATATGTCCACCGACGGGAAGGTTTCAGAAGCGCACAAGCTGGCCGAGGCGTGGTGGGCTGAATTTCAAAAGAAGGGTGAAAAAGAACTGCTCGTCGAAGGAGTTGCAGCGGGTGATGAAAACGCCAGCGCACAAGCCAGTCTCTTGGTGGCGCGTTATCCTTACGTTGCCGCGACAGCTTTGTCTAAAGGAATACGCAACGCGACGAACGCAGTTGCTGGGGCATTTTTGTCTGAACAAATGCGCGCCAGAAAGAATGCAAATATTAGAAAACGGCTGATTGAAATTTTCCAGAAATGTGATTCAAGCGCGGCCCAGACTTTTTTGCAAAATGAATTACACGAAGGCAATGATGGTTCGCGAGTGTCGGCTGCCGAGATTCTTGTGCAAAATAACCGCGAGGAAGTAATCAAAACGATGATTCGAGAGTGGCTAAGTTCACCAGATTACAGAGTAGAAAATGACCAAGGTTGGACAGAATGTGCGCGTTTTCTGGCAAGTGTGGATTCGCCCGAAGCAATAGCTGCATTGAGTCAAAATCTTCAGGCGCGTCCCTTGAACACCAGAATGGCTATTGTTCACAACGTTGGCGAGGGCGGAACGCTCTGGGGCGAAATCCGGCCGATTTCCGAACGATCGGCTCCCGCTCGCGAGGCCATCGAATTGCTGCTCGTCGCATGTTTGGAAGATACCGGGCAACAACTGGGCGATTCCGGCCCGCGACTGGGCAGACATTACAGAGACATACGAATTTGCGACATGGCCGGCTATTATCTCAGCCAGCTCTGGCCAGGTCGTTACCGTTTCGATTTGTCGGGTTCGTCAGAAATGCGGGATCAGCAGAGGCTCAAATGTCAAAAAGTCTGGCGATCCAACAACGTGAAACCAAAATGAAATTATTTTTGCACCAGCGCGTCGCCGACGTAAATGCGGTAATCCTTGATGCGCCCGCCGCCGCCTTCGCCCTGGCGCGGGACGTAGCGGAAACCGGAAATCGTCTGCGACTGGCCGAGGTCCAAAATCAGCCGGTGCGGATGGTCCGGCGAGGCGTTCTTCCATTCGGTGTGCCAGAAATTCGCCGTCTGGCCGTCAATCGCGTTTTCCGCCGAGCCATCTTCGCCGGCGCGTTCCTCGCTGTCCACGTAGGCAATCGTCCAGCCGTTGTGGCTGATCGCATTGCCGCTGGCGTCAAGCAAATCCAGTTCGGCCACGGCGGCGTAGGGCTTGCCGTCCTGCGCGTTTAGTGATTCGAGACAGAAAAATTTCCCGGTGGCCGGCGCGGCGAACTTGATTTCCTGCGTGTCCGCGCCCGGCGCAAACGTGCCAGTGTGAACCGGCGTCGCGGAATCCAAATTCAACTTCACCACCGGACGATGCGACTTGGCGAAATCTTTTTCGGGATGCAGTTCGTCGAGCACCGGTTTTTCGAGTCCGGCAATGGTGTGATTTTCCGAACCAATCGTGTCGAGGATGACGATTTCATTTTCGCCGGCGTGCAACCAGCAGCCCGGCGCGTAGGCCGTTTGCGTCGGGCCGATGTTCCAGTAGCGGCCGAGGCAATGGCCGTTGACCCACAAATCGCCCTTGCCCCAGTTGTGCAAATCCAAAAACGTGTCGCCGGCTTTTGCCAGCGTGAACGTGCCGCGCCAGAAGGCCGGAGCGCCGGGCACCGTCCCGGCGAGTTGGTCTTTGGAACTTGCCGGGACGGTGCCCGGCGTTCCGGCGCGGAATTTCAGTCCAGCCAGCATCTTGTCATCGAGCGGCAAATTAAAAACTTCCCAGCCTTTTAAATTTTCGCCACCGAGTTTCACGGGCGCGATGAGGCCTTTGCGGTCGGCCATTTCAGGACCGAAATTCACGCGGCCCATCGGCTCGACCAAAATATCGAGCTGCGATTCCTGCGCGCGTTCCGGCAAGGTGATTTGCGCCTTGGCGCTGCGGCGATCCAAAATGCCGACGCGCTTGCCGTCGAGAAAAACAAAACCGAAATCGTGGATGGCCGCGGCTTCAATCGTCGCCGCCGCGCCTGCCGGAACTTTCGTGCGATACAAAATGCAGCCGTAGCCTTGGTCGTAGGCTTCCATGTTGCGCGGCGTTTCATCCTTCACTGCCGCCGGAAGATTTTCAAAAATCGGCGCGACTTCTTTCAATTCCACGGACGCAAAACTGATGACCGGATTTTGCGCGGGCGGTTCCGGCAGTTTTTCGCCGGGCAGAAGATATTTGGCGAACAGCTCGCGCGTCTGGAAAAATTTCGGCGTGGCCCAGCCGGCCTCGCTGATCGGCGCGTCGTAATCGTAGCTGGACGTGTCCGGCTTGAACGGCCGGTCGCAGCCCGACCATAACCCGAATGTCGTGCCGCCGTGCGCCATGTAAATGCTGAACGACGCGCCCATGTCGAGCATGAGTTTTAAGTTGGGAAGATAATTTTCCGGTTTGCCCGTGTGATGCGGCTGGCCCCAAGTATCAAACCAGCCGGGATAAAATTCGCTGCAAATCAGCGGGCCGGTCGGCTGGATTTTGCGCACCTTGGCAAAATTTTTCTCCACGTCGCTGCCGAAATTTCCCGCCTGAAACAAATCCGGCAGCAATCCGTTTTTCATCATGTCCGGCGGATTGCATTCAAACAGCGGCACGTCAAAACCCGCGTCCATCAAGGCTTTTCTGATTTCATCCATGTAGCCGGCGTCCTTGCCGAAGAAGCCGTATTCGTTTTCCACCTGCGCCATGATGATCGGGCCGCCGTGCGTGATTTGCAGCGGGCCGAGCACGCGGCCAACTTCCTTCAAATACGATTTCACGGCGTTGATGTAATGCGGATCGCGCGTGCGGAGCTGGATGTCGTCATTTTTGAGCAGCCACCACGGCGTGCCGCCCATTTCCCACTCGGCGCAGGAATACGGACCGGGACGCAGAATCACCCACAAGCCTTCTTCCTGTGCGATGCGACAAAATTCCGCGTCGTCGGCCTGGCCGGTCCAGACATACTCGCCGGGCTTCGGCTCATGCAAATTCCAAAAGAGATAGGCGCAGACCATGTTCAAGCCCATCCCCTTGGCCATCTGCAAACGGTGCCGCCAGTATTCCATCGGCACGCGCGCGGCGTGGATTTCGCCGCAGCGGATTTGCAGCCGCTGGCCGTCGAGCAGAAAATCATTCGTGCCGATGGCGAAGGTGTGCATGGCGGTGGAAGGGTTTTCCGCGGCATGTGACACGACCATGAAGGCGCACGCGAGCGCTGCCAGAATCGTCCTCGTCGTCGTCCTCGTTCTCGCAATCGAATTTTTCGAGGACGAGGACGAGAACGAGGAGGAGCATGAGGGAACCAGTTTTGTTTTCATTTTTTATCCTTGTAGGCATGGTCGGCGGGGATGTCCGCGCCGGACCAGATTCTTTTCTGCGTCCATAGTTCGGCGGGCGCGGTCCAAAACGGATCGTTGGACGGCAAACCGAGATGCAACATTCCGCACAGGCACAGGTAAAGGCTGCCGGTGGAAATGTAACTTTCGCGGATGGACGGCTGGTGGCCAACCGCGCCAATTTGCAGCCAGCCTTGCGCGTCGAATGTTTCCGGCGCTTCAATCATGCGGTGGATGACGGCGGTAAGCGCGCCGCGAACGGCGGCAGGTTTTAACTCCGGCGGCAGTTTGCGCTGCAAGGAAATGTCTGCGAGCACCTGCAACGCACCAAAACGATACGCGCTGGAACGGCCGATGACGGGAAAAGTTCCCTCCGGCGAAATCAGCCGTTCCTCCACGACGGCGTAACGCTGCGCCCGCGCCAGCATTTTCGGGCGCAAATCCCCGAGCGAATTTTTCTTCTCCGCACAGACGCGCAGGACTTCCAGCAGCATCGGCTGGATGACGTAGCTGTTGTAATAATCCCAGTGATATTCCGCGCCGTCGCCGTAAGTGCCGTCGCCGAGATACCATTGCTCGTGGCGCTGGACGGCGTATTCGATTGGCTTTAAATCGCACTCGCCGGTGAACTGCCAGAGCGCAGCTTCAATCGTCGCGGAAAACAGCAGCCAGTTGCTTTCGCCGGGCTTGAGCACGCGCGACGATTTCAGCGCCGCGACGAGGTTGCTGCGTTGCTGTGAGTCGAGTTTGCCCCAAAGCTGATTCGGCGCGCGCAACAAACCAAGCGCGAGAAACGCTGTGTCAACCACCGGCTGACCGCCTTTGTTGAAATTCATAAAATCCGGCGACTGCGGGTCAGTGGCATTGGCAAGCGACTTGACAGCGAGGTCAATGAAACGCGCACGCACCTTGCCCTCGGCGGAATCGTCCGGGCCGAGCTCGAGCCACGGCGCGATGCCGGCGAGCGAGCGGCCAAAGGCTTCCAGCGGCGCGAAATTCGTGCGGCTGCGTTCCCAGTCGTTTGTGGGCAGCGCGGATTTCAATTTTCGCTCGGCCAGCGCTGACAGCACGGGTTCGGCAATTCGTGTGAGCGTTTGAACAGCGAACGCACGGTCGTCTGCGCCGGTTTGCGCCGGACAGTCAATCACGACGAAAATGGCGGCGAAGGCCACGCAAAGCCTGACTAAAAATGTTTTGAACAACTTGGCGAGCCGAAAACTGGGTGGGCAAAAATTCATAGTGCGAGGCAAAAGTTTAGCCCACGGACATGGCGCGCTGCAAGATCGGCGAGTCGTCGGTGGTGGCATTGTTGGCAGCGAAGCGCCGAGCATCGCTCGGCAAGTTCCGAGAAACCCAAGTTGTTTTGGCCGAGCAATGCTCGGCGCTCCGGTTTGCAGGTCGAATTTTGCCGTTTCCCGGTCACCTGACAGTGCTTTCTTCCAGCAACTGGACCGGGCCGAACAAGCCCGCCGGTTCCAGCGGTGTTTTGGCGGTGAGCTTGCGGATGTTGGTTTGCGTCAACCGCTGTTCCTTCGGCAGGCTGGCGTCGCCAATGATGCGGTTGGGCCAGAAGTTCACAACCTCGATTTGCAGTTTGTTCTCGCCGGACTTCACCGCGTCCGTCACGTCTAGGCGAAACGGCGGGCACCAAGTGATACCGCATGATTTGCCGTTCACTTTCACTTCGGCCAACTCGCGGACATCGCCCAAGTCCAAAAATAAGCGTGATGCGTGATGCGTGATGCGTGATGCGTCGGCCACGTTGAAAGTTTTTTCGTAAACAACCGTGCCGGAATAAAATTTAATGCCCGGCTCCGGACGTGTCGGCCAGCTTACGAGCGAATCGAACTGCGCGGTTTCCGGGCCACCCCATTTTGGATCGAAGCGGACTGTCCATGCGCCGGAAATTTCCTGCACCAGTTTCAATTCCATAGCGTTCGCCTTTGCCAGCGCCGGATGTGCCGCCGCCGATTCGCGGAAGACGACGAACCACGAACCGCACGGGGCGAAGTCGAGTGGAACAAAAGTGCGTCCGTCTTTGTCTTCGTAAGCTATGGCGTATTTGCGCTCGCCCGTCACGGCGTTCCAAAGTTCCGGTGCTTTGCCGGTGACGCGAAAAACGCATGTGGCGGAAGTCGGCAGGTTCGTCCGGTTGGCCACAAAATAAATTTCCATGTTGCCTTCCGTGCGATGGATGTAATCCAGCGGTTTGTCCGGCTCGCCGTTGAAATGAAAATCAAGGGGCACGCCGGCCGCCAGCAGGACTTCGCGCGCGGTTTTGCCGGCGATGACGCGGCCTGGGAGCGCCGGCAACTTGCCGGCGTGTTCCAACGCCTCGTGCCGGCTGGAAGCCGGCGCTCCCGGGTTCCACAATTCGTCGGCGAGCTTGGCCACTTCGGCGTCGGTGGAAGCAAAATTTCCCAGCGGTTCGCCATGCACCGGTCTCGGGCCGATGATCGTGGCGCCGGCAGCCACAAGCTCTTTTATTTTTTTCAGCACGGGCAGCGAAATCACATCGCGATCCGGCAAAACGAGCACGCGGTAATTGATGCCGTCGGGCAAAACAATTTTTCCGTCGCGGACGCTCGCGCGTTCGATGAGCGCTTCAGCCGTGATGACGTCGTAATCGTAGCCAGGTTCGCAATGCGCCGGGTCGGTGCGCTTGTGCTGCGTGAAATTTGGAACATGATCGCCGTAATAATACAAAACGTCGGCGGCGAAATGGCCTTGCTGCATCATCCACTGGCAGCGGTCAATGTAGCTGAAGAACGGCGCGGATTTTTCCCACCACGTCACCTTGGGATTCAGGTGCGTGCCCGCGAAATACTGCTGGCCGGGAATCCCGGTTTCATCCGGCGAACAAACGAACGCGTGCCAGACAAGCACGTTCAAGCCTTCACAGATTGCCTTGTCAAATGTCGGCTTGAGATTGTCCCAGAGTTTTTCCTGCCAGTGCGGTCCGATAGTCGTGAAGCCTTCGGCAAAGACAAACTTGTGTCCGTAGGTGTGAGCGGCGCTAGCGGGCTGTTTTACAAAAAAACGGTTCGCGTCGCCGATGCGATGGGTCCACGACCACGCCCAGAACTCGCTCATCGGCGCGTCGTCCCAGCCGAGGCAGCGCTGTGCATCAATCGGCACCGCGTGCGGCCCGCCGCTTTCGGAATGGATGCCGATGCCGTGCGCGCGCGCGTTGTCACGGAACAAGCGGTAATGATTGTCAATCGCTAGGTCGCCGAGCGTCTTGCGATAATCAAAAAGAAACCGGTTGCTCTGCTCGCGCGAATTCACGATGCGCCCGGCGAGCACCGGCAACCACGGCGTCGGATCGTAGCCGCGACGTTTTTGAAATTCAGCGCGCAGCGTCGGCGTCCAGTTGGCCAGTTCGATTTCCCAACTGTCGGTGTGCAGATACTTCAAAGTTTTTCCGGCGAGCGGCCCGGCATCCTCAATCAGCGGCGCGACGATTTTATTCCAGTAATTTTGAAACGCGGTCGCGCTGTAAACGTCGAGCGAGTAGCCGGCCCAGCCTTCGCTGCACGTCGAGACGAAGGAATGATCGCCGATGGTGAAACCGAAACGGAAAATCTGCCAGTCGCCGGCGGGCGCGTCCCATTTCAAAACGCCGTCGCCGTCGAGCTTCGCGCTCAAATCCAAAACGTCCGCCGCGTCGGCGTCCTGCTCGCCGGGCGTGGCGGGAGTTTCCGCGAATAGCGGTGAGGAATCCGGCGAGGAAAACGGCGTGAGCGATTCCTGCAACGCCTTCTGCTTCCAGTTTTTCAAGGGCGCATGGCCGGGAGAATTTTTGATGCGATAGGCGACGACGGCGGTGTCGCGGTAAAAATTGTCGCGCGCTTTCGGCGGCGGCAGTTTGACTGCGAGGTTTGTGCCGCCGGAAATTTTTGTTTCCGACCAGACATATTTTTTCCCGGCATCGTCCTGGCTGACGACGTCCGCCGGGCCGCCAAGGTTCCAGCCGCTTTGGATGTTCAGGCTGATCTCCAATCCGAGCCGGTTGGCCTCGCGCAATGTGTGTTTGTAAAGCTCGCGCCATTCGGGCGTGAAGAAAGTCGGGCCGTGCGGCACAGGATCATTGCCATCCTGCGTCGCGCCACCCGCGTCAAAAATGACCGCGCCGCCAAAGCCCTTGGCTTTCATCTGCTCCAAGTCGCGGGTGATGGAGGCCTTGGTGACATTGCCGTTGAGCCACCACCAGTAGGCGCGGAGCCGCGCTTCGTTCGGCGGGTTTTGCCAGCCGGCTTCGAGCGCGGATTCCGCGCGCAGAAAGAGCGGAACGAGGCCAAGCAGGAGACAGGCGCAAAAAAAGAGCTTTTTCATGGTGGTTATTTCATGGCTGACAGTGCGGTGGCAATGGACAAAGGATTTTTTGCGCGGATAAAACGACCGGAGGGTGAACGCAGAACAACATGGACGTGGTGGGTTTAATAAATGATGCGTCTGGATGATTGGCTGCCACTGAAAATAGCGGACGCCGGAAAATTGAACATCCCGTATTTGAGGGATGGATGGCAGCGGCCTACCACTGCGCACTCTGGCGCTGCCCGGGTAGCGCAAGGTTTCCCAACCTGCTGTATCGCCGAATTCCATTCGGCAGCGCTTCGATCATCCCGAAACTCAACCAGCTTTCACGGCCAGCGGATTGGAAATCCGCGATTCAGCAGACTGGCAGTCTGCGCTACGAGGACAGGGCTGGCAAAATCCGTCCGGCTTGCGCTTGCCAAGCGGCAGCGGCTGTGCGAAAAATTCGGCATCAATTCCGCCGTTCATCAAATGTCCCGACCGGAAAGCCGCTCCCATCTTCGTCTCGCTATGCGGTGGCTTAAGCGCTGGGTCCGGCTTGCGCTGGTGGTGCTGGCGCTGTTCCCGGTCCCGGCTTTGAGCGCCGATGTGCCGCCGGCGAACACGAACTGGATTTTCGAGGCGACCAATCACCTGGGCCAGTGGATCTGGGACACGAACACGCTCGACAAACAGACGTGCCGGTTTTGGAAGTCGTTTGAAATTCCCGGCGGTGCAAAAATTGCGAGCGCCATTTTGCGCATCACGGTGGACAACGGTTATTCGCTTTTTCTGGACGGCCGCGAAATCGGGCGCGGCAGCGACTGGCGGACGGTGACGGAATACGACGTGACGCGGCTGTTGAGTCCGGGACGGCACAGCCTCGCGGTGGAAGGATTTAACGACCGGCTGGAAGCGGGTTTGATTTTCGGGCTGCAAATCCGCTTGGTGGACCAGCGAACCATCGAAGTTGTTTCGGACAACTCATGGCTCGTCGTGCCGGGCACAAAACACAATTGGGTCGCCAGAAAAAATGCCCCGCCCGACTGGCATCCGGCCATTGTGGTCGGCTCGATTCATCATCATCCCTGGGATGTCTGGCCGTATGGCCTCACCACCGAGCCGGCCTTGCTGCCCATCGTGGTGAGTTTCTGGCAGACCGTTTGGTTTCAACTTTCCGTGCTCGCGCTGCTGTTGCTCGCCATCGGTGCCTGCGTCTGGCTGTGGACACAACTTTCATTGCAGACGCGGTCGCAACGGCTGCTGCAGTCGGAACGCGTCCGCATCGCGCGCGACATCCACGACGACCTCGGCGCGCAGCTCACACAACTAGTGCTGCTCGGCGAAGTGGCCCAGCGCGAACAGCCGGAACATTCGCCGGTGCGCACGCAGTTCAACCAGATTTGCGCCTTGGCGCGCGAACTGTCGCACGGCATGGATGAAGTGGTCTGGGCCGTGAATTCGCGGCGCGACACGCTGCGCGATTTCGCCAACTACGTCTGCAAATATGCCCAAGTTTTTCTGAACCCCACGCCGATCCGCTGCCGGCTGGACGTGGAGCCGGAATTGCCGGCCACCATGTTTGACCTGCCGCTGCGCCGGAATTTATTTCTCGCGGTCAAGGAGGCGCTGAACAATGCCGCCAAGCATTCGGAAGCAACGGAATTATTTCTGCGGATTTATCGCGCCGAGCAAAAACTCGTGGTGACGGTCGAGGACAATGGGCGCGGGTTCGACCCGGCGCAGTTGGGCGGCGAACGCAACGGCATGACGAACATGACGCAGCGCATGGATGAGATCAGCGGCGTCTGCGAATTGTTCAGCGAGCCGGGCGGCGGCTGCCGCGTGGTCTTCACCGTGCCGCTGGAAAATCTGCCGCCACGCGGCTGGCTCAACTGGCTCCAGCGCCGGCCCGCAGCGGACCCGGCAGCCACTGAAATTTCATGAAACAAATTATTTCCAATCCGGCCCGACCGGTGGTCAAAGTGGTGCTGGTGGAGGACAAGCCCGGCGTGCGCGACAGTTGGGTGAAGCTCATCAATTCGCTGCCGGGATTTTCATGCGTGCAAGCCTGCACGTCGGGCGAAGATGCGTTGCGGGTGATTCCGGCGGTGAATCCCGACGTGGTGCTGATGGATATTTTCCTGCCGCGCATGTCTGGCATTGAATGCACGGCGCGCTTGAAGCTGCAACTGCCGAAAGTCCAGATTTTGATTTTGACCGCCGTGGAGGATGACGAGCTGGTGTTCATGGCGCTGGAGGCGGGCGCGGACGGCTACCTCCTCAAGCGCACCACGCCCGAGGATTTGCGCGCGGCAATGTTGGACGTGCTGGGCGGCGGCGCGCCGATGACGAGCGAGATCGCGCGACGCGTCGTGGAATCCTTCCGTCGTGCGAGCAAGCAACAGCAAAAGCCGGCCGTGCATCTGACCACGCGCGAGGAGGAAGTTTTAATTTTGCTGTCCAAGGGCTACTCGAACAAGGAAATCGCCAGCCAACTGGCCATCGGCACCGAGACGGTGGGCAGTCATCTCAAGCATATCTACGAAAAAATGCACGTCCGCTCGCGCGCCGAGGCCGTGGCGCGCTACATGACCGGCAAGGCGTGAGGCATGAGGCGTGAAAAAACGCGTCACAGGCATTTCACGCATCACGTCTCAATGTCTGAGCAGCATCCCGTATTTGGGGGGGTTGTATCCGTCTGCGGCAAGTGCTAATATCGCGCTCACAACCATTGTTTCATCACCCAAAATTAGTATCTTTATGAAAACTCCATCGAAAAAACTTGTGCTTGGATGCCTGACGCTCCTGGTCGGCGCGGCGGTTTCTCACGCGACCGATATCAATATGAACGCGAATGACGGCCTTGGCACAAGCTCCTTTAACACCGGCGTTCACTGGACTGGCGGTGCGGTGCCCACTGCGGGAAACAACTACTTCACCGCCGGGTTTTTTATGCGGACGCCGGGCGATGGCGTGATCGCCTATACTTTTGCCGGTGATTCGTTGACCTTGGGAGCTACCGCTGGTGCCAACGGCAGTCTGTTGGAGAAATTTACCGGGGGCAGCGGCTCCACGCGAACATTGACCATTAACAATTTGACCAATCTCGCGGGCGCCATGATTCGCAGCGGTGGCACGGCCGGGGCACTCATTAACGTTACGGGAAATCATTATACCATCGCCGGCAGCTCCATTTTTCAAGCAGATCAGTGCATCTGGGTTATTGATTCACCGCTATTGGGCGGGGATAACGTGATTCTCACAAATTACGCAAATAACGCCAATGATCACGTGGCTTTCACCGGCAACAACTCAGGTTTCACCGGCAGTTGGTATCTCACCGGCGCCGGCACCAGCGCTTGGAGTTGCGAATTGGACGGGCTCAACAGCTTGCCGGGGAATCCCGCTACTTTCAACGCAGGCCAAATTACCTTCCTCGCCAGCGGACAGCTGCGGGACACCGTCGGCTGCTCGTTGACCAATTCCAACGGCGGCATCACCCTTGCCGCCAACGGCACGATCAATACCTCGGCCACGACCCTCATTGGCGAACCGATCACTGACCTGACTAATGGCGTTCATTCCGTTTCCTCGTTGACCTCGTCCGGGACGGGCACTTTGATCCTAAGCAATGCCAATAATATCTACTCCGGCGGCACGACCATTTCCGCAGGCATCCTGCAGTTGGGAGTGGACAACGCCATTCCGGGAAACACCATCGCCGGTGATGTGACCGACAATGGCACCTTGGATTTGAACGGCCATAGCGCCAAGATCAACGGGTTGAACGGGTCGGGAGTAGTTGACACGATGGCGGGCGGCACGCCCACCTTGACCGTCGGAGCCAATGGCAACAATGGGACCTTCAGCGGAACGATTCAGAATTCCTCCGGCACCCTGTCTTTGATCAAGATTGGCGCTGGCACCGAAACATTGTCGGGAGGTTTCACTTACAGCGGTAACACGGTCGTGGCCGGCGGAACACTCGGTTTGACCAGCGCGTCGGGCGTGCCCTCGAGTCCCGGCAGTTTGATCGTCAGCAATGGCGCAGTTTTGGCGGCGAACGCTTCTTCCGGCACGCCGTTGCCGGCCAATAATGTGGTGGTCGGAACCAATTCGACTTTGAATCTCACGCTCAGCAGCGCGGCCAATGGCATCAATGCCGTCGGCTTGACACTCCAGGACAACGCCACCAACAGTTTCAATTACGGCACGCTGACGGTCAATCCAACCGCCCCGGCCATCAATGTTGCCGGCGGCGTTTCTGCGCCCGGCATCAACATTGTCATCAGTATCAGCGGGCTTGGACTGAAGACCGGCACATTTACTTTGATCAAATACACCGGCACTCCGCTGGCCAGTATTGCGAATTTCCATTTGAGCCTGCCTCTGGGGATTGTCGCCACGCTGGTCAACAATACCGGAAACGATTCCATTGATATTAACATTACTACGGTCCCCGACAACGTTGCGTGGAATGGAGTGAACGGTAATAATTGGGATCTCACCACCGTCAACTGGACCAATCTGGCCGGTGGGTTGACAGTTTTTCGCCAGGGTGACGGCGTGACTTTTGACGATACTTTGACCAACGATTTTGTTAATCCGCAGCCCACCAACATCAATCTTACCGCAACGTTCTCCGTATATCCGATTCCCGGTCTGATGGTGAACAGCACCCTGCCTTATACCTTCGCCGGGGTGGGTGGAATCACCGGACCCGCTTCTCTTGTCAAATCCAACACCGGCTCGCTGACGTTGCTGACAAGCAACAGCTTTACGGGCGGCGTTTTTATCAATGACAGTGGGTCGTTGATCATCACCAATGATTCCGCGCTGGGAGCGGGTTCCGGCGCGGTCACGCTCAACGGCGGCACTTTGCAGATCAATGGCGGCGTCTCCAACAGCCGTGCGATTTCCATGCCAGTGGCTTCAACGATTGGCGTGGGCGCGGGTGCCACCGCGATTCTGGGGGGCGCGATCAGCGGCGGAGGCGTCTTCAACAAGTCAGATAGTGGCGCGCTGATATTGACGGCCAAGGAAACGATCAGCAGCAACCTGTTCTTACATGGCGGCACCACGATCATTGATTCGGGCGGATCCATTACCAATGCCACCTGGGACGACGTCGGTCAATTGGGCACCGACGTGGCCACTCTTACCATAAGAGGCACCGGGTCGCTCTCAACGACAGCCGATTTCAACGTGGGCGACATAGATAGTTGCACGGGCACGTTGAATGTGTCGAACTCGGCGACGCTGACCGCAAACGCCATCTTTATTGGGTCCGCCAATGCTGCCGGTTCAACAGCCAGTGGCACGGTGAACCAGTCCGGTGGGACCATCACGGAAATCAGCACTGCCGTTGGAACATTTTGCATCGGTGGACGCACCTCGGTTTCGGGAGTTGGCGTCTATAATATGAGCGGCGGCACTCTGACGGCGAATGCGGGAATTCGTGTAGGCTCGACCGGCATCGGAACCTTGAATCAGAGCGGCGGCACGATCAACGCAGTGGGAGGCATCAACATTGCGCGTATTGCGGGTTCTTTCGGCACCAATAACTTGAACGGCGGCACGCTCGCGGCATTTAACGTGGCCTCCAGCACGGGAACCAATGCCATCTTTAACTTCAATGGCGGCACGTTGCTGGCGGCGTTCAATCCCGGCAGTCCGTGGTTCTCCGGCCCGTCGCAGGTCAACGTTCTGGCCGGCGGTGCCATCATTGATTCGTCCAACTACACCGTCACCGTCACCTCGCCGCTGTTTGCGGGCAGCGTGAATGGTGGCCTGACCAAGAAAGGTTCCGGCACATTAACCCTGACCGGTGTGAACACCTTCACCGGTCCCATCACCAATAATGCCGGGACGTTGTTCTTGAACAGTGCCAGCACCTACGCCGGCGCGGTGGCGGTCAATGCCGGCACCTTGCAACTTTCGACGGCGTCCACTGTTCAAAGCAACACGACGGTTGCCAACGGTGCGGTGCTTTCGATTGTTCAACTCGGCAGCGCGACCATGACCTTGAGCAACCTCACGTTCAACGGCGCAGCCGCCGCGCCGGGAGCCACGCTGGGCCTGACTCCCGCCACCGTCAACAATCCGAATGTGGCGCTGGTGAATTGTGGCACCTTGACCATGAACGGCACCAACACCGTCAGTCTGGCCGCTGTGAACGTCGGCACGATGGCGCTCGTCAAGTATTTCGCCATCGCCGGCTCCGGCAACATCACGAACCTGAGCCTGCCTCAAGGCGCCACGGGCTACATTTCAAACAATGCCCCGAGTTCCACCATATACGCAGTCATCACCAGCACCGGGCCGGGCCTGGTCTGGACTGGCACCAACGCCGCAGCATTGAATGTGTGGAATATTAACGCCACAACCAACTGGCTGGTCGGCGCAATCCCAACCTCCTATCATCAAATCATCATTCCCGGCGATTCAGTGGCCTTCAATGACGCTGGCAGTGGCACCGTCCTCCTGAACACCAACGTGGCCCCGGCCAGCGTGGTGATCAGCAATACCAGCAAACGCTACACCTTCAGCGGCAGCGGAAATATTTCCGGTTCCAGCAGCTTGCAGAAGCTGGGCACCAACACGGCCATCCTGTCCCTGACCAACAATAACTATTCGGGCAACACCGTCATCAACAATGGAACGTTGCAGGTTGGCACCACCACCGCCATATCGCCGGCGGCCAGTGTGGTGATAGGTTCGAGCGGCACGCTGGAACTGGCTGGCTTCAATCAAACTTTAGCCGAACTGACCGGCTCCGGCATTGTGGACAACAACAGTGGTTTGGATCTGCTTTTGACCGTTGGCACCAGCAGCGGCGGCACTTGGAACGGCAGCATTCAGGACCATGCGGGTGGTGGCGTGGCCCTGATCAAGAATGGCTCGGGCATGTGGGTCGTTGGCGGAGCCAATTATTTGAACAACGCCAGCCCTTTCACCATCACCAATCAATTCAACGCCGGCACCACGATCATCACCAACGGCGGTTCAATCCTTGTCTCACGATTGCAAACGATCATTGCCTACGGCGGCACCGCCACCATGATTGTGGCCGGCGGCACCCTGGCCGTCAGCAACGAAGTTCTGGCGGTCGGCAATTCCACCACCGGGAATGGCACCCTCATCGTCAACAGCGGGACCGTCCGCCACGGCGGTGGTCCCTTCGGTAGTTTCGGTGGTGCCAACAACCTGGTTGTCGGCGCGCAGGGCGGCACCGGCGTATTGACTGTCAACGGCGGCCAGGTGTTCAACAGTCAGGCCTTGGTGCTCGGGCAAAATGCCACCGGCAGCGGCACGCTCTATCTCAACGGCGGCCTCGTGCAGACCCTCGATGTGGCCCCGAACGCCACGCCGGCAACGTCCATCGCCTATCTCAACGGCGGCACGCTGCAAGCCGTGACCAACACTGGCGATTTCCTGCAAGTGACCAGCATGGTGATGAGCAACGGCCTGGTGTTGGATGACAATGGCTGGAGCGTGACCCTCAGCAGCCAGCCGTTGCAGTCTGGCGACGCCTTTAACGGCGGCCTGATCAAGCAAGGTTCCGGCGCAGTTTATCTGGACAACGCCAATACCTATACCGGCACGACGCTCGTTACGAACGGCCTGCTGGCGGGTGTCGGCAGCGTCACCGGCCCGGTGGTGGTCGCTCCGGCGGGCAATCTCGGCGCGGGCGATGCCGGCGGCACCGGCAATTTCACAGTCAACAACAGCCTGACCTTGCAAGGCAATGCCGCCATGCGCATCAACAAAACCGGTGGCTTTCCGGCGCAGGATCTCGTGGTCGTCAGCGGCAACATCAGCTACGGCGGCATCTTGACCGTTACCAACATCACCTCCGATGCCAACGTGCTGACGACAAGCGACACGTTCCCGCTGTTCAGTGTCACGGGTTCAAAATCGGGCAACTTCGCCGGCATTGCCGGTTCACCGGGGACGGGGCTGGCCTACAGCTTCAATCCGGCCAGCGGCGTGTTGAGCATCATCACGCAGACCTACGCCAACAATCCGACGAACATCACCGCCCGCGTCAGCGGCAGCACGCTCACGCTCACCTGGCCGGCGGATCACATCGGTTGGATTCTTCAGGCCCAGACCAACGGATTAAGCGCCGGCCTGACCGTCCCGGCCGGCGCCTGGTTTGATGTGGCCGGCAGCAGTTCCAACAACACCAACAACATCCCGATCAATGCGGCGAACCCGACGGTCTTCTATCGTCTGCGCCATCCGTAAACAACCGTTGAAGAATTCACGCGCGGGGTGGAAGTTGATGGCGCCTTTCACCCCGCGCTTTTTTAATTTCAAATCACGGCGCTACGTTCTCCGGCTACAGGGTGCCCGATTGGATTGCAAATTGCGTTTTCCGCAGCCACCGGGCCGAATTGCTTTTTCGACGAGGTTGTTGTTCGTTTCACAAAGAACCTCCGCACCGAACTGCGTCAAAACGGGCCGGCGCTGCAAAGTGTCATCAATCGCCTGGGTAGAAACCTCATCCCCATTTCTTTGGTAGTGTTCTGGTTTGCAGTTCTCGGCCATATCCGCGCTTCCTAACGACGCAACATGTCGCCGCAAATCAGGCGATTACCAGCCGCGTCCCGGAATTGACGCCGATTATATTCCAGCGCACACTCGCCCGCGATGACTTCGCAGGAAAAGGCCTTTCAGGATTTCGCCGCGTTCGCCGCCCAGCTCAAAGGCGATGAGAAAAGCGAGGCGCAGACATTCCTTTTCCATCTGCTGGAAGCCTACGGCCACGACGCCAACACGCTGCCGGAAGGGGCGAGCTTTGAGTATCGCATCCGTTTTCCCGGCGACAAAACCAAGTTCTCCGACCTCGTCTGGCCGGCCCGCGTGCTGATTGAAATGAAATCGCGCGGCGAGAAACTTTCCAAGCACTACCAGCAGACGTTTGATTACTGGCTCAACCTTGTGCCGCATCGTCCGCCATATGTGGTGCTGTGCGACTTCGACGAGTTTTGGATTTACGATTTCAACACGCAATTGCAGGAGCCGCTGGACCGCGTCAAAGTCAGCGAACTGCCCGCCCGCCATTCCGCGTTGAATTTTCTTTACCCGCGCAAGTCCGCGCCGATTTTCGGCAACAACTGGGTGGAAGTCACCCGCGAAGCCGCCAATGACGTGGCGTTGGCCTTCAATGAAATGGTGCATCGCGGCGAACCGCGTGACCGCGCCCGCCGCTTTGCCCTGCAATGCGTCGTGTCCATGTTCTCCGAGGACATCGGCCTGCTGCCATCCGATATGTTCACCAGCCTGTTGGAGGAATGCCGCCGCTCGGACAATCCCGGCGAGACCAGCTACGATTTGCTGGGCCAGCTTTTCCGGCAGATGAACGACGACAAGCCGGCGCGCGGCGGCAAGTTTTCCGGCGTGGATTATTTCAACGGCGGCCTGTTCGTGAAAGTGGAACCGATCGCGCTCACGCCGCAGGAAACCGGCCTGCTGCTCTCGGCGGCCAAGGAGGATTGGAGCAAAGTTCAGCCCGTCATCTTCGGCACGCTCTTTGAAGCCAGTCTCGGCAAGGAGGAACGCCACGCGCTCGGAGCGCATTTCACCTACGAGGCCGACATCCAGAAAATCGTCCGCCCGACCATCGTGCGCCCGTGGGAGGAACGCATTGCCGCCGCGAAAAATGCCGCCGAAATGCTCGAACTGCTCCGCCAGTTGCGCGCCTTCCGCGTGCTGGACCCCGCGTGCGGCAGCGGCAACTTTCTGTTTGTGGCCTACCGCGCGTTGCGGGAGCTGGAGCAAAATCTTTTGGTGAAACTGTTCACGCAGGACAAGCGGCAGTTTGAAAAAGTCGGCACGGCCAGCGGCATTTCGCCCCGGCAATTCTTCGGCCTCGACGTGAATGACAACGCCGTGGAGACCGCCAAGGTCACGCTCATGCTCGCTCGGCGGCTGGCCGCGCGCTCGGCGCATGAATTTTGGGACGCGCACGCCGACGTGCTGCCCGGCGGCGACACCCACGCGCTGCAATTCGAGCGCGACCTGCCGCTGGACAATCTCGACGCCAACATCGTCTGTGCCGACGCGCTCTTCACGCCGTGGCCGGAAGCGGACGCCATCATTGGCAATCCGCCGTTTCTCGACGCGCGCCGCGTGACCATGATTCACGGCGCGGATTATTCAAAACGAATCAAAGCCGCGTTTCCCGATGTGCCGGGACGCGCGGATTTTTGCGTGCATTGGTTTCGCAAAGCGCACGAAGTTTTGAGGCCCGGTTGTCGTGCCGGATTCGTCGGCACGAATAGCATTCGCCAAAACTATTCACGCGAAGGTGGACTCGATTACATCGTGAATAACGGTGGAACAATCGTTGAAGCGGTTTCCTCGCAACCGTGGTCAGGCGAAGCATCGGTTCATGTTTCAATTGTGAATTGGATAAAGGGCGATCATCGCGGCCAAAAAAGTCTCCAGCTTTTGACGGGCAATGACATTGAAGGTCCTTGGGAGAGAAAAGCGATTTCATTTATCAATTCCTCGCTTTCATTTGGAACTGACGTGGCAAGCGCGAAGCATTTAGAATCCAATCGCAATCCAAAGAAATGTTTGGAGGGACAGCAGCCGGGACACACTGGTTTCGTTATCAAAACATCTGACCTCAAGCCACTGACCAAAGCGGATGAAGATTGGCGCGACGTTGTATTCCCAATTCTTAATGGCGACGATTTTATTTCAGGAGCATTCCAAACCGACCCAAGTTGGCTGATTGATTTTGAAGAGCGCGACTTGTTTGCAGCCAAGCGACACAAGGCTTTGTTTGGACACTTGGAAAAAGTGGTGTTGCCAACTTGGATCAAAAATGCCGAGGAAGAACGGCAGAAAACAGGAAAGTTGCACGGCGAGCATCAAGACCGTTTGCAAACTTGGTGGCTTTTGAAGCGCAGACGCGGCGAACTTATTTCGGGCATCTCGAAACTTTCCCGCTACATCGTTTGTTCGGCAGTTACGAAGCGACAAATTTTTGAGTTTATTTCATCAAACATTCGGCCGAGTAACGCGCTGAAAGCATTTCTTTTCGAGGATGATTATTCGTTTGGCATTCTTTCATCGGGAATTCATTGGGCATGGTTCACGGCCAAATGCTCCACGCTCACCGAGCGTTTCCGCTACACCCCGGACACGGTGTTCGACACGTTCGCGTGGCCGCAGTTTGAGGTAGCGCAGGCGTCCGCGCCTGCGGGTTCGGGCGGCGTCCCGCCGCCAGTCAGACCGTCCGCGCGAAAACCGGGCGGGACGCCCGTTCAACCCGCAGCCGGGACGGCTGCGCTACAAAAAATCCGCGCCGTGGCCGAGGCCGCCCGCGCGTTGTGGAATTTGCGCCGCGAAATCATGGACGCCAACGGCTGGTCGCTGCGCGAGCTTTACAAATCGCTCGAAACGCCCGGCGAAAACCGCCTGCGCACCGCCCACGCCGCGCTCGACGCCGCCGTCCGCGCCGCCTACGGCATGAAACCGGACGAGGACATCCTGGCCTTCCTGCTGAAATTAAATTTGGAACTCGCGGAAAAAGAAGTGAAAGGCGAAGCCATCACGCCGCCCGGCCTCCCAAAATTTTATCCCGCTCCGCAAGAATTGGTGACAGAAGATTGCATCGAGCCGCCTGCCTGAACTTTGGCGGAAATCCAACCTAATCCAAGCAGTTTTCCCGACGGGCAACTGCCGTCCACCAGCTCCAATGCTCAACACTCTTGACAGTCTCGCGCGGTTTTGCCGTCTGCCGGGAGCGCCTTGGTCCGTCCGGCCCTGGCAAAAGTGCATGCAAACTGAAACTGGAAACTGGCCGCCGGCGGACTGGCAATTGCGATCAAAGAAATCCAATCCGCCCAGCATCCCGTATTTGGTGGATAGAGGCAGCCTGGCGTGTGTATTATGTTCCCCGCACACCAGTGCAACCATAAACCTAAACAACACCTGACTGGAAAGAATGAAAACTCTCAAAATATCTCTGTGCCTGCTGCTGGCAACTCTGCTGCCGCGCTTTGCGTTCGCCGATCTCGTCGGGCCTTACACACCGGACGCCAACACGCTTTACCTGTTCCACTTTAACGAAGCGGCGGGCGGCTCGCAGACCGCCAATGTTGGCAGCAAAGGCGGCATGTCTTACTCGGTGAACGAAAACCCGGCCGCGACGGCCCCGCCGCTCGTCACCACGATGCTAGGTGCCGCCGGATATACGACCAATTCGCCCACGCTCATTTCCTTCGGCACCTGCATGACCAACCCGACTACCGTCGCGAGCGGCGGCTATGAATTTGCCTATGACTTTAACAAATCCGGTGCTTATGACGGCGACACCGGTTCCGGCAGCCTTAGCGCCGACGCTTTGGCGATGACGAATTTCAACATCGGCAACGGTGGCCAGACGCCGTTCACCATCGAAGCCTTGATCCAGCCGAGCAGCACCGCTGGCAGCCAGGAAATTGTCTGCACGGACAGTTCGGCGGCGGCCAATGCCAACCGTGGATTCCAATTCCGTATCAATGCGGCCGGATTTCAATTTCAATTCATCGGTGGTTCAACGCCGCGGGCCATTTCCGGCACCATTCCCACGACGGGGCCGGACGCGTTCGTGGCCGGTGCCTGGTATCATGTGGCGGCCACTTATGACGGTGCCACGATGCGGCTTTACTGGACCCGGCTGGATCCCTCGGTCGGGGCCGCGCATCTGCTGAACTCGGGTGTTATCTCGCTGGGCACCGTGGAAGGTGCGGTCACCGGGCCGCTCATTATCGGTGATGAAAACCGCAACGTTGCCGGCGAACAATTTCTCGGCAGCATTGACGAGGTGCGCATCAGCAGCGTCGCCCGCGCGGCCAACCAGATGCAGTTCTTTTCCGCGCTGGTGAGCATCACGCAAAACCCGGTCAGCCAGAACATTGACTACAATCAGAAGGTGACGTTCAGCGTCGGCGCGTCGAGCACGTCGGCCCTCGGCTATCAATGGCGTTTCAACTCCAACTCCATCGTCGGCGGCACGAACAGCAGCTATGTCATCACAAACGTCGCCGCAGCCAGCAAAGGCTATTATGACGTGGTGGTGACGAACACCACCGGCAATGCCGCCACGAGTTCACCGGCACTGCTGATCGTGGGCGCGGCAAATTTCCTGAACCACCGTTACAGTTTCACGACCGATGCTTCCGACAGCGTCGGCGGCGCAAACGGAACGCTTTACGGCGCGGCCACCGTCACCGGTGGATCGCTGGTGCTGGACGGCACAACCGGCACTTACATGCAATTGCCCGGCAATTTGTTCACGGCGGCAAATTCAACGGCTTTGACCGTCGAGTTCTGGGCCAGCTTCGGCGTGAACGCGAACTTTGTGCGCGTGTTTGATTTTGGCAACACCAACGTGCAGAACAACGGCGTGAACTATGTGGGCTTCTCACCGCACAACGGTTCCGGTGGCAACCAGATCCACGTCAGCCCCGGTGACGGTTCATTTCAGCAGACGCTCGCAGCATCGGGCACGTTCGACGGCCTCACCCGGCACATCGCCTGCGTCATTGATCCGCCGAACCAGACCCTCGCCATTTACACCAACGGCGTGCTGGAAGCGACCATCACCAACATGACGGTAGGCATCGCCAATTTGAATGACACGCTTTCCTACATCGGACATTCGCTTTTTGCGGCAGACCCGTATTTGGTGGCGAACATAGATGAACTCCGTCTTTACAACGGCGCGCTCGCCGCGTTGAGCATCAAGCAAAGCGAGGATCAGGGACCGAATACGATTCTGGCGGATGGTCCGGGCAAGTTCGTGCTGCAGCCCGCCAATGCTTCCGTGCCGGTGGGACAAACCGCCACGTTCACGGCGGCGGCGGTCGGCTATCTGCCCATTATTTACCAGTGGTTCATGAATGGAACGCTCGTTCCAGGTGCCACCAACGCCAGCTTTTCCTTCGCGACCGTGATTGGCAACAACAACGCGAGCATCGTTTGTTACGCCACGAACACCATCGGCCTCACCACTTACATCACGAACAGCACGACCGTCACGCTGACCGTCTTCGTTCCGCCCACGCTCGCATGGCTGGATGCGGCGAATGGCGGGGCGGACAGCAGTTGGAACACCACCTCGCTCGACTGGATCAATGTCAGCGGGGGCGGCGTGATCGCATTTGCGCAGACCAATGGCGCGCTCTTCGACAGTCGGGGCAGCGGTTCGCCCAGTGTGGATATTGGTTCGGCCATTCTTCCCTACAACATCACGGTCAATGCCGCGTCCGACTATGTGTTTACTTCGTCGGCCAACACCGGTGCGCTCATCGGCCAGGCGGCCATTACCAAGTTGAACTCCGGCACGCTGACGATTGACGTGACAAATAATTTGAGCGGGGCCACGACGATTTCTGGCGGCAAATTGCAGGTTGGTAATTTCGACTCCGTTGGCACGCTGGGCAGCGGCCCGGTGACGAACAATGCCACGCTGTCCTTCACCCGCTCCGACACCATCCTCGCAGTTCCCAATGCCATTCACGGTTCGGGCATGGTGCGCTTCGACGGCACCGGAGCCACGACCTTGTCGGGCGCGAGCGATTACACCGGCAGCACCCTGGTTAATGCCGGCATCTTGTATCTGTTGAGCAGCGACGGCCTCGGGGCCACCAGCAGCGGAACCATCGTCGCGAATGGCGCCCAGCTTTACATCACGGGGAACGTGGATATGGCGGAAGGCTTGACGCTGAATGGCAGTGGCGACGGCAACGGCGTGTTGCGCAAAGGCGGCGCAGGTGCCACAACGGACACCGGCGCGGTCACGCTGGCGTCGGATTCGATCATTGGCGTGGACACTGGAGCCTCCCTCACCTTGAGCAATGTGGTGTCTGGTGCCGGCGCATTGACCGCCAGCGGCGGCGGCACGCTGGTCTTGAGTGCCAACAACTCTTTCAACGGCGGCTTCACGCTGAATGGCCCCGTGGTCAACCTCAACGCCAATCAGGCGCTCGGCACCAAACCGGTCACGGTCAGCGGCGCGGGCCGCTTTGTGATCGGCGACGGCCTGACCATTCCCAATGCCTTCACCGCCAGCACGATTTCGCCCGCCACTGGTTTCGGACTGCTGATGGTCAATGACAACACCAACGGCACGGTCACGACCGTCAGCGGGCCGCTGGAGTTTGATGTTTCCCCGGCCAACGGCGGCAATTTCGTCGGCCCGAATACGTCCGGTTATTTGAACATCACCGGACCGGTCACCAACACCGCGACCGGCGTGATCAGTTCGCGCAACGGTTTCGTGCGTTTCTCTGGCGGTGGCAATTATACGACATTTGATCTCAACCAAGGAACCGTGTCCCTCGGGGCTAACAACGGCCTGTGTTCCAACTCCACTCTGGCGGTCTCGGTATCGGCCAATTCCACGTTTGATTTGAATGGATTCAACCAGGCTTTGGCCGGATTGTCCGACGGCGCGACGTTCCAGGAATTGGTGACTAATGGCGCGGCATCACTGAGCACCTTGACCTTGAATCTGTCGGGGAACAGCGCTTACAGCGGCGTGATTGCCGGCAATCTGGCTCTGGTGGAGAACGGTTCGGCGAACCTGTTGCTGGCCGGCACCAATGCCTACACCGGTAACACCACGGTCAATGGCGGCACACTGGAACTCGCCCAGCCCTCACTGGCGGCGCGCTCAACCGTGACAGTGGCCAGCGGGGCGCTGTTGCAGTTGGATTTCACGGCCACAAACATCGTGTCGGGCCTCGTGTTGAACGGGGTGAGTCAACCGCTCGGCCTCTACAACAGCACCACTAGTCCGTCCTATCTCACCGGCTCAGGCAGTTTGTTGGTGGCGGTCACGGTCGCAATCAATCCGACCAACATTACTGCCAAGGCGACCGGCAACAACCTCAATCTGTCGTGGCCCGCCGACCATACCGGCTGGCGGCTGTTGATGCAGACCAACCATCTTGCCGCCGGCATCAGTGCCAATACCAACGACTGGGGCATGGTCAGCGGTTCGGCAAACACCAACCAGGTGAACCTCACCATTGATCCCACCAAGCCGGCGGAGTTTTATCGCATGGTTTATCCGTAAGCGACCGCTGCACAATTCGCGCGCGGGGTGAAAGTTGGCGGATGACTTTCACCCCGCGTTTTTTTAAGCACCAATGATCACCGATGAAAAATGGGTTTCAGCCATGATGCCAGCCGCACGATTTGATTTCCAATTTCAGACGGCTCGGCGCTGTTTTTCTCTTTGTTTGTCCGCGCTGCTTTCCGGTTTATTTCTTGGCCCGGCGGCGGTGCGCGTTTCCGCGCAAACCAACTCGCAGCAGATTTATTTGCAATGCCTCACCAATTTTGAGAGCTACGCGGAAACCATCTGGCACACCAGCGGGACTATTCCTGATTCCGGATATTGGGGCGATGGCGGCAGCACCGGCAACGGCGGCATCCGCGGCAACAGCGGGGTTGCCGTGGCTTACGCTGTGTTGTGCCTCGCGCTGCCGAACGATCCGAAATTTACCAACCGCCTCGCACGTGTCCGGCAGGCGTTGAACTACGATTACAACACGCACGTCACCGGTGCCTATAACACGACGAGCGGAAACAGATGGGGCTGGAGCGGCGTCAGCACCGACTGGCAGACACCCGAATGGAGCGGCTCGATGGGCCTCGCGTGCGTTCTTGTGCAAAGTAATCTGCCAGCGGCAACCATCGCCGGTGTGCGCAAAGTGGTCGCCAGCGAGGCGGATCATCGGGCCGCCGTCGCGCCCGCGTCCCGCCATGTGTCGGACACGGCGGCGGAGGAAATTGCGTGGCAGGGAAATATTCTCGCGCTCGCCGCCGCGTGGATGAGCACCAGCAACAGCGTCAACACCTGGTCGAACACGGCAAAAAATTATCTCGTCAACACTTACACGGTCGGCAGCTCCGCCGGTGATCCACTGGCGGGCTGGATCACGACTTACAACCTTTACAACGACTGGGCGCTGGAGAACCACGGCTTTTTTCACCCGACTTACGAAATGGTTGCCGGCATGTCGTCCGGCGATTCACTGCTGATGGCGCGCATGGCGAACTCGAATATCGCCAGCCAATTTCAACCCTTCGCCGATCACAATGTCATGGCCGCGTGGACCAACGTCATGGCCGGCATGGTCATGGACTCTGGAGATTTCGCATATCCTGCCGGCCTCGACTGGGAGCTGCACGACTACGAGCAATGCAGTTTCATCGCGTGGATGGCGGCGCATTTCAACGATCCGCTCGCGCGCTGGACCGACAACCGGCTCGGGCAACTCACGCGCTACCGCCAGCAAATCAACAGCGACGGCGAATTCGTCGGTCCCAGCGGCGGCGGGTTTTATCGCGAAGCCGTCGCAGCTCGACGCGTGGCGATTTGCTGGCTGCACTGGAATTTTGCGGATTATCCGACCGGCGCGGCAAACACTCCGACGCAGGCGCTGGAAAACTTGACGGACGTGGCCGTGCTGACCTGTCGCGGCACGAATGGTTTCGTGAGCATCAGTTACGGCCCGCAAACGAATGGCACTTCCGCGCGCATCATGGCGGTCATTGAACCGCCTGCCGCCGGTTTTCCGTCGAACACGATTGTCACCACGCCGCGCCTGCCCGGCATCATCGGCCTAGGCGCGATGGGTTCGCCGACCGGCGGACGGTTGGTGAATCTGACGACAAATGGGAATGGGTTCAACGCTGAGTTGCAACTCACCAATGGCGTGAACGGCACGACGGAAGTTTATTTCAACAACACCGGCGACAGCGTCGGCATCATCGAGGTGCCGAATCCGGTCACCGGTTTTGCGAACAGCGCTGCGGCGAGTTTCAGCACCGGCATCGAAAACGATCCGCTCTGCGGCCGTTCGCGCCGGCTCGAATGGAGCAACGCCTCGGCCACGATCACAAACCGCACCGGCAGCTCAAAAACTGTGACGAACAACTGGCTTTGTGTCAGCGGCAATTACGGCCTCGCGTTCGGGCCGGCAGGGTATTTGAATTATACGGCGACCACGACTTACAACCGCCTCGGTGCCGCCGAGGACACGCTGGCATTTTTCCCGACGAATTCGCTCACGCCGCGCTACGCCGTTTATTTTCCCGGCAAAAGCGCGCTGCTCACTTCCAATCTCGCGGCGCAAATTTCCTGGAGTGTTTCCGGGACGAACGCGACGTTGACCTTTCCCGCGAATGGCGGCGCGGCGCAAGTTTCCGCACAGGTGTCGCTGACTTCCACGAACCCGTCTTATCCGGCTTACGAACTCGCCCTCGCCAGCATCACCGCTTCCTCTTCGCAAGCCGGTTACCCGCCGACGAACGCGGCGGACAACAGCAGTTCCACGTTCTGGGTTTCGCTTTACGGCCCGACGAATCACGCGGAGTGGCTGATGGTGAATTTTTCCCGGCCGGTCGCGCTCTCGGAATTTCAGGTCGCGCCGCGCACCGCCAATGCCGGCTACGGCCCGACCGCCATTCAAGTGTATGGCAACGTCACCGCCGCGATTCCCGCCAGTGGCATTCCAAACACCGGCGCCAATTTCTGGTCCGGTCCGGTGGCGGCGCTGTCCGTGCTCGACGTGAAATTGTCGCCGTTCGTCTATGTGACCAACGCCGTGGTCGCGATGACTGGCGCTTACGATAACGGGAACATCAGCGCTCCGCGCAATGTGCAGGTGGTGGAATTGAATTTCTTCGAGCGCGCGCAGCCGGGCACATTCGCCGACTGGCAGTTGCAAAATTTCACCGATACGCAACTGACGAATTCCGCCATCGGCACCGCGTCCGCCGATCCTGATGGTGACGGCGTGCCGAACCTGCTGGAGTTCGCCACCGGCGGCAGTCCGTTCATCGCCGACGCGACCAATGCCGTGGTGAAAGGCGCGCTATCCAGCGGCCAGTTCGTGTTTCAATTTCAGGAGCGCAACGCGACCGGCAACGTCGCGCACGAGTTCCAAGGCTCCGGCGATCTGCTCAACTGGACGAACATGACGCCGACGGCGGTGAACGTCCTGCAAAATTTCGGCGGCAGTAGGCTTTACCAGGCGGCTTTTCCGGTGCAGATTGCTCCACAATTTTTCCGCATCCGTTACAGTGTGACGAATTGATTTTATCCGGTATGAATTTTTCCCAGCGATCCGCCGCCCGCGCCCTGTTTTTGGCGGCGCTAACAGGCTTCCCCTTTTCCGGCGCCGCCCAGACGTTGGCCATCACCAACGGCGTCCAGATTTACAGCACGCTGACGAACACTTTGGTGACGATGAGCAACCGCTGCGAATTGCGCGTCACCGCCACGAATAACCCGATTCCCGGCTGCACCATCAATCTGAATTCTGCCGACGCATGGCTGTTTCTGCCGGGACTCAAACCATCTGTGGTCGCAGCGAGCTATCTCGGTCAGATTCAGGTGAGCGGCGCGAGCGCGGTGGCGGACAGCAATGTGCGCGTCGTCCAATACGGTGCGGGAGCGGTGGTGATTCCTCACGCGCCGTCGTTCCAGCCTCTGCAAGTATTCAGAGGACCGCACTTCACCGGCACGTCGGCGCAATACAACCAATATGTTTACTACACCGGCACCGGCCTGGGCGCGATGGACCTGAACATCAGTTCCTTCAAATTGAAGCGCGGCTACATGGTTGTGTTCGCGCTGGACACCACCGGCAGCAGCTTCAGCAAATGTTACGTTGCGCAGGACGGCGATCTGGAGATGAGTGTGCTTCCCGCCACGCTCAACGACAAAATCCGTTTCATCTACGTCACGCCGTGGCGATGGACGAGCAAGAAGGGATTTGGCGAAACCGGTTCCGGGGTGGTTGCCGGGCAGCAACTCAACCTGGCCTGGAACTATAGCTGGGACATCAACCAGAATTCCACGCGCGACCGGGAATACGTCGGCATCCGCCAGACGCGCTGGTGGCCGGGCTTGGGACAAGACTGGAAGGCCCGCAGCGTGAACACGGTTCTCGGCTACAACGAGCCGGACAACACGGCGCAGGCCAACATCCTCGTGGGCGACGCCATCTGGTCCTGGCCGGATTTGCTGGGCACGGGTTTGCGCGTCGGTTCGCCGGCGGTGACGGACGGCGGCCGGAGCATTTGGCTGTATCCGTTCATTCAACAAGCGGACGCCGCCGGACTGCGGGTGGACTTCGTGGCGCTGCATTATTATTGGTGCTACGACCCTGCCAATCCTGCGGGCGCGACGACGCAGATGTATAATTTTTTGAAAGCCACTTACGATCAGGTCAAGCGTCCGCTCTGGGTCACGGAATGGAACAACGGCGCGAACTGGACCACCTGCGGCGCTCCCACCTACGCCCAGCAACAAGCCGCCGTCCAGCAGATGATTGACATGCTGGAAAGCACGCCGTTCGTGGAGCGCTACGCCATCTACAACTGGGTGGAGGATGTCCGACGCGTGGCATGGGACGACGGTTATGGCTCGCTGACCGCAGCAGGCGTGAGCTATCGTGACAAGATTTCGGCGCTGTCATATACGCAAGCATTGCCGGACAATGGCCAGCGCAGCCTTGCCCAGTATTCGTTTGAGACCAACACGCTCGATAGTTCCGGCTATGGCAACAACGGTTTCGCCGCGAGCGCCCCGGCTTATACCAGCGGCCACAACGGTCAAGCGATCGTTTTGGATGGCGCGAATAATTACGTCCAGTTGCCGCCGAACATTGCCAGCAGCAACAGTTTTACCTTTGCCGCGTGGGTGAATTGGAACGGCGGCGGGAACTGGCAGCGCATTTTTGATTTCGGCGATGACACGTCGCACTACCTTTTCCTCACGCCGAGTTCTGGCAGCGGCACGTTGCGATTCGCCATCAAAAACGGCGGCAGCGAGCAGATTGTGGAAACGACCACGCTGCCCGTCGGTCAATGGACGCATGTGGCGATCACGTTGAGCGGCACCAGTGGAAAAATTTACACGAACGGCGTGCTGGCCGCATCGTCCAGCAGTTTCACTATCGCGCCGTCGGGTTTTACGCCGATGTTCAATTACCTTGGCAAAAGCCAGTTCAGCGCCGATCCGCTTTTCAGCGGTGCGCTCGATGAAGTGCTGATCGCCGACTACGCCTTCACCGCCCCGCAGATCGCCGCCCTGCAAACGAACTCGCCGCCGCAGTTCACCACGAACTTCATGACGCGCGGCTCCGCCACGGAAGCCTTGGCTTACAGCAACAACATCATCGGCACGGCCACCGATCCCGATCCCGGCGACACGTTGACTTACAGCAAAGCCAGCGGCCCGACCTGGTTGAACGTCAGCGCGAGCGGCCTTCTCACCGGCACGCCCGGACCAACGGATGGCGGGACGAATTATTTCACCCTGCGCGTCACGGACGCGGCAGGCGCGAGCGCATTTGCGGTCGTGACGATCAGCGTCACGGTTATCAGTGCGAACGGAGTTTGGAGCACGGATGCGAGCGGCAACTGGAGTGACACCACCAAATGGAGCGGCGGGGTGGTCGCCAGCGCCGCCGGTTACACCGCTGATTTCAGCACGCTGAACATCACCGCCGACCGCACGGTCACGCTCGATTCCTCGCGTAACATTGGCACGCTGAAATTCAGCGACACTTCCGGCGCGCAGAATTGGAATTTGAATTCGAGCGGCGGCAGCATGTTGACGCTGGACACTGGTTCGGCCACGGTGCCGACCATCGCAGTCACCAACACGGCGACCATCGCAGCACCCTTGGCGGGCGTGAATGGTTTTACGAAGAGCGGTCCGGGCACGTTGTTTTTATCCAATGCCAACACCATCACAGGCAATGCGCGCATTCTTTCCGGCGCATTGAAAGTCGCGCACTCCAACGCGTTGCAAGCCATCACCGTGAACCTCGATGACGGCGACGGCGCTTTGACGTTTGGCTCGATCACGAGCGCGAACCTCGCCGGCTTGATCGGCGCGCGAAACGTCGCGCTAACGAACAGTTCAAACCTCGGCGTAGCCTTGAATATTGGTGCCAGCGGCAATACGAATGCATTCTCCGGAATTCTCACTGGCTCCGGAACTCTGGTGAAAAATGGTTCCGGCATCTTCACTTTGACGAGTTCCAACACTTACACCGGCGGCACCATTATCAACGGGGGCACGGTGAAGTTGAGCCGCGATCCGGTGCTCCAATTCGCTTTCAATAACGCCGCCGGCAGCACCAGCGGCGCGACCATCACCAACTTCGGCGCGGCGGGCGCGATCTTGAATGGCACCATCGTCGGCAACGGTGCGAGCGTGGTCAGCGGCGGACGTTACGGAAATGCGTTGAGCGTGAATGGCGTGGGCGGAACCGCCGCGACCAACATCGTGCTCGTCAACAATCGCGGCATCGCCACCGCCGCCGCCGGCACTTGGACGTTGGGCTACTGGATCAAGACAACCACGGCGGGCGCAGTGATCCTGTATCAAGGCAACGGCACCTGGTCGAGCAGCGGCCAGACGGCGTATTTGTTGAACACCAATTCCGCCAGCGGGGCCGGCAGCACTGCGGGCGCGGTTCGCTGGGCCGGCGGATTCCTGACGGGCACGACGGTGTTGAACAACGGTGCCTGGCATTACATCACACTGGTGGACCGCGCAGGCACCGAGACGATTTATGTGGACGGCCACGCCGACGTGGTGACTTCGACGATGGGCCTGGCTCTGTCCGCTTTGGCCAATCAGATGTGGATCGGCGGCGCACCCGACTATGACGCGGCCGCGATCAAGATCAACGGACTGATTGACGAAGTCGCACTCTACAACCGCGCGTTGACTCTGGCTGAAATTCAGTCGCTCACCAACAACACCCCGAAGGCGTCGGCGGGCTATTTTGGCGGCCAGCTTCCCGCGACCACCGCGCTCGCCATCGCCTCTGGCGCAACATTTGATCTCGGTGGCAATTCTCAAACCGTCGCGTCGCTGTCGGATACCAACGGCGGCGGCTGGATCACCAACAGCGGGGCCGCGCCGGCGACGTTGACGCTGAATCTGAACGGGAATTTCAATAATATTTTTAGCGGCGTGGTTGCCGACGCAACTCCAACAAGCGCCATCAGCCTCGTGAAAAACGGAAGCGCCACCGAGATTCTTGTGGGAGCCAATACCTATCGCGGCACAACTGTGGTCAATGTCGGCACGTTGTTGGTGAGTGGCAGTCTGGGCACCAACACCGTGAATGTGAACGGCGGCAGCTTGGGCGGCACCGGCGTCATCGGCGGGCCGGTGAACATTCAAGCGGGCGGAACCTTGTCGCCCGGCAGCAATGCCATCGGCGTGCTGACCATCAGCAACTCCTTGACGTTGAACGGAACCTGTTTCATCAGGCTAAACAAAGACGCGCAGACCAACGATGTCATTTGCGGTCTGAGCGCCGTCAATTACGGCGGCGCGCTCTCCGTGACCAATTTAAGCGGCTCGCCCACTGCCGGTGACAGTTTCAAAATTTTTTACGCGGCCAGTTACAACGGCAATTTTGTCGCCACGAACCTGCCCGCGCTCGGGGCCGGACTCGCGTGGAACACCGCCAGCCTGACGAATGGAAGTTTGTGCGTGGTGGCCACCGTGCCGCCGCAGTTCACGCAACTCGGCGCCATCGCGCAGATGAGCGACGGCAATTTTCAACTCGGCGGTTCGGGCGCTGCGGGCGTGACTTATGAGCTGGATGCTGCGACCAATCTTTTTTTGCCGATCACTTGGATTTTTGTGACGAACGCGGTCGCCGACCAGAACGGCGAGTTTCAATTTTGGGATTTGTCGGCCACCAACTTCCCGCAACGATTTTACCGGATCATCTCCGGCCAGTGAATTCAACCGCCGCGCAGGGCGGTGGATTTGAAATTCATTTTGACGGTGCCACCGCCGTTTCGTCCGGCCAGAGGTAGCCAAGCTTTTGGTCGCCGCCGTTTTCCGCCGCGATGGCATCAATGACGATGCCCGGATCCACCATCCAAATTTTTAACGTATGCACTCCGGGCGCCGCGATGGCATGGACGCTCGCAGTCAGCGCCGCGTTGCGGAGGACATTTTCCTGCCACTGACGGTTGCGCTCGTCCAGGCTGGCGGGCAGGGAAATGATTTGCGGCGGTGCGTCGTCGAGGGCGATGGCGTAGCGCTGCGGCTTGCCGGTCTTCACGGAAAAAGTCGGCAATGCGCGCATGGTGAATTTCCAATCGCCGATCGTGCGAAACCAGATTTGATATTGCAGACACGGCGACTCGCTCAAAATGTTCTGCGGTTCGGACCGCACCGCCACGGTTGCCGGAAAAACCGAAACCGCCTCGCCGTTGTAGCCCAGCCCGGTGATTTTTTGCCAGTTCGCATCTTTGCCCGGAACGAAGATTGACGCGTGCTCGGCTTCCAGGAGCACGCGATGATTTTCCTCTGCAAAATCCGCGCCGGCAAAATTGGATCGCGGCTCTGTGAGCCGCAGCGGTGCGGCAAAATTTGTGGCGCCGCCGGTCACCGACCCGCGCGCCGGGGCGAGCTGCCCACGCGGATTGTCCGACATCATGTTCCGCCATTTGCCGCCGGCAATTTGGTTGTTGTAAATGTCCGTAAGCCGGTGAATTTTTTCAGCCGCCGCCGCCGAGCCAGTGAGACATTTTTCATTCATCGCCGCCGCCGCTTTGACCGGATAACCGACGAGTTCATAAAACGCGTCGCGCGCTTCCGATGGCAGTTTTTTTCCCATCGCGTCAACGCGCGCGGATAATTTTCGCCACGCTTCAATTCGCTGCGCCACCTCGTTGCGGGAAAAAAGATTATTTGTGGGAAAGCCCACGTGCTCGGGCTTGCGCGGGAAATTCAGCCGGTAGTATTCGGAAAGAATCGAAGCGAGTTCCGGAGCGGAATCTTTTCCGAAATCGCGGGCGAGTTGTTTGGCCAGCAATTCGTAGGTATTCGTGCCGTTCCATGAATGTGGATTCCACGCGAGCTTCAGGAAAAATTCGATGTCCAGTTCCGCCGGTTTCAAATCGCCGACGTTCAAAATCCAAACCTTGCTCGCACCGTAGTCAAAAGCCTTGGTCATTTCCTCGGCGATCAGCGCGGGTGGTGTGGAGCAGAGCCAGAGATAATCGCGCGGCGCGCCCCAATACGAAACATGGTAATAAACGCCCGCGCCGCCGCTGCGCGCCCGTTCGCGCGCGGTGGAAAACTGGCGGACGTAGCCGTAATTGTCATCCTGCCAGACCAGCGTGATGTCGTCAGGAATTTCCGGCGCGAGTCGGTAAAGACCGAGCACTTCCTTGTAGGGACAAAAAATCTGTGACACTTCGGCGACGTTGGTGTTCACCAGGCGCGCGAGCATTTCCCGTTGGTCGGCGATGATGTGGTGCAGGCGTGCCGCCTGTTCGCGTTCGGTGCCGCCGCCGGGCATGCCTGAATCGTGGATGCCCCTCATGCCGACCGTGTAAACGTTTTCGTATTTGCCGTTCGCGCGGACACGCTCCTCCCAATACTTCAACACGCCGCTGCGGTTGACGACGTAGTTGTATTCGCCAAATTTCGCCGCGTCCCATTCGTCCACGTTGTTGCGCAGCATCTGTTCGCAGTGTGCGGAACCCATTACGATGCCGTAGGTGTCGGCCAGCTCCTTGTTTTCAGGAAACCGGTTGAACGCGGACGTGCCCGGGTGCATCGCCGGCCAGAGATGATTCGCGCGCAGCCGCAGCAGCAGCTCGAAAATTTTCGCATAAGTTTTCGGCCCGAGGTTGCCGGTGGCCGGATCAAAAGTTTTCGCCGCCCACGGGCGCAGGCCCCAGTCCTCGTCGTTCAAAAAGATGCCGCGATATTTAACGGCGGGCGGGCCTTGCTTGAAAACATCGCCCTGAACGCCGATGGAATTTTGCTTTTTCACCGGCACATCCGCCCACCAATTCCATGGGGAAACGCCGATCATTTCCGACAGTTGGTAAATCCCAAAAATCGTCCCGCGCCGGTCGCTGCCGGCGATGACTAGCGCTCTCTCCATGCCGGGCATAGGATCTTTCACGATCTGCAAAACGTAGCTTTCCCATTCGCCGCTGACGCCGGCGACGTTGAGTTTTTTATCCGCGACCAATTGGTCAACGATTCCGGACCGGCCCAACGTGCCAATGATGACGCCAGTTTTTCCACCGCTGGAAAAATTGTTTTCCACCGTCGGTTTTTGTCCGGTGACGCGGGCAAAATCCTCCGCCAGATCGCCGACGGCGCGAAGGACGGCGCGGTCGTTGTTTGTCTCGACCAAAATGGGCACAACGCTTTTGCCATCGGCGAGAATCCATTCATCCGCCGCCGGTGCCGGCGAGAAATCCAGCGCCAGCGTGGCGGCGCGACCCGCGGAGGGAAGCAGGATGAGGGCAAGAAAACACAGCGCCAGCCTGGCCCGGAAAAAGGTTGTTCGCATGTTCAATATTCTATGGACGATACAGCGGCGGTCAACCGCACGCAGTCCAGACGCTCCGCGCAGGCCGGTGCCGCAAGCCCGGCGTGCAGTGTCCGGAGCAAGGTCGCTTCACCGCCGCTTGTGAACCGGTCTTGCTTTCCAAAACGCCGGGCGTTTTCCGGGCGGCGACCAATCAGCCGAGCAGAAATTCCTCCAGTTGCGTCTGGCGGACGACGTTGCGGACGGGTTTGATGACGTTGATGAACTTCAGGTTGACGTTGCGGCGCTTGAGATTTTTTTTGAACCGCACCATCAGGCCGATGCCCGTGCTGTCCACGAAGGTCACGCGCGACAGGTCAATCGCCACGCTCATGCCCGGCGAAACCTGCGACAGCTCGGCCTCGGTGAAGGCGCCCAGCTCAATAGCGTTGAGCGCGGTGACTTCGCCGGACCAGCGGATATGCAGTTCGTTTTCCATCACGTCGCTGGTGACCGGCGGTGCGCCCGCCGCGCTTTCCATGAGGAAGCGCACCCCGGCCAGGCTGGCTTGAATGGTGAAAAATTCGTCGAGCTTCAACAGTTTCAAGGCCGCCTCGACCGGTGGCCGTGGCGCGATGAGGAAAAACTGCCAGCCCGATTCACGCGCGCGTTTGCGCAGGCGAATGAGCATGCCGATGCCCGTGCTGTCCGCGAAAACCGTGTCGGTCAAGTCGAACATGACGTGGCTGTTCTCGACGGCGCGCAGCCATTCGGTCTGCGCGGACTGCGCCTCCGCCGCGCCGAGCCGTGCGGGAGCGCGGATGATCAGGTTGCCGTGCGGGTCGGGAATGACGTTCGCCCCGCCCACGAGCGCGCCATTTTTTTTCGCGCGCAGCCGCCACCATTGCTGCAGGACGGCGCGGATGAATTTTGAAAATTGTTTCCCGGCGCGCTTTTGCGGCTTGGCGTCGCTGACCAGAAAATCAAACGACGCGCCTGCGCCCAGCACGAACGGCACGCCGGCCTCGCGGTAATTCATGCTGATCCATTTTTCCTGCTTGGGCGAACCGAAGGCGACCAGCAGCAGGTCGGGTTTCGCTGCGCGCAAACGGCGCAGGATGTCCGCGTGATCCATTTCCAGCAGCGGCTTGTCCGGCGGCAGATACGCGCCGGCCATTTGCAGTTTGGGATGCCGCGCGCGGATTTTTTCGGCGACGGCCTCGTCGGCACCCAGAAAAAACACGCGCCAGTTTTTTTGTTCCGCCAGCGCCAGCAGTTGCGCGATCAGACTGGGCAGGGCGATGTTTTCCGGCAACTGGTTGCCGAGGATTTTCGACGCCCAGACGACGGTTTTGTCCTCCGCCAACACCAAGTGCGAATCGAATAAAATATGCCGCAACTCCACGTCATCCATTGCCTGCGCCAGAAAATCCACGCCGGCGGTCAGGGCGTAATGGGGTTGGCCGGACGCGATCATCTGGCCCGCGAGCGCGAGCGTTTCGGCCAGATTAATGCAGTCGAAAGGCACGCCGAGAATGGCGATCGGTGCCCGGTCAAGCGTTACGTCTGACATTTTGCCCTGCATGAATCTGAAACATTGTTACCAGCCCGCGTGGAAAAGTCCAAGCTTGTAAATGAACGCCGTTTTTTCCCCGGGTGCAGCTTGACGCTGTTTTTGAGGTTGCGCCGACTTGCAGTCGGCTGTATCGCGGATTTGCAGTCCGCGAGCCATGGAATGGCATGGGCCTGCGCGCTGGCAGCCCGCGACACGGCAGATTGCCAATCTGCGCTTCGGCTGCGTAAACCACCCGCATAAGCACCGCGTCCAGCGGCACCTTTTTTTTTGCACCTCCGGTTTATATATTGTCATCATTTCGCCGCCGGATCGGGGATGAAGATTTTTTTGCCCGAAATGATTTTGTTCGGGTCCAGGCCCGGATTCGCCTTCAAAATCTGCGTCGTCGTCACCTTCACGCCCTGGGCGCGATATGCCTTGACGATGTCCGAAAGCCGGTCGCCGTCCTTGATGACGTAATAGTGGCCGTTCTCGGGTCCGCTCGGCGTCAGCGTGGTGTTATCTCCGCCCGAAGTCGTCGGCTCCGGGGTTGTCCTCAGCCGGCGCGTGGGTGTGACCGGCGCGATGGCGGCGGCTTTGCCGAGCTTCTCGATCTCCTTCAAAATCAGGTCGCGGTCGTCCTGCCGTTTCTGGTCAATCTCCTGCACCTGCGTGGCGAGCCGCTTCAAATCCTCGCGGCTGGCGCTGTCGTTGACGACGGGCGTGTTGGCCTTCTCGCGCAACTCGCCGATTTCCTTTTGCAGTGCGTCAATCCGTTTGCCCTGCTGCGCCTGCGCTTCGAGCAGGTCCTGAATCTGGCCGCTCAACTTGTCGAGCTGCTGCTGCGTGGCGGTTTCCTGCGCCCAGCCGGGTGCTGCCGTGAAAACCAGGATTAAAACCCAAAGTAAAATCTTTTTCATGCCCCGAAAATAAACCTCTGCCCGGCGGCGTCAAGGTGAAGTGTAACGAACGCATGCCCGCCCGCAGCGGCCCACCGCGAAATTTGCTGCCGCACGAACGGCTGCACCTCAACAGAGGCGATGGTGCGATGGTGATCAGGAGAGTGTCGCAAAAGTGAAGAACAGCGCGCTGCCAGGTGGATAGGTGGTGTGAATCAGCGGAAGGCTATCGCAAGTCAAAAATTTGCGTCGCAAGGAGGAAGGACAGGGGGAGGAAGAATGTTTTGCTGCCGAGGCTGATGTTAGGCATGATGGTCATATCATCCTCCGTGGCAGTCAGAAGAATCAATCATAAAAAACACCGCGATAAAATAACATGTCGGCATCAGGAAAAAGGCAAACACGCAAAAAAGAACTATAAAATCAACGTGTTCGCTATCTGACCAAGCTCGACTAGATGAGGCCGGTGGTCCAGTTCGCAGCCATCGTTGTGCTCGACCACGCGACGAGCGAAATCGCCAGCGACAGCAAGCCCGGTATTGATGCGATGAAGACAATTCCGGGCGAAGGTTTCAAGCGCGCGTGGCCGCCGCTGATTCGCATGCATCTTGGATGAAAACGTCCGAAAAAAAGTGGCCGCAATTTTCGGTGGAAATCTGTAACATCCAAATTACTCGTTGCGCCAAATTTTTGCTTCGTGGATCAAGCGGGTGAAGGCCATGCGCTGCGCCAATTTTTGAAGGCAAATGAAGACAGAAGCTGAATCGAAAATCGCACCAATTCCGTCGAAGCGTGGCTTCGGTCGCGGGTGTTTCCGTGGCTGCCTGGTGAGCATTGCCGGTGTGGTGGCGCTGTTCCTCGGTGCTCTGGTTTTTCTGATCGTAGTTCTGGACAAGGTGCCTAAGTCGTATCCGCCCGCCGCACGTCCGTTTCCAACTACCGCCATGAGCACCAACGCGGGCGGTGGCTTGGACGGATTCGATTCGCCGTATCTGGGCCACACCGGTAGCTGGAGCGGCGCGGGCGGAGCGATGGGCGGCGGCTCGAAAATCCCGGATCTGGAGAAAGAGCGGCAAATGGGATTGCGCTGGACGTTCATGCCGGTTTATTGGCGGGCGTTGGAACCGAACGGCCCGGTGGATTTGAACCGCGACACACCGCCGGCGTGGAAAGCCTTGGATGCCTTCGTCATCGCGGCGCAGCACTGCGGATTGAACGTGCTGATGCAGGCACCCGTGGTGGGTGGAAATGCGGGTGGACCGCCCGCGTGGGCTGGATGCCGGGAGAAGGGCAAGTCCGCTCCCGCAAACATGGAGTCACTGGTGGAATTCGCTCGAAAGCTCGCCGAACGGTATCGCCCCGGCGGCACGCTCGCGCAACGCGAGGGGTGGGGCGAGCGCTACGGCGTCCGCGCCTGGGAACTCGACAACGAGCCGGAAAGTTACCGGACGCATTGGAACGGCCAGGCGGCGGATTATGCTGAGTTCGTCACCCGCGCTGCCGCGCGCATCAAAGCTGCGGATCCGCAGGCCGTCATCTTGGCACCGGGTCTCGCAGCCGGAAAGCAGGGGTTGAAGTGGCTTGAACAAACATTGGACACCGCCGCCATGTCCGGTTCACCCGCGTTTCAAGCGCAGGGCAAGCCGTATTCCATCGGCCCGGTTGTGGATGTCGTGAGCCTTCACAACTATGAAGGGTTGGACTCGTTTTTTTCGGGCGGTCCCCGAACCATTGGTCTGGTATTGGATGACGTGAGCGCCGTCTTTGAAAAATGGGAGCAACGGTCACCTGGATTCAACTATGCGCGCAAGCAGGATTACTGGCACACCGAAGGCAACTTCGATTTCATTGGCGTGCTCTCCGCCGAGCGCCGCGCCGCCTGGCGCGTTCAATTCTTCACGCGCGCCTTCGCGGCGGGCCTGCGCAAGGTCTGCGTGATGGATGCCTCCGCCACCGAGCAGGCGGCGGTGCGCGGTTACGTCCGGGTTTTGCCCTGGCCTTTCCCGATGAAACCCGCCGACGCGGACGTGATCGTGCGGCGCGGCACCGTCAACGCCTTCCGGCATCGCGACAGCGCCACCGCTGAGGCGGGCCTGGTCTGGGTGCTGTGGGCCACCGCCGACTCGGGCGACGCGCAAGTGGAAGTGCCCGTCGTCCATGAACGGGTCACGCTGCTGCACGTGGACGGCTCGGAAACCGTGGCCGACAGCCCCAGCCATCGGCTCACGGTCGAACTTAAAGGCGACCGTAAGATGGCACCGCCCGTGATCGTCGTGGATCGCAACACCGCGACGAAAAATTGATCAGGTTGAACGCACCGGCAATTCCCCAAACGGCCAAAACCCATCCGCAACGCGACAGCCTCTTCACCAAAGGCCCGCGCGACGTGCTCGACCATGCGACGAGCGAAATCGCCATCGGCAGCAAGCGGGGCATTGACGCGACGAAGAAAATTCCGGGCGAAGGTTTCAAGCGCGCGTGGCCGCCGCTGATCAAGATGGATGAAGCCGTGCGGGAAAAAATTGATTCCCTGTTTGGAAATGCCGGTGACAAGTTTTGAGAAACCGATTAAGCTGCCGTTGCTTTATGAAACCGCGTGTTCAATCTGACTTCACCGCCCAAGCCAGACGCTGGGCGCGGCGGTTGACCCTGCGCGTCGGCAAAGTTTTGGCCGCCCATCCTCACACTGATCCCGACAATGTCCGTCACACCTTGATCTTGCTGGAGCAACCCCCGCTGGAACGCCTGCAAAGGAGCTTAATCCGTGGCCGCGCCACTGCCATTTTCAGAAAGTGAGCTGCGCCTCCTGCAGGTTTTGCTGAAGCGCAAGGTGCGGTTCATGGTCGTGGGGCTTTCCGCCGCCACGCTGCAAGGCGCCCCAGTCGTCACGCAGGATGTTGACCTTTGGTTTGAAAACCTCGGCGAACTGAAAATCTCCCGCGCCTAGCAGGAAGTCGGCGCGGCGCATGTGCCGCCCAGCAACTTCAATCTGCCGATGCTTGCGGGCGCGGGCGCGGAACTGTTCGACATCGTCTTGCGCATGGACGACTTGGGAACCTTTGCCAACGAAATAAAAAACTGCGTGGACATTCCGCTGGGCCGGCAAACGCTCAAGGTGCTTTCCCTCGAACGCATTCTCGCCAGCAAAATCGCCGCCAACCGCACCAAGGACAAACTGACGATTCCCGTTCCGCGCGACGCGCTGGCCGCGACGCAAACTTTGAAACGCCGCACAAAGAGAAAATGAAAATTGACGCAACGAAGAAACTGCCCGGCGAAGGTTGCAAACGCGCCTGGCCGTCGTTGATTAAAATGGATGAAGCGGTGCGGAAGAAAATTGATTCGCTGTTCGGAAAACCGTTTGATATGGGCGGCCAGCCATGCGAATATGGGTCGCCATATTATGAAGACAACCATCGAAATCGCCGACGACCTTTTTGAACGCGTCCAGCGCGTCGCGCGAAAGGAAAAAACAACTTTCCGTTCGTTGACCGAGCAGGGCTTGCGGCTTGTGCTCAAGGAGAAGCAGGCCAAACCTGCGAAATGGAAATGGAGACCGGTCACATTCAAAGGCACTGGACTGACCGATGAGTTCAAGAACGCCTCGTGGGAACAAATCCGCGACGAAATTTACAAGGGGCATGGCGCATGATTGCGCTGGATACCAATCTGCTGGTGTATGCTTACCGCGAAGATTCGGAATTTCATTCCGTTGCGATGGAGCAGATTCGTCCGGTCATCGAGGGCGATAGTCCGTGGGCGTTGCCATGGACATGCGTGCATGAATTCATCGGCGTCGTGACCTGTGGTCGCGTCTATAAACCCGCTTCGCCACTTTCCAGTGTGCTTGGCTATCTCGACTCGTTGATGGCCTCGCCGCAATTGCATCTGCTCGCCGAAAGTCCGGGCTATTTTGAGAAGCTGCGCGAACTGGCGCTGGCGGCGAAATTGTCCGGCCCGCGCGTCCACGATGCGCGGATTGCCGCGCTGTGCCTGCATCACGGCGTGCGCGAACTCTGGACGGCCGACCGCGACTTTTCGATGTTCCCGAAACTCAAGACCCGCAACCCGCTGGTGAAAAGATGAAGATTGTCGCGACGAAGAAACTGCCGGGCAAAGGCTTCAAACGCGCGTTGCCGCCGCTCATCAAGATGGATGAGGCGGTGCAGAAGAGAATTGACACTCTTGTTCAGACCGTGATGTGCTGAATAACGCCACTTGCGCAATAACGTGAATCAGGCTTAGATTATGAGCGATGAAACTGAGATTGGACCTGCTGGAGCAACTGACCGACCAGGAC